>Ga0307372_10002519_pt1 | contig 30216 bp, 28 predicted proteins | sample OX1MG_FD_202533 | JGI IMG/M metagenome (GOLD analysis project Ga0307372, IMG submission 202533) | Soil microbial communities from Risofladan, Vaasa, Finland - OX-1 | ecosystem: Environmental > Terrestrial > Soil > Coastal area > Acid sulfate soil | place: Finland: Risofladan, Vaasa | collected... | reverse complement strand
CAACCTTGGCCAGGAATCTCCCGTTCGAGCAGCTCCCGCAACGAAGAGGATGCTCCGGCGGGGACTATTTCAGGTCGAAGTAGCTAGGGAACTCAGGAGCTCGCGAGGCGGGCGCCTTCGACCATCGCTGCCATCTTCTCCCAGACGATCGAGGGGGCGACGCGGTTGTAGCCGATGAAGGTCGAGAAGCCGCAGTCGTTGCCCGCCATCACCCGTTCGGGCCCGACGAGGTCGGCGTAGTTGCGGAGGCGCTGGGCGATCAGCTCGGGGTGCTCGACGAAGTTCGTGGTCGTGTCGAGGACGCCGACGACGAGGTACTTGTCCTCTGGCAGGGCCACCCGTTCGAAGACCTGCCACTCGTGGCCGTGACGCGGGTTGGCGGCCTCGAGGACGATCCCCGCAGGGTTGGCCCTGAGGACGAGGTCGATGACGTCGGCGAGCGCGATGTCGTGGGTGTGCGGTGCCTCGAAGTTGCCCCAGCAGAGATGGAGGCGGATCCGTTCGGGGGGGAGGTCGGCGACGGCGAGGTTGAGCGCCTCGACGGCGAGGGCCACCTCGGAGCGGAACTCGTCCACGCTCAAGTCGGCAAAGACGGTGTTGTAGCTCATCGCGAAGTCGGGGCAGTCGAGCTGCAGGGTGAGGCCGGCGTCGATGATCGCCCGGTACTCGGTGCGCATCGCCTCGACGATCGCGTGCAGGTACTCCTCGCGCGACGGGTAGTAGTGGTTCTCGAAGAACAGCGCGATGACCCCGGGCGAGGCAGCGCTCATGAAGAGGCGCTCCGGGCCGACGCCCGCCGCCCGCCCGGCGGCGACGAGGGCGGCGACCTCGCGCGGCGCGGCCTCCGGGTCGGCGAGCGCGATCGGCCCTGTGCACGGCGGCAGCATCACCCGCGGTCGGCCGCGCAGCTGGACGCTCAGCGCCACGAAGTCCTCGTGGCCGACGAGGTCGCGGCTCTGCGGGCGCGGCGTCGGCTCCCCCGAGAAGCCGGAGAGGCGGTCGCGGACGTAGGTCGAGTAGCCGATCTTGCCCTGCTCGCCGTCGTTCACGATGTCGAGGCCGACCGCGAGCTGGCGCGCCACGACGTCGGCCACCGCCGCGTTGGCCCGCTCGGCGAGGCCGGCGGGCGCCCGCCCCTCCTCGACCTCGACGAGCAGGGTGGTGAGACCCTCGGGACGCGGCAGGCTCCCGGTATGGGTCGTCTCGATCCTCGCCATCGGCACCTCCCGCTCGCTCGTCGGCGGAAGGGTAGCCCCGGCACTCCGCCGCGGCCGCCGGCCTTGAGTTCGCGCGCTCCTCGCCCTATGTTCCGGGGGCAACCGGCTGGCCAGCGAAGTCCGGTGAGATTCCGGCGCTGTCCCGCAACTGACGTTCCTCACTGAGGACGAGCCAGGTCGCCTGGTCCGCCGGTCGCGACCAAGCACGTCGAGGTTACGGGCGGTCGCAGGGATAGCTCCTCCTGCAGCACGACTCCTCGACCATAAGGAGGAGTCCCATGAGACGACGGCTGCTGTTCCTGTCCCTGCTCTTGTCCGCCTCGATGCTCGCCGCCGGCTCGACCGGCGCGGGCGCGGCGAAGGCCGCCCAGGCGGCGGCGAGCTACCCGATCACGTTGAAGACGGCCAACGGGTCGCTCGTCATCGACGCCCGGCCGAAGCGCATCCTCAGCCTCTCGGCGAGTGCCACGCAGATGCTCTACGCGATCGGCGCCGGGCCGCAGGTGGTCGGGGTCGACACCTACTCGAGCTATCCCGCGAACTCGCCGCGGACGAGCTTCACCGGTGCCGAGACCAACGCCGAGGTCTACCTCGCGAAGCACCCGGACCTCGTGGTGCTCGCCTATGACTCGAGCCACCTCGTCGCCCAGCTGCAGAAGCTGAAGGTCCCGGCGATCGTCCTCGGGGCGGCGGCGAACGTGGCCGCCGCCGAGGCCCAGATCACCGAGCTCGGCAAGATCACCGGCCACACGGGCGGCGCCGCGAAGGCGAACGCCTCGTTGAACACGGCGCTCGCGCACGTGGTCCACCCGATCGCCGGCAAGGCCAAGGGCGACACCTACTACGTCGAGCTCGACCCGACCTTCTACAGCGCCACCTCGCAGAGCTTCATCGGAGCGCTCTTCTCCGAGCTCGGGATGACGAACGTCGCCGATCCCGCGGGCAAGGGCTCCGCCTATCCGCAGCTCTCCGCGGAGTACCTCGTGAAGGCGAACCCGCGGTACGTCTTCCTCGCCGACACCGTCTGCTGCGGCCAGAGCGCGGCGACCTTCGCCAGGAGGCCCGGCCTCTCGGGGCTGAGCGCCGTCGCCCACCACCACGTGGTGGGGGTGAACGACTCCCTCGCCTCGGAGTGGGGGCCGCACACGATGGTCGCCTTCCTAGAGGAGATCGCCAACACGGTCGACCCCAGCGCCTTCAAGGCGGGCTGAGACGCGCGTGGCGAGCGCGCCCGGCCCGCGGGCCACCCTCCCCGCAGCCGAGCCCACGGGAGGTCGTGGCGATGACCGGCGCGCGGGCCGGGCGCGCGCCCGCGACGGGGTGCGCCCGGCCCGCCTCGAGCCGTGGCAGCTCCTCGTCGGCGTCGTCTTCCTGGTCGGCGCGGCGCTCGCTGCGCTCGTCGTCGGTCCCTCGGACCTCTCGCTCTCGACGGTCCTGCACGAGCTGTTGAGCAGGGTCCCCGGCCTCGGGGTGCACGCGCCGCGCGCCGCGGCGGACGCGGCGATCGTCTTCCAGCTCCGCCTGCCGCGCGTCGTCCTCGGGCTGCTCGTCGGCGGGATGCTCGCGCTCGCCGGCGCCTCCTACCAGGGCGTCTTCCAGAACCCGCTCGCCGACCCCTACCTGCTCGGCGTCGCCGCCGGCGCCGGCCTCGGCGCGACGGTGGTCCTCGTCGAGATCCCCGACGCCCCGAGCTGGGGGGTCAACCCCCTCCCCCTCGCGGCCTTCGCCGGCGCGGTGCTCAGCGTGGCGGCGACCTTCGCCTTGGGCCGCGGCGCGGGGCGGATCCGGGAGGCCTCGACCCTCGTGCTCTCGGGCGTCGCGGTGGGGACCTTCTTCACCGCCGCGCAGACCTTCCTGCAGCAGCGCAACACGCTCGTCCTCGCCAACGTCTACAGCTGGATCCTCGGCGGCCTCGCCACCGCCGGGTGGGGCGAGGTCGAGCTCATCGCCCCCTACGTGGCGGTGAGCGCCGTGGTGCTGCTCGCCTGCCGCCGCCTCCTCGACGTGGTGAGCGTCGGGGACGAGGAGGCGGAGAGCCTCGGGGTGCGCTCGGCGCGCCTGCGCCTCGTCGTCGTCGCCGCCGCCACCCTCGGCACCGCAGCGGCGGTCTCGGTGAGCGGGCTGATCGGCTTCGTCGGGATCATCGTCCCGCACACGGTCCGTCTCTTCCTCGGGCCGAGCTACCGGCGGATCCTGCCGCTCTCGCTCCTGTGCGGAGGGGGCTTCCTCGTCCTCTGCGACCTCCTCGCGCAGAACGTGCTCGCCCCGGGCACGATCCCCCTCGGCGTCGTCACCGCCTTCCTCGGGGCCCCCTTCTTCCTCGTCGTACTGCGCCAGAGCCGGAGGATGGGCTGATGCTCACCGCCGAGGGCCTCGGCGTGGAGCTCGGCGGGCGGCGCATCCTCTCGGGCATCGCCCTCTCGGTCGCGCGCGGCGGATGGCTGTGCCTCGTCGGCCCGAACGGCGCCGGCAAGTCGACGCTGCTGCGGGCGATCACCGGTCTCGTCCCCCACGAGGGGAGCGTCACCTTCGACGGCTCGCCCCGCCCGTTGAGCGACCGCCGCGCCGCGGCCCGCCTCGTCGCCTACGTGCCGCAGCGCCCCGTGCTGCCGGGGACGATGACGGTGGCCGACTACGTCCTGCTCGGACGCACCCCCTACCAGTCCCTGCTCGGGGGCGAGGGGCCGCGCGACCGCGTCGTCGTCAGCGAGGCGATCGAGCGCCTCGAGCTCGGCGCGCTCGCCGGGCGCACCCTCGGCACCCTCTCGGGCGGCGAGGGGCAGCGCGCCGTGCTCGCGCGCGCCTTCGCGCAGCAGGCACCGGTCCTCGTGCTCGACGAGCCGACCTCCTCGCTCGATCTCGGGCACAGCCAGCGCTTCCTCGAGCTCGCCGACCTGCTCCGCCACGAGCGCGCGCTCTGCGTGGTGAGCGCGCTGCACGACCTCTCCCTCGCCGCGCAGTACGCGGACGAGGTCCTGCTCCTCGACGGCGGCGAGGCGATCGGCTGCGGCCGGCCCGCCGAGATCCTCACCGAGGAGGCGATCTCCGAGCGCTTCGGGGCGCGGGTCGCGGTGAGCGACGGCCCCGACGGCTGGGCGGTCCGCCCAGTCCGTCCGCCGCGGGGTTAGCCGGGGGCGAGCCCGGTGCGCAGCAGCCCGTCGTCACCGAGCGCGACCGAGGTGGCCGAGCGCACCGCCCCGGTCGGCAGCGGGCCGTAGATGTGGGGAAAGCCGCGGGCGTCGGGCTTGGCCGCCTCGACGCGCACCTCGGCTTCGAGGCGCTCGGGGTCGATCTCGAGGAGGAGGACGTCGTCGCGCCCGCCGTAGAAGCGGTCGGCCGTCCCCTGCACCTGCCCCGCGAAGGAACAGTGGATGAAGCCCTCCTCCTCGAGGGTGCTGTCGATCGAGGAGATCCGGTAGCTGCCGGCGGCGAGCGCCGCCTCCCAGTTGGCGCGGAGCGCCAGGTGGTAGAGGAGCTCCACTACCCGCCCTCCTCGGTCGGCGCCGCCGGGGTCGACCGCAGCGCGACGCGCGGGACGAGGTGGGAGCCCACGAGCCCCGCCGCCTCCTCCTCGTGGACGCGGCGCACCACGCGCCGCTCCAGCACGAAGGCGAGGCCGGGGACGAGCCCCGCCCCGACCATCGCCGCGAGCTGCAGGAGGGTGAAGCGGGCGCGCCGCGCGAGGTCGTAGGCGGCGACCAGGTAGGCGATGTACAAGAAGCCGTGGATCGGCCCGACGACCTGCACCACGCCCGGCGCGTTCCCGAGGTACTGGAGCGGGATACCGACCAGGCACAGCACGAGCAGCCCGCTTCCGACGAGGTAGGCCATCACCCGGTAGCGGGCGAGCGAGCCGCTCACGAGCGGCGCCAGGACTTCGGGCGGTCCTTCGCGGCGAGCTCCTCGAGGAAGTCGTTGTAGGCGGCGAGGCGCTCGTCCTCCTCGTCCGGCCGGCGGGTGACCGGTGCCCCCGGGCCCGTCTCGGCGGGGCGGGTGGCGCGCAGGCGCAGCAGCGCGCGCCCGCCGACGCTCTCGGGGTCGTCGTGGACGAGGTGCCACCAGACGACGAGCCCGAAGAGGGCGAAGACTGGCCACTCCACCGAGTAGAGGTAGGCGAGGTGGTCACCGGCGAGGGCTACCGAGACCTGCCAGCGGCCGGCGACCAGACAGCCCGGGAACCAGATCAGGATCGCGAGGTGCGCGAGCAGGGCGCGGCGGGTGAGCCAGCGCGAACGCCGCCGCGCCGAGGTGGGCAAAGCCTCCTTGCTGTCGGCACCGGCGCGCACCACTCCATCTTGGCGCGCCGCCGGCATGGACCACGCGCGCTCAGTCGGCGGTACGCGGCCCTCCCGGATCGGCGAAGGACTCGATGCGGCGGGCGAGGTTCACGGCGTGGTCGCCGAGGCGCTCGTAGAAGCGGCCGAGGAGGGTCACCTGCCCGCTCACCATGCTCGTCATCGCCCCGGCGGCGACCTCGGCGACGAGGCGGTCCCGGAGCAGGTCGAGCTCCTCGTCGGCGGCGTCGAGCGCCACCCCGGCGAGCGCCCTGCTGGCGTAGGCGTCCCCCGTGGCCTGCCACATGTCGACCGCGACGTCCGACATCCGCTGCACGATGCCACGGCTCACGGCGGTCATCTCCGAACCGAGGCGGGTGACCGCTCGCTGCGCGATGTGCTCGGCGAGGTCGGCGCTGCGTTCGAGCTCAGGGAGGATGAGGAGCACCGAGACGAGACGGCGCAGCTCGGGGAGGTCGCCGGCGCTGCGGGCGATCTCCCCCCAGACGATCTGCACCAGCTCCTCGGTGAGCTCGTCGACGGAACGGTCCGCGGCGATGATCGCCTCGGCGTGAAGCACGTCAGTGCGCAGCAGCGCGTCGGTCGCCCCCGCCAGCGCCTCGGTCACCAGCGCGAACAGCTGGGCGATGCGCTGGTTGACATGGACGGGGGAATCGGGGCTCGCGGCCATCTCCTTTGGAAAGCTATCTGCGGTCACCGCGATTGATGCAATTTGTTCACCTTCTGTTTACCTTGCGATGACCCCGCCCCCGCCTCCGCCCCGGAGCGGCGGGCGGCCCGGCACTACACTCGCCCCAGCTGGGGGGCATGCGGATGCGGCCTCCTGACCCTCGAGGAGGCTCCCATGGCGCAACTGGTCGGGGTCCTGAACACCGCCCACACCCCGTTCTGCTACATGGACGTGGACAGCTGGGAGGTCGTCCGCGAGAAGCGGGCGTCGCTGCGCGAGGACGTGCCGATCGACAGCCACGAGGAGTCCGTCGCCAAGCGGGCGCGCGTCGAGGCTGGCTTCTCGACGCTGCGCGACAAGCTCGCCGAGCTGCGCCCCGACGTCCTCGTCGTCTTCGGCGACGACCAGGAGGAGCTCTTCGACTTCAACAACCACCCGGCGATCGCCGTCTTCGTCGGCGAACACTTCTCCGGGCAGGCGACGGCGGCGAACAACATGCTCGGCACGCGCGAGCCCGACCCGAGCATCCCGCGCACGGAGTGCGACGGCCACCCCGGCCTCGCCACGGCGCTGCTCACCGGGCTGCTCGACAGCGGCTTCGACCCGGCGTTCATGATGGAGGTACCCGACACCGAGCGCGGCATGGGCCACGCCATCATCCGACCCCTCGAGTCGCTCACCAACCTCGACATCCCGACGGTGCCGCTGCTGCTGAACGCCTACTACGCCCCGCAGCTCACGGCGACTCGCTGTTACGAGATCGGCAAGGCCGTTCGCGAGATGATTGACGCCTACCCCGAGGACCTGCGCGTCGTGATCATCGGCTCAGGCGGCCTCTGGCACACGCCCGGGCAGAAGGGCTCCTACCTCGACGAGGCGTTCGACCAGCAGGCCCTCAGCTACCTCGAAGAGGGGGACGTGAAGGCCTGGGCGCAGCACTTCGACGCCTACGTCGTGCAGCCCGGCGACGTCAGCCAGGACGTCTCGACGCCGCGTCGGGGGATCACCGGCCTGCCGACGCCGGGCGGGCCGCAGGGCGGGACGCGCGAGACCTGCAACTGGATCGCCGCCTCAGCGGCGATCGAGGGCCACCCCTCGGTGGTCATCGACTACATCCCGATCTACGCCTCGCCCGTCGGCGCCGCCTTCGCCTACTCGGTCCTCTAGCCCCTCGCAGCTCAGCGCGACGGGATCGCGACGCGCCCGCCGCTGCGGCTCGACTCCTCGAGGGCGTCGAGGATCTGCTGGCAGGCGTAGCCGTCGTCGAAGTTGGGCGCCGGGGAGGTGCCGCTCTCGATCCCGCGGAGGAAGTCGCGGGTGAGGAGACGGAAGGGCATCAGCCGGTCGTCGCGGTCGTCGACGAAGGGCTGCAGCCGCTCGGGGATCTCGAGCTCGGCGAGCGCCGCGTCACCGCGGCGGCCGCCGATCAGGGTGCCGTGCGCCGGCGGGTTCATCCCCGTCTGTGGCGTGAGGAGGGTCCCCGCCGAGCCGTAGAACTCCATCGTCGCCACGTCCCCGAAGGGCGTCTGGCGGGAGGCGACCATCTCCGCGACCCCGCCCCCCTCGAAGAAGAGCCGGAACAGGAAGGTGTCGTCGGCGTCGACCTTCACGATCTCGCCGTTCTCGCCGAGGCGGTCCGGCTGGAAGGTGATCATCTCCCCCGAGGCCGCGGTGACCTCGCCGAAGAGGTGGCGGAGACCGTCGATGTAGTGCGAGCCGAGCGAGTGCAGGAAGCCGAGCTTGCTCGCCGCCATGTCCCGGTCGCCGCGAAAGGCAGCGAGCGTCCCCTGCGGCCCCGGGTCGCGGAAGAGGCGCACGAGCGCGAGGCGGAGGTCGCCCAGGTAGCCCTCGGCGATGAGCTCCTTCGCGCGCATGCGTGCCGAGGCGTAGCGGAACTCGTGGGCGATCATTGTCGTCCGGTCGCTCGCCGCGGCGGCCTCGGCGAGGCTGCGGGCCTCGTCGAGGTTGAGGGTGAAGGGCTTCTCGAGCAGCACGTGCTTGCCCGCCTCGAGGGCGGAGAGGGCGATCGGGTGGTGGAGCGCCGTCGGCGTGACGACGCTCACCGCGTCGAGGTCCGGCGAGGCCACGAGCTCCCGCCAGTCGGTGAAGACCTGCGGGATGCCGAACTGCTTCGCTGCGGCCTCGGCCCGCCCGGCGTGCCGGGCGCAGATCGCGACGACCTCCAGCCCCTCGGACTGGAAGGCCGGGACGTGCACCGTGACTCCGAAGCCGACCCCGACCACGCCGATTCGCACCGCCATCGCCCCTACCTCCGCTCGTCGTGTCGGCGCAGCTTAGGGAGGGGGTGGCGCGCGCGCCACGGCCGCGCACCAGCTCATTGACCCTCCTATCGGTAGCCGTCAAGTGGAGACGCCGGGCAAACCAATGATCGGTCAGGTGCGACAGGCTCTTATGAGGCCACGGTCTCCAGAGAAGGGCGGGGCCGGGATCGACAGGTCGCCATCCAGTCAGCCCGACGGCGACAGGTAGGCTGAGAGTCAGCTCCTCGGCCCCGGATCTCAGGCGCGAGGCAGCTGCTTGTAGACCTCGCGGGCAACGTAGCGCTTGAGCGACCGGACGACCTCGCGCTTGGAGCGGCCCTCTTTCACTCGTCGCTCGAGATAGGCGCGGGCCCTCGGGTGACAGGTCGAGCGCACGACCACGATCCGCCAGAGCGCGCTGTTCGCCTGACGGTCCCCACCGCGGTCCAGGCGGTGACGAGCGGAGCGCCCCGAGGACGCCTCGAGCGGCGCCACGCCGCAGAGGTGGGCGAAGGCGGCCTCGGAGCGGAGGCGTTCGGGGTTGTCCCCGGCGGCGGCGAGGAGCATCGCCCCGGTCACGGTGCCGACGCCGACGAGGGCGACGAGACCCGGTGCGGTCTCCTCGACGCCGGCGGCGACGAGGGAGCGCAGGAGGCCGGCACCATAGGCGCCGGTGCCCTCCACCCCGACCACCTCGGGCAGGCCGAAGGAGCCGAGCCAGCTGAACAGCGCCGTCTCGCCGGCGCGTGTCGCGGGAAAGGACTCGGTGCCGAGCAGTCGACCGAGCGGATCGAGGGCGGCAGCGACGTGGCCGTCGAGGTGGGTGTCGACGCTCCCGACGATACGGGGGCGCGTCTCTACGATGGTCATCGTCCATCCCTTCTCTTCTCAGATGGTCAAGGGGTGGCCGGCCATCCCGTGACGGAGAACCGGTGAGGAGCTCTTGCGTCTACAAGGGCTCCCACCCTCCGCGCGGGCGTGTCCGTCCCTGTCGGTGCACGTCAGGCCATATTTCTGCGACCTTCCAGCCGGGTGGATAACGGTTCGCTCCGGAAAACATCATTGGTAGGGTGAGCCGTCCCCGGCCGTCGGCTCTGTGGAGCGCACCATCGATCTGCCACCGCCTTCCACGACCGCCGAGCCACCGGGCCCTCGCCTGGCCGTGAGCGACGCGCGGGGGCGCACGGCGCTCCGCCTCTTGTTCGCGGTACTGCTCGCCGGCGCCGTCGCCGCGCTCGGCGCCACCGGGTCGGGGGGGACGCTGCGCGCTCCGCTCACGATCGTCGGCTATCCGATCTACGCGGACTTCGACCCGAACCGCTACCTCGTCGCGTTCTACTTCGTCGGCCTCGTCTTCCCGCTCGGCTCCCTCGGCCTCTACCTGCTCGCCGCGCGCCTCGGTCCGCTGCGGGTGGCGCGCCGAGCGCGGCCGCCGCGGGTGACGACCCTCGCCGAGCTCGGAGCTCCCGCGGAGCGAGGCCGGCCGTTGGCCGGCGCGGTCGCCGCCGCGGCCCTCGTCGGGGGGGTCGCCGGCCTCGAGCTCGCCGTCGCGACGAACGCCGGTGGCGCGCTCCCCTGCTGGTGGTGCGCCGGCGGCGCGGCTCTCGTCGCCCTCCTCGGCGTCCTGGTGTGGAGGATCGGCGGCCCCGCGGCCGCGGCGGGCGTGCTCCTCGGGGGCGTCGCCCTGCAGGTCGCCCTGCTCGTCACCGTCTCCGCGGTGACTGTCGTCACCATCTCCCCGGGGGCGGTGACCGTGCACTACCGCTTCTTCCCCTGGTGGCTCGCGCTCGTGCTGCTCGCGTGCGCCGCCCTCCTCGCCGAGCGCTCGCGGCGCCGCGGGCGGAGCCTCGCCTCGATCGCCCGTGGTCTCGTCGCCTACGTGAGCGCCCCGCTCCTGCTGTTCCTGCTGCTCGCCTCCCTCCCGGGGCCGGGGGGGAGGATGGACACCTTCGGCGAGGGCGAGTACCTCGGTGGGAGCTACCTCCTCCTGCACGGCGCGCTCCCCTGGCGCGACCTGTACCTCATCCACGGCCTCCTCGACGACGGGCTGAAGCCCCTCGTCGGCTTCGCCCTCTTCGGGATGACCCGCTGGGGGGCCTCGGCCGGGCTGAGCTTCCTCTGGGCGCCCGCCTACTGGATCGCCACCTACCTGTTCGCGACCGTCGTCTTCGGACGGCGCTGGTTCGCAGCGGCGGCCGCCGGTGGCGCGGTGGCGCTCGGGGTCTTCGCCGACTGGGACGTCCGTTACCTCTTCTGGCCCCTCTTGCTCGCGCTCTTCGCGGCCACCCTGCGGCGCCGGAGCTGGCGCGTGGGAGCACTCCTCGGTCTCGCCGCGCTCGTGCAGTTCCTGCTCATCCCCGAGATGCTCTACGCCGCGGCCGCCGTCGGCGTCACGCTCGTGGTCGTCGAGTTCAGCCTCCGCCGCGAGCGCCGCCCCCGGATCGCCGACTTCCCCCGCAGCCTGGGCGCGGCGGCCGCCGCCCTCCTCGGTGCCGCCGCCTTCGCGCTCTGGCTCGTCGCCGCCGGGGCGACCTCGGGGTTCATCGGCTACTTCCGGGACTTCGCGAGCGCGCACAGCCTCTCGGGGGGCATCCCGCTGTTCACGAACTACGCGATCCCGGCGCGGCGCGACGCGCTGGGCGTCCTCCACCTCACCGTCAGCGACCCGGGCTGGTTCACCCGCTACTCCCTCGAGCTCGTACTGCCGGTGGCCGCGGTCCTCGTGCTCTTCGCCGTGTGCTGCGTCCGGTGGCGCGCACGTCGCGCGCTCTACCTGGAGGACTGGGTGGCGGTCGCCGCCGCGCTCGTCACCCTCGCCTACTTCCCGAAGGCCCTCAGCCGCGCCGACGTCGGGCACATCGGGGAGAGCTTCGCGGTCGCGGTGCCGCTCTTGTGCTGCCTCGCCCACCGCGGCGTCGTCGCGCTCGACGGGCTGCTGCGCCGCGCGCTAGGGCGGGGCGGACGCCCATTGCTCCTCGCGAGCCCGGCGGGCCTCGCGCTCGTCGCCGCGGTCCTCGCCGTCGCCCCCTCCTCGCCGCTCTCCGCGATCGACGCCGCGCCGGCACACTTCCGCAACGCCGCCGACGCGCCGCCGCCACCGGCGGTGAACGGAGCGGGTGGCCTCGGCTACGAGGCCGGGGCGCTCCCCGACGGCCTGGTGCGGGACCTCGCGACGGTCATCGCCACCTACGGCGGACGCCAGCGGGCCGTCTTCGACTTCACCAACGCGCCCGGCCTGTTCGACTTCCTCCTCGCCGCCCCGCCGGCCTCGCGCTTTTACGACATCAACCTCACGATCACCGAGGCGGCGCAGCAACAGGCGGTGCGCGACCTCGAGGCCGTCCGGCCGCCGCTCGTCGTCTTCGGCGGCGTCACCGGCCTGCCGCGCTGGGACTACCTCGACAACGAGGTGCGCGACCACATCGTCTCGGTCTACCTCCTCGACCACTACCGCCCGCTGGCGAGCGTCGACGGTGAGCTCGTGCTGCTCCGCGACACCGTGCGACACCCCGCCGGGCTGCCGCGCCTCGTCCACCCGCCGGTGACCACCAAGCTCTACGACAGCGGTGGCGCCTGCGCCTTCGGCTACATCCCCGACTTCCTCCCCGCCCCGGCGGGCACCGGGGCGGTCGCGGTGGCGCTCACCGAGGTCCCTGCCCCGCCGCACCAGGGCCGCGTCTTCCGCTTCGTCCTCCCCGCGCTCCCGAGCCGCTACCGCTACGTCGAGGTGACACGCTCGCAGAGCGCCGTCGCCGGCTCGTTCGTCCTCTCCAACCTGCGGGCCCGCTCGCGGCGCGACATCTCCTGGGCGGTGCTCGCAGGGCGGGCGACGACGGCCGTCGAGAGCGGTGCATGCCTGCAGTGGCACGGCTTCTCGAACACCCTCTTCCTCCGTTACAAGGGGCCGGGGACTCCGACTTCGCTCTCGCTGATCCCCTGACCGCCCTCCGGGCTCGCCGCCACGATCTCTGCAGGGAGGGCCGGTTCCGGCACCTTGGGAGCCCCCGAGACCCCCTCGTCGTCCTCGGGGGCGATGGGCGCGAGCGGGAGGCGGACCGTGAAGGTCGACCCGTTGCCCGGGGCGGAGGCGACTGCGACGCTCCCTCCGTGGGCCTCCGCGATCGAGGAGACGATCGAGAGGCCGAGGCCGGTGCCGCCGCGGTCACGGGCCCGCGAGGGGTCGGCGCGGTAGAAGCGGTCGAAGATGTGCGGCAGGTGCTCGGGGTCGATCCCCGTCCCGTGGTCGGTGACGGTGACGACCGCCTCCTCGCCCTCGACCCGCAGCGCCACCTCCACCGCCGAGGCCGCCGGGCTGTAGCGGAGGGCGTTCTGCAGCAGGTTGCCGAGGAGCTGGCGCAGCCGGGGATCGTCGCCGCGGATCACGGCGCTCGGGATGAGGTCGACCACGACGACGCGGTCGGGCTCCTGCACCTGCGCGTCGGCGGCGGTGTCGGCGACGATCCCGGCGAGGTCGACGGGCTCGAGCACGAGCGGCCGGCCGCTCCCGAGGCGGGCGAGGAGGAGCAGGTCGTCGATGAGTCCACCCATGCGGACCGACTCGTCCTCGATGCGCTGCATCGATCGGGCGAGGTCCTCGGGGCGGCTCGCCGCGCCGCGGCGGAAGAGCTCGGCGTAGCCGCGGATCGAGGTCACCGGCGTGCGCAGTTCGTGGGAGGCGTCGGCGATGAACTGGCGCAGGCGCGCCTCGGAGGCCTGCTGCTCGGAGAAGGCGTGCTCGATCTGACCGAGCATCTCGTTCAGCGAGGTGCCGAGCCGGCCGACCTCGGCCGGGAGCTCGTCGGCCTCGACGCGCCGCGAGAGGTCGCCGGCGGCGATCTCCCCCGCCGTCTCCTCGATCGAGCGCAGCGGCCGCAGCCCGACGCGCACCGCGGCGTAGCCGAGGAGGCCGAGCGCGACCACGAGGGCCGCCGTCGCGAGCAGGTCGATGACGACGAGGCGGTGCAGCGTCCCCGACAGCGGGCCGAGGGGGATCGCGACGAGCACGATCACCGGCACGACGCTGAGGGAGGCCGGGAGGGTGATGCTCGCGGACTCGGGGAGCACCCGGTACGAGGCGGAGGAGCTGCCGAAGTGCGCCTGCGCGTCGAAGAGCGCGAGGTCGGCGTTGACGTTGGCGTTGATCTGGCGGACGAGCGAGCCCAGCAGCCCGGGCGGGAGCGCCACCTTGAAGCTCGCCGGTGAGGAGTTGAGCACCTGGCCGGTCTCGGAGATCACCTCGGCGGCGGTGCCGAGGGGGGTCGTCGACTGCGCCCGGCCGATGTCGATGTGGTTCTGGGGGCTCACGAGCGCGGAGGCTCCGGCCTGCAGCTCGATGTCCACCTGGGTGTTCAGGTAGGAGGAGATCTCCTGGTAGACGACGACGTCGGCGACGACCAGGCCCGCGGTGGCGACGAGGATCACGCCGAGCGCCAGGCGGGAGCGGATGGAGAGGCGGTGGAGCGAGCGAGCCAAGCCCCGCCGACGGGGCGGCGCCCCAGATGCGTCCGCCACCGCTACACCGAGACGGGCACCCGCAGGCTGTATCCCGCGCCGCGGAGCGTGTGGATGAGCGGCGGCCCGAGGGAGTCGACCTTCTTGCGGAGATAGCTGATGTAGGTCTCGACGACGTTCGCGTCGCCGCCGAAGTCGTACTCCCAGACGTGGTCGAGGATCTGGGCCTTGGAGAGCACGCGGCGCGGGTTCATCATCAGGTAGCGGAGGAGCTTGAACTCCGTCGGCGTGAGCTCGATGGCGCTCTCGCCGCGGAAGACCTCGCGGGTCTCCTCGTCGAGCTCGAGGTCAGCGAAGACGAGGCGCGACGCGCCCTCCCCCGAGTCGCTGACGCGGCGCAGCACGGCGCGCACCCGCGCCAGCAGCTCCTCGAGGCTGAAGGGCTTGGTGACGTAGTCGTCCCCGCCGAGGGTGAGGCCGCGCACCTTGTCCTCGGTGGCGTCGCGAGCGGTGAGGAAGAGGATCGGCACCCGCCGCGCCTCCTGGCGCAGGCGGCGGGCGACCTCGAAGCCGTCGAGGTCGGGCAGCATCACGTCGAGGATCACGAGGTCCGGCCGGAAGGAGAGCACCTGGTCGAGCGCGGCGCGTCCGGTCGGCGCGGTCGCCACCTCGAAGCCCTCGTAGCGGATCGCCGTCGAGATGAGGTCGCTGATGTTCGGCTCGTCGTCGACGACAAGGACACGGTTCGTCGTTCGCTCCATGGAGAAAGTTTCGCTCCGCCCGCTGTGACGGTGCTGTGGAATCCCTGTCAGGGAACCGGAGGGCGCCTCAACCCTGCGACGGGTGCGACGCGCGCCGGGCCCCCGTCAGCGAGAGGCCCTCGGGCAGGCCGGAGAGGACGGCCTCCCCGTTGAGGAGCTCGAGGCGGGCGCGCGCGTCACCGAGGGCGAGGCCCTCGAGACGGAGGCCCGCCCAGCTGTCGAGGGGGGCCGGCGCGAAGGCGACCCTGCCGGCGGGGAGGTCGGGCTCGAGGTCGAGCAGGGTGCGCAACAGGCTGAGCGCCGTCGCCGAGGCCCAGGCCTGCGGGGTGCAGGCCGCGGGGTAGGCGATGGGAGCAGCGAAGTCGGCGCGGTCGAAGCCGCAGAAGAGCTCGGGGAGGTGGCCGCCGAAGGCCTCCGACGCCTCGAAGAGGCCGGCCGCGATCCGCCGGGCGTCGTCGGTGAAGCCGTAGCGCATCAGCCCGGCGGCGATGAGCGCATTGTCGTGCGGCCAGACCGAGCCGTTGTGGTAGCTCATCGGGTGGTAGCGACGCATCGAGGTCGCGAGGGTGCGCACACCCCAGCCGCTGAACAGCTCCGCCGAGCGGAGGTGCTCGGCGACGGCGGGCGCCGCCGCGTCGGTGACGATGCCGCTCCATAAGAGGTGGCCCATGTTCGACGCGAGGCCGTCGACCGGTCGCTTGTGGCCGTCGAGGGCGAGCGCGAAGTAGCCCCGGTCGGCGAGGAAGAACGCCTCGTTGAACTGCGCCTTCAGCGCCTCCGCGCGGCCTTCCCAGTGCTTGGCGAGGGCGTCGTCGCCGGCCGCCGCGGCGAGCCGGGCGCGCGCAGTGAAGGCGGCGTAGACGTAGCCCTGCACCTCGCAGAGGGCGACCGGGGCCTCGGCGATGCGGCCGTCGGCGAACGAGACGCTATCGGGCGAGTCCTTCCACCCCTGGTTCACGAGGCCGCGGTGGGTGAAGGGGCGGGCGTACTCGACGAAGCCGTCGCCGTCGCGGTCCCCGAACTCGTCGACCCAGGCGAGGGCCCGGTCAGCGTTCGGGAGCAAGGCGGCGACGAGCTCGGGCGGGGCCCCGAAGCGCCGCGCCTCGTCGAGGAGCACGACGAAGAGCGGTGTCGAGTCGATCGAGCCGTAGTACGCCGAGGCGACGCCGGCCCCCGGGCCCTCGAGACGGAAGCGCACCTCGTGCAGGATCCGCCCGGGCTGCTCCTCGGAGGAGGTGTCGACGCGGCTCCCCTGGCGGCGGGCGAGGGCCTGCAGCGTCCCCGTCGCGACGGCCGGCTCGACGTGCAGGATCATCCACGACGTGAGCAGCGAGTCGCGTCCGAACAGCGCCATGAACCACGGCGCGCCGGCCGCGACGACGACCTCCTCGGGGTGGTCGGGGTCGTAGATCCGCAGCGCCGCGAGATCGTCCGCCGCGGCGTTCCAGGCGCCCGCGAGGCGCTCGTCGGCGACGTACAGCAGCGGTACCTCGAGGCGGCGCCAACCGGCGGGGCGGCGTTCGCCGGCGGCGAACTCGCCATGCGCAAGCGCGACCATGCGCCCGTCGACCTCGACGCGGAACTCGAAGCGGCGCTGCCACCGCTCGCGCGGCGCGAGCACGACCGTGAGGCGGATCTCGCCGGGGCCGGCGTCGACCTCAGGGGGCATCGAGAGGCGGAGGCGGCGGCTCCGGCCGTCCTCCCGGAAGGCGTAGAGCATCTCGTTCTTCGCGACCTCGACCGAGTGGAAGCCGCGGGGGCGGACCTGGTCGGCCTTCACCTCGAAGAGGTGCGCGAAGTCGGCGTCGACCTCGAAGGTGACCTCGACGGTCAGCGCCTCGGCGGAGAGGTTGCGCAGCTCGAGCTCCTCGGTCATCCCGTCGCCGACGATGCGGCGGCGGGCGACGAGCAGGCCGGGGTCGGGGCGTCGGACGCTCGGGCGCGGCCGGGAGACGAAGGCGGCGCGGAACGGCTCCTCGGTGACCACCGAGACGGGCTGGGTCGGGCTGCCGTCGACGAGCATCCGCCAGCGGGAGAGGAAGCGGGTGTCGCGCACGAAGAGGCCCTCGGTGAGTGCCGGGTCGATGTCCCCGGTGATCGAGGAGATGCAGAAGGTCGTGCCGTCGATGAGCGTCGTGGTGCCGGGCGCGTCCCCCCCCGTCGGCGGCTCGCCCCCGACGACCCAGCTGTCGCTCACCGTCCCGCCTCGGCCCGCACGCGCTCGTAGAGCGCAACGTGCTCGGCGACCATCCGCTCCGCGGAGAAGTGGCCCTCCACCGCCGCCCGGCAGGCGCCGCGGTCGATCGCCTCCACCTTGCGGAGGGCCTTGAGGAGGCCGTCGGCGTCGTCGACGACGAAGCCCGTCGTGCCGTCGTCCACGATCTCGGCCGAGGCGCCGTGACCCGTCGTGATCACGGGGGTCCCGCAGGCGAGCGCCTCGATCATCACCATCCCGAAGGGCTCGGGCCAGGCGATCGGGTTGAGCAGGCAGCGCGCGCCGGTGAGCAGCTCGAGCTTGTCCTCCTGGTTCACCTCGCCGAGGTAGCGCCGCTCGCTGTCGAGGAGAGGAACGACCGACTCCGCGAAGTAGCGCCGCTCGAGGTCGGTGTGCTGCTTGCCAGCGAGCAGCAGGCGGATGCCGGCGCGGTGCGCGAGCTCGAGGGCGCGGTGCGCACCCTTGTCGGGCGTCATCCGCCCGAGGAAGAGCGCGTAGCCGCCGTCGCCGTCGCCAACTGGGAACTCCTCGGGGAAGAGGCCGTGATGGATCACCGCCGCGATCTCGAGTGGCGCGGCGCTGCGGCGATGGTGCTCGGAGATCGCGATCACCGGCACCGTGCCCTCCAGGAGGCGGTAGACGGAGAGGAAGGGCTCGACGAAGGGGTTGTGGTTGGTAGTCACCGTCGGCGGCGCGCCCCGCACCCCGTGCAGCAGCGGCCCGAGAGTGCTGTGGTCGTGCACCACGTCCATCCCCGCGAGCGCGGCGTAGGCGTGGGTGACGTGTTCCACCTCGAGCGCGCTCCCGGCGTCGATGCCCGGTGCCACGGGGATCACCGAGGCGCGGGGGACCTCGCTCGTGCTGTCGCCCGAGGCGAACAGCAGCACCTCGTGACCCGCCCGTTGCAGGCCGCGCGCGAGCACGTCGATCACCGTCTCGGTGCCGCCGTAGGCGAGCGGCGGAACCCGCACCCAGGGCGGCGCAATGATCCCGACGCGAATGGAGGCCTCCTCGGCTGGCAGCGCTCCGGCCGCGCTCAGCCCACCCTATCGAGGGTCCGCGCCGCGCCTCAGCACAGGGCCGCGAGTTCGCGCAGTTCCTCGTTCGGGCCGAGGGCGACGAGCACGTCGCCGGCCTCGATCGGCCCGTCGAGGTCGTGCCAGCTCCGGAACTGCTCGTGGCGGCGCAGGCCGAGGACGAAGATGCCGTGGCCGTGGCCGGAGAGCTCCTCGAGGGGGCGGCCAATGAGCTGCGAGGTGGGCGAGACCTCCACCTCCTCGGTCGAGAGGCCGAGGGAGGGCACGGCGTGCAGCTCGAGGAGGCCCGGAGTCACCGCCTGCGCGGCGAGGGAGATGCCATAGCTGCGGTAGGGCGAGCGGGCGACGTTCGCCCCAGCGCTCTCGATACGGCCCTGCCAGGCCATCTCGTTCACCCGCGAGATGATCCGCAGGTCGCCGCGCACGGCGCGCGCCGTCAGCGTGATGATGAGGTTGATCGCGTCGTCCTCCGCCCCGGCGATGAGCGCCCGCGCGCGGTGGATCCCGGCCTCCACGAGGTCGCTCTCGGAGGTCGCGTCGCCGATCATCGGGACGCAGCCAGCGTCGAGGATCGCCTGTTCCCGCTCCGCGTTGCGCTCGATCACGAGGCAGGGGAAGCCGAACTCGGTGACGCCGAGGCTCGCCGCCTGCCCGACCCGTCCGAAGCCGACCACGATGACGTGGTCGCTCAGCTGCTCGCGCATCCGTCTTCCCCTCCTCAGCCGTAGGTAGCTGCCCGCCTCACCGGAGGTGAACAGGTTCGTGAGCGTCGCGGCCGCGTAGACGAGGGTCGCGAAGCCCGCCGCGATGACACCCATCGTGAAGATCCGACCCCCGCTGTCGAGGGGGTGCACCTCGCTGTAGCCGACGGTCGAGAGCGTGATCATCGACATGAACATCGCGTCGAGCACGCTGTAGCGCTCGAGCACCAGGTAGCCGAGGGTCGAGCCCACGAAGACGAGGGCGACGGCGGCGAGTGCCGGGCGCAGCCGCGCAGCGAGGAACAGCACCAGCCCCGGGTCGGCCGTCCGCTTGTTCCACCGCTCCTGCAGTCGCGCCACGGTGCCCTTCCTCGGGAGTCCTGCCGCCCGGGCCCCGCCGCGGCCGCGCTGTCGCCGGCGAGCGCCTCGAGCTTACGCGGGCGGCCCTTTCGACCAGGGCTTTTCGACGAGCGGTCAGACCCGCGCCATGTTGGCGAAGCGGGCGTAGTTCCCGACGAAGGCGAGCTCCACGGTGCCAGTCGGGCCGTTGCGGTGCTTGGCGACGATGATCTCGGCGCTCCCCCGGTCCGAGGACTCGCTGTTGTACACCTCGTCGCGATAGATGAACATCACGACATCCGCGTCCTGCTCGATGGCGCCGGACTCGCGCAGGTCGGCGAGCATCGGTCGCTTGTCCGAGCGGCTCTCGAGGTTTCGGGAGAGCTGGCTGAGGGCGAGCACCGGGATCTCGAGCTCGCGGGCGAGGATCTTCAGCCCTCGACTGATCTCGGAGATCTCGACCTGGCGGTTCTCGGCGTGGCTCCGCCCCGTCATCAGCTGGAGGTAGTCGACGACCACAAGGCCGAGCCCTTCGCGGGCTTTCATCCTGCGGGCGCGGGCGCGGATGTCCATCACCGTGACGTTCGGGTTGTCGTCGATGTGGAGGGGAGCGTTGCCGATGCGGCCGATGGCGTTCGAGATCTTCGGCCAGTCGCCCTCGAGCAGGCGGCCGTTGCGCATCCGCGCCGCGTCGACGCGCGCCTCCGCGCAGAGCACGCGCTGGGCGATCTCGAGGTGGCTCATCTCGAGCGAGAAGAAGAGCACCGGGATCCCCTGCACCGCGGCGTTCGCCGCGATCCCGAGGGCGAAGGCGGTCTTGCCCATCGAGGGACGGGCGCCGACGACGAGCAGGTTGGAGGGCTGCAGGCCGGCGAGGTGCTCGTCCAGGTCGTGGAAGCCGGTGGGCACCCCGGTGATCGACTCGCCGCGACCGTAGAGCTCCTCGAGACGGTCGAGGCTCTGGGAGAGCAGCTCCTCGAGCGACATCACCGTGTCGGTCGTCCGGCGCTGCGCGACCTCGAAGACCATCGACTCGGCGCGGTCCACCGCCTCGCTGACGTCCTCGGGGAGTTCGAAGGCGAGCTCGGCTATCTCGCTCGACACCCCGATCAGGCGGCGCAGAAGGGCGTGCTCCTCGATGATCCGGGCGTAACGGCCGGCCGAGGAGATCGCCGGGGTGTTCGACTGCAGTGAGACGAGCGCGGCGGTGTCGCCGACCTCCTCGAGCGCCCCTGCCCGCCGTAGCTCCTCGGCGACGGTGACGGCGTCGGCGGGCTCGCCCTGGCCATAGAGGGCGGTGATGGCGTGGAAGATCTGGGCGTGCGACGGACGGTAGAAGTCGCTCGCCGAGCAACGCTCGATCGCGGTGGCGATCGCGTCGCGCGAGAGGAGCATCGCTCCGAGGAGGGACTCCTCGGCCTCGAGGTTGTGCGGCGGGACCCGCCCGCCCGTCGCCCGCTCCGGTGGCGTCGCGCGGGGGCGGCGGCGACTCTCGTCGAGGGGCTGCAGCATGGTGGCGCTCACCTTGGCCCGTCCGCCTTGGGTACCGCTAGGAGCGGTTCCTGTGCATTTCCGGGGGACGAAGCGGGGGTACCTGTGGGGTTCGGCGCTGGGCACCCCTTCGACGGCACGGCCATGGCCGCAGGGTAAAGCCCGGTTGTATCAGCGATTGGGCCGCCCACGAGGGGCGGCCCAAAGTCACGATCGTCGGTGGATAGGGAATCAGCCGGCGACGACCTCGATGTGCAACGGGAACTCGACGTCGCTGTGCAGGCGGACCGCCACCTCGTGGGTGCCGAGCGTCTTGATCGGCTCATGACTCACGAGACGGTGCCGGTCGAGCGCGATCCCCGACTGCGCCTCGACCGCGTCGAGGATGTCCCCCGGCGTCACCGAGCCGAACAGCTTCCCCTCGCGACCGGCACGCGCCGGGATGGTGATCGCGAGCGGGACGAGCCGCTGGGCGATGGCCTCCGCGGCCTCGCGGTCCTTCGAGTCCTTCAGGTCACGCGAGCGGCGCATCGACGCAGCCTGCGCGGCAATGCCGTCCGAGGCGACGATCGCTCGCCCCGACGGGACAAGGTTGTTGCGCGCGAAGCCGTCGCTCACGTCGACGATGTCGCCGCGCTTGCCGACGGTGGGGACGTCCGCCCTCAGGACGACCCTCACGCCTCACCACCCTCGTCGACGGCGCCGACGAGCTCGACCTCAGCGTCCGAGCCGACCTCGTCCTCGACATCCGGCGCCTCCTCGACCTCGGGGCCGGCGGGGCCGTCGGTCTCGGCGGCGGGGCCGTCGACAGGCGCGGCGGGGGCGCGGTCGCCACCGTAGGACGGCCGACCACGTCCGGGGCCACGGCCGCCGGGGCGCTCAGTCGTCGTGCGCTGCGTGTACGGCAGCAGCGCGAGTTCGCGCGCCGTCTTGATGGCGATCGCCACGGCCCGCTGGTGCTGGGCGCAGTTGCCAGAGACACGGCGGGCGCGGATCTTCCCCCGGTCGGACATGAACTTGCGGAGCAGGTTCACGTCCTTGTACTCGACGTGGTCCAGGTGGTCCTTGCAGAAGATGCAGACCTTCTTCTTCGTGCGGCGGCCGTTGTCCTTCGGTGCGCGCCGCGTCGACCGCTCCCGGTCGTTGTTCCGTGCCATCTAGAAAGGCTCCTCGTCCTCGTACGGTTCTGGCGCCGGGCGCTCCGGCGCGGCGGCGGGGGGTCGGGGCTGACCCTGGGGACCGCCCTCGCCAGGGGTGCGGCGCTCGTTCTTCACGACCTGCGCGCTCGCCCAGCGGAGGCTGGGCCCGAGCTCGTCGGCGATGACCTCGATCCGCGAGCGCTTCTCGCCCTCGGCGGTCTCCCAGGAGCGCTGCTCGAGCCGCCCCGAGACGATCACCCGCGCCCCGCGGGTCAGGCTCTCGCTCACGTTCTCTGCCATCTCCCGCCAGCAGACGACGTCGAAGAAGCTGGTGGCCTCTTCCCACTCCTGGGTCTGGCGGTTCTGCCAGCGGCGGTTGACGGCGAGCCCGAAGGTCGCGGTCGCCTGACCGGTGGGCGTGAAGCGCAGTTCCGGGTCTCGGGTGACGTTCCCTACGAGCGTGACGCTGTTGCCTGGCATGTGATCTCCAATCCTCGACTACTCAGCCGTTGCGCCCTTTGGCTCGGCGGCCGCGGCAGCGGCGGCGGGCTGACGGCCCTCCGGGCGGCGGAGCACCCGGTGGCGGAGCACGTCGTCGCTGAGCGAGAGCATCCGGTCCACCTCGGCGAGCAGTGCGGGCTCGCCGTTTACCTCGATGAACACGTAATAGCCCTCAGTGCGGTGCTTGAGCTCATAGGCGAAGGGGCGACGTCCCCACCGGTCGACATGACCAGGTGATCCGCCACGAGAACGGACGAACTCCACGACCGCATCGGTGGTTTCCCGAATGACGGTCTCGTCAAGAGTCGCGTCGAAGATGATGACTACTTCGTATGGCCGCACGAGCGGCACACCTCCTCCGGACCCGCCGACGGTGCGGCGGGGCCCCGTCAGCGGGGCAGGGGTGAATATGGCTCTCGCAGCGTAGCCGACGATCGTGACAGCCCCTCCCGAGCCGGCCGTGCGCTGTCGGGGGGTTGCCCGTTGCCGTCTCGCAACGGCGGGTTGCCCAAATTCCCTGATCAAACTCCGGAAAACCCTCGACCGGAGTGGGGGATCTCCGACAGTATGGGCGCGCTCAACTGGCCAGAGAGACTTACCCCGTGTCCCGTATCTTCAAACCTCGCCACCGGCGCGCTCGCGCCCTCGCCCGCATCGCCGGCGCGGCCGCGATGGCCGCTGCGACGCTCGCCGGCACCGCGGGGGGTGCGGCGGCGAGCACGCTCTCGTTCGAGCAGTGGGCCGCCGGATACCTCTCCTATCTCGGCGTGCCTGCGAGCGGCGCGGGCGAGGCGCGGGTGGTCTTCCTCGAGCGCTGGGCGACCGTCGAGGGGACCTTCTACCTCGGCAACGTCTGCAACCCCCTCGACACCGAGCTGCCCGCACCGGGGGCGGGGCTGTGGAACAGCGCCGGTGTGCGCACCTACCCCTCCCTGTCGGTCGGCTACCGGGCGACGCTGAGCACGATGCAGCAGAGCTTCGACGCGCCGATCCTCGCCGCCCTGCGCAACCCGAAGTCCACCCGGGACGGCCTCGCCCACGCGCTCGCCTCCTCGAACTGGACGGGTTACGGCCAGCTCTCCTCCACCGAGAGCGGCTATGCCAGCGTCGTCGCCGGCGCTCCCGCCGGCCCGGTCGGGCCGCAGGGGCCGGGCGCGACGGAGAACGCTCCCGCCGGTGGTGATTCCTCGGGAGCGCGGGCCGGTTGGGGGCCGACGACCGTCGTCGTCCGTGGGGCGGTCGTCAATCCGCTCGGCCACCCACTCTCCGACGTCTGCGTCGCCGCGGTCCCTGAGGGCGGCCTCGCCGTCGGCACGCTGACCGCCGCGGACGGGAGCTTCCGCCTCTCCTGGGTCCCCGAGGCGGAGGTCCGCCTGCGCCTCACCGACTGCGGCTTCGCCGAGGGTGGCATCGCCCCCGCCTACTACCACGCCGCGGCACGCCGCAGGGCCTCGCCGGAGGCCGCGGCGGCGACCGTGATCGACCTGCGCTGTAAGGAGAACTGCGGCGACCGGCGCTACCGCCTGGCCGCGCCGATCGTCTACGGCACGGCCGCGCCGGAGGTCAGCTGGGTGGGCCCCACCGCGATCACCTACGGCACCCCCCTCGGCGTGGGCCAGCTCGACGCGACCGCCTCGGTACGCGGCACCTTCAGCTACTCACCCGCTCCCGGCACGCTCCTCGCGGCCGGCGAGCGCTCGCTCTCGGTGCTCTTCACCCCGCGCGACAAGCTGGACTACCGCCCCGTGCACGCCACGGCCGTCCTCACCGTCGGGCGTGCGACGCCGTCGCTCTCGTGGCCCTCGCCGGGCTCCCTCACCTACGGCACCGCCCTCGACTCCGACGAGCTCGGCGCCTCAGCCTCGGTGCACGGCTCGTTCAGCTACCACTGGCCCGCGGCCGCCGGCACCGTCCTCAACGCCGGCAGCAACACATTGAGCGCCACCTTCACCCCCTCCGACGGCAACGACTACGCGAGCGCGCAGGTCTCGACCACGCTCTCGGTCACCCCGGCGAAGCCGACGATCTCCTTCAACCCGGCGGCGGGCGTGCTCCCGGGCAGCACGCTCAGGGCGAGCGAGCTCGCCGGCAAGGCCTCGGCCCCGGGGAGCTTCAGCTACTCGCCGCCGCTCGGCACCCCGCTCCTCGCGGGGACCCAGGACGTGTCGGTCATTTTCACCCCCGCGAACTCGGTCGACTACACGACCGCCTCCCAAACGGTCCCGCTCACCGCGAGCCGCTCGACCCCGGAGATCACCTGGCCGGCGCCGCACGAGATCGCCGCCGGGTCCGCGCTGACCGCCAGTCAGCTCGACGCGAGGACCTCGGTCGCCGGCACCTACAGCTACGACCCGCCGCTCGGCAGCCTCCCCGCGCCGGGCACCGACACCCTCTCGGTGACCTTCACTCCGACCGACGCCGCGGCCTACGAGCCGGTCACCGCGACCACGCCGATCGTCGTCGCCAACCCGCTCACACCGACCGTCAGCTGGAGCGCCCCCCATCCGATCACCTACGGGAGCGCACTCTCCTCCGCGCAGCTGGACGCCCGCTCACCCGTGCCGGGGACCTTCGCCTACAGCCCGCCCGCAGGCAGTGTGCTCGGCGCCGGGGCCCACACCCTGCAGGTCACCTTCACGCCGACGAACACCGCCGCGTTCGCGAGCATCACCGAGAGCGTCACGCTCGCCGTCGCGGCGGCGACGCCCGCGCTCAACTGGCCGGCGCCGACCGCCCTCGCCGCCGGGAGCGCGCTCTCGAGCACCCAGCTCGACGCGACGGCGAGCGTCGCCGGGACCTTCAGCTACTCCCCGGCCGCAGGGAGCTTCCTCACCGCCGGGAGCCACACCCTGCAGGTCACCTTCACCCCGACCGACGGCGCCGACTACACCACGGCCACGGCCGCGACGACCCTCGTGGCGACCCAGGCAAGCCCCGTGATCAGCTGGCCGGCACCGGCCGCCGTCGCCGCCGGGAGCTCGCTCTCGAGCACCCAGCTCGACGCCACGGCGAGCGTCGCCGGGACCTTCAGCTACTCCCCGGCCGCAGGGAGCCTCCTCACCGCCGGGAGCCACACCCTGCAGGTCACCTTCACCCCGACCGACAGCGCCGACTACACGACGGCCACGGCGAGCGTCGCGATCGCGGCCACCGGGAGCTGAGCCGGCGCCGGCGCGGCGCAGTCAGTCGAGGCGCGAGGAGTGGTAGCTCTCGCTGTCGTCGGGATAGGCGCCGGAGGCCACGTCGCGGGCGAAGGCCGCTACCGCTTCCTCGGCGAGGGTCGCGAGGTCGGCGTAGCGACGGACGAACTTCGGGACGGGGCCACGGTTGAGGCCGACGAGGTCGTGAAGGACGAGCACCTGCCCGTCGCAGCCCGGGCCGGCGCCGATCCCGATCGTCGGGACCTCGATCGCCTCGGTGACCCGCGCGCCGACGACGTCGGGAACGCCCTCGAGGACGATCGCGAAGCACCCCGCGTCGGCGAGCGCCTTGGCGTCGAGCTCGAGGGCCTCGGCGGCCTCGGCGTCGCGGGCCTGCACGCGCATCCCCCCGAGGGAGTGCACCGACTGCGGCGTGAGACCGAGGTGGCCCATCACCGGGATCTCCGCGTCGAGGAGGGCGCGGATCACGGGCAGCCGGCGGCGACCGCCTTCGAGCTTCACGGCCTCCGCGCCCGCGTGCACGAGCTCGGCGGCGTTGCGGAGGCTGTCCGCGATGTCGACGTGGTAGCTCATCCACGGGAGGTCGGCGACGACGAGGGCGTTGGGCTTGGCTCGCGCCACCGCCCCGACGTGGTGGCGGATCTCGGGGACGCCGACCTGGAGGGTCGTCTCGAGGCCGAGGACGTTGTTCGCGACCGAGTCCCCGACGAGGATCGCGTCCACTCCGGCGCGGTCGACGATGCCGGCGAAGGGTGTGTCGTAGGCGGTGACCATGACGATCGGCCGGGCGCCGTCCCGGCGCTTCCTGGCAGCGATCGCCGGCGCGGTGACCTTCTCGCTCATCTCCGCCTCCTCGCCGTCCGGTGCCCGGTAGCTGCCGGCGGCACCCGCGAGCGTAACGGGATCAGCGTGCGACGCGCTGGCGTGCCGCGGAGGCGTTGAACATCCGCAGCAGATGGTTCCACCGGCACTCGGTGCACACCTCGACGAGGTAGAAGGCGACATCCGAGCCGCGCCGCGCGAGGCCGCGCATCTCCGTCGGGCTGGCGAGCGCCCGCCCCGCCGCGGGGAGGCGGGGACCGAAGGCGAAGAGGACCTGAACGAGCTCGTGGTCCTCGCAGATCGGGCAGGGGATCTCCGTCGGCTTGCCGAGGTTCGTCGCAACCCGCAGCAGCTCGGGCTGCGCGTCGCAGACGTCGACCCGCGAGAGGCGCCCTCGCCGGTACTCGCGGATGAGGGAGTCGCGGGCAAGGCGATACTCGATCTGCCCGAGGCCGGTGACCGGCCGTTCCGCGGTGAGCTCTCCTCGGCTGCGCACTGGAGCGAAGGGTAGCCGGTGGGCCCTCCTCGACCGGTACTCCCCCGCTGACCCAACAGACGGCGACCGCCGGCGCGAGACTCCTGCCGTCGCGGATCCTTATATCGAATCGATACATCTGTTATCCTGTTTTGGTGATCGAGTTCGCCCTGCTGGGACTGCTCAAGGAGCGCCCGATGCACGGCTACGACCTCCGCAAGCGCCTCCGCGACGACTTCGGCGCGCTCGCCAATCTCTCGTTCGGCTCGCTCTACCCGGCGCTCGCCCGCCTCGAGCGCTCCGGCGCGATCCGCACCCTCGCCCCCGACACTGGCGCGGTCGTGGAACTCCCCCTCACCGGCTCGCTCGGTGGGGAGCGCGCCGCGACGGTGGCGCGTCGGGCGACCGCCAAGGCCGCGGCGGCCCTCGGTGGCCGGGGGACGCGCGCCCGCAAGGTCTACGAGATCACCGAGCGCGGCGAGGAGCTCTTCGCGCAGCTCCTCGAATCCCCGCCCTCCAACGACGGTGACGCGCGGGGCTTCTCGGTACGCCTCGCCTTCGCGCGCCATCTCCCCCCGGCGAGCAGGGTGCGCCTCCTCGAGCGCCGGCGGGTGGAGCTGAACGACCGCCTGACGCGCGCCGAGCGCTCCCTCGCCCACCCCCTCCGCCCCCTCGACCGCTACGAGCAGGCGATCGCGGAGCACGCCCGCGACGCCACGGCGAGCGACCTCTCCTGGATCGAGCGTCTCCTCGAAGCCGAGCGGCTCACCGATCCCGAACCGAGCACCCCGTTAGACGGCGCCCTCAGCGGCGCCCCGACCCGAGGCGCGCAGCCGTCGGCTGCCGCACAGGAACGATGAACACCAACAGGAGGATGCACTGATGAGGAGCGAGAAGATCCGGGTGGCGATCGCGGGCGTGGGCAACTGCGCCTGCTCGTTGCTGCAGGGAGTCGAGTACTACCGCGCCGCCGACCCGACCGAGATGGTGCCGGGGCTGATGCACGTCGAGCTCGGCGGCTACCACGTCCGCGACATCGAGTTCGTGGCCGCCTTCGACGTCGATTCCGAGAAGGTCGGCCTCGACCTCGGCAAGGCGATCTTCGCCGGCCACAACAACACGATCCGCTTCTCCGACGTCCCCGCCCTCGGCGTGAACGTCGACCGCGGCCCGACCCTCGACGGTCTCGGCAAGTACTACCGGGAGGCGATCGAGGAGTCCCCCGCGGCGCCGGTCGACGTCGCCCGCATCCTCACCGAGCGCGCCGTCGACGTCCTCGTCTCCTACCTCCCCGTCGGTTCGGAGGAGGCGCAGAAGTTCTACGCGAGCGCCGCACTCGAGGCCGGCGTGGCCTTCGTCAACGCGATCCCGGTCTTCATCGCGAGCGACCCGGTCTGGGCCAAACGCTTCACCGACGCCGGCGTGCCGATCATCGGCGACGACATCAAGAGCCAGGTCGGGGCGACGATCCTGCACCGCCTGCTCGCCCGCCTCTTCGAGGACCGCGGCACCGTCCTCGACCGCACCTACCAGCTGAACGTCGGCGGCAACATGGACTTCAAGAACATGCTCGAGCGCGAGCGCCTCGAGTCGAAGAAGATCTCCAAGACCCAGTCGGTGACGAGCCAGATCGACAACGGCATCGCCGCGGACGCGGTGCACATCGGCCCCTCTGACCATGTCGCATGGCTCGACGACCGCAAGTGGGCCTACATCCGCCTCGAGGGTCGCAACTTCGGCGACGTGCCGCTCAGCATCGAGCTGAAGCTCGAGGTCTGGGACTCTCCGAACTCGGCGGGCGTGATCATCGACGCGCTGCGCTGCGCGCGCATCGCCCTTGACCGCGGCCTCGGCGGCCCGCTGCTTGGCCCCGCCGCGTACTTCATGAAGTCGCCGCCGGTGCAGTACCGCGACGAGCAGGCGCACCAGATGGTCGAGGACTTCGCCGCCGGGCGCTGATCCCCGCTCAGCCCGTCGACTCGGGCTGCTCCCGCCACCACTCCTCGAGGCGCCGGTAGGCCTCCTCCTCGCCGAGCAGGCCGTCGTTCAGCCGCACCTCCAGCAGGGCGGCGAGGGCGCGGCCGACGACGGGGCCGGGGGCGACGCCGAGGTGCGCCATTACCTGCGCGCCGTCGAGCTCGGGGCGAATCGCCTCCAGCGCCTCCCGCTCGCGCAGCTCCGCGAGGCGCTCTTCGAGCTCGTCCATCCGCTGCTCGAGCTCCCGGACACGGCGCGCGTCGCGCGTCGTGCAGTCGGCGCGGGTGAGCGCGTTCAGCCGGTCGAGCAGCGGGCCGGCGTCGTTCGCGTAACGCCGGACCGCGGCGTCGGTCCAGCCCATCTTGTAGGTGTGGAAGCGGAGGTGGAGCTCGACGAGGCGGGTGATCTCCTCGACCTCGGCGCCCGAGTACTTGAGGGCCACGAGGCGCCGCTGCGCCATGCGCGCCCCGACGACGTCGTGGTGGTGGAACGAGACCCCGCCGGGGCCGTAGGCGCGGGTGCGCGGCTTGCCGATGTCGTGCAGCAGGGCGGCGAGGCGGAGGATGCGGTCGGGGGCGGTCTTCCCCACGACCGCGATCGTGTGCGCGAGCACGTCCTTGTGGCGGTGGATCGGGTCCTGCTCAAGGGCGAGGCCCGGGAGCTCGGGGAGGAACTCGTCGGCGAGTCCCGTCTCGACGACGAACCACAGCCCCGCCTCGGGGTCGGGCAGCTCGACGAGCTTGTTCAGCTCGTCGCGGACGCGCTCCGCGGAGACGATCGACAGGCGATCGTGCATCGCGACGACGGCCTCGCGGAGCTCGGTCTCGGGGGCGAGGCCGTAGCCGGCGAGGAAGCGGGCGGCGCGCAGCATCCGCAGCGGGTCGTCGGAGAAGGAGACCGCGGGATCGAGCGGGGTCCGCAGGCGGTGGGCGCTCATCAGGTCGCCGAGGCCGTCGAAGGGGTCGATGAGCTCGGGGACGCCGCCGTCGACGCGCAGCGCCATCGCGTTCACCGTGAAGTCCCGGCGGGAGAGGTCGGTGCGGATGTCGCTCCCGAAGCGCACCTCGGGCTTGCGCGAGTCGGGGGAATAGGCCTCGGCGCGGTGCGTCGTGACCTCGTAGCGACGCGCGCCCTTCGCCCCGCCGATCGTGCCGAAGCGCTTGCCCTGGGTCCACAGCGCGTCCGCCCACCCCGAGAGGAGGCGCTCGATCTCGTCGGGGAGCGCCTCGGTGGTGAGGTCGAAGTCGACCTCGTCGAGGCTCTCGTCGATCTCCCCGGGGCGTCCGGCGATCGCGTCGCGCACCGTGCCGCCGACCAGGTAGAGACGGTGACCCGCCGATGAGAAGCGCTCGGCGAGCGGCGCGCACTCCTCGATGACCAGCCGGAGGCGCTCGGGAACCACGGGCCGCGAAGCTACCCGCCCCGCGCGACGCTCAAGACCGGCGGCGCTCGGAGCGTTCGTGCAGCTGACCGGCGGCGCGCGCCACCGCCTGCGCGGCGAGGGTCGGACCCCCCTCGGGGCCGCCCGCGGTAGGGGGCTCGGGGCGGTAGTCGACCCCGAGGAGGGCGCCGAGGGTCGCCGCCGCCGAACGGCCGAGGGCCTCGAGGTCGTACCCGCCCTCGAGGAAGAACAGCCGTCGCCCCGGCGGGACGAGGCGCGCGGCGCGCGCCGCGAGGTCGGCGAAGTCCCCCGAGGTGAGGCC
>Ga0307372_10002516_pt1 | contig 30223 bp, 30 predicted proteins | sample OX1MG_FD_202533 | JGI IMG/M metagenome (GOLD analysis project Ga0307372, IMG submission 202533) | Soil microbial communities from Risofladan, Vaasa, Finland - OX-1 | ecosystem: Environmental > Terrestrial > Soil > Coastal area > Acid sulfate soil | place: Finland: Risofladan, Vaasa | collected... | reverse complement strand
GGCAATTACGCAGGTGGCGCCCCGGGCCACCGCGCGGCCAGCCTCCAGGTCCTGGCTGTGGAAGTGCATGTGCCACGCCTCGCCGTCGTGGCGGGCCAGCTGCGGCGCCGCTTGATAGCGGCGGAGCAGCGAGTTGACCAAGGCCGCCGCTCGGTCCGCGTGCTTCTGGGCCGCCAGCTCAAAGACGAAGCGGAGCTCGGCGGCCAGGCTGATCAGGGCCTCTCCCGCCTCGCTGGCTAGGTGGACCGGCCGTCCGGAGACCCGGGCTTCGACCGCCTGAGCCAGGGTCCGCCGGGCCTTGACGTCCTGGGGTAGTACCCAGGCATGGCCTCTGGACCAACCCGGGGTCAGCCGGTTGACCAGCTCTACGGCCGACTCCACTCCCCGATCCGCGTAACTCTCGTACTTCATTTTGAAGGGAACCAACAACATGGTACACTGTTACTGTCATCGACTGAATTACCAGTTACAAACGGAGGCAGACAATGTTTAGCGGAGACCTCTACCTCCTCGTCGAGGAGCACAATCGCGAACTCCGGGAGGCGGCCGGCCAGGGTCGTCCGGAGCGGACCGTCGCTCGTCGATCCGACGAGGGCATGCGTCGCCGGGCGGCGGCGCAGCTGAAGCTGCTGCGTACCGGCATCCGCCGGGCCTAAGCCGGCTCAGACCGGTGGTTCCGCCTCCTCGGCGGCACGGCGCCTTTTCTGGCGCCTGACGAACTTGAGAGCGGACCAGTCCCGGTCCAGCGAGGCGACTTTCACATCGACCAATCCGGTCGGCAGCAGCAGCGCGCGCACCAGGTTGTCGGTTAGGTCACTGGTGTGTCCCCCGGCCCGTCGCGGCCACGCCACCCAGAGGGCGGTGGCTGGCCCGAGCCGGCTCGGAATACTGGCCACCTGCGCGGCCAGCTGGAGTCGGCTGGTGACGAAGACGACCGCCACCGGTAGGTCCGGAGCCAGGCTCCGGCGGACCTCGACTCCCGAGGGAAGCTCCGGAATGGACCACTCGTGCGGCGCCCCCAGCAGCCCCAGCCGTGATCCCGCGGTGATCCCCAGCTTGGCAGCCAGCGGTCTGCCCGCGTTTGGGTCGGCCATGCCGACATCATGGTCGAACTGGCGAAGTCCGACCCGATGCCGAGGGCGGCCGGGCGCGCTGACCTCCGGTGAGGACTTCGGCCGCGACGGTGGTTTCTTGTGAGCCGCGCATATAATTCGAGCGGCATGGACGACAAAGTCATGGTCGACCTGCTGGAGCGGGTCGGCAATCTGTTCACGTCCAGCCTCGACCTCGAAGTCAACATCGACTTCACGCTGCGGGCACTCTCGCAGCTGGTCTACTGCGACGGGGCTACCGTCTTCCTTCTCGATGAAGATGAGACCCGGCTCACCGCCATGGTCACTTTCCCCTACACCGAGCAGGTCGGTAACGTCGCCGCGTTCGGTTTGGGCGAAGGGATCGTGGGGTGGTCGGTAGCCGAACGCCAGGCGGTGCGCGTCGACGATGCCACCTTGGACCCACGCTTCAAGGAGCTGTCCGCGCCCCATTCCCCCCGCAGCGTGCTGGTGATGCCCTTGGAGTCACCTAACCGAGTGGTGGGAGCGCTGACCCTGACCAGAAAGCGGGTAAAGCCCTTTACCGAGCTGGAGCAGGCGCTGGTTAGGGTCATCTCCAACCAGGCGGCGATCAGCATCGACAACGCCGCCCTGCACGCGGCGGTGCAACGGCAGTTGCAGGAAATCGCCTTGCAGAAGCATGAGCTGGAAGTAGCCAACGCTCAAATCCGAGAGAACAGTCGGCTCAAGAGCGAGTTCCTGGCCAATATGAGTCACGAGCTGCGGACCCCGCTCAACGCAATCTTGGGTTTCAGCGAAATCCTCAAGGACAACCTGGCCGGGAAGATGACGGCGACCCAGCAACACGAGTGCCTGGAGAGCATCCACGCCAGCGGGCGCCACCTGCTAAATCTGGTCAATGACGTGCTCGACTTGAGCAAGATCGAGGCTGGGAGACTGGAGCTCCAGTACGAAGAGTTCCAGTTGGGAACCTGCATTTCCGAGGTGCTGACCGTGGTCGGGCCCCTGGCCGAGCGGGGCGGGGTCACCTTGGACGTGGAGATCGAGAATGACACCGCCTTGGTGCGCGCCGACAAGGGAAAGTTCAAGCAGATCCTCTACAACCTGCTCAGCAACTCGATCAAGTTCACGCCCCACGGGGGCCAGGCCACCATCAAGGCCAGGGCCAAGCCGAGGGCGGCCCAGCTGGTCTTGCAGGTCAAGGACTCCGGGATCGGGATCGACCCGCAGCACCATGATCTGATCTTCAGCGAGTTCTACCAGGTGCAGGCGGCCGACGACCGGCGGTTCGAGGGCACCGGCTTGGGGCTGGCGCTGGTCCGGCGGCTGGTCGGCCTCCACGGGGGAACCATCAAGGTGGAAAGCCAGCTGGGCCGGGGCACCACCATGACCGTCAACCTTCCCCTCCACGGTTTGAGGCCCAACGGTCAGATGCGCAACCGCATCCTGGTGATCGAGGACAATCCCAGTAGCCTGGAGCTTTCCACCTTGGTACTCCGCGGTCAGGGCTTCAAGGTGGACACTGCTACCGACGGCCAGCAGGGACTGCAGAAGGCCAAGTCAAAGCCGTACGACTTAATCTTGATGGACATCCAGCTACCGGGAATCGACGGACTCACGGTGACCCGGCTGCTCAAGGCCGATCCCCGCACCGCCCAGACCCCGATCGTGGCGCTCAGCGCCCGGGCCATGGTCGGCGACGAGAAGGAGGCCCTGGAGGCGGGTTGCTCCGGCTATATCACCAAGCCGATTGAGGTGAAGAACTTCGTGACTACGGTCACCGAATATCTGGAGGCACAGGGGGCATGAGCGGGGGTAATAAAACGATCTTGCTGGTTGAGGACGACCAGGCCACCCGAGACATAGTCAGGCTCGCCTGCGAGCCGCAGCACTACACCGTGGTGGAGACCGCCACTGGCCTGGAGGGGCTGGAAATGGCCCAGCAGACTTCGCCGGACCTGATCATCCTGGACATCAACCTGCCCGGCATGAGCGGCCTCGACGTCTGCCGCAAGCTGCGGGCCGACGGCTACAAGGTGCCGATCATCATGCTCACCGCCAAGAGCGACACCATCGACGTGGTGGTGGGGTTGGAGCTGGGTGCCGATGACTACGTCGCCAAGCCCTTCGAGGTGAGGGAGCTGGTGGCTAGGGTGGGCGCCCACTTGCGGCGCTCCGACGTGGCCCCGACCGACCAGCTCAAGGAGCGCTTCGAGTTCCCCGGCCTAACCATCGACCTGCGCCGGCGCCAGGTCTACAGGGAGGGCGAGGAGATCCAGTTGACCTTGACCGAGTTCAACCTGCTGGCTCTGCTGGCCAGCCGGCCCGGCCAGGTGATGAGCCGCGCCGAGCTCCTACGCCGGGTCTGGGGCTACGAGGTGGAGATCGAGACCCGCACCGTGGACGCTCACGTCTACCGGCTGCGGCGCAAGATTGAGCCCTCGGCGGACCGCCCCTCCTACATCCACTCGGTTCCGGGAATCGGCTACCGCTTCGCGGGCTAGCGGCTCCCGTCCGGACGGTCGACCGGACCAGCTCAGTAGATGAAGCCCAGGAAGTAGCCCACGCTGGGTGACACCGTCCGGGTGTCGACTACCCCCAGCCCGTCAACGTTCATCTCCGACTGCTCCCAGCTGCCGTTGGGGAAGACTTTGGTGACGAAAGCCACGTGCCCTGCGTAGCTGTTGTCGAAGACCGCCACCGCGCCCACCACTGGCACCTGGCCCTCGGGCGCGCCGTATGCCGGGGCGTTGACCCACCAGTTGACAGCGTTGCCCGTCCAGGGAATAAAGCGCTGGCTCGCCACCCAGTATGTGCACTGGCCCCAGGGGAAAGGATCGATGGTGGCAGGCTTAGTAGGGGCGACCTCGGGATCCCCCGCCTGGGTCGGCACGAACTCCGCGGACGGGAGAGAGGTGGGCGAAGCCGCGCTGGGCATCAGCAGAAAACTGTTGGCCGAGAGGACTGTGTCTGAGGTCAGAGCGTTGTAGTTGAGCACAACTCCAGTGCTGACTCGAAAACGGGCTGCGAATGAGCTGAGGGTCTCGCCGGCGAGGACCCTGACTAGCACCGTGTTGCCCGCCGGGGGGATCAGCAGGTCCTGACCGGACTGGATGTTCGCGCTCACCAAGATCCGATTGCTCCAGGCCAGCTCCTCGGGAGTTGTCTGGTACTTGGGGGCCAGCGTCGCCAGGGTGGTTCCGGCCGGGGCGCTGACCATCGGTGCCGGCACCACCTGGATTGAGCCGGGGACGGCCGCTGGCTTGTCGTAGTACTGGCCAGCGAGGGCGGTGGAGGGGTCGGGCCACACCGAGGCTGAGGTAGAGACGGTCTGGACGCCATTCCGGGTTGCTGAGATCCAGCCCGCGATCAGCAAGCCGCAGGCGGCCACGATCACGGCAACATGGGTAAGACGACTATCAGGACCCGGCAGGAGCCTCTCCCCGAGCTACCTACGGCGAACACAAACCTGGCCGGCGCCCTCACTCCCTCAAGCGGTACGCCAGTAGTTCGACCCTAGCAGAGCGTTGAGCAGGGTGTCAAAGTACCTAGGACCCCAGCCCGGTTCAGCCCGGATGCTGAGGAGAGAGGGTCGTGCCAGACTCCCGGTCCTCCCGAACCCGGCTGCAGCCAGGCCCCGGCGCCGACTGTCGGGCTGAGACTAGCCGTCCTCGGTTGAGTAGGAGGTTCCAAGCCAACCCCGCCAGATGAGGTGAGCCGAGCGCGACGGGCGGTCTCTGGGGGAGAGGCGGAGCCGGCCAGGATCTTGCGCTTGTACGCCAATTCGACGCCGGGTGCGGCCACGGTCAGCCGGCCATCAGGGATCCTGCCCCCCGAGCTGGGGTCTCGGATAGCTGCGGTGGGTGGTGCTGACAGCCGGTTTTCGTCGCCAAACGTCGCCCGACTGCCGCCTCCGGCACCTGGTGTTTTCCCTTCCACTGCCACTGGGCAGGGCGGGGCTGCTGGTGGCCAGGTAGATCGGCTAGCGAATTCGGCCGGGCGCCGACGCCTGAACTCCGAAGGAGACGTTCCGACCCAGAAGTGCGCCAGACTAGGGCCATGGACGCACCGGAGACAGTGCTGGTGACTCACGACCTGAGCAAGAGCTACGGCCCCCAGCTGGCGGTTGATCAGCTCAATCTGGAGGTCCGCCGAGGCGAGATCTTCGGCTTCCTGGGCCCCAACGGGGCCGGCAAGACCACCACTATGCGGATGGCGCTAGGGCTGATCCGTCCCAGCGCCGGCTGGGTGGAGATTTTCGGCCGGAACGTCCGTTCCGCCGGGACCAAAGTTCTGCCCGAGGTGGGCCCGCTGGTGGAGACGCCAGCGCTATACAGCCACCTCAGCGGTCGGGACAATCTGCGCGTATTCGCGGCCGAGCTGGGCGGGGTCTCGACCCGGCGCATCGACGAGCTCTTGGAGTTGACTGATTTGAAGTCCCGACAGCGGGACCGGGTCGCCAAGTACTCGCTGGGCATGCGTCAGCGCCTGGGTTTGGCCATCGCCCTCCTTCACGACCCCAAGCTGTTGATGCTCGACGAACCCGCCAATGGGCTCGATCCCGCCGGGATCAAGGACACCCGAGCCCTGCTGCGCCGGCTTAGGGACGAGGGCAAGACCGTCTTCCTGTCCAGCCACGTGCTCGGCGAGGTGGAACGAATCTGCGACCGGGTCGGCATCCTGCGCCGCGGCCGCTTGGTCTTCTCAGGCGAGATTGAGACCCTCCGAGTGAGTCCCGGCACCTTCCGGGTCGAGGTAGGGGACGCCGAGGGTGCCCTGGCCTGGATCCGAGACCAGCCCTGGGGCCGTGAAGTGACCCGCGATGCCGACGGAGCCCTGCTCGCGCCTTCCCCGACGGGAAGCGGCTCGGCCCTGAACGTCATGCTCTGCCAGGCTGGTTTTCCCCCGGAGAGCTTGGGCCCCTACCATCGGGACCTGGAGGAAATCTTCCTGGACCTCACCGGCGACGACCAGTGAGCGCCACCCCCGAGCTTGCCATCCCCGCCCCCGAACGCTCTGCAACAGTGGCCCGCCCCAGCTTGGGTCACGCGGTGTCGGCTGAGCTGCTCAAGCTCCGCCGGCAGCGATCCACCTGGGTCCTGATGGGGGCGGGAGTGGTGGTGCTGGCCCTGGTGCTCCTGGTGGGCACCACCAGCCAGAGTCTCCACTTCAAGCTCCTCCACCAGCCCACCCAGGGGCTTGATCAGTGGGACGAGATCATGCAAACGGTCTTCGCGGCCGGGGCCGGAATCGTGCTGCTCATCGCCGGCTCGCGGCTGATGGGAATGGAGTACGGACTGGGCACGATCAGAATCATCCTGGGCCGGGGCACTGGCCGGGCCACCCTACTAGCGGCCAAGTTGTTGGCCATGGGGATGCTCGCCTTGGTCCTGCTGCTCGGTTTCATCCTCCTAGCCGCCGCCGGCACGGTGCTGGGGGTGCTGCACCAGACCGGGTCGTTGTCGCTGATAACTCATCCGCCAGCCGGTGCCTGGCACAACGCGGGAGTTTCGATCCTCTCCGCCGCCATCAGCGAGGTGGCCTGCATCGCGATCGCAGTCACGGTATCGACCATTTTCCGGTCCCTCTCGGTGGGGATGGTGGTCGCCCTGCTGTTCTTCCCCATCGACAACACCCTAGTTCTGATCCTTTCCTTGCTGCAGCGAGCGACTCACCTGTCGGTGTTTCCCAAAGCCACCGGGTATCTCCTCGGGCCGGCTCTCAATCACCTACCGGTACTGCTCAAGCTGGAGGGCCATAGCGGTTTCGCCATCCCACTGGTGCAGGTAGGTCTGGGTCAGACCCTGGCGGTAATCGCGGGCTGGTGCGCGCTCTCGATAATCCTGGCCGGGACGGCGTTCCGGTGGCGGGACCTGTTGGCCTGACTATCGCTGACGCTCCCTGGGAGCCGCCCGGCGCCACCCGGCTCCGGCACCCGAGCCGATGGAGGAGAGCTGCTCTGGGCCCGTAGCTCTCCTCCATCGGCTCGACTATCCTGGATAGCTGCCATGAGCCAGAGTCCCGGCCCTGCTGGCAAGACCTATGCCGGCCCGGCCGAGCGGGTTGATCGGGCCCGGCATCACGCCTACGCGGCTGCCGTGGGCGTCCACGCACCGGAAGAGCTCGACCACCCGCTGGCTTGCTACGCCTCGGTCTACTTGCTCTGGCCCTTGGTGCCCCAACTATTTGCGGATCCGGAGCTGAATCTAGACCTGACCCGTCTGCTGCACGGCGAGCAGGAGTTCTGGTTCCAACGTCCGGTCGAGTTCGAGGAGGTGTTGAGACCAGAAGGGGTGATCGAGAGGTTTGAGCAGCGCCGGGGGATGCTGTTCCTGGAGTTCCACTGCCGAGGGCTGGGAGTGGGCACGGAGACGGTTGCCCAGTCCCGCAGCCTGTTCGTGATCCCGGGTCCGGGCTGATGACGCGCCCTGACTCGCTGGCCTTCCCGCCGCTCCCCGGCACCCAACTCCCGCCCTCCCGGCAGCGGCTGACTCAGGAGCGCATCGCCGCCTACGCAGAGGCCTCCGGCGACCACAACCCCATCCATCTGGACCCCGAATTCGCCCGACAGGCCGGCCTCCCGTCCACAATCGCTCATGGGCTGCTCACCTTGGGGCTGGCCTGCGCCCAAGTGGAGGAGTGGGCCGGGTCCGACGCATGGGCCGCTCGGGTCTCCTGCCGCTTCTCGGCTCCGGTCCCTTCCGGGCAGGAGCTGAGCTGCCAAGTCCGAGTAAGCGCCAGTGATGGCGACGCTGCCACGTTGGAGCTTGAGGCCCTGACCGAGACCGGGGAGCGGGCGCTCACCCGGGCCCGGGTCGAGCTCCGGCGGCGAGGCTAGCGGCCATGGCCTTGGGCTTCGACCTGAGCCCGGAACAGAGGGAGATCCAGGCGCTGGCTCACCAGTTTGCTGAGCGGGAGATGCGCCCGGTCGCGGCCGAGTTCGACGAGAAAGAGGAGACGCCCTGGGATGTGATCCGCAAGGCTCACCGCCTGGGCTTGGGCGCGGCGGCAGTGCTTCCCGCGGAGTACGGCGGTGGCGGTCTGGACCCACTCACCGCGTTGCTGGTCACTGAGGAGCTCTCCTGGGGAGACGCCGGGATGGCAGTCAGCATCTCGGCCAGCTCCCTGGCCGGGGCCGGAATCGTGGCCATGGGGACCGAGGAACAGAAAAGGCGCTATCTAGGCGTTCTTTGCGACCCGAAGGAGGTCCGGTTGGGAGCCATGGGCCTGACCGAGCCGGACTCGGGCTCGGACTCGCTCTCGCTGCGCACCACCGCCACCAAGGTCGACGGGGGCTATCTCCTCAACGGCACCAAGCAGTTCTGCACCAACGGGGGAATCGCCGAGATTCAGGTGGTCTTCGCCACTGTAGACCGCAGCCTGGGGCCGGCAGGAATCGCCGCCCTGGTGGTCGAGAAGGGCAATCCCGGGATGCGCCAGGGACGCAAGGAGCGCAAATTAGGCGTGAGGGCTTCCCACACGGCCCAGGTGATCCTGGAAGACTGCTTCGTGGCGGAAGATGCCCGGTTGGGTTTCGACGCCGCGGGGCAGAGCACAGGGCCGGGAGCCGCGGGTGCCATGCAGATGCTGGAGGCCACCCGGCCGGCGGTCGCCGCCGGGGCTTTGGGGATCGCACGAGCCGCCTTCGAGTTCGCCCGGGACTATTCCCTCAGCCGAGAGCAGTTCGGCAAGGTAATCGCACGCCACCAGGCGATCGCTTTCAAGCTGGCCGACATGGCCACCGAGATCGACGCCGCCCGGCTTTTGACCTGGCGGGCTGGGTGGCTGGCCGCTGAGGGCCTCGGCTTCGGTAGAGCCGAGGGGAGCATGGCCAAGCTGATGGCCGGGGACGTGGCGATGCGGGTAACCGTGGACGCGGTCCAAGTGCTGGGCGGATACGGCTACATCAAGGAGTACCCGGTGGAGCGCTGGATGCGAGATGCCAAGATCTACCAGATCTGGGAGGGCACCGCCGAGATCCAGCGGCTGGTCATCGCCAGGGCGATCCTCGGAGTTCGAATCTAGCTTCGTCAGAGTTCGGGGACCGCGCGGGGGACGACCAGAATGGCGGCGATCGCCGCCGGCTGCGGGATTTGCGCGCGGTCCCCGCGGATCCCGGCCAGGTGGAGAGCGATGGCCTCTGACATTTGGCGCTTGATTTCGACCCGAGTCCGGCCGACCGTGATGCACCCCGGAAGATTAGGCACATAGGCCGAATACCCGGTCCGGGTCGGCTCCACGATCACGACGTAGCCGAGGTCGGTTCGCTCCGGGGCCATCGCCATTCTTCGTCCACTTGGAGGGGGCAGGCCGGCCGCCCGCCGGAGGCTCGCCATCGTGCCCGGCGCAAGCTCGTCGTCGAGGGTGGCAGGTACCGTGATCCGGCCCCGCTTGCGCAGGTGGGAGAACTGGCGGTGGCTGCCAACGACCTGCCCAACCTCCGACCAGCCGTCGCGTTCTAAGGCGGGGATCACGGAGCGCACCTTCGCCGGGCCCCAGGCCGTTCCGGTATCGCGCCGCGAATCGAGTGCATATCTCCTACGGTAGCGCCTTGGGCGGAAGCAGCCAGTCAGTTGCGGCACCAGATCCAGCCGGCAGTCGACGTCCAGCACCCGCCGGCCGGAGTCGAGGACGGCCCGGATCGTCACCAGTTAACGGTTGGCTCACGGACGGACCGATAGCCAAAAACGTAGTCAAAGAGGCCAAAGAGAATTCAGGAGACCACAGCTACGAGATCTGGGAGGGCATCGCCGAGCTCCAGCGGCTGGTCATCGCCAGGGCGATCCTGGGCGTGCGAACCTAGCCGCTCCCCCGCCCTCGAGCTCGGCCCTCTCCCCGGGTGTCCCGCGGTGACGGCCCGGCCGGCCCCCCCGATCGAGTTGCCCAGCACTGCAATCAGGAGACTGGCACCCAAGCAAAACGCGAGCAATCCGAACCGAAGTCCGCTCCGGCCCGTTGGGCCCCGGTCAGCTGGTCATGATCTTCTGCAGGCTCAGAGCTCGTGGGGGGGCGGTGAGGTGGACCTTCTGCCCGAAGTCGCTGAAATGGATGGCGCTCTGCTTGCTTTCATCCCAGAGTAAGGGGTAGGGATTGCCGGTGGTGGCGACGTAGACGGTGCCGGCTCCGGGCTCACTGACCGCGATCACCGGCTGCCCGTCCACCCTTGCAGAGGCGCCCCGGATAGCCGACCTGAACTTCTTGGTCAGCTGGGCGGCCAGAAGCTTTGGAGAGGTCAGGTTGCCGAAGACCCCAGTTAGCTGCTGGGCGGTGACGCTGCTGGCCGATATGTAGACCCAACGGTCTCCCAGGGCAGATTGCAGGCTGGCCCCGCCCACGTTGCTCCACAGCTTCTGGCTCCGGAAGTAGTCGATGCCGTGGAGCTCCTCGGCCTGGAAGGTGAGGGTGGCTGAGGTGAAGGTTCCCTCGCCGACGTTGGCACCCCCGACCTCGAAGGAGATGGACGAATTGCTGGAGGCGGCGGTGGACTCGGCCTGGATCCTGTAGGTGTGGGCCGATTCCAGCGCCATGGCCGCGGCCATGAGGATGGCTGGGCCGGACTTCTTCTGGACCCCATTGGGCGCTGCTGCGCAGGAAGCCAGCAGAACGGCCGTGATCAGCGCGGTGAGGGTGAAAGCCAAGAGGCGACGGGATCGCGAGCCGGCACCGGGGGACCTCGGCGTCGATGCGGTCACTTGGGCTCCTATCCGGCGCGGTCGCGCCACTTCGGGAGGGTTGCTGCTCAGGCGCCTGACGTAGTCTCCAGCGCGATCGGCCGCTGCCGCCAACACCGGCATGCTAGGCGACGGGCTATGGCGGTTCGTGCCCGGCAACTCCAGTCTGGACTCCGACCAGTAGCCACCCCCCCAACCCCCAATCAGCGCGGGGGGCCCGGTCGCCAGATGGCTAAACTCGAGAGGTAATGACAATGTTTGACCTCTCCGGGAAAGTGGCCCTCGTGACCGGAGGCTCCCGTGGCCTGGGCCGGGCCGACTGCCTGGCGCTGGCCCGAGCCGGAGCCGACGTCGTGGTCACCGACCTGCTGATCGAGTCCGACCCCGACCTCCAGCAGGTGGCCCAAGCCAGTGCCAGCGTACTGGCCCAGGTGATGGCCTCCGAAAGCGTTGTCTACGCGGAGCAAACTGCAGAGGAGATCAGAGCCATGGGGCGGCGCTCCCAGGCACTCAAGATGGACGTGACCGATCGGGAGCAGGTGCAGCAGGTGATCGACCAGGCTGCCCGGGATTTCGGCGGGATCGACATCCTGGTCAACAACGCGGGAACCCTGGACCATCTGGGCCAGCTCGCCGACCAATCACCGGAGCTCTGGGAGCGCGACCTGCGGGTGAACCTGGGCGGAGCCTTCAACTGCACCCAGGCGGCCTGGCCCCACCTCAAAGAGGGCGGTTTTGGGCGGTTGATTTATATGTCCTCGGTGGCCGGAACGCTAGGCGGCTTTGGACAGGCCAGCTACAGCACGACCAAGGCCGGCCTGCTCGGCCTGATGCGCTCCGCGGCCCTGGAAGGCGCCCGCCACGGCATCACCAGCAATGCCATCGTGCCCGGGGTAATCGCCACCGAGGCCTTCAACACCGGCCCAGCCAGCATGCGCGAACGGATGGTGCTGCGAACCGCCATGCGGGCCCCGGGACAGCCCGAGGACGTGGCCCACGCGATTTGCTTCCTGGCCAGTCCGGAGGCCTCCTACATCACCGGGGTCGCCCTAGCGGTGGCGGGCGGGATCGATCTCTTCACCTTTTGAGCTCAACAAGTGGTCCTTGTTGAGCCCATATCGGTCAGACGCCTGCTATTATTGCGGCCGCCAGACGAAGTCCCGGGCGGCGATTCAAGGCACGACCGAGCAGTCCTGGCCAGAACGCGAGTTGGAGGATGCTCGGATTGAGCCTCGTCGACGTAACCCTAACCTGCCGCGAGTGCGGCTCGGAGTTCATCTTTACTGCCGGAGAGCAGCAGTTCTATCAATCTAAGGGCCTGGTTAACCAGCCAACCCGCTGCCAGCCGTGCCGGCAGCTCGCCAAGGCGGCGCGGCAGGGCTCCAACGGATACGCATCCGCCGGGCCGCGGCCTCCGCGCCAGATGTACGACGTGGTCTGCGCGGACTGTGGGACAACCACCCAGGTCCCCTTCCAGCCCAAGTACGACCGGCCGGTTTACTGCAGCAACTGCTTCGAGAACCATCGCGCCGCACGCTAGTCGCTAATCGCAGGGCGCAGCGGGCGCCAGCCGGCGCAGGGCTCGCATAGCGTCCTCCAGGGCCTGGGGATCGGCGGCGCTGGCTCGGATGATGACCCCCCCGGCCGACTGCGGGTAGGAGCCGAAGCTCACCTGCGGATAGCCTAGTTCCAATTCGGTCAGGACGGGAAAGAAGCTGGATTCCGGGACCATCTGAAAGTGCAACTCCTGGTAGGTGCGGGATCCCTGACCGACCAGAAAAGCCGGAGCGATCTCCTGATCGAAGACGGCCCGCAGCTCGACAGGAACCCCGGGCAGGACGAAGAGCCAGCGGCGCTCTCCCTGACTGGGGAGCTCCAGCGCCAGAGCTGGGGCTCCGCCCACCGGATTGGGCAGCACCAGGGCTCCCCTTGGGACCAGCGCCATCTTCAGGGTCCCGGGGTTGGGCTCGGGGCTGTCGGCCCGCCCCTCCCGATAGCGGCGAGCGACCCGCTCCCTGATGTGGGCCAGGGCGCCGGGATCTTCGACCAGGGGCACTCCCCGCATCAGGGCCACACCGGCCATGGTGCGGTCGTCCGGTGTTGGGCCCAGCCCGCCGCAGCAGAAGACCCGGCCCGCCGGGCCCGCCACAGCCGCCCCAAGCTCGCTGGCTATGACGTCCGTCTGGTCCGGAACCACCAAGATCCGTGTGCAGGGAAAGGGGCCCTGGCTGAGCCGGGCCGCCAGCCAGGCCGAGTTGCTATCCGAGGTGTGCCCGGAAAGCAGTTCATCCCCTACGGCCACAATCCAGCTGGACTGGAGGTCGGTCACCATTCCGGGCACTCCTTCTCAAGGCTGGCGACCACCCCCGCGGCGGCGGTCCATTCCCAATCATCCTGCCCAGCGGCGCCGGGCGACAGCTTCCCGGCGGATCTTCCATGGTGGGAGGCGCTCCACCGTCGATATAATTCGGCGGCTCCGGTGTTGCCGATCGGGCGCGCCGGAATCCGGACTTCTCTTACCTCGCAGATGCCGCTGCGCACCGCAGGAGGGTGATCAGGCGATGAGTCGAACTGTGCTGATTCCGGTGCTGATCGCCGGGCTGCTGTCCCTCGTCTACGGAGGGTTCCTGGCTGCCTGGGTGATGCGACGGTCGGCTGGCAACGAGCGCATGCAGGAGATCGGCCAGGCGATCCGTGAGGGAGCCTCTGCCTATCTCAACCGTCAATACGTAATCATTGCCGTCATCGGCCTGGTTCTGGCCGCCGTGCTGGCCTTGGGAGGCCTGCTCAGCCCAGCTCTAGGCTGGAAGACCGCCCTGCTCTTCATCTTCGGCGCGGTGCTATCGGCCAGCGCCGGCTACGTGGGAATGAACGTCTCGGTGCGGAGCAACTACCGCACCGCCGAGGCCGCCCGGGTTGGGCTGGGTCCTGCCCTCAAGGTTGCCTTCAATGGTGGAGCGGTCACCGGCTTCTTCGTGGTGGGTTTCGGGCTGCTCGGGGTCACCATCTCCTTTTGGATCCTGGATAAGCCCTCCGCCATCGTGGGGCTGGCCTTCGGCGCCTCCCTGATCTCGGTCTTCGCCAGGCTGGGCGGCGGCATCTACACCAAAGCCGCCGACGTGGGCGCCGACCTGGTGGGGAAGATCGAAGCCGGCATTCCCGAGGACGACCCCCGCAACCCGGCCGTGATCGCGGACAACGTCGGGGACAACGTCGGGGACTGCGCCGGTATGGCTGCCGACCTATTCGAGACTTACGCGGTGACCGCGGTGGCGGCGATGCTACTGGGGGGCCTGGAGTTCCACAACTTCGGACTCACCGTTTACCCGCTGCTTCTGGGCGCGATCAGCATCCTGGCATCCGTGCTGGGCACTTTCTTCGTGCGCATCGGCAAGGGCGGCTGGATCATGGGCGCCTTGTACCGAGGACTGGTCTCGGCGGGCATCCTGGCCATCGTGGGGTTCCTCGTCCTGACCCTGGTGCTTAGGGCCAACGGCGGGCTGTCTGCCCGGGTCTTGGGGCACCCGGTCATGAATCTCTTCTGGGCCGGCGTGATCGGAGTCGTGATCACGATCCTGATCGTGGCCATCACCGAGTACTTCACCGGCAGCCAGTTCAACCCGGTCAAGTCGGTGGCGAAAGCGTCCCAGACCGGCCACGCGACCAACATCATCGCCGGGCTGGCGGTGGGGATGGAGGCTGCCGCACTCCCGGTTTTTGTGATCGGGGTCGGCATCCTGGGCGCCTACGCTCTGGCCGGGCTCTACGGGATCGCGATCGCCGCCATGAGTCTGCTCAGCATGGTGGGGATCGTGGTCGCCATCGACGCCTATGGGCCGATCACCGACAATGCCGGCGGAATCGCGGAGATGGCCGACCTCCCGGAGTCGGTGCGGGCTGTCACCGACCCCCTCGACGCCGTGGGCAACACCACCAAGGCGGTCACCAAGGGTTACGCGATCGGGTCGGCGGCGCTGGCGGCGCTGGTCCTATTCGCTGGCTACACCCAGACCCTGGGACACCACCACTTCGACTTCAGCCTCAACAATCCCCGGGTGATCGTTGGGCTGCTATTCGGCGGCATCCTGCCGGTCCTGTTCGCCTCGCTCTCTATGCAGGCGGTGGGGCGGGCCGCCGGCGGCGTGGTTGAGGAGGTCCGCCGCCAGTTCCGGGAGATCCCCGGGATCATGGAAGGCACCGCCCGGCCACTCTACGGCCGCTGCGTGGCCATCGTCACCCGGGCGGCCCAACGGGAGATGATCCTGCCCGGGCTGATCCCGGTTCTAGCCCCGATCCTAGTGGGCTTCACCCTAGGCCCGGTGGCCTTGGGTGGGATGCTAATCGGCACCATCGTGGTGGGACTGTTCATGGCGCTGCAGATGACCTCGGGCGGGGGAGCCTGGGACAACGCCAAGAAGTACATCGAGGAGGGCAATTTTGGGGGCAAGGGGACTGAGACCCACGCCGCCGCCGTCACCGGAGACACGGTCGGTGACCCCTACAAAGACACCGCTGGTCCCGCCATCAACCCCATGATCAAGGTGGTCAACATCATCGCCATCCTGATCGCCCCCCTCATCGCCACCCACTTCCTCCTCCACTGAGACCTGAGCCAATCTTCTGAGCCCCAGAGAGAAGTGGACGGGCAGAACCCGGTAGTCAAATGCAAGACGCCCAGCAAGCGGAGTACCTCGAGGAGATCGGCGAACTCCAGCGCAAGCTGGTCGAGCTGCAGGAGAACGAGGCCGCTCCGGCTCTGCTCGACGAATACGGCACGGAGATCCGAATCCTGGTAGCGCTGCTCGAGGCTGCTCGGCAAGTTCGGGAGCGGCTGGTGATCGAGCCCGAGCTGGCGGCCCAGCTCTCGGCGCGTGGGTTCCAGCCGGCGCTCTTCCGCGACATCTATGCCTTCGTCTACGAGGCGGCGCTGGAGATCGAGCTTGAAGGGACGGATTTCGCCCGTGCCGTGGAACGAACCGACTTCCCGGCCCTGCTTCGGAATTGACCGAGGGCTGCGCCCGGCCGGAAGGCTGCGGCGCGAGACCGAGAACCGGGGCTTGTCTGCCAAAGGGTCCGGTCCCGCCTACGCGCTCGGGGGTAGCGCCCTGTGGAAGCTGCGGCCAGAGGGGGGTCAGCCCTTAGTTGGAAATGCTGCAGGCGGAGCAGATGCCGTGACCGAGCAGCTCCACCCGCTCCAGCTCGAAGCCCAGCGGCCGCGCCGCGCTGTCGACCCACTGGGGGACCTCGGGACAGCTGACATCGAAGGTACCCCCGCAACGATCGCAGACCAGATGCTGATGTGACTCGCTGCCGGCCATGACCGCCTCGTAGGTGTTGGCGTGACCCAGTTGGACCTTGCGGGCCAGACCCAGCTCCACCAGCAGGTCGAGGGTGCGATAGACGGTAGTGCGCTGGAAGCCGGGCAGTTTGCGGCCGATGCTGTTGCACAGATCATCCGCGGTGGCGTGACCGGGGTGCTCCAGCAGTGCCGCGTAGACCAGTCGGCGCTGCGGAGTCAGCCTCTTGCCATGCTCCCGAATCGACTCCAGACCATTCACGTAGTGGCGATTATACCTGTTGCAGGCTATTGCAACAGGTTTGGTCCCCGGTGCGCAGTCGGCGCGGAGGGCGGTCGAACTCTTCGAGCTATGATCGAGGCAAGTGGCTGTCATCGACGAGCGCAGGACGGTGGCGGCGCTCGAGGATGCGCTGGCCCAGGTGCAGGACCCGGAGCTGCACCGACCTCTGATGCATCTTGGGATGCTGAAAAACCTCCGCGTCGAGGGTGTCACCGCCAAGATGCGGGTCATCCTCACCACCCCGGCCTGCCCGCTCAAGGACCGGATTCAATCCGAGATCGAAGCCGCCGTGGTCGGGGTTGTGGCCGGAATCGAAAGCGTCGAACTGGAGTGGGACGCCGACGTGAGCCGAACCCGGGGGGTGATCGGCAGGCAGGAGATCCCCGGAGTCCGCAACACCATTGCGGTCAGCGCCGGAAAGGGGGGCGTCGGCAAGACCACGGTGGCGGTCAACCTGGCCTTGGCGCTGCTGCGCACCGGGGCCCGGGTGGGTCTGCTCGACGCCGACATCTATGGGCCCAACGTTCCCATCATGCTGGGGTTGACCGAGCGGCCGTCCGCGGTCGATGGCCGGATGGTCCCGCTTGAGAAGAGCGGCCTCAAGGTGGTCTCGATCGGCACCCTAATCGACCCTGACCGCCCGGTGGTCTGGCGCGGCCCGATGCTGGCCGGCGCGCTGAAGCAGTTCCTTTTCGAGGTCAACTGGGGGGAGCTCGACTACCTGGTCTGTGACCTTCCCCCTGGTACCGGAGATGTCCAGTTGACCCTGGCCCAGTCAATCCCGCTGACCGGGGCGGTGATCGTCACCACGCCCCAGGATGTATCGCTGGCCGATGTCAGCCGGGGAATCGCCATGTTCCAGCAGCTCCGGGTGCCGATCCTTGGCATCGTCGAAAACATGAGCGGGTTCGTCTGCCCCCACTGCGGCGAGATCACCGACATCTTCAGCCGGGGCGGCGGGCGCCAGCTGGCAGAGGACCGGAAGCTGCCTTTCTTGGGGGAGATTCCGCTCGACCCGGTGGTGCGGCTGGGAGGCGGCGACGGCCAACCGCTGGTCCTGGCCAGGCCGGAGTCGGCCCCGGCCGCCATCTTCGAGAGGGTTGCCTCGGCTCTGGCCGGCCAGATCAGCCAGGTCAACTTTGTGGGTGCTACAGCACCGGAGATGCCGGCCGGCCCGCGCATCCCCAGGACCTGAGCAAGCCGGCTTCAGCAGGAGGGGTCGTTGCGGTTGGTGGAACCGGCGCTCACTGTGGTCCTGGTTCTAGGTCTCGGATTGGTACTCCTGAGCCGCTTCCTGCGTGGTCGCCGCCGGCGGCGCTAGCGACCAAGAGCCGTCCCCCAAGGCCTCGGGTGCTTTCCGGGGGGCGGGCCTGGTGGAGCCCTGGCTGGCCAACTTCCACGACCCGCCGGGCGGCACCCGTACTGATTTAACGCGGGCCGGGGAGTAGGCCCTTCGGTCGAGCGAAATCCCAGATCGGGGCGATTCGGAATCTGCTGGACGGGTTCCTCCGGCGCTGCCGAGAGGCCCCTCGGCAGCGCCAGGACGAGGACCGGCTAGAGCTCAGGCGAGCACTCCGGGCATGGTCCGAACCGCCGCTTCCCGGATTGCCTGCCTGGCCTCCGCCCTGTCGCTGTAGACCCTCAGCCAGACCGTCCGCACCGGCAGCAGCCGAGCCAGCAGCTCGGGGGCGGCCTCCACCTCTACCCGGCCCGAGATCGGGTCGAAGAGCCGGAGCATCTGGTCGTCGGCGGCCGGATTGTCCGGGCGAGGGGCGGTGCTGGCCAGATCCACCTCCAGGCCCACGTCTCGAAACTGCTCCGGCAGCGCCGAGCGGATCCGCGCCTCGACCTGGCCGGGGTCGCGCAGACCCGCCGGGCCCTCACGATGGCTGAGTTCCCGAAAAGCCTCGAAGGCGAGTCGCCAGGGAAGTCGGCGGGCGGTCACTGCCTCCCAATGGCGCCCCAGCTCGCGCTCCTCCTCATTCCGGGGCGAGAGCTGCAGCCGCTCCACCTCCTGCATCAGGGACCAGTCGGTAAGTCGCAAGTACTGGTCCAGATGGTCCAGTGGGCTTCCCGGCGGCAGCAGGGCCTCGCAGGTGCGGGCGAACACCGGCCGTAGGTGGAGGTCAATCCGGCGCACGGTGCGGTGGAAGTAGACATGGTTGTACATGTAGAGGCGGGCCGAGAGGAACGCCTCCAGTGCCGGAGCCCCATGCTGGTGCAGAACCAGGCTGCCGTCCTTAATGAACATGTAGTGGCGAAGCCGGGCCAGGTCCACCGGACCCACCGCCACTCCACACATGTAGGCGTCGCGCGGGACGTAGTCCATGTTGTCGGTGCTGGCAGGGCCGCACAGCACCGGCTTCAGCGCCCGCAACCAGGCGGGTGGCTGGAAGCCGGGAAGCTCCCTCGGCGCCATCACCCAGGCGACCCACTCGGGCAGAACCGATTCTCCCGGCTCGAACGGCCCAGCCGGACTGCGGCGGAGCACGGAGATGAGCTCGGCCAGCGGCCCCACCACCAGCTGGCGGCCGATGTCCTCGTGGTCGATCCCATGCTTGGCGAGCACCTGGGTGTCGAAGAAGTGCCCGAAGGGCCCGTGTCCGACGTCGTGGAGCAACCCGGCCACCCGCATCACCTCGACGACCAGATTGCGCGAGGGCACATCGGGGCAGCTCTGGCGGAGGCTGGGGTAGAGGTGGTCGGTGAAGCTTCCGGTCAGGTGCATCGCCCCCACCGCGTGCTGGAACCGCGAGTGCTCGGCCGTGTGGAAGACCCACCAAGCGGATTGGAGCTGGTGGATCCGACGCTGGCGCTGGAGCCAGGGGTTGTCGAGGAGCAACTCCTCCGAGCCGGCGCCGTCGTCCAGCTGCTTGGTTATGCTGCAGTACTCGTACATAGGGTCAGCCAGCAGGTTGACCGCCTCAAACACGCTCTCGGGTCTCTCCACCTCGACCGCCATGTTAGGCGTGCGCCCAAAACCGAAGGCGGCTGGAGCCGCCAGGCGAGCGCGGCGCCCCCAACTATTTGGTAAAGTCAAACCAAGTATTTCGCGAGCCTGTCAGGAGCACCGTCTTGAGCCCTCGGAACCGCATTGCAGCCCTTCGATCTCCAGCTGCCGGTGCGCCCGGTCCCAGGTACAAGTGGATCGCGCTCTCGAACACCACGCTGGGAATCTCGATGGCGACGATCAACGCCTCGATCGTGCTCATATCACTTCCCGACATCTTCCGGGGGATCAAGCTCAACCCGCTGGCCGCCGGCAACACGCCGTACTTCCTCTGGCTGCTGATGGGCTACATGGTGGTGACCGCGGTGCTGGTGGTGAGCCTGGGTCGGATTGGAGACATGTACGGCCGGGTGCGCATGTACAACCTGGGATTCCTGGTCTTCACGGTCTTCTCGATCATGCTCTCGCTGACCTGGATGACCGGAGCGCCGGCGGCTCTCTATCTGATCGTGATCAGAGTCCTGCAGGGCATCGGGGGAGCCCTGCTCTGGGCCAACTCCAGCGCTATCCTCACCGATGCCTTTCCCGCCAACCAGCGAGGCATGGCGCTGGGCACCAACATGGTGGCGGCGCTGGCCGGCTCATTCATCGGTCTGGTCCTGGGCGGAGTACTTGGCCCGATCGCTTGGCAGTTGGTGTTCCTGGTTTCGGTCCCTGTCGGGGTCTTCGGGACGGTCTGGGCTTACCTCATGCTCCGCGACACCGGCGTCCGCCGGCCGGCCCGGCTCGACTGGTGGGGCAATTTCACTTTCGCGGTAGGGCTGGTGGCGCTGCTGGTGGGAATCACCTACGGCATCCTGCCTTATGGATCGAGCTCGATGGGTTGGGGCAACCCCCTGGTGATCGCCGCCATCGGGGGAGGGATGGCGTTCCTGATCCTGTTCACCTATATCGAGACCAAAGTCAAGGACCCCATGTTCCACATCCAGCTGTTCCGGATCCGGGCTTTCGCCTTCGGCAACCTGGCGGCCCTGCTGGCCGCTCTGGCCCGCGGCGGCCTAATGTTTATCCTGATCATCTGGCTCCAGGGCATCTGGCTGCCCCAGCACGGCTACAGCTTTGCTCGAACGCCGCTCTGGGCCGGAATCTACATGCTTCCCCTCACCGCCGGATTCCTGGTGGCGGGCCCGCTGGCCGGAATCCTCTCCGACCGCCATGGAGCCCGCATCTTTGCGACCGTGGGCGTATCGGTGTCGGCGCTGGTCTTCGCCCTCTTCCAGGTGTTGCCGGCGAACTTCAACTACGTTTGGTTCGCCGCACTTCTAGCGGTGTACGGCCTGTCCAGCGGTCTCTTCGCCTCACCCAACCAGGCCGGCATCATGAATAGTCTGCCACCCCACCAGCGGGGCGTCGGCGCAGGGATGGCGGCCACCTTCCAGAACTCGGCACAGGTGCTCTCGATGGGGATCTTCTTCACCCTGATCATCGTGGGCCTCTCGGCCACCCTGCCCCAGACCCTCTACCACGGGCTGACCGCCCAGGGAGTACCCGTGGCCACGGCGGCTCAGATCTCGCACCTGCCGGCGGTCGGGAGCCTCTTCGCCTCCTTCCTGGGGTTCAACCCAATCGGATCCCTGCTGGGGCCGGTTCTTACCCACCTCACCCACGCCCAGCAAGCCTATCTGACCGGCCGCGCCTTCTTTCCTCACCTGATCTCGGGCCCATTCATGAACGGTCTCCATGAGGCCTTCGACTTCGCCTTCGCAGCCTGCGCCCTGGCCGCAGTGGCCAGTTGGCTTCGGGGCGGCAAGTACGTGCATCAGGATACCCCGGTGTCCGCCGCGGTCAGCATCCCTTCGTCTCCGGGCCAGGCTCAGCTGTCGGCCAGCACCACCGGCGGTGGACTCCATGTCCCGGCCTCCACCGGCCGGGCGCCGGCTACCCGCCGGTTGGGTTCCGAGTCAGGTGCGGTCGCCGAATGAGGACTTTGCCTCATCGAGGCAGCTCCAACGAGTAGCCTGAACGGCGGCCAGAACATGGGCGCTCGAAGGGGTCAGCCAATGGGTTCGGACGCGGTGCCTGAGGTGACGCACTTTCCCGCACCGGAGAGCTCCTCCGGGGAATTGGAGCGCGCGATCTCGACCATTGTTCGCTGGTCAACTAGCCGCGAGGTGCAGGCGGAGACCATGCGTCGGGCGCGCTGCCAGGTGCCGGCTTCGGCAGTCTCTCTGCTGTTCCGGATTCTGGTTTGTGGCCCGGTTCACCCGTCCCAACTGGCAGTTTTTTACGCGGTAGACAACTCCACGATCACCCCGCGACTGCAACGCCTGGAACGCGAGGCGCTGATCGGTCGCCAGGCGGACCCGCAGGACGGGCGGGCCTTTTTCGTTCGGATCACGCCTACTGGAGAGAAGCTCTGCCGGCGTATGCACGCGGCCCGACGGGCGCAGTTGGAGTTGTTGCTGGCGGAGTGGCCCGCCGAGGAACGGGCCCGAGTGACCACTGCCGCCACCAAACTGGCGAGCCGATTGGAGCCGCCGCCGCCGCAGGACTAACCCCAGGGGCTAGTGGTCCGTCATTGAAATAATTGAAGCTAGTAAGCTGGCAGTATGACGATGATGCCGGCTGCGGATCCGATGCCAGTGACCGGGGAAGAACGGGCGGCGTTGGAGCGAATTGCGAAGTCCACTTCGCAAAGCCATCGTGCCGTGCTGCAAGCCAAGGGGTGCTTTTGGCCGCTGGACGGGTGGCCAACTACGAGATCGCCGCCAGGTGGGAGTTATCTGGCACACTGTCACGTGATGGCGGCGGAGTTCCCCCAACCGGAGCGTGGCGGCGGTAGGAGTGATTCGGCCTGGCCGGGGGGCGCAAGTCGTGGCTGCGAGTGGGGACAGTGGCCGAAACTGTGTGGATCACGCCGCAAGAATTGCCCGCGGACGGCTCGACACACTGGACTACCCAAACCTTGGGCAAGCGATTGGGATCGGGAAGGACAGCGTGGCCCGCATCTAGAAGGACCACGAGCTGAAGCCCCGGAAGGTAGAGACTTTCAAGATCTCCAACGACCCCGCCCTCGAGGAGAAGCTGGTGGATGTGGTGGACTTGTCCATGAACCATCCAGAACGGGCAGCGGTCTTCAGTGTCGACGAGAAGACTCAGCGCCAAACTTTGGACCGCACTCAGCCGATCTTAACACTACGACCGGTAGAGCAGGAACCCTGCTCTACGACTACAAGCGCACCGGCACCACGGACCTGTACGCGGCGCTGAACAACGCCCCGAGCAAGCCGCTGACTGACTGCCGGGAACGGCACACCGCCAAGGACTTCGTCCGCTTCTTCCGCGTGATTGACCGCAATGTCCCGGCGGAGTTGGACGTGCATCTGGTGTTGGACGACCTCTCTGCGCACAAAGCTCTGGGAGTTCAGGCATGGCTGGCTCATCCCAAGCGGCGCAGATTCCACATGCACTTCACCCCGACCAGCTCTAGCTGGGCCAATTTGGTGGAGCGCTAGTTCAAGGCGCTCACTGCCAAACGCTTGCGTCGCGGCAAATTCAGCAGCGTGCCCGAGCTAATTGATGCCATCGAACTCAAGGCGGATCACTGGAACGACGATCCACGTCCATCCGTCTGGCACACCCACAGTGCCGATATCATCGCCAAGGTGCGCCGGGGATGGGCTGCACAGCCTCAACTTTATTCAAAGACGGACCACTAGGCCCGGGCCTAAGTTCGCTGTCACCGTACCTCGGGTTCACTCGGTCCGAGAAGAGTGAGAGTCACCACCTTGCGACCAGCTCCGAAGCGTCTTGCTCCGGCCGCACTCCGACGGGTGCGTGGCATCCGGGATCCCCGAACCGCGAGTAATCCCGTGCGTGGTGCTCGGAGTGGATCGGGACGAGGAGTGACCGGGACCGATTACGATTGGCGCGATTACCGAATTCGATCTCTCCGGCGGTGCCGACTCGATCGCCGTCCCGGTAAACTACAGCCTCAATCTAGGCTTCCATTCGCAATCCGGCCGGTGGTCAGCCCAGAAGATCGGAGAGCAGCCGCAGCAGTTCGCCGAGAGCCCTAGCGTACGTGTGCCTCGGAGGACGTGCGTAGCCCACCACCAGAGCATCCAGGCGAGATGACATATCCCCAGAAAAGAAAGCCATGCCAGTCAATGCGAGACCGCGCTCCGACCCAGCCGCGACGATGTCTGCCTCTGAGGGCCCGCTTGACGGAAGTCGGAGTACCACGTGCAGTCCGCCCGCGATTCCCTCAACCTGCATGCCCGGTATCGCGGCCTTTACGCCCTCTACAAGTTGGTCTCGTCGCGCGCGATAGTGGGCTCTCATCCGACGGACGTGCTTGTCGAATGCACCGGCCAGAATCAGATCACTCAGGACGAGTTGGTCAATAGTCGATCCTTGTTGGTCGGCCAGCGCTTTCGCGGCAATAATTCCCTTCAGCAGCCGAGTGGGCGCCACAATCCAAGCGAGCCGAAGACCGGGAGCCAAAGTCTTGCTGGTCGTCCCAACGTAGACCACTCTGTTGGGATCCAGCTCCTGCAAGGCGCGCACGGGCTCGCGATCGTAGCGGAACTCGCCGTCATAGTCATCCTCAATTACCACCGCGTCGGCGGCGTTGGCCCAGTCGATTAGGGAGGATCGACGACTCGGGGCCAAGACTACCCCCGTTGGATATTGATGGCTCGGGGTGACGAGGACCGCTGAATCCTTCGCGGTCAGTTGTGACACAGGGAGGCCAAATTGGTCCACGTCGATCGCCCGGGTCTCGAGACCGGCATGGTGGAGTACGGATCGATGCCACAGCAGTCCGGGATTCTCTACCACAACGCCAGCGGACCCGCGCGCGCGTAAAGTCTGGCCAATCAACCCCAGTGCCTGGCAATAGCCGCTACAGATGACGACGCGCTCAGGGTCGGCCCTGACGCCGCGTGCCCGGGACAAATAGCTGGCGAGAGACACTCTCAGCTCCTCACAACCGCGAGCGTCTCCGTAGTCGAGAGCAGAGCTTGGCATGACGCTTAGGACGCGCCGCAGACTATGTAGCCACTCCCGACGAGGGAAGCTGGAGACATCTGGGCTCCCAGGGGTCCAATCAAACGTGATCGGGGTTCCGACGTCCGGTTTGGGAAGCGGCTCCGAGGGGTGATTGGCCACGGAGGACCAAACGACCATCGTTCCCGAGCCGACGCGAGACTCCAGGTAACCCTCCGCCACCAATTGGGCGTAGGCCTCCACGATTGTACCCCTAGCCACTCCCAGGTCCCGAGCCAAGGTGCGTGTGGAGGGGAGCCTCGACCCCGGAAGCACGCTTCCCGCTCGGACGGCAGCCCGGAGGGCCGCTTCGACGTCAACACGCCTTCCAGCTCCGCCGCGCAGATCGAGTAGCAGGTCTAGCCCCGAATTGGTCCACCCTTTTGCCATAAGATTGGACCTTACCATCGGTCCAGTTCTGGGATAGGCTGGTTACAGTAGTTGGACTTGGTCACCCTAGGCTGTTCCGCGTATGGGGCTCGGCGGCGATCTTTACCCAAGAGCCTTTGCGTCGAACTGGTTGGGAAGTACGCCCGCGGCGGTGAACGCAGACCTGGGAGGGCCTCGAGTGCGCATCCGTAAGACCCAAGCGAGCTTAGTCGCTCTGGCGGTCGCTCTGACTATTTCCCCTCTGGCGTTCGTCGGGACGGCTGTGTCCGCGGCCACCAACAGGACTGTCACGTTCGCGGAGCAACCGGGTAACGGCCCCAACTACATCTTCCCGCTGCTCAGCGGGGCCTTCTTTGACTCCGTTAACCAGCAAGAGTTCCAGTATCTGATGTATCGGCCCTTGTACTGGTTTGGCAATAAGGGCAAACCTGTGTTCAACCCGACACTCAGCCTCGCTCAAGCGCCGATCTACTCCGACGGCGATACGGTCGTCACCGTACACATAAAGGACTATCGGTGGTCTGACGGAACGCCGGTGACCGCTCGCGATGTTGTGTTCTGGATGAACCTGATCAAGGTCGAGAAAGCCAACTTCGGCCCGTACGTTCCGGGTACTTTCCCGGACAATGTTGCGTCATACCGCATGACCTCTGGCAACACTCTGCAGTTCACGCTGACCCAGGCAGTGTCCCCGACCTGGTTCACCTACAACGAGCTCAGTCAGGTCACGCCGCTTCCGTTGGACTGGGACAGAACGTCGGCGACAAGCGGAGTGGGTAACTTTGACGAAACTCCAGCCGGAGCGGCCGCCGTGTACAGCTTCCTGATTTCGCAGGCCAAAGAAGCTACAACCTACGCCACCAACCCACTCTGGGCCGTCGTCGATGGGCCGTGGCGACTGGCTCAGTACTCGGCTACAACCAACTACGCGGCATTTGTGCCCAATCTCCACTACTCGGGTAGCCGCAAGGGAAATGTCACCCGCTTTGTCGAAGTACCATTCACCTCTGACGCAGCGGAATTCAACGCTTTGCGATCAGGTGCTGTCGATTACGGCTATGTGCCAACTCAGGACAGCTCGCAACTCTCCTATCTCCACACCAAGGGCTTCCGGACCGACCCGTGGACGGGGTGGGCATTCACCTATATTGATCTCGACTACCTCAATCCTACTGCTGGTCCGATCCTGGACCAGCAGTACGTCCGCGAGGCCCTGCAGAGCATGGTGGATCAGCCGTCCATCATCAAGAACCTCTATCACGGGGACGCGGTGACCACTAACGGACCAGTGCCACTGGCGCCCAGCAACCCATTCGTGTCGTCCCTAGAGCGCAAGGGCCTGTACTCCTACGATCCCCCACGTGCCATCTCCCTGCTCAAGGAGCACGGCTGGCACGTGGTCCCCAATGGGGTGTCCACCTGCACCGATGCCGGAACCGGAGCTGGACAATGTGGCGGGGGAATCCCGAAGGGAGCCAGTCTCGTCTTCCGCTTCGACTATGCCAGTGGGACCTTGGCGTTGCAGCAGGAGTCTGAGGTACTTCGATCCGATTTCCTAAAGGCAGGTGTCACGCTGACACTGTCGTCGACGCCGCTCAACCAACTTCTAGCCAACACCACGGCCTGCGCGGGCAGCCAAACAATCTCCAGCACGTGCACCTGGCAGATCAACTACTTAGTCTCTCCGCGGTTCCTCTATGAACCTGACTTCTATCCGTCGGGTGAGGACATTTACGCGACCGGCGCCGCCGACAGTGGGGACGGCTATTCTAATCCAGCCGTTGACACTAGCGTCAAGCAGACTGAGTCGGCCGGAGCGGGGATCGCCGCGCTAAAGAGGTACGAGAACCTGATTGTCAAGTTGGTTCCGACCCTGTTCATGCCCACGCCACCGGTTCAGGTGTCAGCGATCCGGAAGTCCTTGCTGGGCACCCTGCCGCAGGATCCCATGCTCAACCTGAACCCCGAGCAGTGGCGAGTCACCCGCTAGGTTGAACAGCTCACAAGATCTGTAGACACCTGTGCTCCTGAGGGGGTATGCAGGGACAGAGAAGGCGGCCCCCTCCTTTGAGTGTTGAAAGCTCAAAGGAGGGGGCCGCCGTGACCAATGATGACCTGATCTTCCGCCACCGCGTGCGGTTGTTCGCCAGAGCCAGCGAAATTGGGGTTAGCGGCTCCTGGCCGGGAGCTGGGCTACCACCGGTCCCGGTACTACCGCTGGAAGCCCTTGGTGGCGCCGTATGGGGTGGAGATCCTGATGCCGCGGGAGAGGCGCCGGCCCCAGGATGCCCAACCAACTGGCACCCTGGCTGGAGCAGCAGGTGTTGGCGATGGCGCTGGGGAGCCCGGGGCTGGGGCCGAGGCGGCTGGCGGCCAATTGCGCCGGCCGATGTGGGGTGGGCAGGTGATCTCGCCGAGCGGGGTGTTCAAGGTGCTCCGGCGACACGGGATCGGGACCAGGCAGAGGCGGCTGAGCCTGGTGGCCGGGTATGCGTCGCCACCCGAGCCGGAGCCGCCGCCAGCGGCTCCCGAGCCGCACCTGGATGTGCACCCGCCAGGGGATCTGGCGCAGCTGGACTGCTTCCACATTGGCCGGTTGACCAGGACCAAGGGAAGGTCTGGCAGTACACCGCGATTGACGCCTTCAGCAGCTACACCTGGGCCAGTGTCCAGGTGACCCCCATGGACCCCAGTGCCCGCTACACCTCGGCCCTGGTGCGCCAGGTGGCAAGGGAGCTCTCCCAGGCGGGCTGGCAGCTGAAGGCAGTCTCCACCGACAACGGCAGCGAATTTCGCTCCCAGGAGTTCCGCGGAGCAGTGGCCAAGACTGGGGCAGAGCACCGCTTCATCCACGCCGGCCGGCCCCAGAGCAACGGCTGCGTGGAGCGGGTCCAGCGGACCGTGCCCGAGGAGTGATGGCGACCCAGTTTCGCCCGCTCCATGATCCCCAAGTACACCGCTCTCCGCCGGGACCTGATCCAGTCCCTGCGCTTCTACAACTTCGACCGGGCCTACACCGGACGCCACGCCGCCGGACGTACCCCCGCCCAGCTGGTCTATGGTGCTAGAAAGGTGCGCCCACGATGAGCCGCAACTGTCTACACATCCCGTGCACTGTTCAGCTTAGGCGCTCAAGTGTGCCGAATCGACGACCTCATCCCGCCGACCGTAGCGTCCCAGGTGCCACGTCGTCAACTGTCAACGTGGTCCGATCTACCGACACTCCATAGTCCGAGTCCGCCTTCTCGAGGCTCACCAAGCCGGACTTCACGTCAGCCGCTACTAGGGTGGGGTCTCGCCTCTTCGGGTCTCCCCATCCCCCACCACCGCCCGTCAGATTGGTAATCGTCTCGCCTGCCTCTAAATGGTTCTAGCTCGCGCCCACATGCTCCTCGCCGTCGGTACCAGCGCGCACCACCACGGCGCTGCTCAGACCAGGCACGCCAAGGCCCATCGACCAATGTCGTGTTCTCGTCTTATAGTTGATTACAATCGCGGATGACGGAGCTAGAAATCGATAGGTGCGTTCCACGCCCACACCACCACGGTATCCACCTGGCCCGCCGGAATCGGGACGGTACCCATATCGCTCAATCAACAGCGGAGCCTTTGTCTCTAACACCTCGATTGGGCTATTCCGGCAGCCCGGCTCTGTAACGTGCATGATGCCGTCTTCACCGTCGCCGTCGGGGTGACCTCGGCCAGGACTCTCAACATGGATATCTCCTGGGCGGGATTGACGTAGGAGTGCAGGAAGCACACCGCGACCGACTCAATACCCTCCGCCTGAATAGCGGCGGCTACCGCCCGGGCCGCATCCGTATCGAAACTCTTCAGCGTCTCTCCCTTGAAGTTAATCCGCTCCGGTACTTCGAAGATCTAGCTGCGCATAACGAGGCTCGCAGACTTACGGTACTTGAAATCGTAGGTGGCCACCCGATCAGTACGTCCTAGCAGGTACACATCCCGGAATCCTTGAGTAGTGACGATCGCCGTATTTGCTCCGGTGCGTGTGGGCAAAGCATTGAGACCGAGCGTAATGCCGTGAGCGAAGTAGCCCGATTTGCTCGGGTCCGCGCCAACCTTGGCGAAGGCGCCCAAAACCGACCCAGTAAGATCCGACGGAATGGTGGGGACCTTGTCGAAGCGCAGAGTCCCCTCCCTGACATCGTGGACGAAGACATCAGTGAAGTTTCCCCCAGCGTCGACCGCGACACAACGCGGCGGAAGCTGCGGGTCAATCATGGTCAATTCCTAACGCTCAGTGGTCACACAACCATCGACTTGTCCCAGCGGGTCGATCCCTGAGAACGTAACCACGGAATCGCAGTCACTCAGGCTCGCGCCAGCGGCGTCCCCGGGCCAATCCGTCGTATGGGGAGTGCCGGCAATCGCGGGCAGAGTAAGGCAGATCGCGCCCGTCGGCGCTGGCATGCGCGTCTGTACAAGTGATTGGGTGACATGCACGGTGCCAGCATCACTGCAGCCCCGCCTGCCTGATAAACGGGTGCGCCGCCTAATAAACGGCGGGTACGGGTTGCCCCACCGTTTGCCACGTACTTGGTCGTGGCAGTCCTGAACGAACCCAAGATCATCTCGCCGGACCTCAGAACGGCCTCCGTATTTGTGCCATTAGCGTCGCATTCGACGGTGACACGGCCGCCGTTGCCGGAGGACACGAGCCGTCCTCCGGCAACTGGCATGGCCGACCTCACTTGCCGGAGCTCCACGTTTCCGGGTACAGGTTCAATGACGGGTCCTGTGGGAGCACACCCTTCAAGTTGGACTTGTAGACGGTGATCTGGTAGGTAGGGGTCGGGAGATAAATCACCGGGACGTTCTTTGCCAGATAGTTCTCGTACTTGAAGATCGGAGCAAGACCGGGCTGAGTCAAGGTGGCGTTGATGAGTGTGTCGGCCTCAGGATTGCTGTAGCCGCCGCTGTTGCCGGAGCCCCCCGTCTTGAAGAGTTGCTCTCCACTTGGATAAGCATAGTATTCCCACCCCGAGTCAGCACCCATTTGCCAACTGCAGCCGGCCCCCGTACTGGAATCGCATCCATAGATCGTGGTGGTAACTGTACTAAATGGCTCCTGAACCACTGTCAGGTCGATCCCGGCCTGCGAGGCACTCGAGCGCAGGACCGCCATCTCGTCGGCGGTAGCTACGGAGCCGGTGGCGTAGATGAGTTTGAAGGACAGCCCGGAGCCGCCACTTATGCCGGCACCGCATTGGCCGGCACCGGTGCCAGGGTTCTTGCACGTACTCGATCCGTTGGGGTGCACCGCCCAGCCATGAGCGCTCAAAAGACTGCGAGCCCGGCTGACGCTGTACGGGTAAGGATTTGTCTTCGCCTGGGGCGAGACGAACTGATTGCTCACGGTGGTTGGAATCGGTCCGTACGTCGGCTTGGCATACCCTTTATAGATATGGCTGATGTAGCTAGGTTGATCCACCAGGCTTTGCATCGCTTGACGGAAGTAGAGCTCCTTGAAGACCGGACCCGCCTGCG
>Ga0307372_10002515_pt1 | contig 30244 bp, 29 predicted proteins | sample OX1MG_FD_202533 | JGI IMG/M metagenome (GOLD analysis project Ga0307372, IMG submission 202533) | Soil microbial communities from Risofladan, Vaasa, Finland - OX-1 | ecosystem: Environmental > Terrestrial > Soil > Coastal area > Acid sulfate soil | place: Finland: Risofladan, Vaasa | collected... | reverse complement strand
GCGGCGAGCGTTGGCCATTGGCGGCGTGTTCGCGTGCATTTGCATGGGAATTGCCAGCGGCGTGGCGTTCGGCGCGCGCGGCGATTCCCGATCATCGGTGTTCGCTCCCGACCACGGAAAATTCAAAATTATGGTGAGTGGCGTCCAAGCGGGCGAGGAAAGCTTTGACGTCAGCCGGGACGGCGACAACTGGGTGGCGCACGGCAGCACTGAAATTCACGGTTCCGACGGCGTGACGCGGGTAACCGGCAAGTTGGTGCTGCATCCTGACGGCAGTCCAGTGCGCTACGACTGGTCCACGGTAGGGGGCGCGAACAAAGCCGCGGCCGCCATCACTTTTAACGGTCCCACGGCGACGATCGTTCTGCACGGCAAGCGCCCGTACACGCAACAGTTCACTTTCGGCTCGCCGAATATCGCCGTTCTGGACAACAACCTGTACGACCAGTTCGGAATTCTGGCGCGGCTCTACGACTGGCAGAAACAGGGCGAGCAGACGTTCCCTGTGCTGATCCCGCAGGAGCTGACGCCCGGCAGCGTGACCCTCAATTCGCTCGGCGAGCAAGACTCGGGCGGCAAGAAGATGCAAGAGCTGCAAGTGAAGACTGCTGATCTGGAAGTCGATCTGTTTCTCGATGGCAAGAAGCTGATGCGCATCGTTTCCCCCAGCGCCAACGCCGAAATCGACCGCGAGTAGCGTTCCCGCCTGGCTCGAGACCCAGCCGAAAAATACCTCCGAAACGTGCAATTTTGTATGCGCCGGGACGTTCCGGGTAGACGCATCTCCGATCGTTTGTTTTCTATCACTTACGTGTGGCTCTACTCGATTGACTGTTCCGGGTAGAAATGCGCGATTCGTTACTCGTGAACAGTGATTGGTGATTGCTGTTCGGGCATCGCGTGCAACTCGCGCGCTCCGGTGTGCAGAATTCGGTGAACTTTGCTGGAGTCCAAATACCGGACTGGGCTGCCGGCTCCCGCCCCACCGTGGAAGACCGTGCTGGGAACCCCGGATTGTCGCGCAAACCGAAAAAGAAAGTGCACCGGGAAGTTCCGCCCTTGCATGTGCGCGATCGTTTGTTTTCTGTAAGTTACGTGTGCGCGAGGTCGATTGACCGTTCCGCCCCCTGAGCAGTGATTGGTGAGTAGTAATTAGTGAGTGGTGAGGGGCCCAATGCGCCTGGTGCGAACGGGAATTGGGCGCGTGGCGGAGAGGCACTGTAAGCGCGGCGCGGAGAGGAAAGGCTGCCGGCCTGAAGGCCAGCGCTACATAAACAGCAACTGGTGGTCGGGCAGAGTCGAGTTTTCCGTTTGCGCGCAGCATCACAGATCGACCGTAGCAGATTTGATTTGTGTTTCTCTACTGGTCGGAGGTACAGGTTTAGGCGCGGCTGAACCGTCCGTGGGTCCAGCCCGGAGACATGGGTAACAGTTTGGGGCCGAACGGATTGTCGAGCGGTTCGAGCACTGCATCGATGCCGCCTATTTAGAGATAATTTCTCAGGCCATTCGGGAATCGGAAAGGGGATGGCGCAGCTCTACCGAATGCTTCTCCGCAACGCAGATAGCCAATGGCTACCTGAGGCGATCGATGTGTGCAAGAAATGCTCCGAGCAGCACCAGCGTGATCAGAACTACCGACCTGTTTTTACGCCGGGGCACGCGCCCTTCTATCCCAAGGCTTGCGGCACCCAAAGGTTATGCTTTCAGCCGTTGCGAAACGTGTTGTGCGGGTACACACGCTGTTCGGAAAAAGATGAAGCAGATCCCTCGTCGGCCATAAACCGGCCTCTGTCGGGATGACACTTTGCTGTGGGTGATGCGTGATTTTAGCGGAAGGGTGCTCGGCGGAAAGGCCCACGCTCAAAAGCGAGCAGGTGTACCCCTAGAGTCAAAACCAACGCGGGGGTGAGTGACGCGCTTGTGCTCGTTTCAAGGGCTGCCTCTATTCAAGGGCTCGCGCGGTTCACAGGCTGGCGCGGGTCTAGGGCCGCGCTGCTGCAAGTCTAGGGCCGCGCCGCCGGGATTCAAAAGCTGCCGCGCTGAAGGCCGCGGCGCTACGCGCTGCGTTTAAATCTAAACAATCTGCGGCTTCAAATCCCACGGAACTGGACTGCAAAACGGGCAGAGCGGCTGCGGACCGCCCTGCCCGCATGAGTGCGCCGTTCGATCAAGGCTGGACTTGCGGCTGCGCCGAGCGATGGGCGAGAGAGGCTTGCGATCGAGCCGACGACTGCGCCGCCGAGCCTGACGCAGCGGAGCCGGAAGCGGCGACCGTCGAGCTTGCGCCACCCGAACTGCTGGCGGACACGGGCTGGAGGCTCGCGGCATCGGAGGCCAGCTGCGCGCTGCTGTATTTGGGCGCGGAGATGTAGCCGTGGATGTGGTTCTTGGTGATTTTGTTGACCACGATTTCGAGCGGCTGGGGCTCGTCCGAGCTGCTAATCCAGATCGGCTCGTATAGGTCGACGTTTTTCTTTTCAAGGCGGTTGTCGTCGACGAGCAGCATCACGTTGTAGCGCGAGTGCTTGGTATCCGCATGGCGCAAGTCGAGCGAGATCGGGCCGGTGCGGCTGAACTCCTTGCTGCGGTAGAGATCGAATTCGACGTAGTTGCGCAGCCCGCGCTTTTCGAGCGCGACCAGCTCTCCATGGTTGCGGGCAATCGAGCCGTTCAGATCTGTGCGCGTGGAATCGAGACTGGCCTGCAGCGCCGAGCGAGTCTGCGCGATGGATTGATTCGTGTCGTTCAATTCTTTCTGCTGGGCATCGAGACGAGCCTGCACGGCGTTGTAACGCTTCTCGGCAGCTGTCAAAACGTGCCGGCGATAAACGTGCGCCCGGCGCGACCGTACGGCGGCGGCGTGCTGCTTGGCCTTGGCAGCTTCAGCCTCGGCTTGCGCCTGCGCGGCGGCCCGCGCCTGAGCCTGCTGCTGCTCCACCACGTCGTTGAGCTTCGCGGTGGTGGTTTGGAGCTGATTTTGAAGCTGCGCGACGTTGGCGTTCAGCGACGCGTCGCGAGCAGCCATGGCGTTGATATCTGCTTTCTGGCCGTGCGCGTAGACAATCGCCACACCCGCCACGACTATGAGAGCGATGATAACCACCCCTGGCCACATGCTTGCTCTGGAGCGGTCATCCGTTCCATCGTTTATCGAATCCGACTGTTCCTCGCGAAAGTCGCTCATGCCCGCCCATCCTCCGCCCCGCCCGCCGGTGATAAGTGCGCTTGGACTACAGCGTTTTTCCATCCCGGCCGTGCTGGGCTCCGTCGATTTGGGATGCTCCCTAGTATCAAGCCATCAGACTATCAAGCGCACGGCTTGTCCCGTTGCGCTTCGGGCGTGATTGGGCAAGCCTGATTCCAATCGAGCGCGGCGTTACCTGCGTCGCAAGTACAAGAAAAACCGGCTGTAAACAACGCTGGATGGGCGTGACGTGCGGCGAAGCCTCCGTACTGGTACTAGAAAAAATTACGCTAAGAGGCAGATTCAGCGCCAGTTCGAGCCTTGCTGCAAATGGTGGCGGTCTTACTGATTGCCGGTCTGCTGGCTGACCAGTTCGCGGACGACGGCGGCGCTTTGAGCGCGGATGTACTGGTCGGGATCGTTGCGCATGTGATCCTTCAGCACCGACAGCATGTGGTCGCTTGGAGCGATCTGGCCTGCGTCGGCGAGCGAGCGGAGAGTGTCGATGGCCTGTTCGCGGACGCCGGGATCCTGATCGCCGGACATCGCGTCCAGAAGCATGCGGGCGACGAGATCCTGCGGAGCGGAGGAGTCAAGCGCCTGCAGAGCGCTCACGCGAACCGCGGGGCTGGCGTCCTGACGCAAAGCGTGCGAAAGCGCAGAGTGAACCGCGGGATCCTGGCTGCGCGGCGAGAGTGCGTTCACAGCGCCGAGGCGAACATCGGGAGAGAAAAGATCGCCGTGGCGCAGGACGTAGAGCAGCACGTCGCGAACGTTCCCATCGTCGATCGTGCCTTGCATGGTGAACGGCTGCGGAGCGGCAAGTTGCAGGCGCACCTCCGGGGGAACACCTGCGCCGGACGGTAACAAGTTGATGCCCGCGACGGTGGCTTGACGCATGTCGATAGCGGCGAGCGCCGAACCTGGCGCCGGATTCGATGGCGCATAGCTGGCAGGCGCCGAAGCAAATGGCGAGTTGGCCGGCAACGGCACGGCCTGTGCAGACGCCGCTTCTACTGCCTGATTTCCAGCCCCTTGTAGCGACGGCTGATTTGGCGCGGTCTCTTGCAAAGAGGATGAATTTCGGGCCAGCAAAACTGGCGGACGGCTGACGGCGCGCGGCGCGACGTGGTGTTCCGCAGTGGCTGGCGCGGCGGGCTGGTGGATCAAGAGCCGCGGCGCTAACATTCCCACGCAGAATCCGATCGCCAGCAGAATCGCGGCGCTCCATGCCGGGCGCGGAGAGACCCAGCTGGAGGGAAGCAAAATGCCGAGCGAGCGCGAAATCCAGCCGCGATCTTCGTCGCGGTCAAGGGCGTCCTGCAAACCGGCGCGGCAACCGGCCAGCAGCGCGGCGTCAGGCTCGCCATGCTGCGCGGCGAGCAGGGCGAGGGTCTGCTTTTCGCACGCGAAATCATCGGAGCACTCCGCGCATTCAGCGAGATGGGCGGACAGGCGCGATTCTTCGGCGGGATCGAGTTCGCCGCCGGCGGCGGAAAGCGAGAGCAGCGGCTGCCAGTCTTCACAGGCCGCTCTGGCTTCGCCTTCGTGCCGGCCGAATTTTCGGTTTTGGCTCATGCCAATTCTTTCCAGATCCTCACGCGGCGCTTTCGCGCGTATATGCTGCTATCGAATCGCGTCCAACTTCGCTCGAAGCTTTTTCGTGGCCCGGAACAGTGAATTCTTGGCCGTCTCCTCGGACGTGCCGAGCATTTCGCCGATGGCGCGCAGGCGCAGGCCGTGATAATGCTTCAGCTCGAAAACGGCGCGCTCGCGCGGAGAGAGCGATTTCATCGCGTCCTGAATATGGCGGTTGAGCTCTTGTCCAAGGAGCTGCTTTTCTGGCGAGGCGGAGGCGCGGTCTTCGGCCTGGCGATCGAAAAAATCGTGGGTGGCGCCGTCGGCATCGGGAAATTCGGGCGCTTGGTCTTCCCGCCGAGTAGTGCGGCGCCGCAAATGATCGAGCGCGGTATTGGTGACGATGCGATAGAGCCAGGTGTAAAAGCTGCACTCGAAGCGGAAGCGGTGCAAGTTGCGATAGACGCGCAGAAAACTTTCCTGGTAGACATCGCGAGCTTCGTCGGCCTGGTGGACGACATTCAGGGCTAAGCGCAGAACGTCGCGGTCGTAGCGGCGCACGAGTTCGTCAAACGCCAGGCGGTCTCCAGACTGAGCCTTGCGGACGAGCGCTTGCTCTTCCGCTGCCGCCGCTAGAGCTGCCTGGCGCGCATCTCCCTCGATTGCGACGCTCATAGACATATTTTAGACCGCCGGAGTGGTTCGCGCTACGGCGTAGCCTGAATCGAAGCCTTCCAGATGCTACATGCTGCGCCGCTGCGCGGGTAGAGCGATCTATCCGGCTCCTAGGGACTTAGACGCTGCACGGCGAGGCAGGTTAGCACCATTGTTGCGCGGCGTTTTGGGGACGCAAACCGAAGCATTTGCAGCTATAAGCTGGAGCCGAGGCGGATCAGGCCATACATAGCTAAGCAGACGACGAAATCCACAAGTGAGCCCAGATCCATTTTAAAGCCCTGGTGTTGCAGCGATTGCGGCAGATGCGGGGAGAGCGAAAAATAGTAGATGGCGTTGCCGAAGAGGATCGCGATTAGGTATTCGAGCCATCGCCTAGGGGTTGCGCCGAGGATTTTCTTTGGTTTCGCCAAGGTGACGTTCTCCCGGCGGGTCTGGCGGCGGACCATCGTACTGCCAGTGCCCGAGGGGAGGGCGATATTTATATTATTCCAGGCAGATGGCGGTGTAAACCGCACGCGGAAATACCCGCGATTGAAAGGCGCGGATGCGGATAAGGATCCGCGCCAAAACCATAATTCCGCGCCAAACCGTAATATAGTTAGTGCGAACGGGTTGGTTCGAAGACTTTCCTTGCGTGGTCGATTCAAGTGACATTCACATTGGCAGATTCGGTGAAATACCTGCGCGGCGTTGGTCCGCAGCGGGCGGCGGTGCTTGAGGAACACGGCATCGCGACCGTTGGCGACCTGCTGAGCTACCTTCCCTTTCGGTACGAGGATCGTATGCGGTTCACGTCCATCGCCGAGATTGTGCCGGGTCAGGTGCACACGATTTTGGCGGAGGTGACCGGCGGAGGAGGCAGCACCGTCCAATTCCGGCGCGGGCGAGGCGCGGTGTTTTATCTGGCGGTGCGCGACAAAACCGGTTTGATGTATGCGCGATTTTTCCACGGCGGATATTTGCAAGGGAAACTCAAGGATGGGCAACTGCTGGTGCTGCACGGCAAAGCGGAACTCGATCCGTACCGTCCGGCGCGGCGCGAGATGGTGAACCCGCAGATCGAGACAGTTTCCGATGGCGACGGTTCGCCCGCGGATTCGACGGAAATGGGGCGAATCGTGCCGGTGTATGAAGCGATGGCCGGGATCAGTTCGCGCATGTTGCGGCGGATCATTCATGGCGTGTTGCAGAATTTCGACGGGCGCGTTGCGGACCCGCTGCCGCGGGAAATACGCGAGCGCTACCGGTTTCCGGCGCGGCGCGAGGCGCTGTTGTATGCGCATTTCCCCCCGAAAGAAGAAAATTTGGAGCTGCTCAACAGTTTTCGCAGCCCGGCGCAACTGCGATTGATTTTCGAGGAGTTTTTCTATTACCAACTGGCGCTGGCGATGCGCCGCAAGCGCGAACATGATCGCGCGGGCGTCGCCATGCGCGTGCGCGAGGACAAAGTTCGCGACGCACTGAAAAAGATTTTGCCGTTCAAGCCGACGGCGGCGCAGAAACGGGTGCTAGCGGAAATTGCCGGCGATTTAGAGAAGGCATACCCGATGCACCGGCTGCTCGAGGGAGACGTGGGCAGCGGGAAGACGATTGTGGCGCTCGAAGCAGCGACGATTGCGATTGAGAATGGCTGCCAGGTCGCGTTGATGGCGCCAACGGAAATTCTGGCGGCGCAACACTACCTTTCGGCGCGGCGCGTGTTTGGGCCGGCCGGATATCGCGTGGAACTAATCACCGGCGGGCGCACGAAAGCAGAACGCGAACTGGCGGGGCTGCGCGTGCAGGTGGGACAGGCGCAGCTGGTGGTCGGAACGCACGCGCTGATTGAAGCGGGAGTGAAATTTGACAAGCTCGGGCTGGTGATCGTCGACGAGCAGCACCGCTTCGGAGTGCTGCAACGCAAGCGGCTGATTGAAAAAGGTGCGTCGCCGCACGTGCTGGTGATGACGGCGACGCCCATTCCGCGCACGCTGGCGCTGACTCTTTATGGCGACCTGGACATTTCCGTGATCGACGAGCTGCCGCCGGGAAGGACGCCGATTGAGACGCGGTGGAGCGGCGACACGCAACTGCCGGGCGTGTGGGAATTTCTGCGGCGCGAAATCGGGCGCGGGCGGCAGGCGTACGTGGTTTATCCGGTGATCGAAGAATCGAAGCTGGAACTGAAAGCGGCGACGGCGGAATACGAGCGGCTATCCAAGACCGTGTTTCCGAAGCTGCGCGTGGGATTGCTACACGGGCGGCTGAAGAACGATGAGAAAGAAGCGGTGATGGAGCAGTTTCGCCGCGGCGAATCGAACGTGCTGGTGGCCACGACGGTGATCGAAGTGGGCGTCGACGTGCCGAATGCCACGGTAATGGTGATCGAGCATGCCGACCGATTCGGGTTGGCGCAACTGCACCAGCTGCGAGGGCGCATCGGCCGAGGCAAGGAAAAATCGTACTGCATACTGGTGGCGCCGAAAACGATCGCCGGAGAGTCGCGCGAGCGCATCGAAACGATGGTGGCCACTTCAAATGGGTTTGAAATCGCCGAGAGCGATTTGAAACAGCGCGGGCCGGGAGAGTTTTTTGGCACGCGGCAGCATGGGGATGCGGCTTTTTCCTTTGCGCAGCCGTTGCGCGACCGCGAGATCTTGGAGCTGGCGCGCGGCGAGGCATTCGCGCTGGCGGAAAACGCCGAGAAGGCGAGAGAAGTGGCGGCGGGGCTGGAGTCGGTGAATCCTTCGTGGCAGAGGCGATACCAATTGGCGTCGGTCGGATAATGGCACGGGTGCGCAGGTGACACAGTGCGCGTGATCGCGGGAAAATTTCGCAGCCGCAGACTGAAGAGCCCTCCTTCGCTGCAAGTGCGACCAACGAGCGATCGTTTGCGGGAGACGCTCTTCAACGTCCTGGGACCTACCGTCGAGGATTCTCTATTTTTCGATCTCTACGCGGGAACGGGCGCCATCGGAATCGAGGCGATCAGCCGCGGCGCGAGAGAGGTGATTTTCGTGGAATCGCACGTCGCCACAGGAAAGCTAATTCGTGAAAATCTTGCCGCGCTCGGGATCGGCGATGGCGCGGAACTGATTCAATCACCGGCCGGGCGCGCACTTGAGAAACTTGCGGCGCGGCATCTGCTCGCTGATTTTATTTTCCTCGACCCGCCGTACAACTTGCCGGACGAATACACGCAGACATTGGAATTCCTCGACACGTCGCATCTGGTTGCGCCGGAAGGAATTGTGGTCGCGGAGCACCGGCGAAAAATCGATCTTCCCGACCGTTTCACGCGCCTGGAGCGCACGCGCCTGCTGGAACAAGGAGACGCGGCGCTGAGTTTTTATCGCCTCGCGGTGGCTGCTTGAATCTTTGCGAAACAAGCGATCGGGTATAATGCGGCGATGCAGCAAGCAGTAAAGCGCGCGACCGATCCGAATCCCGGGCCCGCAATTAATGAAATTAGCCCCGCCGAAGGTGCGCCCGTCCATTTGGGCGTGGAGTGGGGCTCGCGAGCCGAAGAGTTTCGCACTAGCCTGCGGGATTTTTTCACTGGACCTCGCCCGAGCAAAGCGCACGCCGAGGACGCGGGCTCGCAATCGCTGAAAATCGAATTCATCGAGCCGCGCGTTCCGGTGCGCGGATTTGTAGCGTCGTGCGTGTGGCATGTGGCGGCGATTTGGTTGCTGATCCTGCCGATCTGGGGATTTCTGCCCAAAGTGCAGCCGACGCTGCAACCGCCGCAGATCGAGCTGACCTGGTATACGACGCCGGCCGACCTTCCTCGAATTTTATTGCCCACGCCGTCTGCGAAGGCGCATCACATTGCTCGTAGTGCGAAGCTGGCTGCGAACCACGCGCCTGCTCCGGCGAACGCCACATTTCATCCGCGACAAACGATTCTGTCCGTGCCGGTCCGCGTGACGCATCCGCGGCAAACTTTGATTGAGCCAGATGCGCCGCCCGACCCCCCCAAGCTGGCGCCAGCTCTGCCGAACGTGGTGCAGTGGGCGGCAAGCGAATCTCCGAAATTGCAGATGCAGCTGCGTGTTTCGAAAGAAGCGCCGCGAATTGCGCGCCGCAAACTGCGCAGCGCCGCGGCTCCGGAGATCGCCGATGCGAACGAAAATGGCGCGCCGAAATTGATGGCGGTGAATTCGGCCGAGCCAAGGTTAGCGATGCCGGTGAGCGCATCGGCTTCGCGCGCGGCGAAGCGGCACGTCTCGAGCGCAGAAACGCTGACGGCGCCGGAGATCGCAGAAGGCGACGATCACCGCAGGTTGGCGTTGCAAACCGTGGATGCAGCTCAGCCCAAATTGGCAATGCCGATGAACGCATCGGCTGCGATGGTTGCAAGGCGGCCCGCCGCGAAAGCAAAAGCGTCCATGGCGCCAGCGCCGGAGGTTGGAGCGGCACGAGAAAGCGATGCGAGCCTGCGACGGTTGATCGCGCTATCGGCCGCTCCTGCGCTGCCCGCGCCAAAGGTGATCGTGCCAAAAGGAAACTTGGCGGCGCGGATCGCCATGTCTCCGGAGGGGCGAAAGCCGGGATCTTCGAGCGGCTCCGGTCGAGCCGCCGCGGACGAAAAGGAGATCGCGGCGGAAGCGCCGATGGAGGAAGCTGGACAGCTTCCCGCAGCGATCAGTGTGACCGGCGGAAACATCGATACACGAAGAAACGGAATTCATCCGCCGAAGAACTTGCGAAATGAGCTGGGGCTGACGCCGTTTTCGCGCACGAACGCGGCATCTGTGCGATCTTCCGCTCCGGCGCAGATGGATTTGGCGCATATGAATCCATCGCTGCCGCCCGAGACGATTCTTTCAGGCAAACAGATTTACACCATGGACGTGAGCTTGCCGAATGTAACCAGCGCGAGCGGCAGCTGGATCTTTAATTTCGCACAATTGGATTCAGGAAGCGGATCGCACCTGCGTCCCGAAGGGATTCTCTCCGGTCCGACGCCGATCGTCAAAGTTGATCCAAAATATCCGCCGAAATTGATTCGCGAGCATGTGCAAGGCGAAGTGGTGCTTTACGCGATCATCCGCAAGAACGGCTCGGTGGATAGCATTCAGGTGATACGGAGTCTGGACCCGGAGCTCGATCGCGACGCGGAGACGGCGCTGGCGCAATGGAAGTTCCGTCCCGGAAGCCGCGCCGGAGTGCCGGTTGACATCGAGGCGGTGGTGCACATCCCATTCAACTACCAAGCTCCCAGCCAGTGAGCCTGAACTTCCTCCACTCAGCGCGAGCGGCGGACTAGAAGTGCGCGCGCATCTCGCGAAATGCCGCGATAATCAGCAAACGTCCGGCGCCGCTTTCCAGCTCGGCGTGCTCCATGTGCCAAGTATTCGGATGCGGGATGAAAACGGCGTTGAGTCCGGATTGCAGAGCGGGATTGATGTCGCTGCGAGGGCTGTTGCCAACCATCCACCCGTGCGATTTCACAATTTTAAAACTAGCGATGAGGCGTTGATAGACGCCGGCGCTTTTCTCCGGGACGATTTCGATGGCATCGAAATAAGTCTGCAATCCGGAACGCTCCACTTTGGCGGCCTGCTCCGCCGCTTCACCCTTGCTCACCAGGATCAAGCGGTGATGCTTGGCCAGGTACGCGAGCGTCTCCGGAACGCCATCGAGAATCTGCGGCGGAGTGCGTTCGAGTTCCGCGACCATCTGCTCGATCTCTTTCACCAGGTCGCGGCGCGCGGCGTTTCCGGCGAGCTTTAGGTACGTGTCTTCGAGCGAGCGGCCAAAGCTGCGGACGCCGTAACCGTGCTGGCGGATGTTGCGGCGCTCGGTCTCGTTCAAAATGTGCCGGACGTATTCGCGGGTATAGCCAAGATGCTCGAGGCTGGTGATGAAATCATCGATGGTCTTCTCGAAGAAGATGTTGTTTTCCCACAGCGTATCGTCGGCGTCGATCAATAAAGTATGGCGAGGCATCCAAAATCTCCGGAATAATGCTGCGCCAGCAGGGCGAATAAAGGAAGAAATTTCTGACGGCAATGACGCGTCTGCGCATGGGGGCGTTCGCGACGCAACGGACGCGAGGACTCAGGTCGAGAAACGACGCACCGGAGAAGATGTCAGGCTGATGCGGGTAGGAATTCGTAGCGGTCGATGCGCGCCGCGACTCCGCAACGGCTGTTGCGCGGTTCCACGCGCAGCACACGCGCATAGCAGCGAATGTGCACATCGCCGGCCAGGGTGATTTGCTGCGGCAGCGTAAGGACAAATTCAATTGTGCTGCCCGGCTGCACAGCTCCGTCGGTGAGGAAGTAAAGGCCGCGGTAGCTCACGTCGCGCGTTTCGCCAGCACGCTCGGGCGAGTCGCCGTTTTCAGGCAGGCGGACCTTCACCGGCAGCATCATGGAAAAACGGCGTGTAGCGCGACGCTCGGTGCTCGTTTCCATCAACCCTCCGGCCCCCCCGGCCTGCGAGAAAACTACCATCGGTTAGCGCGGGGCGCAACGGTAATTGCGAGCACCGCGCTGGGCGCGCGATTCAGGCGTTCGCCTTGGCAATTGCCAAGGCGCTCTTGTCCGATTGCGCTGATACAATTACGGCATGCATCGCGCTCACCAATCGATGACGCGCAATTGTTTTTCAATTTAAGGGTAAGGATATAGAGCAAAAACTTAATGGCCGACGTCTTTCACCGCAGTTTTTTTCTGGAAGGCCCTGCCGGGCGGCTGGAAGCGCTGCTGTGGACGACTTCCAATTCGCGGCCGAGTTTTTCGGCGCTGGTTTGCCATCCGCATCCTCTTTTCGGCGGCACGATGCATAACAAAGTGGTGTATCAGTCGGCGAAAGCGCTGCATCGCAGCGGCGCTCCGGTGCTGCGATTCAACTTTCGCGGTGCGGGGCTGAGCGAAGGCGTTCACGATGAGGGGCGCGGGGAGCGGGATGACGTCCGAGCGGGGCTGGATTATCTGGCGGCCGAATATCCCGAGTTGCCGATTTTGCTGGCGGGTTTCAGCTTTGGGTCTTCGGTGGGATTGCGAGTGGGCTGCCGCGACGAGCGCGTGAAGGAGCTGATCGGGTTGGGGCTGCCCGTCGACACCGTGGATATGAGCTTTTTGCAATCGTGCGGCAAACCGAAATTGATTTTACAGGGTGGCGACGATCAGTTCGGCTCGCGCGCGAAGCTCGAAGCGCTCTACGCCGCGCTTCCGGAGCCGAAGCGCTTGGTGATTTTCGACGGCGCCGATCATTTTTTCTCGGGAGCGCTGCCCAAGATGGGCGAAGCGATTGAGGCGTGGGTTGCGGAACGGCACGCGGCACCTGAAGGCCATCCCAGTCGATAGGATATCGCCCACCCTCTCCAATCCGTGAACAATCAGGGAGTGCGCTGCTCGAAGAGCTTGAGGAATTCCTCGCGGCCGGCGGGCTCTAGGGTGACCATGCTCAGGTTGGCGCGCACGTGCTCCACGTGGCTCATACCCGCGAGCGCGGTAGTGACGCCCGGAACGGAGCGTGCGAACTGCAGCGCGCGTTCAGCGTCATTTTGTCCGCGAAGCGACTGGGCCATGTACGGCGGCAAATTTCGAGTGAGCTGCCCTTGCAGCAGCGAAGCGCTGGTCACCATGGTGATCCCCAGCGCGCGCGCCGCCTGCACCATGGACATGGTTTTCGCGTTCACGGTTTGATTTGGGCGCAGCAGAGCCTCCGGCATGGCCAGGTTCAGCGGCAACTGGAGGAACCGGAAATGGTGATTTTCGCCGCCAACTTCGCGCGCGATTGCCTCCACTTCGGGGAGCGACATAAAGCCCGGCGACTGCACGTTTTCGCGGAAGGCATTCCACGTGGCCAAGCCATACGCGCCGATTTTTGCCGCGACGACGGCCGATTCCATGAACGCGAAGGCATCATGGAGTCTTCGGCGAAATTCCTCGGCAGGCACTTCGCTGATCTGCGTTTCCGGATTGTGGAGATAGAAGACGTCGACACACGACACGCCCAGATTGGACAGGCTGCGGTCGAGTTGGTTTTCCAAATAGCGAGGCGCCATGCAGTGGCAGCCGGCGGCGACTTCCTCGGGGCGGAAAATCTCGTGCTCCAGATATTCCTGGGCGAAATATTCTTCGGGCTCGTCGGGCAAGTCACCATCGGGACTGAGGAATCCGGCTTTCGTGCACAGCACGATCTCGTCGCGAGCAAAACCCTTGAGCGCCAGGCGCTTCAGCGCCGCTCCAATGGAACGCTCGCTGCGCTGGAAGCGGTAATTGATGGCCGTGTCGATCACGTTGAAGCCGCCTTCCACGGCCGCGATCACGGAATCGGTGTAGCCGGTATCGGTCGCTTCGTCCGGCTCGCCGAGATACGTCCCGATGCCAATGGACGACAGCACCAGGCCTCCCGGAATCTCGCGGAAGTGGCCGGCCGCGGCGCTGCCATGGAATCGCGCTGCATAGCGCAAGGTGCCTTGCGGCGTCGCATGGCCGCGCAATCTGGATTCGTCGGTGGCTTTCGGATACGGCATCAAGACCTCACTGAAAACGAAAATTTGGAATGCGCGCAGTATAACAAAGGGCGGCCTGGTATGCCGCGCAGCGCTGAGCGATTCTGGCGGGGCGCTTAATCCACGATGGGCGTGGTGATTTCCTGCGCCGGCTCGCCGCCTGCCATACCTTGGGCAATGATCAGTTCGCGCGCCTGGATGCGAATCTTTGGCAGATTGCGCGCGAAGAAAATCGCTCCGATGATGGCGATGAATCCGCCGAGGGCAAGAGTGTGCGGGGCGCCGATACGGTCGGCGAGTGCGCCGTAGAGCAGCGAACCGAGAGGCGCCATGCCCATGAACATCATCGAGTAGACGGCCATAATGCGCCCGCGCAGGCGGTCCGGCACCATCACTTGAATCAGCGTATTCGACGAGGCCATTTGCGTCATCATCGAAAAGCCCATCGGGGCCAGCACGCAAAGCGAGAGCCAGTACCAACGCGAAAACGAGAAAAGGATCAACGTGGTGCCGAATCCGCCGCAGGCAATGGCGACCAGCCGTCCGAGCCCGTTGACGCCGCGGCGCGACGCCAGCGTGAGAGCGCCGAGCAATGCTCCGATTCCGACCGCGCCCATCAGCACGCCGTAGGTCCGCGCCGTGCCGTGCAGGACTTTTACCGCGAAAACCGGCATGAGCACCGAGTAGGGCATGGCCACTAAGCTGACCAGTGCGATCAGCATCAGCAGCGCGCGAATGGGAGCGGTATGGCGAGCGAAGCTAAAGCCCTCGCGAATGTGCTCGAGCGGCGATGCGTGTGCGCCCTCGCGTTTAGGCTTGGGCGCGATGCGCATCAGCAAGAGCCCGACGATCACGGCGATGTAGCTGACGGAATTGCCGAAAAAGCACCAGCCCTCGCCGACTTTGTAAACCAAAATGCCCGCGATTACCGGCCCGATCACGCGCGCGCCCTGAAACACCGAGGAGTTCAGCGCGATGGCGTTCATCAGGTCTTCGCGGCCAACCATTTCCACCAGAAAAGCCTGGCGCGTGGGGATGTCAAAGGCGTTTACCACGCCCATGGCAGCCGCCAGGATGATCACTTCATCGACGGTAACGCGGTGCGTCAGCGTGAGGAATGCCAAAGCGCCGGCCAGGAACATCGACGCGGTCTGTGTGCCGATCACGATCTTGCGCCGGTCGAAGCGGTCGGCAATGAATCCACCCGCCGTCGCAAACAACGAGACGGGAATTTGGCCCGCGAAGGCCGCAACGCCGAGCCAAAAGGAAGAACCCGTTAGGCGGTAGACCAACAGCGCTTCGGCAGCCGTGTCCATCCAAGTGCCGATCAACGAAATTAGTTGTCCGCTGAAGAACAGTTGAAAATTGCGGTGCTTGAGCGAGCGGCCCATGTCCCGGAATCGGGAGCGGTCCGCGAGCGGGGCGGCTGGCTTCGTGGAGTCGCTATCGCTCATCTGGCCATTGTACGATGCCGCGCCATGTGGCGCGGATTCGATCGCGCGAGGATGTGCATTCGGATTTCCAATTCAGGACTTTGACGGCGGCGCTTTGCCGCGCGCGGTTTCGGGCGCCGGGGGTTGCAGTAAGCGGCTGCAGGCCCGCAGGATGCGGCGATAGGGCCACTCTTTTTTCTCGCGAAAGAAGATTTCGCCTTCGCGCGGCTTGGAATAGAACCAGCGCGCGAGCATGGCAAGATGTTCGGACAGCTCGGCTGGCGCGGAGTGCAGGCCATAGCGCCGGCGCATTTCGGCGGGGTCCGACGCCGGAATTGCAGAGGCTTGGTTGGTGCTTACCGGGAGTTCGTCTGTCGGCTCGCCCGAGGAGGCAGCTGGCTCACTCATTTGCGGTGCTGGTTTCGCAGCGACAGCGTCCGGATCCAATTCGTGGCGAAGAAGCGCCTCAACGGAACGCGGCTGGCTCGAAAGCTCGCCGAAATTCAAAAACATCGCGTCACCGAGCAATCCGCCGCGCACCGGAAACACGGCGATGGTTTTCTGCTGCACCGCGCGCTGCAAGATCACAGCATCGATGTTCTCCACTCGTCTTGCAATTTCCGGCAAGCCCCACAGCGCCGTGGCGACTTTTTCCAGGCGCTTGTGGATCGCCGCCGCTTGCTCGAAGTCGAGCGCTTCGCTGGCCGCTTCCCTTTCGCGCTCGAGGCGGTCCCTCAGCGCGGCGCCAGCGGTTTCGAGCGACTCGAGAACGCGGAATACTTCCGCGTCATATTCCTGCTTGCCGCAGCCGGCGAAGCACGGCGATAGGCACATTTTCATTTCCGAGTAAATACAGCCGGGATAATTCGGGTCGCGCTGGATTTTGATCTGGCAACGGCGAATCTTGAACAGGTCGAGGAAACCTTCCGCGAATCCGTCAGCCGCGCGCCGCGAAGCGAAGGGACCAAAGTAGAATGCGTCGTCCGCGCGCAGGCCTCGGGTCACATAGCAGCGCGGATATTCATTCCGCAGATTGACTTTCAGCAGCGCCGGACGCCGCAGCCGCAACAGGTCGCGATAGCGCTGCGGGAGCCTTTCGCGCGCATTTTGGTAGAGAGCCAAGGTTTGCTCGAACTTGGACCCGGTGGCGCGGTAACGGATTCGCGCGGCTACAGCTCGCAGGTTCAGCCGCTTCGACGCAGCTTCAGGCGGGCGCAACAGCCGCTCGGCAGCGCGGCGAATATCGGCAGTGCGAGCGAGATAAGGGCGCGCCGCCCGGTCGGCCATCTCTAGCAGGAGCACGCCAGATCGCGCGGGCAGGGCCGCGAAAAAGTCCGCATCGCGCGCCTCATCAAATTCGAGCCCGGAATCAAGCGCCAGCATGTGGATCGCAGTTCATCGGCAGATTATGAGAGTTGATGGCCGCGCAGCGCCCAGGAAGCGATCACCAGCCGCTGAATTTCGCTGGTGCCTTCGTAAATTTCGGTGATGCGCGCGTCGCGATAAGCCCGCTCGACGGGATACTCACTGCTATAGCCGTTGCCGCCGTGGATCTGGATTGCCTTGTGCGCCACGCGCGTGGCCATCTCGCTGGCGTAAAGCTTGGCGATGGATGCCTCCATGGAAAAGCGCGCGCCGGTATCCTGTTTCCATGCCGCGCGACGCGCCAGCAGCCGCGCCGCGTCGATTTCCGTAGCCATGTCGGCGAGCATGAATTGAATGGCCTGAAATTCGGCGATGGGATGCCCGAAGGCTTGCCTCTCGCGCGCGTAGGCTAGCGCCGCTTCGTACGCGCCCTGGGCAATGCCAATGGCTTGCGACGCGATTCCCACGCGGCCGCCGTCAAGAGTGGAAAGCGCGATTTTGTAGCCCTCGCCTTCATTTCCGATGCGGTTCGCCACCGGCACCGCGCAGTCGGTGAAAACCAGCTCCGTGCAGGCGGTGGCATGAATTCCGAGCTTTTTTTCTTCTTTGCCGACGGCGAATCCGGGCGAGCCTTTCTCGATCATCAGCACGGTAATTCCCTTTTCCGCTTTTTCCGGCTGGCTGTTCACATACACCATGGCCGCATCGGCAACGCCGCCGCAGGTGATCCACGCCTTGGTGCCGTTGACCACGTAGCAGTCTCCCTGGCGGACCGCCTTGGTGGTCAGCGCCGCGGCGTTTGAGCCTGCCTGCGGTTCGGTGAGCGCGTAGCAGCCGATTGCCTCTCCGCGCGCCATGGGCTCCAGGAATTTTCGCTTCTGCTCGCCGGTGCCGAAGCGATGCAAGCAATCGCCGTAGAGCGAGTTCTGAACGGAGAGAATCACGCCCGTGGACGCGCATACGCGCGATATCTCCTCAATCATGATGCTGTAGCTGACGTGGTCCATGCCCGCGCCGCCGGAGGATTCGGGCAGCGCAACGGCGGTCAGCCCAAGAGCAGCGGCTTTGCGAATAATTTCGCGCGGGAAGTGGCCGGTCTCATCCAGCTCCTTGGCGAAGGGACGAACCTCTGCCTCGGCAAACTCGCGAACGCTTTTTTGCAGCAGCTTTTGCTCTTCGTTCAGCTCGAGATTCACGGATTTGCTCCCCGCCTCAGCAAAGATGGGTAACAGGGCAACTGATTAGGCCGTGGCACTCACTCGATTCTATCAGTTTGCGAGAGCGCAGCCTCGGCAGTAGTCGAAAGGGGCACAAACAGCGATAATTGGCAGGGGCTGGGGCGAAAGCACCGGTTCCCAGGCGGTTCCTAGCCCATCGCGGCGATTCAGTTTCAGACTGAATCACGGTCAGTCTCTAAGTTAAGCGAGGTGAAAAAATGGAAGCACGTCTCGATGCAATGAAGATCGCGCCCCAGGCGTATCCGGCCGTGGCGGCGCTTCAAAAATATGTGGAATCCTGCGGACTGGAGCGCCCGCTGCTGGAGCTCGTTCGGCTGCGGGCGTCGCAAATCAATGGCTGCGCGTTTTGCCTGGATATGCATACGAAAGACGCGCGTGCCCTGGGAGAGACGGAACAGCGGCTATATCTGCTGAGCGCCTGGCGCGAGAGCCCGTTTTACAACGATCGCGAGCGCGCGGCGCTGGAATGGACGGAAGCGGTCACACTGGTGAGCGAAACGCATGTGCCAGACGAAGTGTACGAGCGGGTAAAGCAGCGATTTTCACCCCTGGAGCTGGTGAACCTGACGGCGGCGATCGCCATGATTAATACGTGGAACCGGCTGAGCGTGGCCTTCCGGGCAGTCCCAGGAACTTATCAGCCGAATTTGCAAGAACTTAAGCGGGGCGCCTAATTTTGGCTTTGCTCGGCCGGCAATTGCGGGCGAAGGCGCAATTTGCCTATAATGGCCGAGTAGGCAACGCGCTTGACCGATAGCGCTTCCTGGCGCTGACTAGAATGCCCGACTCGCAAATGATTGATCCGGCTGAGAAAATCAAGCAGAAGCTGAAGGACGAGATCGCGGCCCTTGAGCACGAGCTCCATACCGAACTGCCCAAGGAGATTAAAATCGCCCGCGCGCATGGCGATCTCTCCGAAAACGCCGAGTACAAATACGCCAAGGAGCGCCAGTCCTACGTATCCGCCCGGCTCGGACAACTCCACCAACGCATGGCCAACCTGTCGATGATGAACCTGACCAACTTGCCCAAGGACCGCGCCGCCTACGGCTCGCGCATCGTGGTCCTCGATACCGAGAAAGATTCCAAGGTGAAGTACAAGCTGGTGACGGTCGAGGAAGCGGATGCCGCGCAGGGCTTAATTTCGACAAGTTCTCCTATCGGCCGCGCACTTCTGGGCAAGAAGGTAGGCGACGAGGTGCAGGTCACCACTCCGGCAGGGGTGAAAAACTACGAAGTGGTGGAGATGCTGACGATCTACGATGAAGAATAGCGGAGTGAGACTCACTCGATGCTGAGAAAAAAAATCAGCCGCTACTTCTCCTGGCCGATTGAGCGGCTGGCCGCGCTGCTGGCGAGTACCGGAATCCATCCCAATGTGATCACTTGGTCGGCCCTTGCGGCGAACCTGTGCGCGGGGGTCCTATTTGCGGAAGGGCGATTCCCCGCCGCGGGCGGAATGGTGATCATCGCCGGGCTTTGCGACCTTCTCGATGGCCCGGTCGCTCGCATTCAGAACCGGGTTTCACTTTTCGGCGGATTCCTCGATTCCATTCTCGACCGCTACGCGGATTTCCTTCTATTCCTGGGTTTGCTGGTCTACTACGTGCAGTTGAACCGTTTCCGCTACGCGGTGCTGGCGGGAGCAGCGATGGCTGGCGCGGTGATGATCAGCTACGCGAAAGCGCGAGCCGCTTCGCTGGTGCCGGACTCGGACGTGGGATTCTGGGACCGTCCCGAGCGGCTGGCGCTGATCATACTGGCCGCGCTGGCAAACCGCATGGGCTTGGCTCTCTGGATTTTGGCCATCGGTCCGAATATCACCGTGATTCACCGCATCGTTTACACCTGGAAGCAAGCGGAAGCAGGCGGCAACACCCTGCCGCAGTCATCGGCACAGCCGAGTGGTTCGCACTCGCGCGGCCCAGCACCAGTGCAGTCAAAAGCAGCGCGAGCGAGCCATTTTATGCAGCGCTCCACCAGGCGTTCCATCGGACGGGGGCGCTGACGTGCCAAAACTGGTGAGTATCGTCGGCTTCATCGTGATGTGCGCCGGGATCGACTTGCTGTGGCAGTCGCGCATGGATATTCGTTACTGGTTTGCGGCCTATCGTTCGATCTTGCGGGAACTCTGGCGCAGGCGTGACGTGTCGCGCCTGATTGCATCCGCGCGCAAGCGGCAGGGGGCGGTGGGCGTGTTGCTGGGAATGAGCTTCGTATTTTTGGTTGGCCCGGTGTTGATCCTGACCGGCGTTGCACTGATGTTGCTGCTTCCCAGATTCTGATTACGCCCAGGCCTTGAAACCCTCCCTCATCGTTCATGGCGGCGCCGGAAACATTCCCGATGGCGCGGTGGAAGAATACCGCCGCGGCGTGCGCGCCGGGATCGAGGCGGGCTGGAAAATTCTATCGGCTGGCGGAGCGGCGATCGATGCCGTGGAAGCAGCCATCGTGGCGCTCGAAGAAGATCCAGTGCTCGACGCGGGAATCGGGTCGCATCTGAATCGCGAGGGCCGCGTGCAGCTCGACGCGATCCTGATGGATGGAGCGACGCTGAAATCCGGCGCGGTGGCCGCCGTGGAGCGCATTCGCAATCCGATCCGGCTGGCGCGATTGGTGCTGGAGAAATCCGAACACATGATGCTGGTCGGACAAGGCGCGGAACGGTTTGCCCGCGAACACGGGTTACCGCTCTGCGATCCCGAGGAATTGATTACGGAAGCGGCGCGAATCGACTGGCAAAAGATGCAACAGGAATTGCGCGCCAGAGAAGACGCGGCTGCGCCGCCGAGCGGCACGGTGGGCGCCGTGGCGCTGGACGCCAATGGAGGCCTGTTCGCGGGCACGTCCACTGGCGGCACTCGCGGCAAATATCCCGGACGAGTAGGCGATTCACCGCTGATTGGATGCGGCTGCTATGCCGATGCCGAAGCAGGCGGAATATCGTGCACCGGATATGGTGAAGGCATTATGAAGGTGGTGATGGCCAAGATGGCCGCCGATCTGCTGCGCGATCCGCGCGTGCTCGCGCCGCATCGCAAGAAGCGCGGGGCTGCAAACATCGCGCAGGCGGTCGCTGATGCCTGTATTCGGGTCTTGGAACATCGCGCGCACGCCACCGGCGGTTTAATTTTGCTTGACCGCGACGGATGTCCGGCGGCGGCATATTCCACGCCACGGATGGCATACGGCTTCGTGGAAGCGAGCGGATCTTTCACGATCGCTCCCTGACGCGAGCCGGTTTAGGGTGTCGCCGCTTCGCCGCAGTTTCGTCCGCAAACCGGGACACTTTTTTAGAAAACTACTTGCGCTCGACCGCGGTTTGCACGAAAATTTCCGCAGACACACATAGCTACATAAAGGCCCGCGCAACGCCATCTTCTCTCCTCGGACGTCTCGCGCGGGCCTCCTTTTTTTCCCGGCTTTGGCCTTCCCAGGAGTAAAATACCTGATCGAAATCAAGTCATGGAGGCGCTTATGCCGATTCGCGACATGTTCCTGCCCGAGTTCGACCACGAAATGGAAACCACGCGCAAGACGCTGGAGCGCGTGCCCGAAGGCAAACCCGATTGGAAACCTCACGATACGTCCATGCCCATGGGACGGCTGGCCGGACATATCGCCGAGCTGGTGGGATTTGGCGCGACAACTTTCGAGGGCGACAGTTTTGATTTTGCTCCAGGCGGCAAATCGCAAAGGCAACCGACGGTGATGACTTCGCGCGCGCAGTTGCTGGAAGTATTCGATAAGAATGTGGCCAGCGCGCGAGCGGCGATCTCGAAAGCCAGCGACGAAGATCTGCAGAAAATGTGGGCGCTAAAGAATAACGGGAACACCATGTTCGCCATGCCCCGCATTGGAATCCTGCGCAGCATGATCCTCAACCACATCATTCACCATCGCGGTCAGCTGTCGGTTTATCTGCGGATGAACAAGGTGCCGGTGCCCTCGATCTACGGGCCATCGGCTGATGAAGGTAGGATGTAAAGACCTTTGGGAATTGAGCCATTTCAAGGCTCGTTCTGAAGTTCCGGGCGACCGGGCCAGATGCTTAAGGGCGTAAATGGCGCGCGTATTGCTCGGGCGCAACGGCGCTGTTCTGGGATGGACCGGGCGTTTCGCGGACTACGTAAATTCCCGGCCAAAGTTGATTCAGAGCCTGCGCCTGCCGCTCGGCTTCGATCCGCGAACCGTACGCGGATACGAAGACCCTTTCTCCATCGTCGAGATCGCGGATCAATTCGAATCTCATGTCGAAGCTCATGGCACCACAATAGCGAAAACTCGGCCATTGGCCGTGACCCGCATCACCGTGCGATGTGATGCTCGGACGCAAACTCGCGCAGGCGTGATTTGCCGCCATTCCGAAACTCGCCCAATGCCCGACGCCCGGACATCAGTTGGAACACGATCATTCAGCAGGAAATCAAGCGATCATCGTGTTCCGGAACAATCTCACTAAACAGCACGTCCTGCTCCTGAATGACCGGATAGCCTTCGCAGCAGGTGATGAGGTGCGCGAGAGCGCGCGGCAGGAAGAGGCCCTCGTCGCTGGCGCGCAAGGACGCCCGCGATTGCCACAGGCCAATCATGGTGCAGCGCGGCTTGGGATCGTTGTAGAGACTCCGAAAGAGCAGGAATCCGCGAAAGCCTCGTTCTTTTTTTGCTTGCGGCGTGAGCGTGCGCACGGATTCCACAAATTCATCGAGCTTGCCGGGAAGAATTGTAAAGCGCCACATGCGAGAATACATGGACGAGTCCCTCTGCCCCGAGGGGCTATAAGCGGAAGTTGGCACGCGCGCTGGATAGGCCGGGTGAGGCGCGTGTGTCGCGCGCAGACTACCATGGAAAATCGCCGGAATATACAGCCGACGCGCGCTATGGAGGAAAGTCCCGCTTGCCAGGTTGATTCATAGGCGGGATGCTGGAAGGTGAACCGAATGGCAGGAGGTGCGGCGATGATGCTCGACAAGCCTCGGGGACTCGGTTGGATCAAGGCAGCATTGCTAACAGCTTCGTGTCTGGTGGCGTTTGCTCCGCAGGTCGCGCTAGCACAGCGAACTGGCGCGCGTCCTATTGCTCGTCCTGCCCCGATTGGAAGTTCCTACAGGCACCCTATGCCTCTGCGTCCCATCCGGCCGTTGATTCCTCGAACGATGCCCGTTCAGCGGATGATGATTCCCCGGCTGCCGTCGCGGCCGATCACCCTTCGCTCCCATCGCGCGATGCCGATTCCGCAGCCAATATTCCGAGGCGTCCCGCCGTCCGAACAGGCCAGTGCGACGGTTCTGGATACCCATCGATTTGGAGTGAATCCATCGGCTCCGCGACGCTTCGGTGTGCCGCGGACCTTCTCGCGAGGCTCCGAGTGGCGAGGGATCGGCCGACTCAGCTACTTCGATCCTTATTGGTTTGGAAATCCGTACTTCTCAAACATTGGCTACGTCGGGCAGTCGGCAAACTATCAGATGCTGCCTCTCGGCTTCGGGCTTTGGCCAGCATGTGATTCGTCGGCGATCCCTGGCCGGTTCTGGACCATCGGCCCCTGCGCCGGCATCGGCGACTATGCGGCAGCTACGCCGAGCAGCGAGAACGAGTACTCGCAACAACCCTATTACTACGAATTACCGCCGGAATTCATCGTCGAACAGCCACAAGCTGCTGCTCCCGCCGCGAAGAAACCAAGCGAGCCGGAGAAAAAACCGAACATGGTAATTTATCTGACCGACGGCAGAGCGCTGGCCGCGTCCGATTGGTGGGTGACGCAAGGCCGCTTCTACTTCACAACGGTCACCGGCCAGACCGAGACCGTCGACCTGCCTACTCTCGACCTGCAAAAAACCATCGAGCAAAACGAGAAGCAGGGGCTTACGTTTATCCTGAATTTCACGCCGCCAAACGAGCGCCCCGTGCTGCCGCCGCTGCCCGCCCGCTAACTCGACTCGCGGGTTCGCGGCTGTTGCTTGAACGGGCACGGAGGCGTGTGCTAGCATCCGGTTTTTCGAGCCCGTCTTTTGCTACACGCAGAGACGGGTTACACGACCATCGGGCGCAAGGCCGGGGGGCGGCGCCGTGATGCAGAATGAAGTTCACAGGTCGGGTAGTCCCATCGAGTTATTCCCACACGAAATGCCTGTCCAGGCTGAAGTGTGCCTAGCGCCACGCAGTAACCGCGGGCCCAAGAGTTCAAACGCACAGCGAGGTGACACATGAAATCGTACGCAACGGAATGGATACGCAACGTAGGCATTGTCGGCCACGGCGGCACGGGGAAAACCCAGCTCGTGTCGTCGTTGCTGTACGCAGCGGGAGTGACGCCGCGGTTCGGCAAAGTGACCGACGGCACCACCACCACTGACTGGGACGAAGAAGAAATCGCGCGAAAAATCACCATCAGCACGGGACTGGCGTACGCGGAATGGCAGGGCGAGCACCAAGCGGAGAAAACAAAGATCAACATCCTCGATACGCCGGGATATTCGAATTTCATCTGCGATACCAAGGCTTCGATGATCGCGGCGGATTCCGCGCTGATCGTAATCGACGCCACTGCCGGAGTGCAGGTGATGCACGAAAAAGTTTGGGATTACGCGGTGGAGTACGAGCAGCCGCGCGCTTTCGTGCTGAACTGGATGGACCGCGAACTGGCGAGCTTCGAGCGCTCCCTGGAATCTCTGGAACAGGTTTTCGGCCGGGGTGTAGTGCCAGTGCAGCTTCCGATCGGGAGCGAGAAGAGTTTCCGAGGCGTGGTGGACCTGGTCACCATGAAAGCGCTGATGTACACGCCCGACGGCGACGGAAAAGGAAGAGTTGAGGAAATTCCCGCGGACATGGCCGAAGCGGCCCAAGCAGCGCACGAAAAATTGGTGGAGATGGTCGCCGAAGGCGAAGACGAATTGATGCGGGAGTTTTTTGAAAAGGGCACGCTCCCGGCTGAGGACCTTAAAAAAGGACTGCACGAGGAAGTTCGCGACAAGAAAGTTTTCCCCGTGCTGCTGAGTTCGGCGCTGCACTGCATCGGCGCGGACGCCATCCTGAATTTCGTGGCTGAAATTTTCCCGGATCCCAGCTATCGCGGTTCCGTGCGCGGATTTAAAACGCCGGAGCGAACCGGAGAGGAAATCGAACGCAAAATCGCGGATTCCGAGCCGCTGTCGATATTCGTATTCAAAACCATCGCCGACCCATTCGCGGGGCGAATTTCGTGCTTCAAGGTAATGTCCGGCCTGCTCAAAAACGATGCCAATGCGCAAAATTTCGACCGCGACTCAGCCGAGCGCTTTCAGCACCTCGAAGTGCTGCAGGGCAAGACGGCCACGGCTATAACGGAGCTGCACGCCGGAGACATCGGCGCGGTGGCCAAGCTGAAAGACACGGTGACCGGCAACACTCTGGGCGAGAAGAACGCGCCCATTTACTTCCCGAACGCGCGGATACCGGAACCGTCGATTACCTTCGCGATCGAGCCGAAAACACGCGCGGACGAAGACCGCATCGGCATCGCCATCCACAAAATTCTTGAGGAAGATCCATCGCTGCGCTTTACGCGGGATGCGCAAACGAAGGAATTTTTGTTGTCGGGCGCCGGGCAGCAGCATATCGAAGTGATCGTTTCGCGGCTGCGTAAGCGCTATCACGTGGAGCTGACGCTGCATCCGCCGAAGGTGCCGTACCGCGAAACCATTCGCGGCAAAGCGGACGCCGAAGGCAAACACAAGAAGCAGTCCGGCGGCCACGGGCAATTCGGAGTGGCGCGCATCAAAATGGAGCCGCTGCCGCGCGGCAAGGGGGTTGAGTTCGTCGACGATGTTTTCGGCGGCGCGATCCCAAGGAACTGGATACCGTCGGTCGAGAAAGGTATTCGCGACGCGGCCGAACGCGGCTACCTGGCGGGATTCCCGGTGGTGGATTTTCGCGCCACGCTTTATGACGGGAAATACCACGATGTCGACTCCTCGGACATCGCATTCAAGATCGCGGGATCGATGGCTTTCCGCGAAGCCATGAAGCAGGCGCGACCCGCGCTGCTCGAGCCGGTGATGAGCGTGGAGGTCTACGCGCCGGATCAATATTCGGGGGACATCATGGGGAATCTGAGCGGCCGGCGCGGAAAGATCAGCGGCAGCGAATCGCGCGGCGGGAACGTCGTCGTGAAGGCGCAGGTTCCCTTTTCGGAAATGCTCAGTTATGCAAATGAGCTAATTTCGATGACGCAGGGGCGCGGCACTTATTCGATGGAGTTCTCGCACTACGATTACGTGCCGAATGAACTCGCGGAGAAGGTGATCGCGGCGCACAAGCCGCAGCACGCAGGCGAAGTGACAGGCGAAGCGGCTATAGCTTAACCTTCTTCAGCAAGCTGTGAATGCCGTGCGATTTTTTGGCGCCGGAGGCGCTCGCCGGGCCGGGGCTAGTCTGCGAAGTTTGGCTAGTTTGGTTGGGCGAGGCCTGCGATTTTGCACCGGACGGCGTGGTGAACGCGTGGCATCCCACGCCGTAGCACGGTCCCGTGGCGTGTATGCATCCCGCGAGACTCAGAGCAAAAAGTAGCAACAAACCACCGGTGAGTTTCATTTTTGAATCCCTTTCGAAGCGCGCTGGCACCGCCGACACGTGCCCAATCACTTGAAATAATGTTGGCATGGCTGTGATTGAATCGGGGCGTCTTTTCGGTTCGTGGCGTCCGCGAAGGCAATAGAACGTAAGGCGAAGCGGTCTTTCGACCATATGTTTCGATGCGAAACATGTCGACAACGCCGCGCAAACTCGTCACCCGCCGCAGTTGGGCATGAAAACATTCTGCCTAGCTTAATGCAAGCTGAGTGCCACACTTCGCGTTTTCGAAAATTCGGTGTTCTAACCCGTGGCAAGCTGGAATTAAACTGGGGAGATGGCTCGCTCAATTGAAGACTACGCGATGATCGGCAACTGCGAAACGGCCGCGCTGGTGGCACGCGACGGCTCTATGGACTGGATGTGCCTTCCGCGATTCGATTCCGACGCATGTTTCGCGGCCCTGTTGGGCACTCCGGAAAACGGGCGCTGGTTGATTGCTCCCACGGCCAAGGCGCGGACGACGCGTCGCTATCGGCCGGATACTTTGATCCTGGAAACGGATTTCGAAACGCATAGCGGTGCGGTGCGGCTGATTGATTTCATGCCGCTACATACAAAAACGCCGAGGATCATTCGCCTGGTACAAGGTCTTCACGGCCGAGTCCACATGCAAGCCGAGGTGGTGATCCGCTTTAATTACGGCCGCACCGTCCCGTGGGTGACTCGGCAGCATGACGCGCTCGTCGCCGTTGCCGGACCGCACCTCTTGGCGCTGCGAACGCCGGTCGAGATGGAAGGCAAGGGACTGCGAACCGTCGGAGACTTCACCGTGACCGCAGGCAAGACAGTTTCGTTTGTGATGGGGTATGGCAATTCTTCCGACGACGCGCCGCCGGCCGTTAGTTGGAAGAAGTGCCTGCGGGAAACAGATCGCTGGTGGCGCCAATGGACCTCCAAGCTGAAATACCGCGGCCCGTGGGCTATTTCGCTGAAGCGCTCGCTGATCACGGTCAAAGCCCTGACGTACGCTCCGAGCGGCGGAATCGTGGCGGCTGCCACGACTTCCCTTCCCGAGCGGCCGGGCGGTCCGTTGAATTGGGACTATCGCTACTGCTGGGTTCGAGATGCAACGTTCACGCTGCTGGCGCTCATCCACGCCGGCTATCACGAGGAAGCGCAAAGCTGGAAAGAATGGCTGAAGCGCGCGGTGGCCGGAAGCTTCGATCAGTTGCAGATGCTCTACGGAGTGGCCGGCGAACGGAAACTCCTTGAATGGGAAGCCGATTGGCTGGCGGGATATCGCGGCGCAAAACCAGTGCGCATCGGCAATGCCGCTAGCGAACAGGTGCAACTGGATGTCTACGGCGAGCTGGCCGATTGCTTGCATCAGGCGCGCGGAACGCGGGAGTTGCCCGACCATGACCAGGAAGGATTCAATCTCCAAATCGAGCTGCTCAAGCAACTGGAAAAAATCTGGCGTGAGCCGGACAACGGCATCTGGGAAATTCGCGGAAAGCGGCAGCAGTACACGCATTCGAAGATGATGGCGTGGCTGGCGTTTGACCGCACCATCAAGAGCGCAGAAATGATGAAGCTGAATGGACCCGTTGGGAAATGGAAGAAAATTCGGAAGCAGATTCATGATGACGTCTGCCGCCGAGGATTCAACAAACGTATCGGCGCGTTCGTGCAGACCTACGGATCGAATAAACTCGACGCCAGCTTGCTGATGATGGCGATGGTCGGGTTCCTTCCGGCGAACGATCCGCGCGTCGAGGGAACGGTGAAGCAGATCGAAAACCGCTTGATTCAGGAGGGATTGGTGCTGCGGTATGAAATTTCCGGCTCGAAAAGCGTGTCCACGGGAGAAGGCGCGTTTTTGCCGTGCAGCTTTTGGCTGGCCGATAACTACGAGCTGATGGGACGCCATGAGGAAGCCACAAAGCTTCTGGAACGCTTGCTCGGCTTGTGCAACGACCTTGGATTGTTCTCCGAAGAGTACGATTTCGACAATCAACGCCAGCTCGGAAATTTTCCACAAGCGCTGACGCATCTCGCCGTGATCAACACGGTGCTAAATCTACACGCCGAAGAAGGAGGGCCTGCGCACCAGCGCTCGGCGCGGAATTCCGGGGCGTCTTTGCAAGAAAAGAAACGACGCGCTGCGAAGCTGCGGGCTTTCGATTAACTTGATTTTTCGATAACGGCGGCGAAGAAACCATCCGAGGCTTGCTCCGCTGGAGAAGTGCGGAAATAGCCGCGCGCGTCAAAGAGCACGGCTGCGTCAATATTAGGCGAGAGTTGAGGCGCGAGAAGTTGTGTCAACTCGTTGGCTGGAACAATTCGATAGGCACTTGAGTCCGCGATTTCCGCGAGGACCGATTCGTTTTCCTCGGGCTCCATCGAACAGGTGGAATAAACCAGCCGCCCTCCCGGCGCGAGTTTTGCGAGCGCGATGCGGAGTAAATTCGCTTGCAGCGCGTGAAATTCGGCAAGCTGCTCTGGACCAAGGCGCCAGCGGATTTCGGGATGGCGCCCCAGGGTCCCCGTGCCGGAGCATGGCGCGTCCACGAGAATGCGATCGAAATCCACTGCAAACGGAAGCGTTTTGGTGGCATCCAGCGCCACGAGTTCGACGCGCGCGTTTCGCTGCCGCGCATCGCTAGATGCTCCAGCAGCCTGTTCGACACGATCATCGAGAGAGCCAGCGGTTGCGATTCGCAGTCGCGCAAGTTGGCCGCGCATCGCACGTAGCCGGTGCTCGTGAAGCTCGCCGGCAACCAGCAAACCATTTGCACCGGCAGCGCGAGCCAGCGCGACGGTTTTGCCTCCCGGAGCAGCGCAAAGGTCGAGGACGCGGTCGCCAGAACGAACTCCAAGCAGAAGCGGGATCGTCTGCGACGCTTCGTCTTGAATCGAAATTTCGCCAGCGCGAAAGGCTTCCGTCCGGGTAACGCTACCGCCGCTCGCGGCGAAAGCATCTTTTAGCAGGCGGCCTGCCTCGACGCTCAAGCCAGCCGCTTCCAAATCGCGCAGAACCCCGTCGCGGCGGTCTGAACCGTGAATCGCGAACGTGAGCCGCGGCGGCCGATTATTGGCATCCAGCAACGCGACCGTGCCGGACTCGCCGAAGCGCGCGAGCCATCGCTCGACCATCCAAGTCGGGTGCGAATGCAGGATGGCGAGGCGCTCGGCAACGGGCAGATTCGGCGGCGGGAAGCTTTCAGCCGGAGTTTTCGCGTCCACGGAAGCACGGCGAAGCACGGCGTTGACGAGAGATGCAGCAGAACTTGTTCGCGCGCGCTTGACCAGTTCCACCGATTCGTTCACCGCCGCGCGCGCGGGAATTTTTTCCAGAAAACGAAGCTGATAGAGACCGACACGCAAAGCGATCGCGACCGGCAGGTCGAGCCTTGCAACAGGCTTTTTCAGATGGCGATCGAGCAGAAAATCAAGAAGCCTCCGCCACCGTAGAACACCGAGCGCGATCTCCGTGGCCAGCGCCGCATCGGCGGGTTTTACATCCGGCGTGAGCGCGGAATGCAGCAGTTCGCTCGCGTAGGCGGACTCGGACTCCACGCGCAGCAGCACATCGAACGCAATTTTTCTAGCAACGCTAACCGACATGATTAGAACTCATTTCAAAACCTTGCGTAAGGTGATCATGAGACAGGCGATATGAAAGAAAGCTTCGTAAATCGAATCGGAACGGTCATAGCGGACAACCAGTCGGCGGAAGTTGCCGAGCCACGCGAAG
>Ga0307372_10002514_pt1 | contig 30258 bp, 24 predicted proteins | sample OX1MG_FD_202533 | JGI IMG/M metagenome (GOLD analysis project Ga0307372, IMG submission 202533) | Soil microbial communities from Risofladan, Vaasa, Finland - OX-1 | ecosystem: Environmental > Terrestrial > Soil > Coastal area > Acid sulfate soil | place: Finland: Risofladan, Vaasa | collected... | reverse complement strand
TCCTCGCCAAGTTCCCGCCCACCTGAATGTCGTGAACCGCGCGGCGGAGTGCTCAACGAGTTTCAGGGAACTGGATAAGTTGTGGGCCGCGCCCAAGGGCACAGCTTTCCGTGCCTTCAAGCGGGCGCTGCCCTCGTTGAACGCAGACCGGGATTTCGTTCGTCTAGATGCCATGCGCGATCACACCGAAATCGAAACCCTGCGTGCCGCCGGACGCATCTATGCCGGCAGTGTGCACGTGGTGCTGCTTTCAGCCACGGGTGTAACCAGGCTTCGGCGGCCGTGAACAACCGCCTGATTGCGCACGTGGACATGGATGCGTTCTACGCTTCCGTGGAGCAGCACGATCATCCGGAACTCAAGGGCCAGGCAGTCATCGTGGGCGGCGCCAGTCGGCGCAGTGTGGTGTGTGCTGCCAGTTACGAAGCACGCGTTTTCGGTGTGCATTCAGCCATGCCGATGTATGAAGCGCGCCGCCGCTGTCCTGATGGCATGTATCTGCCGGTGCGTATGGCGCGTTACCGGGAAATATCTGCAGCTGTGTTCGCTTGTTTCACGGAGTTCGCCCCTCTCATTGAAGGCCTATCCCTGGACGAGGCATTTCTCGATCTTAGCGATGCTTCAAAGGTTCACGATGCGCTGGCACTCGGCCGCGACATCAAGCGACGCATCCGTGCCGATACCGGTCTTACGGCATCCGTTGGACTTGGCCCTAACAAACTGATTGCCAAAATAGCTTCCGAACGCTGCAAGCCGGACGGCCTGCTGCATATACCCGTGGAGCGGGTGCGCGAAACTCTCGACCCGCTGCCGGTGACGGCTCTCTGGGGTATCGGCCCGCGCACCGGTGAACAGCTTGCACACAACGACATCCGCACTATCCAGGATCTTCGGCTTGCGCCACAACAACTGGTGCAAGCACTGTTCGGCAATCAATCACATTTTTTCCAATCACTGGCTGCAGGCCATGACGAACGCGCCGTGGGCATGAATGCGGGTGAACGTTCCGTGAGTCAAGAAACCACCTTCGAAAATGACCTGACGGACCTGCAGACTCTTGCACATGAATTAGGTCCGCTCACCGAGGGATTGTGCGCCATCCTGCGTCGTGATGACCTGTTGCCCAATACCCTGGTGCTCAAACTGCGTACCGCAGATTTCCGCCGTCATACTCGCCAACGGCGTTTTGCCCCGCCGGACAATAGTTTCGCGGTACTCTGGCCGTTGGCTAAGTCGCTGCTTCGTGAGTGGCTTAGAAAAAATCCCGGTCAGGCTTTACGGCTCATCGGCGTCGGCGCTCGGGATTTCGCCACTCGCGACCAGCTTGCCCTGTTCGAGGATGGCTTGAACCGCAACCGCCGCCTGGATTCAACCACGGATGCAATCCAGGTGCGCTTCGGTGAGCGCGCACTGCGTCGCGGTATGCCCTGAAGCAGGAAATAGGGCATCATTAATCCATGTACACAGCTTATTTCGGTCTCAGCGACAAGCCTTTCAACATCACGCCGGATCCGCGCTACCTGTTTCTTTCCGGCCGGCACACGGAAGCACTCGCCCATCTTCTATACGGTGTCACCGAGAGCGGCGGTTTTATCCAGCTAACCGGCGAGGTCGGTACCGGCAAAACCACCCTGATTCGTAGCCTGCTAGAGAAACTCCCGGACACGGTGGATGCGGCGCTCATCATCAATCCGCGCGTGACCATTCCCGAATTCCTGCGCAGCATCTGCCGTGAACTGCACATCGAGTGCGCTCCGCAACAAAGCCCACAGGATCTTATCGATGCGCTGAATGCGCGTCTGCTGGAAGCCCACGCCAAAGGCCGGCGCGTGGTGCTCATCATTGACGAAGCCCAGGCCCTGACTGGCGAAGTGCTGGAACAAGTACGGCTGCTGACCAATCTCGAAACCACCCGCCAGAAACTCCTGCAGATCATCCTGGTAGGTCAGCCCGAATTACGCGAACTACTGGCGCGCACGGAACTGCGCCAGCTGGCGCAACGCGTCACCGGCCGCTACCACCTGGAGCCGCTATCAGCCAAGGAAACCCGTGCTTACGTGCACCACCGGCTGAACGTGGCGGGCGCCATGGCTCCGATATTCACCCTATCTGGATTGCGCGCGGTGCAGCACGTGACCGAAGGTATCCCGCGGCTCATCAACATCATTTGTGATCGCGCCATGTTGGGCGCCTTCACCAATGAACTCCGCCAGGTGGATGCGAGCCTGGTGCGACACGCTGCCCGCGAAGTGCTGGAGCCCCTACCTGCTGGTGGCAACCGCAAAACCCTCGCCTGGCTTGGCGCTGCTGCTGTGATCCTGCTTTCAACAGTGACGCTGCTGGCAGCCATGGGCCACCTGGGTGCATTGTCACCAGACAAATCCCCAGTTACGACAACAAAAGCCGCGCCTGCGGTGATCGCCAAATCCACGCCTGCACCCACAGCCAACGGCTGGCTGGCGGATGCCAACCATCCCACGGATACCGATACTGCCTTCAGCACCTTGTTCGCCCTGTGGGGCGCGCACTACACACCGGGTGGGATTGGTAGCGGCTGTGAGGAAGCGCAATCCGCAGGTCTGCGTTGTCTGTACCGCAAAGGTACCTGGAACAACCTGCGCAGTTTTGACCGTCCCGCGATCATCACACTGACGGATGCGCAGGGTGCGCTACACCAGGTCGTGGTCACGGGACTGGATGCGGACAGCGTCACATTGCAGGCTGGTAATGACAGCCTGCATTTCCCCATCAATGAACTGGACCCGTTGTGGTACGGCGATTATCTGTTGCTGTGGAAACCGAACTCCAATGCCCCAGCCCCACTCAACCCCGGCATGATCGGCACCGCTGTGGTTTGGTTGCGCACGCAACTGTCGGTGCTTGAACATATACCCGATTCCGGAAGCAGCACGTATGACATCAACCTGATGAATGCGGTGAAACAATTCCAGGCATCGCAGCATTTGAAGGTGGATGGCATCGCCGGCGAAGAGACACTGATCCATCTGAATACAGCCCTGAAAGTGAGCGGCACGCCCCGCCTCACGCCCGCGGGGAACTGAGCATGTCACTGATACTCGATGCTCTGCGCAAATCGGAACGCACCCGCCAACAGACGCTCACTGGCCAGCTGAGCGCCAGCGATGCTGTGCCCAGGCGCGCGCGCATTCCGGTGCCGTGGGCCACACTCATCGGCATCCTGCTAATCGCCAATGCCCTAGTGCTGACGATCATCTTCTGGCGCACACACGCCAGCGACTCCACTTCCGTTATTGCTGACACCCAGACACCGGTCAAAGCGACCTCCACGGTGATGGCCACGCCGGTGTATCACCCTGCCATACGTTCGTTAGCTGCAGAAGCCGCAGGTAACAACCCGACTGCGGCAGCAAATGCGGTTATGCCCACTGCAGCGTCAGCAAACACGGTATCAATCGCACCAGCCACGACACCGGCAGGAACTTCATCTTCCGTATCGACTCCGACTACGAGCGCGCCGCTCAGTTCACCTGTGACCAGTGTGTCAGCTGATGATGCACCACCGCTCGACAGTCTGCCGCTGGCATTTCAGCAATCGTTGCCGCCATTGCATCTGGATGTGCACGGCTACGCACAGAAACCCGCCGATCGCTTCGTGGTCATCAACATGCAGCGCTACCAGACCGGCGAGACCCTCAAGGAGGGCCCGAAAATAATCGCCATCACGCCCCAGGGTGTGGTTCTGGATTACAACGGCCAGAGATTTCTTCTGCCCCGACTCTGAATTTCATCACTGAAATATATTTTTTTCAGAAACTTCTGGCATTCGCGGCCTGCCAAGGCTGCATATAGAGAGCTGCTGCCCGGCCTTCAAGAATGTCGCCCATCTCCAGGTACGGATACAATTCGTGGTAGGTCTTGATTTCCGTGAGCGACACGCGCCGGTTAAGAAGCTCCGGTTTGAGTTGGCTGGGATCGGTGAGTCCCGCGGCTGCCAGCACCCACATGAAATTGCGGATGGTGTTGTGGTGGTAGTTGCACACGCGCTCGGCCTTGTCCTTGACGACCAACCCCTGCACGCGCCATGGATCCTGGGTGGTAACACCGGTCGGGCAGGTATTGGTGTGACAGCGGCGCGCCTGGATGCAGCCGAGTGCGAACATCATGCCGCGTGCCGAGTTGCACATATCCGCACCCATGGCGATCTTGGCAGCCACGTCGAAACCGCTGACGATCTTGCCGCTGGCCATGACACGGATTTCCTTGCGCAAGCCGGTGCCTACCAGCGCGTTATGCACGAAGATCAGGGCATCCATGAGCGGCATGCCCATGAAGTCGGAAAGCTCCTGGGGTGCAGCGCCGGTGCCGCCCTCGCCGCCATCCACGGTGATGAAATCCACCAAGATCTTGGTCTCCAGCATGGCCTTGAGGATGGCCATGAACTGCTCCTGCCGGCCGACACACAGCTTGAAGCCCACCGGTTTGCCGCCGCTCATCTCCCGCAACTGCTGCACCCACTCGAGCATTGCTAACGGCGTCGAAAACGCACTGTGGTAGGGCGGCGAATCCACGTCGCGGCCCTGCGGCACACCGCGCGCTTCGGCAATGTCGCGGCTGACCTTGGCCGCCGGCAGGATGCCGCCGCCGCCCGGCTTGGCACCCTGGGAAAGTTTGATGGCGATCATTTTTACATTGTCGAGGGTGGCGTGTTCCCGGTACTGCACGGCGTCGAATTTGCCATCTTTAGCGCGACAACCGAAGTAGCCGGTGCCCAGTTCCCAGATGAGATCGCCGCCGGGCTTCAGATGATAGCGGCTGATGCCGCCTTCACCGGTATCGTGTGCGAAGCCACCGAGTTTGGCGCCGGAATTCAACGCCTGGATGGCGTTGGACGATAGCGCACCGAAACTCATGGCGGAAATATTGAAATGCGATGCCATATAAGGCTTGCTGCACTGGCTGCCTCCGACTTTTATCCGCGGCTCCTGTTTCTGGGGCCAGAGTGCGGTGATGGAATGGTTGATCCATTCGTAACCGCTGCGATAGACATTCTCAATAGTGCCAAATGGATGCAGTAACCCTTGGTTCTTGGCGCGCTGATACACCATCTCGCGTTGCTCGCGGGCAAACGGTAAGCCTTCCATGTCGCCCTCGATAAAATACTGGCGTATCTGCGTATGGATATCCTCGAAGGCGTAACGTAGATGACCGAAGATCGGGTAGTTGCGCAGGATGGTATGGTGTGTCTGAGTCAGATCGTAGATGGCCAGTACCATCAGGGCTCCAACGATACTGAACAGCCACCAGATAGGATGCCAGAAAATGCCGATGATGGCGATGGCCATGAGTAAGATGAGCAAGGTGATGACGACGGATCGTATTTTCATAGACAGCCCTTTATCGGAACCAACATGGTTCAAAGTTCGGCTGGAATTTACCAGGGATACGCGGCGAACAGCGTGGAGGAGCACGGATTATACGCCTGCAGCCCGTAAATCAAGGTCCGGAAAGCAGCGCCGTGCCGGCACAGATACAGTCGAGTACACTGCATTCAGTTGCCACAACGATTGAACCTATCCCACCGGCATGAATATCCTAATCGTTGATCATTCCAAGGTATTCCGTACCGTCCTGCACAAGATGGTAGCGAATCTTGGTCATCGCCCGATCTCCGTAAGCAGTGCCGAGCAAGCAGTGGACGTGTTACATCAGGAGCCGGTAGGACTGGTATGCGCGGCCCTGACATTGCCAGGCATGAATGGCATCACCCTCTGCCAGCAGCTGCGTTCACTGCCCCAATATCACAAGACACCTTACATCCTGTTGACCTCCACCGATGATCAGCGGCTGCGTCACGAGGCTTTTGAAGCAGGTGTCACTGAGATCCAGGAACGCGCCGACGCCAAGGAGCTCACCGACCGGCTGAGCCGCTTCTTCATGGACGAGCAGGAGGAAGTACATGGCAAGGTGTTGTATATAGAAGACAGTCAGGTAGCTGCGCATATCATCATCAAACTGCTAACGCAGATGAACCTGCACGTGGATCACTTCCGTTTAGCGGAAGAAGCGCTGGCCGCCTTCGAGAAGGAGGATTACGACCTCATCATCAGCGACATCCTGCTGGAGGGACCCATCAGCGGCGTCGGTATCGTGAGCCGGGTACGCAATCTGACCACCCACAAACGCCGCATACCTATTCTTGCGCTATCCGGTGTGGATGATTCATCGCGCCGCATCGAACTGTTCCGCCTGGGCGTCAATGACTACACCACCAAGCCGCCGCTTGAGGAAGAAGTGCGTGCCCGCGTGCGCAATCTCATCATCAACAAACAGCTGCTCGACCAGGTGGAAAAACAGTCGCACCAGCTCTATGAAATGGCGATGAAAGACCAGCTCACGGGTCTGTATAACCGCAACTCGTTGCGGGAATTTGCTCCCAAGTATTTCAGCAACGCCGCACGTTACGATTACCCCATGAGCCTGCTGGTGATCGATCTGGATCACTTCAAGAACATCAATGACAGTCACGGCCACCTGGCGGGCGACAACGTGTTGGCGCGGACCGGCGCTATGATGCGTCAGGCCTGTCGTGAAGGCGACCTGGCTGCGCGTGTGGGTGGCGAGGAATTCGTGGTGCTGCTGAATCACTGCGCGGCGGATGATGCCCGCCGCCGTGCTGAAGAGATCTGCCGGGCGATTGAGGCACTACGTCCCGAGGGCGTGACAGTCACCGCCAGTATCGGCGTGAGCGCGCGGCTCCAAGGCCAGTCGGTGAAATTCGAGGAATTATTCAAGCTCGCTGATCACGCCATGTACGAAGCCAAGAAGCAGGGCCGCAATCGCGTAGCGTTCGCGCCCTATACCTGATGCGTCACGGCCAGGCTGTCAGCAGAAACGCCATCACCAGGATGGCAAGCAGACGATGGCCAGTGTCCACCAACCAGCCGGCGACTTTGCGCCGCGCGATGAGCGTGTCCACCAGCGAAGGCGCGGCCGTGAAGCCCAGCCACAATAGACCGCCCGCTACCAGCGCCGTGCCGAGACCGGCATCGCGTCCTGCGTACACCAGACACAGTGCCAGCACGAATGCCTGCAGGATGCTGCAGACCAGCGCCACCAGATAACGCTGCCAGCGGCCGCCGGTTTCCATATCCTGCAACAGATGCGGGTTGGACTTGAGCCATAGAGGACCGAAGGTGAACGGTAGATACCACACGGCGCCCACGATGAAACCGCCCACACCGGCTACCACCACGGCGAGATAATTGATTTGGCCTAGCATGAAGTTGCTCCTGCTGACATGCAGTTAAGTGTCGCTGCAGCCAAAATGTGCATGCGCATGACACTGGAACTCAAGAGATAAGCTTCGGCCGAGCATCTTTATCATTGCTGGCAGGTGCTGAACGGCTCTTGATAATTATGCCGGCGTAGTAACAGATGTAATAGCTCGCCAGCAGAAAATAGATCCCCAATGTGAGCGGACTGTGCTGGTAACCGGCAAGCGGATTCATTTGCATTTGCGGGTTCTGGTGCGCCTGCTGCACGGCGCCGTGCAGTACCGGATATACGACAATGAAGCGATAAATAATCCGGCCGATGAACAGCGCGGTCACAGTCATGCCGATATAACCGTTGGGTGTATAGAATCTGCCCTCCGGGGTCACCTCGAATTTTGTGTGGGCCATGGCATATACAGTCAATCCCAAGCCCAGGAGTACTCCGAGCAACGCCGCCATGTAACCTTTGACCGAACCATAGGATGATAGCAGCAACACCAGGCAGAATATGCCCAGTATCAGCATGCGCAAGATCATGCTGTTCTGCCGCAGACGCTGGCGGCCGAAATTACGCTGGAAACGACGGTAGAGTACGAACAAGACCAGAGCCGCGATCAGGATGGTGCTGCCAATATTGGCGACGGATGGATGCATGTGTTTCCTGCTTTGAAAGCGCGGTGCACTCTAGCATGGAGCGTTGGACTCAGGAATCGTTGCCGATAATCAACAGCTGCGTGCCTTCAGGGGCAATCAAGGATATCCCGGCAACCCGGGGTGATGCCGCAGGAGTAACCGTAATATTGCGCTGCAACAACCGCTCGGCCAAGTCTTCAGGCTGGGCATGCAAGAATGCAATGAGCGGCCGTCCGGGTGTGGCGGATACCTGCAATCCGAGATTCAAGCCGCCCGTGGCAAGCCGTACGGTATGGGGTTGCACCACATCCGGCTCGGTATATATCAGGCCCAGCTTTTCCCAGAATCTTCGGCTGGCCTGGGGGTCACGCACGTCCATACGGTATTCATCAAAGTAACCACACAGGCAACCCGTAATGGGTGAGCTAAGCGGTGAACATGAGCGGGCTTCCAGCAAGGTGACCATCTGCCGGTCGGGATCGTAGAAACCCGCCTCATTGAACTGGTCGTCACCCAGTTTACGGAATTCAAACTGAATACCCAGCGCTTCGAAATCAGGCAGCTGACGGCGCAGATCAGGCAGTACGAAAGTGAGCGACGGAGAAGGAAAGGCGTACTGGTGCAAACCCAGATAAATATGCCCATCGCTCAGCACCGCATACGGGTGAGTCCAGACATCATTATTGACAGGCGCCCGTTCAAAACCCAGTCGCATATAAAAATCCAGAGAAGCCAGGATATTTGGCGTGTGGATGCTGATCTCCAGGAAGCTGCCGAGCATGCTGTGTGGCTCAGTCCGCGAAGAGCGCCATCACCAGCTCAGCGAGTGCCTGGATATGCTCGGGGCGGTCATTGAGGGCCGGGATATAACGCAGCTTCTCGCCACCCGCTTCCAGGTAAGTTTCCGCATAGCGCAGCGCGATCTCCTCCAGGGTCTCCAGGCAATCGGCAGCAAAACCCGGGCAGACCACGTCCACGGTTTTCACGCCGCCTGCAGCCAGTTCCTGCAAGCGTATATCCGTATAAGGTTGAAGCCATTCAGCCTTGCCGAAACGTGACTGGAATGTCAGTTGCCACTCGCTGTCATGCAATTTGAGCTGTGCTGCCAGCAGCCTGGCTGTTTCCGCACACTGATCCGCATACGGATCGCCGTTGAGCGCCACCTGCTTGGGGATGCCATGGAAGGAAATCAGCAGCATCTCACCGCGGCCATGTGTCTGCCAGTAGTCGCTCACATTCGAGGCCAGTGCGTTGATATAGGCCGGATGCCTGCAATAGCCCTTGATGCAGGCAAGCGTTGGGGTGCTGAGTTGCTTGAGCCTGGTCACGGTGGAACCCACTGTGGCGCGCGCATATTGGGGATACAGCGGCAATACCACGATGCGCGTCACGCCTTCGGCTGCCAGTTCGATCAGTGCTTCAGGCAGGGAGGGTTTGCCGTAACGCATGCCGAGAGCCAGTGGCACTTTTCTGCCAACACGCGTATTCAATTCCTTGCTGAGCGCTGCGGCGATCACCCGGCTTTGGATCAACAGCGGCGAGCCTTCGGATGTCCAGATGCGTGCATACGCTTTTGCGGACCGCTTCGGCCGGAACGGCAAGACCACGCCGTACAACAGCGGCAACCATATGAACCGCGGTAGATTCACCACGTCCGGGTCCGCAAGGAATTCGGCGAGATAGCGCCCCAGAGCCGCCGGCGTAGGTGCATCCGGCGTTCCCAGGTTGGTGACCAGCACTCCGGGATGCGCGCGCGGTTCGCTTGCTTGTTTGTTAATCTCAGGCATCGGCAAATACTATTTAAACTGCTGATGATTATCGCATGAGCACGTTGTGCTTGGCTTGGCCCGGGATCTGGCAGGATTTAATTCGGGGATTCTGGCGTATATTTATGACCGTGTTAAATCGGGCTTTTGAAACAAGCAAAACTAGTCGTGGACTATCGACTTAGATAATCTATAAAGGAGCCAATCATGTCAGTCATGAAAGATTTCCAGTCCTTCGTCATGCGCGGCAACGTGGTGGACATGGCCGTGGGTATCATCATCGGTGCGGCTTTCGGCGCCATCATCAAATCACTGGTGGACGATGTGATCATGCCACCGATCGGAGTGGCGCTCGGCAATGTGGATTTTACCAACCTGTTCGTGGTGCTCAAGGATGGTACTAAGGCCATGCCGCCTTATGAGACTATCGCCCAAGCGCATGCTGCCGGCGCGGTAACACTCAATTATGGACTTTTTATAAATACCATCATCAGTTTCATCATCATCGCCATTGCAGTATTCATCCTGATACGTTTCATGGCTAGACTGCAACATGCGATGCATAAATCGGAAACTGTTGCGCTCACGACCAAGGAATGCCCGCAGTGCTGTTCAAACATCAACATCAATGCCAAACGCTGCCCGAACTGCACGTCCAACCTCTAGGTTGAATCACTGACACAAATCCCGCTGCTGCGATATCAATAAGCAGCGGGATTTGAATACAGCTCAGTTACGGATCAACGTTCCAGGATGGCGGTCACGCCCATGCCACCGCCGGTGCAGATGGAAATCAGGCCGCGGCCCTTGCCTTTCTGCGCCAGCAGTTTGGCGAGTCCGGCGACGATGCGCCCACCGGTGGCGCCGAAGGGATGGCCGAGGGCCACGCTGCCGCCTTTCACATTCAACTTGTTGCAGTCGATGGAGCCCAATGGTTCCTTGCGGCCCAGTCGCGTCTTGCAATAGTCAGCCGATTCCCAGGCTTTGAGCGTGCACAGCACCTGCGCAGCAAAGGCCTCGTGGATCTCGTAAAAATCGAAGTCCTGCAATCTGAGTCCGGCCGCATCCAGCATCTTGGGGACGGCATAGGTGGGCGCCATGAGCAGGCCTTCGCGGTAAATGCTGCTGACGGACGAGAAGTCCACCGCCGCCACCGCAAAATGCGTCAGATAAGCCTGCACCGGGATGCCGTGGGATTTGGCCCATTCGTCACTCGCCAGCAATACGGCCGAAGCACCGTCGGTCAGCGGTGTGGAATTGCCGGCGGTGAGCGTGCCACTGCTGGTTTTATCGAACACCGGTCTCAGTTTGGCAAGTTTCTCCAGGGTGGTATCGGGACGCACGGTATTGTCACGCTCCGCACCGTTGAAGGGCATCACCAGATCCGAGTAGAAACCTTCTTTCCAGGCAGCCGCAGCTTTCATATGGCTGGCGTAGGCGAGCTCGTCCTGTTCTTTCTGAGTGAGCGTCCATTCCTTGGCCATGAGTTCACAGCTCTGGCCCATGGACAGGCCCGTGCGTGATTCGGTGACTGCGGGGAAATGCGGTTTCAGGTCACTCGGCCGCCAGCGTGAAATCGCCTTGAGACGTTGCCCGAAGCTCCGCGCGCGATTCAAGTCCAACAGGATCTGCTGGTAGTGACGGCCGAAAACGATGGGCACATCGCTGGCTGAATCCACGCCCGCGGCGATAGCGGAATCCAGCTCACCCACGGCGATGCGCGTGCCCAGTTCGATGGTGGTCGACAGTGATGTGCCGCAGGCGCGATCCAGATTATGCGCAGGTGTATGCGGATGCAGGCCGCTCGACAGCACCGCCTCGCGGGTCATGCTCCAGTCACGAGAGTGTTTCATCACCGCCCCTGCGGCTGCATCCCCCAGGATTTCGCCCTTGAGATTGTATTTATCCACGAGTCCCTTGATGGCAGCGCTCAACATCTCCAGATTGCCGATGCGCATGTACTGGGTGTTATTGCGGCAGAACGGGATACGCAGGCCGCCGAGAACGGCGATGGGACGGGGCAGTTTCATGATACAGATCTCCTGTTGATGCGGAGCGGTGGCCACCGAGGCTGGATCAGCCGAATGCCACAGCCCGCGATTACGATGCTCCTGATATTATCCACCCGCCGTCAAGCAGACGCGCGTGCGCCGCACTTTTTCAAGAAAATATGCCATCTCCATCCAACCCCAACGATCTGTCACCAGCCCCGTTCGCATCCGTGCACCGTTGGCCGTGGCTGCGCGCCGAAGCAGGCGCCACCCTGGCGTTGGCCGGACCCTTGATCATTCACAACCTGGCGCTGGTGGGCATGTCGCTGACCGACACCATCATGGCGGGACTGCTGGGTTCGAATATCCTGGCGGCCGTGGCGGTGGGCGCCAACATCTGGGCGCCGATATTCCTGTTCACCCTGGGTGTGCTCATGGCGCAATCGCCCACTACTGCGCATTTGTACGGCGCCGGCAAAACCCGTGACATCGGACACTACGTGCGCCAGATGGCCTGGCTCTCGCAATTACTCGGCTGGTGCGGCTTTTTTTTACTGCGTCATACGGCGCCGTTCATGCACATGATCCACATCGAGTCGGACATCATTCCCAACACCACGGCTTATCTGCATGCGCTCGCCTGGGGCCTTCCTGGTGTGTGTCTTTACCAGACGTTGCGGTTCACCAGCGAAGGCATCGGGCATACGAAGCCGATGTTGGCGATCGCCATTCTGGGATTGATCATCAACGGTATGCTCGATTATGTACTGATGTACGGCAAGCTGGGGTTGCCGGCACTCGGAGCCGTCGGTTGCGGTTATGCCACGGCCACCAGCCAGTGGCTGATGTTTTTGGCACTGCTCATATATACACATCGCCGCGCGCTTTTCCGTCCACTGGAAATATTCACACGTTTTGAATGGCCACAGTGGGCACCGCAACGGGAATTGATCGGGCTCGGTCTGCCTATCGCCATCGGCATCTTCATGGAGTCCAGTTTGTTCGCAGGCGTGGGCTTGATGATGGGTACGCTCGGCACCGACATCGTAGCCGCGCACCAGATCGCCTTGAACTACGCCTCCTTCGTGTTCATGGTGCCCATGAGCATCGCACTCGCCATCTCGGTGCGTGTCGGACATGCGCTGGGTCGTGGTGATCCCCATGGCGCGCGTCTCGCGGGCTTCGCCGGCATCGGCCTGTGCGCCTGCTTCGAACTGCTGTCGGCCCTCAGCATGTTGCTGTTCCCGCGATTGATTGTGGATATGTATACCCGCGATGCCGGCGTAGCGCACATCGCCGTGGGCCTGCTGTATGTCGGCGCCATCTTCCAGATCTCTGACGGCCTGCAGACCAGCGCTGCGGGTGCCTTGCGCGGCTACAAGGATGCGCACATCCCCATGATCATCACCATCATCGCCTACTGGCTGGTGGGCTTTCCGTTGGCGTGGCTGTTCGGCATCCCCTTGCACCTGGGTCCACAGATGATCTGGGCAGGCTTCATCGCCGGTCTCACGGTAGCGGCGGGGCTGTTATTGCGGCGGTTTATAATACTGAGCAGGATTGCTATGCATCCGTTATCGTAAGCATCTTTGTCGAGTTGATTAGGCATCGCCAGTCGACACATCGGAAGTTATAGCCACGACTATCCATATATCAGGAAAGCCCATGCTCAAGACCCCCGCCTACGCCGCCAACAGCACCAAGGCACCGCTCGTGCCCTTCAGCATTGAACGGCGCGAACCACGCGCCCATGAGGTGCTGATCGACATCCATTATTGCGGCATCTGTCATTCGGATGTTCATCAGGTCAGCGATGAATGGGGCCGCGGTATCTTCCCGATGGTGCCGGGCCATGAGATCGTAGGCACGATCACGCGGGCTGGAGACAAGGTTGCCAAATGGAAAATAGGGGATACGGTCGGTGTCGGTTGCTTCGTGGATTCCTGCCGGGAGTGCGCGGCCTGCAAGGATGGTGAGGAACAGTTTTGCGAACAGGGCGCGACCTTCACGTACAACAACTACGAACGGGATGGCAAGACACCGACCTATGGTGGATATTCCACGCGCATCGTGGTGAACCAAGACTATGTACTGCGGATTCCAGATGGCATTCCATTGGAACGCGCTGCGCCGCTGCTGTGCGCCGGCATCACCACCTACTCACCCCTGCGTCATTACGGCGTGCATGAAGGCAGCCGGACAGCCGTCGTGGGTCTTGGCGGTCTGGGGCATATGGCGGTGAAACTCGCTCATGCCATGGGCGCGCATGTGAGCGTGCTCAGCCATTCCCCGGAAAAGCGCCAGGGCGCGTTGCGGCTGGGGGCAGATGATTTCATCGATACCCGTGATGCCGAGGTCTTCACCCAGCATGTCAAGCGCTTCGATTTCATTCTCGATACCGTGTCCGCCCAGCATGACTACAACACCTATCTGGGTCTGTTGCGCCGAGGTGGCACGCTTGTGCTGGTGGGGTTGCCAAAGCCCTCGCCGCTCTCGCCCAGGCCGCTCATCATGGGACGGCGACAGCTGGTTGGCTCGCTGATCGGCGGCATCCGCGAAACCCAGGAGATGCTGGATTTCTGCGCTTCCCACAACGTCGCCGCTGACGTGGAAGTGATCCCGATCCAGCAGCTCAACCAAGCTTACGAACGCCTGGTGCGCGGTGATGTGCGTTATCGTTTCGTGATTGATATCGCGACGCTTAACCGAGGCTGACGATGGCCAGTCAGCCCACCGAGGATCCAGACGCCATCAGTGCGATGAAGTCTGCTCAGTTTCGGGCATGGCCGATGAGTGCTGTTCCATGATGCACCACTTACCATGCTGTTTCTGGTAAACAAAGGTGTAACGCGCATGCACATCCGCGGGTTTGCCATCCTTGATCACGTGAAAGGTATATAGCCCGGAATTGACCGCTGTATCCGGACCCAGCACCCGGATGTAGGCTTTGTCGATCTGTCCCACCGGCTTAAGCTCAAGGAAGTGTTCGAAATAATCGGCGATCTCACCATGATTGGTGCGCACAACGTTGGACACGGTAGGAATGAGCACGCCACCGGATTCACAGTAGAGCGCCGCGACTTTATCCGCGTCTCTGGTTTGTAGCGCCACATTCCAGATATCAAATTGTTTGGCGATGAATTCCTGGCTGGGATCGTGGCTGCCCTTTGCAATGGCCATACTAGGCATGGCAAAAATGGAGGTCATCAAGGTAATTAAAAAAAGGCTGGTTTTCATGGCTTCTCCATTCATTGGTATCGGCGTATCAAGCTAGAAAAGATGATACCCACTGGCAGTAAAAATGTGCATTCATTCACACAGGTTTTCATACCCGTGCTTCAGTAATTGCATCGATGGCCTTGAGGGATGCACTGGTATCTTGTCCCCATATTCCATAACTCAGGAGTGACAACAGCACACCGCCGGTCACGTAATAGGCTGGCGCCATGGCGTTTCCTGTCACGCCGATGATTGCGGTGATGAAGAACGGCGCCAGACCGCCGAACAGCATCACGCTGAAGTTGTAGATCAGTGCCACGCCGGTGGCACGCACACCGACCGGTACGGCCTCGGTCACCGCGGTCGGGAAAGGTCCCCATACGAAAGCCATGCACGCGGTGGACGCGAGCTGCAGTGTCAGGTACTCAGGAAAACCCGGCGCGTGCAGCACCCAGGCGGTGAGTGTCAGCATCCCAACCGCATACAGAATCATGGCCGTCACCAGCATGCGCTTGCGGCCCCAGCGGTCCGAGAGATGGCCGGCCAGCGGACACAGAGCGACCAGCAGCACGCCGCACAGCATGGTCGGCAAGGTCGCCTGCGCCAGACCCAGGTGCAATTCACGCACCGCAAAAATCGGCATGTAAATGAAGGTCACGTAGAACGAAACCGTGGCTGCCACCGTCAGCCCAAAACCACTCAACAGGTTGCGGCGCGCACCGATAAGCCCGGCCCTGAAATCGGCAGACGTCGGCCGCGAATGGGTTCGCAGATGCGCCGCAAACTGTGGTGATTCCTGCAGGCGCCGGCGGATGTAAAAACCCACCGGCCCCACCAGGATTCCGAACAGGAACGGCAGGCGCCAGCCCCAACTGTGGAGTGCCTCCGGTGACAGTCCGGCACTCAATGCGTATACGGAAAATCCAGCGAGCGTCACCGCTAGTGCCTGCGAGCACATCTGAAAGCTGCCGTAAAATCCCTGATGGCCTGCGGGCGCATATTCAACCAGCAAGGCCGTGGCACTGGAAAATTCTCCGCCGGCGGAAAACCCCTGCAGGATGCGCGCCGCCACCACCACCAGCGGTGCCATAAATCCAATCTGTGCGTAGCCGGGTATCAGACCCAGGCCAGCGGTCGCTAAGGCCATCAACAGTACTACCAGGGCGACTGCCCGCTTGCGCCCCACGCGGTCCGCATACATACCAAAGACGATGCCGCCGATGGGACGGAAGATGAACGCCACACCGAGGGTCGCGGTACCCAGCAGCAGCGAACCGGTGTGGGAAGCAATCGGGAAAAACTCTTGGGCGATCACCAGAGTGAACAATCCAAACAAGGTGAAATCGAACCATTCAAAGGCGTTGCCGATGGTGGAAGCAACGATGATCTTGCGCCTCAGAGTTGTTGATGAGGTGCTGTAAGGCAGAGATTCAATTGTATCGCCAGTGGGCATCTACGCTTTTAGTCCGGTAACGATGGGTACATGCCAGACGGCATAGCCCTGCGGATTGCGGATGCATGCAGCCATGTCTGTGAATCCCGCGTAAGCCTCATCGCTAGACATGCCCGCGAGTTCCGCCACTGTATTTGCATAGCCATCGCGCCAGGATTCGAAAATCCTGGCCATGGTGTCGCGCGGCACTCGCAGTGTATCCACGGTTATATAGTGGACCGCGAGTTCACGCACACCGCGGCTATCCAGTTCATGCCAGGTACGCCGCCCGATGCGCGGATCCACATGCATGGCTTTCACGAAGCCCGCCATGGCCCGCTGCCAGAAACCGTCCAGGTCACGATGCGTCGGGTACGCATGGATCATGCCGTAATCCTCCACTAGCAGATGCAGCCGTCCACCCGGGCGCGTGACACGGATGAGTTCCGCGATCACACTTTGCGGTTCTGGCACCGATTGCAGCATGTGGCGGCAGGTGACGAGATCGAAACGGTTGTCAGGAAGATCCAGCGCGAAGGCGTCGCCTACCTTGAAATCCAGGCGTGGCGCAAGCCGCGCGTGGCGTTTACGGGCATAGGCTACATGCTGCGACAAAATTTCTATGCCCAACAGTTGTGCCCGAGGCAAAAACTCCGCCAGCTGCGCGGTGAATTCACCGGTGCCTGAACCCACATCCAGGATCTCGGTTTTGGCAGGCAGCCCATAGGCGGCGACCAGTTCATGTTCCTGCGGCCAGATGGCCTCGGTCTGGGCGGCCAGGGTGCGCACCATTGACTCGTCGCCCATATGCTGCTTTTGCGGGTTCAGGTCTTTGGTCATGCGGATCATCCAACTGTAAGCGCCACGGGATTATAAGGAGTTTGTGCTTGCGCCGTCGGGCGCGGTTGGTTAGCCTCTGGCATCCCACGATCCCCATCTCGGAAGGAGCACACCGTGGCCCAAGGCAAATTGCGCAAAGATGCAGGTCTGGTCGGCCTGTTGTTCGTGGGCGTGAGCACCATGATCGGATCCGGCTGGCTTCTCGGCCCCATGCATTCAGCCCAGGATGCGGGACCACTGAGTATCGGCTCCTGGGCCATCGCCGCACTGGTGGTGGGACTCATCGCTCTGGTATACGCGGAGCTCGGTCCGTTGTTCACCCGCAGCGGCGGCCTCATGTATATGAGCCTAATCACCCATGGACGGCTGGTGGGACGTATCTGGAGCTGGATCCTGTTCCTGGCCTACGTGTCCATCGCACCGGTGGAGGCCATGGCGGTAGTGACCTATGCCAATAACTATTTGCATGGCATGGTGCACCCACAGACACAGTTGCTGACCACAATGGGCGTGGTGATTGCGGTGGGTGTGTTGGCGCTGCTTACCGCGCTCAACTTTCTGGTACTGCGGCTGATTCTCCTGCTGAATACCCTTGCCACCTGGATCAAGGTATGTGCACCCATCGGCACCATCATCGTGCTGCTGATCTACTCCCACCATCCCGAGAACCTGTCAGTGCCCGCGCACGCCAGCGGCAATGCCATGCATATGTTTACCGCCATCTCCACTGCCGGTGTGTTCTTCTCCCTGTTCGGTTTCACCCAGGCGATACAACTTGCGGGTGAGACTGATAATCCTGGGCGCAATATCCCCATCGCAGTCATCGGCACCATCATCATCGGGGCCCTAATCTTCGTGCTGGTGCAGTATGCCTTCGTGACCGCGATACCGCCGGAGCTGCTGGCGAAGGATGGCTGGACCGGCCTTAATTTCACCGGCGTTGCCGGCCCCATGGCGGGTCTCGCCATGACCATCGGGGCTTCCTTCTGGGCGCTGGCGTTGTATGCAGACGCCATCATCTCGCCGGCGTTCTGCGGGTACATCTGGTCCACTGCCACGGCACGCATGCTGATGGCCTCGGCCGATGAGAAATTTGCTTCGGCCGGGATGATGAAGATCAATCGCCATGGCGTGCCCTGGGTGGCGCTGATCGTGAGTTTCCTGGTCGGCCTGCTGTTTTTCTTTCCGTTCCCTTCCTGGCAGAAACTGGTGGACTATGCCTCCTCCGCCACGGTGCTCTCCTATGGTCTGGGCGGCGTGGTGCTCTTGCAGATGCGTCGTGTGATGCCGGAAGTAAAACGCCCTTTCCGTTTGTGGCAGGCGTGGATCATCGCGCCCCTGGCTTTCATCGCCTCCAACTTCGTTTTGTTCTGGGCGGGCTTTTTCGTTATGAGTTTCCTGTTTGCGCTATTGCTCGCCGGATTGGCCCTGTATTTGATTTTCAACAGCCAGGAAGGGCCGCGTGACTGGCGGCATGCGCTGTGGCTCATCCCCTATTTCGGTGGCATGTGGGTCCTGGGCTGGATCGGTCCGGTGTCGATGGACGGCAACGGCCTGCTCAACATTTACTGGGACATGCTGGCGGTGGCGGTGTTGAGTCTGGTGATCCTGTATCTCGCCTTGAACACCAGTGTCAGTGCCGAGCGTTCGCAGGCGTATTACAACAAGGTTCTCGATGCCGATGGCTCGGGACCGCTCGAGATATTGCCGGACTGAGTGCTCGTGATGATCTGAGCCCGGGATAGGCACAACAACCATTGCGCATACAACGCATCAATCGGTATCGAACTGCTGCCACCAGTGAGTGGGCGCTGGTTGCGGCGTCGCAGGTAGCGGCATGCTGGCAGCCTTCGGCAGCACTCGATACAGCACCATGGGATCTTCGGCTTTGACTTTGAGTACTTCCTCGAAGTATGGAGGCTGCGGTGCCGGCAGAAATTTCATGCCGTCCGGCTCATCGCTGTCACCAAGATAGCGGGTGTTCACCAGCACATAATCGCCGGCTTTGATCTCGCCGTCATGAACCTGCGCGTACAACTCACGGCTGGAACGCACATACGGCATGGGCGCGCCCAGAACGTAGAGCGTCATGGGTCGCGGCCATTGGAAACTCACCACGCTGCCGGGTGCATTGGCCACCGCCGCCTTGATCTGCTGGTAACCCGCGAGCCCACCGAACTGCCGATCGTGGAATGGCAGCCAGGCGATCAACAGCACTCCGAACAGCAGGATGAATGCCACAGCCCAGATTTGCAGCGCCGACCATACCCATGTAATCCAGCGACCGCGAAACAGCACCGGCACAACCGCCAGCGCCAACAGCGCCATGGCCGGCGCTGCTGGCAATATGTATTTGCTCTGTTTGGAAGCCGAGACCGTGAAGAACAACAGTGTCCACAAAGCCCACACCAACAGTACGCGCCAGCGGAACTCGCGCACATGCCGCAATCCGATATAGATCCCGAAAGGCAGGAGCAGCGACAACGGCAAAAGATCGCCCCACAGGGTCTGGCCGTACATCCACCAGGGTTGCAGGTGATCGAAACCCACCAGGAAGCGGGTGAAATTCTGGTAGACCAGCACCGCCCGCACGAATTCCCAGTTCAGCGTCACACCGGCAGCGATATACCAGGGAACGATGCCCACAAGCGCCAACGCCAGTCCACGGATGGGCGCCATGCGCCAGCCTTCCTTGAATATCCAGGTGATGCGTAAGCTTAAATCGTGGCCTGCGCTCATCACCGGCTGGGCGCTGACGAAGGCGGTCAGAATAATTTCTATAGCCATGGCCGGCAGCGTGATGGCCAGGCCCACCGGACCCTTTGCGGCCGTGGCCAGTAGCACGCCCAGCCACAGTTCCCAGGAAAAGCCGCGCCGCATGGGGTCCGTTCGCAAGCGCACGAAACCGCTGAAGGCGATGAGCGTGCCTAGGATCAGCAGGCTGTCGGACTGGGCAGTGAAAAAGTTATACAGGATCGCCGGCAAAGCGGCGGCAGTGAGCGCCAACAGCCATTGAGACCATTGGGGGAAAAGTTCTTTCTGCAGGCGAACCAGCCACCACACCCACAACAGCAAACCAATGTAGCCCGGCAGGCGGATGGCGGCCAACAGCGGCAGGCCGATCAATGTACCGGCGATGCTCAGCCAGAAATACAGCGGCGGATACTCGATGTAGGGCACACCGTTCTTGATGGGGATCAGCCATTCCCCGCGTGCCAGCATCTCACGCACGGCTTCTGCGAAGCGCGGCTCCATTGACGGTACCGGCCCATGGTTGAAAAGTGCCACCGTGAAAATCACGGTGAGCGCCACGAACAACCAGGTGAGCGGATTATATTTTTCCAAGGGCTGCATCAGCACTGCCTGCCGTGAACCAACCAGTACGGTCATCATAGCAAGTCTTTTTCATGCGAAGATGCCTCACATGAATTACCGTCATGAGTTTCATGCGGGCAATTTCGCCGACGTGATGAAGCACACGTTGCTGGTCATCTTGCTGCAAGCCTTGAACCGCAAACCTTCTGCCTGGTGTTACTTCGACACCCACGCAGGCGCTGGTTGCTATGACCTCCAGAGCAAGTCCGTGGCGAAAACCCGGGAAGCGGCGAGTGGCATCAACCGGCTATGGCCACAGCGGAGTGCCGCACCAGTTCCCATACAAGAACTGTGTGAAATTGTCGCCGGATTCAATCCGGACCTGGCGCCGGATACTTCACCACGTTTCTATCCTGGCTCGCCTTGCATAGCGGCGGCCCTGGCCCGCACCCAGGACCGGCTGGTGCTGGCGGAGCTCCATCCCCAGGAGCATCGCCTGCTGCGGGACCGTTTCCGCGACGCGCCGCGGGTGGCTGTACATGCGCGTGACGGTTATGAAATGCTCAAAGCGCTGGTGCCACCGCCCGAACGGCGCGGCCTGGTATGTATGGATCCGCCCTTTGAAAAACCTGATGAATTTGATGCGTTGATCGAAGCGCTATCCACTGCCTACGCCCGCTGGTCTACCGGGGTGTACGCGCTTTGGTATCCCATGAAAGACGATAGCGTGTTACGCCGCTTCTATCGCCATCTGATCGGGTCCGGTCTGCCGCAGATGCTGGTGGCGGAATTCCGCGTGGCCCCAGCAGACATGCCGTTGTTTACGGCCTGTGGCATGCTGCTGGTGAATCCGCCCTGGCAAAGTGAGGCTGTCATAAATGATGCCCTGCAGTATTTGCAAGGTGCGCTGGCGCCTACCCATGGCAATAGCGTAGTGCGCTGGCTGGTGACGGACAAAAAATAGGGAAGGCGCGTAGACCAACTTGAACTTGTGTCACGCTTGGTATACATATAAAAAATAAGAAATGATTGGCCAGAGGGTAGCTGCATGCGATTCTGGGATCGTTTACGCACCCGGTTGTTGTTGATCGTCGCTTTGGCGAGCCTTCCAGCATTCGCGGTATTCCTCACCTACGCGGTCGTCGACCGGCGGAATGCACTCTCGCAAGCTGCTGCGCAGGTCTCAACGTATGCGCAGCTCAAGATCGATTACTACGACGAATTCGCGACACGCACCCGGGGTATGCTGGAATCGCTGGCCGCGACTCCCGCGATCATCTATGGTCAGCAGCCGGAATGTTCTAAAATCCTGGCGAACCTGCTGGCCCGCGTTCCAGGTTATGCTGATTTCGGCGTGGTCAGTGCCGATGGCCGGCTGATGTGTTCAGCAGTCCCAGCAGCCAATAACACCAATCTTCTTGGCATGGATTCCATCCATGCTGCGCTGCGTAGCGGTGATTTCACCGTAAGTGGTTATGAGCTCGGCACAGTCACTCACGAACCGATCGTAACACTCGCCCAACCGATTACTGACAAGGGTAACGGAGTTGTCACAGGTGTCGTGTATGCATCGGTATCCTTGGAATTTCTAGGCAGGCTGGACGGCTCGGCACTGTTGCCCCGGGGGAATATCTTTTATTTAGTGGACGAGCAAGGGCTGATTCTGGTGGCACGACCCGCCGATGTGCCGCCAGGCACACGCCTAAAGCTGGCAGTCGGTACGCAATGGAACGGCTCTGCCCCAGTCTTTGGCCGCGATCAGCATGGCCGGCAAATTCTTTATGGCCGCACCAAAATGCAGGTGGCCACGGGCGCCTCGAACTTGTATGCGATTGTTGGGATCCCCTCCGAGGTGATCCTGGCAGCAACCAATCGGCTGCTGATTCGCAACCTCTCGCTGACGGCAGTGTTTCTGACATTGCTTGGGTTGATCGCCTGGTTTGGCAGCAATCTACTGATATTGCGTCAGCTGAGGATGCTGCTGGCCGCTGCGCGCCGCATCGACAGCGGCGAGCTTGTAACGCAGGTGACACTCAAAGGCAGCGGTGAACTGGCCGAACTCGGTTGGGCATTCAACCACATGTCCGAAACCCTGCATCAGCGGCAGGCCGAAACCCGGCACCACATTGGATATGTCAATCGCCTCAACCGGCTGTACCGTGTGATCAGCGCCGTGAACAGTGCGATTCTGCGGCTGCGCGACCGCAAGCAGCTGCTGCAGGAAGCCTGCCGCGTGGCTGTTGAGGTTGGCGGTTTCTATTTCGCCTGGGCCGGTGATGTGGATATTGAGCAGGACCGGGTGCAGCCAGCGGCCTATGCGGGCGAAGGTGAAGTCTATTTCCAAAACCTGCGCCTCTCGGTCCGGGCAGAACTCCCCGAAGGCCAGGGTATTGTGGGACGCGCGGTACGCGCAGGCGGACACGCAATCAGCAATGACATCGAAGCAGACACCGGCATGCGCCACTGGCAGAGCGGGACGCGCGCCCAGGGTTATCGGTCGGCAGGCGCATTCGTGCTTAAAAATGAGGGACGAACCACCGGCGTTCTTGCGGTCTATTCACAGGAACCTGGTTTTTTCAATGCCGAAGAAATCCAGCTGATGCAGACAGTCGCAGGCGACATCGCTTACGGTCTTGAGCACATCGCCAAAATAGAACAGGCGGAATATCTGGCAAACTTCGACACGCTTACCGGCCTGCCCAACAAGAATTATTTCCTTGCAAGGCTGAAAGTCGAGGTGGCGCGTGCACAAACCACGCAAAAGATAGTCGTAGTGGTGGTACAGATCAAGGAACTCGACCGCATCAACGATATGCTGGGCTACGCCGCCGGCGATGATGCCATCAAGCAGACGGCGGCGGCAATCGTAGCGCAAATACGTCCGATTGATGTGCTGGCGCGTGTGGGTGGCCAGACTTTGGGAATCATCTTGAGTGATGTCAGCCAGCAACAGGAATTGCCCATGCTGGTGGCGCGCACCTTGCAGGCGTTTCCGCTCATCTTGGACATGCAACAGCATAAGATCATGCTGCCTATCGATGCCGGTGTTGCCGTTTATCCGAGCGATGCACTAGACGCTGCGAATCTATACCGTCAGGCTGAACTGATGTTGCATGCCACTGCCAGTGAAACCGGCACGCCTTACCGCTTCTATTCTCCGGAAATCGACCGTAAGTCCACCGAGCGCTACCGCATCGAAACAGAGCTGCATCACGCACTTGAACGCAAGGAACTAAACCTTGTCTATCAACCCATTGTAGATACCGCCTTCCGGGGAGTGGTCGCTATGGAGGCCTTGCTGCGCTGGAACTCACCCAAGCTTGGTGCTGTCGCGCCGATAGATTTCATTCCTATAGCTGAAGAAAATGGCGAATTACAGCGCATAGGCTACTGGGTCATGGAGCAGGCTTGCCGCGATATACAGCACTGGAAAAGCCTCAACCGAAAACTTGTGCCGGTGAGCATCAACGTTTCAGCACGGCAATTGCAAGATTTGGAATTCTCGCAACGGGTCAAGGAAATATTGACGCGCTTTCATCACTCCGCTTCTTTGCTGAGGCTTGAGATCACCGAAAGTCAATTGATGGGCACAACCGAGGCAGTGACCCGCCAACTCGAGGAGCTGCGTCGCTGGGGCGTGCACTTGGCCTTGGACGACTTTGGAACCGGGTATGCTTCTATCAGTTATCTCAACCAGCTGCCGGTGGACACACTCAAGATCGACCGCAGTTTCATCATGCGCCTCGATGAGGTCACTGCCAATGAAGCCATGGTGAAGAGCATCATCGGCTTGGCTCGCAGCGTGAATCTCAAGGTGGTGGCAGAAGGGGTCGAAACCGAAAGGCAGTTCAAGATCCTGAAATCACTTGGTTGCGATTATGTCCAGGGTTATTTGATAAGCAAACCAGTGCCGGCTGAACAGGCTGAAAAATTCCTGGTGAACGTGGAAGGTTGAATTACACGCCGATGCTTGACATATGACCGAAGGTCATCTATAAATGACCAACAGTCATACGCTTTCTATAGTCATGCAACCCAGCAGCCGGGCAATCACCCAGAATCAAAAACAACTCCGTCGGGAATCCATCCTGGCTGTGGCCCTGGCGCGCTTCGCCGATACCCCCTATGACGAGCTCATCATGGACGATATCGCCAGCGATGCCGAGGTGGCCAAGGGCACCCTGTATCTGTACTTTCGCAGCAAAGAAGAACTGTTCCTGGCGCTCTACGAGCACGAGCTCGGTCGTTGGTTCGACGAGTTGGACGCTTCCCTGGAGAAAAACCGCAGCGGCGCGAGTTTCGACAGTGTGGTGCAACTCATGGGCGCTTCGCTCAAGGAGCGGCCTGCGTTTTTGCGGCTCATGGCCATCCTGCATACCGTGCTGGAACGCAACCTCGATCACGACACCGCCCTACGCTTCAAAACCAATCTCAGAGACCGCGTATTGCACAGTGGCGCGCGCTTGGAGGCTTGCCTGCCGTTCCTCAGGCCCGGACAAGGCGCGGATCTGTTGCTCAAAATCAACGCGTTGGTGATCGGATTCCAGCATCTGGCCGAGCCATCTAAAGTGATGACGGAAGTACTAAAGAAGCCAGGATTAGCGCTGTTTCGTGTGGACCTTACAGAGCAGCTTCTGGGCACACTGCGCCTGTTACTGATGGGTCTGGCCTACCAGGCCAAGTATGGCCATGAAAAATAACTTGTTGCTGCAGGGCAAGACCGCCTTGATCACCGGCGCATCCAGTGGTCTGGGTGCTGAATTCGCCCGCCAGCTGGCGGCCTGCGGCTGTCACCTGATCCTAGTGGCGCGCCGTGAGGATCGTCTGCAAAATTTGAGGCGGGAATTGCTCGCCAAATATCCGGTCGAAGTGACGGTGTTCACAGCTGATCTGGCCGAAACCGATGCTCCGCAGAAACTTTACGCTGACATCAAGGCCGCTGGCTTGTCCGTTGACATACTGATCAATAACGCCGGTTTCGGAATCTACGGCGAGCACGCGACCATTCCCTGGCCGCAGGAACGGCAAATGTTGATGCTTGATATCCTGGCGGTCATGCAGCTCACCAAGCTGGTGCTCCCGGAGATGCTGCAACGGGACAGCGGTTACATCCTGCAGATCAGCTCTATCGGCGCCTATCAACCTTCGCCAACCTACGCCGCTTACAGTGCTGCCAAAACCATGGTGCTGTATTTCGGAGAAGCGCTCAATTATGAGCTGCGCAAGACCCATGTGAGTTGTACGGTGCTGTCGCCGGGAGTAACCGCCACGGATTTTCTGCAAGTGGCGGGACAAAAGCCGACGCTGTATCAGCGCCTGTTGATGATGCAAAGTCCCGAGGTGGTGCGCATCGGTCTGCGTGCCATGCTCAAGCGCAAACCGAGTGTGGTGCCAGGGTGGCTGAATGCCATCATGGTATGGAGCAATCGTTTCATACCGCGCCGCTGGTCCGCCGCCGTCACCTATTGTCTGATGACCATGCGATGAAGTTTTACTCGGCGTATGCGTGAGCTGTCACGCGGCATCCGTCTGCTGCAGCCGGAAGATTACCGGAGCATGCCGTGGAAAAACGGGCTGGGATTGACCACGGAAATCGCGGTCTCGCCCATGCACGCCGGATTTGAGGGCAACGCTTCCGACTGGCGCGTGAGCATCGCCAAAGTCGAGAAGGATTGCGAGTTTTCACGGTTTCCGGGCTATGACCGCAGCATCATGCTCATCGAAGGCGCCGGCATGGAGCTCAACTTCGATTCGACTCCATCACAGCGCATCGATCAACACCATGTACCCTTCAAGTTCAAGGGCGAATCTCAAACATATTGCCGCCTACTGGATGGGCTGGTCCGCGATTTCAACGTCATGAGCGCGCGAGGAAAGTTCAAACATGTGTGCAAGGTGCTCGCGTCACCTGGTTCGATACACTGGAAGCCGAACTCAGAGACTTTGTTGATCTATTGCTTGATTGGCGGATGCAGTCTGGAAGGATTGCGGGATAAACAGATCGAGATAAACACGGGGCATACATTGATTCTGGATAAACGTAGCGATTATCCCGTAGTTAAAATCTTGACGATGACTGCTTTTTCGAAGGACACGCTCATGGTAATTGTGAAAATCCGTAATTTGTAATTGGTGGGCCCGCCAGGACTCGAACCTGGGACCAAGGGATTCACATGTTCCCGCCGTTTCCGGTGGGGGTGGACTATCTCATCACCCGCAGCATTTGCTGGTAGGGTGCGGGAAGCTTTAACCTGTTATTAAGGACACTAAAGCCCTCAGGTAGTCTCTGCACCTTCCGGCGGTGTACCGCCGGTTTGGCTCAGGGTTGCCAGTGGCCTAGCCGTGAAGGTTTCCCTGAATTCATCCCGTTTGCATCTGCATCTTTCAACGCAGAGTCACCATTTTGATGAGTCCCCTGCTCTAACCAACTGAGCTACAGGCCCATTACTTTCGCAACCGAATTATAACAGTCCCTTTCAAATACAAAGGCCGCGCTGGGCGCGGCCTTTGTTCATCAACAATATGTCTTTTACGACGATGACTCGTCCAGGAAACTGCGCAGTTGATCGGAGCGCGACGGATGCCGCAGTTTGCGCAGTGCCTTGGCTTCGATCTGACGGATGCGTTCGCGCGTGACGTCGAATTGCTTACCGACTTCTTCCAGGGTGTGGTCGGTGTTCATATCGATACCGAAACGCATACGCAGTACTTTGGCTTCACGCGGCGTAAGGCTTGCCAGCACCGAATGAGTCTGTTCGCGCAGACCTTCCGAGGTGGCGGCATCCGCCGGCGAGGTGACCGATACGTCCTCGATGAAATCGCCCAGGTGCGAGTCTTCGTCGTCGCCGATGGGGGTCTCCATGGAAATCGGTTCCTTGGCGATTTTCAGGACCTTGCGCACCTTGTCTTCGGGCATCTCCATCTTCACCGCCAGTTCCTCGGGGGTGGCTTCGCGTCCCATCTGCTGCAGCATCTGGCGGCTGATGCGGTTTAATTTGTTGATGGTCTCGATCATGTGCACCGGGATGCGGATGGTGCGCGCCTGGTCGGCGATCGAACGGGTGATGGCCTGGCGGATCCACCAGGTCGCATAGGTCGAGAACTTGTAGCCGCGGCGGTATTCGAATTTATCCACCGCTTTCATGAGTCCGATGTTGCCTTCCTGGATCAGATCCAGGAACTGCAGGCCGCGGTTGGTGTATTTCTTGGCGATGGAGATTACCAGACGCAGGTTGGCTTCCACCATTTCCTTCTTGGCGCGGCGTGCCTTGGCCTCACCGATGGACATCTGGCGGTTGATCTCCTTGAGTTCCTGTATGGAAAGATGCGCCTCATGCTCGATGACCGTGAGCCGGTGCTGCAAGCGCACCACGTCCTCTTTCTGGCGACCCAGCGCCGAAGACCATTTGCGTTTGGATTTGATCTGGCGATCTATCCAGCGCACGTTGGTCTCGTTCTCAGGGAAACTCTTGATGAAATCCTTGCGCGGCATACCGGCTTTGGCCACGCACAGGCCCATGATCTGGCGTTCATGAGAACGGATGGTCTCCACCACGCGGCGCAGTCCACCGGTGAGCATGTCGGTCATACGCGGCGTGAGTTTCAGCTGCATGAGAGCTTCCGCGAGCTGCTTGCGCACCCGGATGGTGCTCTTGTGAGCAGTACCGTGTTTGGCGATGGCTTTAAGCACTTTGTCATGCAATTTTTTCAGCTGCGCAAAGCGGCGCGCGGCCTCTTCCGTATCGGGCCCGGTATCCACTGGGCTGGCGTCCGCATCCGCGTTGCTCTCTTCGTCCGCATCGGTGCCCGCCTTGCCGGATTTGGCCTTGACCGGCACTTCTTCTTCGTCGCTGGCTTCGACATCTTCCTCGACCGGCGGTGCCTCGACGACTGGCGGCGCTTCCACATGCGGCGCGGGTTCCTGCACTGAATTATCGGCATTCGGATCGATGAATCCGGAGATAATGTCCGTAAGTTTGGTGCGTCCTTCTGCGATACCGGCGTATTCGTGAAGCAGCAGCGCCGAAGACGCGGGATAGGTGGCCACCGAAGCAAGTACCTGGATCAGGCCTTCCTCGATGCGTTTCGCGATCTTGATCTCGCCTTCGCGGGTGAGCAATTCCACCGTGCCCATCTCGCGCATGTACATACGTACCGGGTCGGTGGTGCGGCCGAATTCCGCATCCAGCGCAGCGAGTGCCGCGGCCGCTTCTTCCGCAGCTTCATCATCATCCGCAGAGGACGCCGGCGCTTCGGTGAGCAGCAGTTGGTCGGCATCCGGGGCTTCTTCGTGCACCGGTATGCCCATGTCGTTGATCATCGCGACGATCTCTTCGATCTGCTCGGGGTCAACGATCTCGTTGGGGAGATGATCGTTCACCTCCGCATAAGTCAGATAGCCCTGCTCCTTGCCCTTGGCAATCAGGAGTTTGAGCTTCGACTGCTTGTCTTCGTTCATGTCGGCCATAGTGTCTCAGGTGAAAAACGGCGCCTGTGCGGCGCCGAAGGGGAACCGTTAATTTTATCAGAAAATCTGAGTTTTTCCAGGTAAATCAAGCGCTTCATGGCTTCGATACGCCTGGATCACCCGGCCGTGCCTTCAGCAGACGGGATAACTCTGTCTTTTCATCTACCTCCAGGGGGCGCCGCCTGGATGCCTCTAAAAGTGCCGCGAGCCTCTGTTCTGCGGGCCGGCGACCCTCCAAATCGGTCATCACGGCACGAAACTCGCTTTCCATCGCATCCACAGGAATGACCATTTCCGCTTGGGCAAGTTTCATAAGATGGCTCCCGATCTCGGTATCACGCCAGTGCTCAATCAGGCCCGCCCCGGAGATATGGGGGTGGGCCCGGGCAAATTCCAGCACGGTTTTCAGGACCTCGACTCCCTTGAGGCTCAAACCCTCCAGAGCCTCCGGATTACCCGCCAGGGTTGCCAAGCCTGGCCGGTTTAACAATAACGCGATGGCCTTGCGTACCGGACCCGTCAGACTCGGTCGACCCGCCGGGCTAGCCTTGGGGGCGGGTTGTGAACGGCCGGGCGCCTGACTAAGCATAGACAATTTTCCGGAATCTACCTGGGCGCGTCGTGCCAGTTCAGTGATCAGCATGTCCCGGTAGACGCCGGTCGGCAGGCGCAGGAGATGCGGCCGGGCTAACTCCACCAGTCGCGCACGTCCGTCCAGGCTCCCCAGATCGGTCTGGGCTGCGAGGCTGTCCAGCAGAAAACTGGACAAGGGCACCGCCTCTTTGATGCGGGCCTCAAAGCTATCCTTACCCTGCTTGCGCACCACGGTATCCGGGTCTTCGCCTTCCGGTAGAAACAAAAATTTTATCTGCCGGCCTTCGCGGGCTTCGGGCAGGGCATTCTCCAGCGCCCGCCAAGCGGCAGCGCGCCCGGCCCGATCGCCATCGAAACAGAACACCACTTCTGAAGTCACCCGGAACAGGCGTTGCAAGTGTTCGCTGGTGGTGGCGGTGCCCAGGGTCGCAACCGCATATCGGATAGCGTGCTGATGCAGCGCCACCACATCCATGTAGCCTTCCACTACCAGCAGCCGTGTGATATCGCGCAGTACCTGCCGTGCCTCATACAGGCCATAGAGTTCCCGGCCTTTGTGGAACAACGGGGTTTCCGGTGAATTGAGATACTTGGGTTCGGCCGCTCCCGGCTTCCTGCCTCCCGCGGCACTGGTACTTCCCTGTACGGCGCCCCTACCGATGACGCGACCACCGAAGGCTATGATGCGCCCGCGACTGTCGCGGATCGGGAACATGATGCGTTCACGGAAGCGGTCGTAGAAACG
>Ga0307372_10002513_pt1 | contig 30261 bp, 27 predicted proteins | sample OX1MG_FD_202533 | JGI IMG/M metagenome (GOLD analysis project Ga0307372, IMG submission 202533) | Soil microbial communities from Risofladan, Vaasa, Finland - OX-1 | ecosystem: Environmental > Terrestrial > Soil > Coastal area > Acid sulfate soil | place: Finland: Risofladan, Vaasa | collected... | reverse complement strand
CGGGGCCGGGGCCGGAGGGCCGCCCGGCGGGGCCGGTGGTGGGAGGCCCCCCGGCGGGGGCACATGGGGTGCCGCCCGGCGCCACCCGGTACGGACCGCCGTGGCCGTGCTCGCCCTGGTGGTGCTCGGGCTGCTCGCCGGCGCCGTGGTCTGGTACGAGGGTGCCGCCAACCCGGGGACCCCGGGCCCGAAGACCGTGGTCACCATCGACGCGGGGTCGTCGCTCAGCGCGGTGACCGCGACCCTGGTCCGCCAGCACGTCGTGGGCAGCTCGCTCGCCTTCCGGGTGTTCCTGGTGCTCCACGGCACACCTGTCGTGCAGCCGGGCCGCTACGTGCTGTACCGCAACGACAGCTTCTCCGACGTGCGCGCCCGGCTCGCCGACGGTCCCAACGTCTACGCGGTGACGGTGCTCTCCGGGTTCACCGTCGACGAGGTGGCGGGCCGGGTGGGGCAGGTCCCGGGCCACGACGGCGCCCACTTCCTGTCGCTCGTGACGTCGGGCGCGCTGCGCTCGCCCTACCAGCCGGCGGGCTCGACCGTCATGGACGGGCTGCTCGGCACGGGGACCTATACGGTGCTGCCGGGGGAGAGCGACGCCACGTTGCTCGCGGAGATGATCGACCGCTTCGACGCCACGGCGGCGGCCGTCGGGCTGGCCCCGGGGGCGTCGGCGCTCGGCGTGACGCCGTACCAGGCCATCACCGTGGCGTCGATCGTGCAGAAGGAAGGCGTGTACCCGGCCAACCTCGGCAAGGTGGCGCGCGTCATCTACAACCGGCTGGCCCTCGGCAAGGCGCTGCAGATGGACTCGACGGTGCTGTACTCCGAGCACCGCGACGGCGGGCAGGTGACGGCCGCCGACCTGGCGCTCGACACCCCGTACAACACGTACCTGCACAAGGGCCTGACCCCGACGCCGATCTGCTTCCCGTCGAAGGCGTCGCTGCAGGCCGCGCTGGCGCCCACGCCGGGGAACTGGCTCTACTTCGTGGTGGTGTCCAAGGACGGGACCGAGGCCTTCGCCGACACCTTCGCCGGGCAGCAGGCGAACGAGCAGCTGGCGAAGAGCCGGGGCCTCGGATAGCGGCGGGAGCGCGCATGCACGACGACGCCCGGCAGTCGCCGACGTGGCCGACGGGAGCATCGAGGGTGGTGGGTGTCATCGGCGACCCCGTCAGCCACTCGATGTCACCGTTGCTGCACAACGCCGCCTTCGACGCCCTGGGGCTCGACTGGGTGTCGGTGGCGTTCGCGGTGCGGGCCGGCGCGGCGGCCGACGCCCTGACCGGGATGCGGGCCCTGGGACTGGCCGGGCTGTCGGTGACGATGCCCCACAAGCAGGACGCCTTCCGGTGCGTGGACACCGCCAGTGACGTGGCCCGGCGCCTCGGGGCCGTCAATTGCGTGACCCTGCGCGACGGCGAGCTGCTGGGGGACTCCACCGACGGCGAGGGTTTCCTGACGGCCCTGCGGCGCGCCGTGGGGTTCGAGCCGAGTGGTCGGCGCTGCCTGGTGATCGGGGCCGGCGGCGCGGCGCGGGCCGTCGTCCTGGCGCTATCGGAGGCGGGGGCGTCCGACGTGGCGGTCGTCAACCGGACGGCGTCACGTGCCGAGGCGGCGGCGGCGCTCGCCGGCCGGGTGGGACGGGTGGGAACCCATGCGGACGTGGCGGACGCCGAGCTGGTGGTGCAGGCCACGCCGGTAGGGATGGCGGCGCGGGCGGGCGCCGACGGTGACGCGCTGCCAGTGGACCCCGGCGCACTGCACCCCGGCCAGGTGGTCGCCGACCTCGTCTACCTGCCGGCCGAGACGCCGATCCTGCGGGAAGCCGCGGCGCGCGGGGCCACACCCGTCGGCGGCCTCGGGATGCTGGTCCATCAGGCGGCGCTGGCGCTCGAGCTGTGGACCGGGCGCGCCGTGCCGGTCGACGCCATGTGGTCGGTGGCCGAGGCGCGGCTGTCCGGGGACGACAGCGGTCTGGGCGAGGGCTTCGTGAGGCCACGACGGCCGAGCGCTCCGCGGGGGGCGTCCCCCGTGGAGCGCCCCGTCAGGGACCCGTGACGGTGATGGCACTCACCTCGACGTGAGCCGTGAAGGCGGGGTACGTCCCGGGACCGGTCTGCAGGTCGTTGCTGGCGCGCACGCCGATGGGCCCGGGCACCTGGGGACCGAGGTTGCCGGGGTCGCTGCCCGTCAGCATCCACGAGCTCGGTTCCGGCGAGCCCACCTTCCACACCTTGGAGGCGAATGTCGTCGGGAAGGCGCCGGCGACGTGCACCATCACGTGGTACGCGTAGGGCCCGCCACCGGGATAGTCCTGCACGGGGTCGATCCCGGTGTTCTGCTCGATGGTCCAGTTGGACGGTGCACCCTTGCCCGCGGCGTTCTGCGTGCGCAGCCACAGCCGGCGCGTGCCGGCGTCCCACACGATGCCTATCCGGTAGTAGCCCGTCGCCGACGAGTTCTGGTACCGGGCCACGAGGTACGCCACCACCCCGCCGTACTTCGGGCCGATGGTGCTGATGTTCTCCATGAAGGTGACGTCGAAGCTCCCGGTGTAGTCGCGCACCGACGTCTGGGGGAGCGTGAGGATCTGCTCGGCGCTCAGGTAGTTCCCGGCCGGGATGGCGAAGACCCCCGCCGAGCCGTTGACCGACAGCTCGCTCGGCGTCCCCTTCACCTCGGTCCATGGGCCGCCGATCAGGGCGCTGCCCCAGCCGCCGCTCACCGTGCGCCCGAAGTAGTCGGAGGCGTACGGGATGGTGCAGGCCGCCGTCAGCAGGGCGACGGACGCCAGCACGGCGCCGAGGGCTGCGACCCCGGAAAGCCGCCGTCGGCGCTCCCGCCCACGCAGATCGCGGCCCATGCACCCCCTGGTACCCACGGCAGCCCCCCCCGAGAACCCCCCTGACAACAGCCCGAATCTACAGGCACCGGCGGTCCTAGGCGGCGCGCCCCCCGGTCGGGCCGGCAATCCGGTCGGCGGAGGTCAGCGTGCCCACAACGTGCGCCCCAACAGCTCGAAGAGGTCGTCGTTGAAGGGCGAGAAGTGCGCTCGCAGCATGTCGACCACGGGCGTGTCGTCGGCGGACCTCGGGGCTTCGTTGGTCGCCGGGAAGCCGGCGTGCTGCGGCGGCAGTCCCAACCACTGGAGCACCCGGGCCGGGCCCGGCGCGCTCCACAGCTCCTCGCTCGCCATGACCAGGATGCGCTCCCGGTCGACGACGGCGAACCACCGCCGGAGCTGCTCGGCGTAGTGGCCCCGGGTCTTGTAGGAGAAATTGCGGTAGGCGGCGCTCTCCCGGCCGGCGAGCACGAGCGCTTCCTGGCCGGCGAGGCGCTCGTCCTCGAGCGCCAGGGCGACGTCGAGGGGCTCGGTCTCGGCATGGATGCGCCGGGAGTGCCAGTAGTGCGAGATGGCCCGCTGGACCGGGTCGCGCAGGAGGGCGACGAAGCGCGTCGACTCGGGGAGGTCCGCGGCGGCGCGTGCCGGGGCGAGGGGGTGCAACAGCAGGTACGGCGTGGCTTCGAGGGACAGGCGCCCCCGGCCGGTGATGGGGAAATGCGCGCGGTACCAGCGCTCGCCGTTGTCGTAGAAGCGGTCGAAGTAGTGCACCTCCTTGGTGGTGGCGGGCGCCACCGACGGGTGGTCCGCCAGCCAGGTGAACAGCGAGGTCGTCCCGCCCCGCTGCGTGCCGATGATCACGACGTCGGGAAGGGGCCGGAGTGAGGCGGTGGCGAGGCGCCATGCCGCGACGGCGCGTCCGCGCACCGGGCTCCTCGGCAGGCCTCGCACCTCACGCCGCGCCGGGCCCGGCGCTCCTCGGTCCGCCATCGAGGCCCGGGGCGCCTACGTGTCCGCCGGGTCGGGCCCGTCGCCGGTCGTCGTGATGGGCGCGGCGGCGCCCACGGCACCGGCGTCGGCGTAGACCCCGGCGTCGTGCAGGCGTTGCACGATCATCTCGCGCAGGGCCCGGGCGACGCCGTCGCGCTGGGACGTAGGGGTGCGCACCGACACCCGGCAGGTGAAGGTGTCCGCATCGGCGGCGACCACACCCCACAGCCGGGGCGTCTCGAGGCACGACGCCGCGTAGCGGGGGTCACCCGCCACCGCCTCGGCGGCGGCGCGCACGGTGCCGAGCACCTCCTCGGCGTCGGCACGGGCGTGCACCGGGACGTCCACGGTGGCCAGCGCCCAGCCGCGCGAGGAGTTGGCCAGCTTGCGGATCTCGCCGTTCGGCACGAACCACACGGTGCCGTCGTAGGAGCGCAGGCGCGTGACGCGCAGCGTGAGGTCTTCGACGGTCCCCGTCGTGTCGCCCACCATGACGGTGTCGCCGATGTCGAACTGGCCCTCCACGGTCAGGAGGAACCCGGCCAGCAGGTCCCGCACCATGCTCTGGGCACCGAACCCCAGCGTGGCGCCGATCACCGTGGCCCCCGCCAGCAGGGGTGCCAGGTTGAGCCCGATCGTCCCGAGAGCGACGAAGAACGCCACGGCGCCGATCACCCCGCGCCAGACGTTGGCGACCAGCCCGGTGAGCGTGGCGGCGCGGGCCTCGGCCCGGGGCGAGTCGGACCGGGAGACGGCCTTGCGGGCGGCCGCGCCGATCCAGCGCCGGATCACCCGGTTGCCGAACCAGCCGACGAGCGAGGCCACCAGGACGATCACGACCACGGTGACGGGCTTGATCACCACCCCCTGCCAGTGGGACGCCGTCGTGGGGTCCACGCCCGCCCAGCGCAGGACCTGGTACAGCCAGCCCTGGTCGACCGCCGGCGATGTGGCGCCACTGAGCACGACCGGTATTCTGGTCCGTCGGAGCCACCTGGTTGAGCACCTCTGCATCCCACAGCCCCAATGCCGGTCGGCCGCTGGCCCTGCGGGTCGACGTCGCGCTCATCCTGACCACCCTGCTCGTGGCGTGCCTGGGCGTCGTGCTCGTGTACTCGGCCACCCGGTCCAAGCTGGCGCTGGCGGGGATCAACCCCCACTACTTCCTCACCCGGCAGGCCGCCTACGTGGTGGTGGGCGGCGCCGTGATGATCGTCCTGGCCGTGCTCGACTACCGCTGGCTGGAGCACGCCAGCGCCGTGCTGTACGTCGTCATGATCCTCGCCCTGCTGGCCATGTTCGCCGGGATCGGGACGAGCGCCCTCGGCGCCACCCGCTGGGTGCAGCTGGGGCCGATCCAGATCCAGCCGTCGGCGTTCGCCACCCTGGTGCTCATCGTGACCGTCGCCACGTTCTGCGCGCGACGACCCGACGGCCTGGACCGCACCGACCTGCTGAAGGTCCTGGCGCTCGCCGCGCTCCCCATCCTGCTGGTCGTGAAGCAGCCGGACCTCGGCAGCGGCATCGTCATGTGCGTCGTGCTGCTCGTGATGCTCGTGATCGCCGGCATCCCCAACCGCTACCTGATGTTGCTCGTCCTGCTCGTGGTGGTGGGGGCGTTCGCGGTGGTGCACTTCAAGCTTCTGAAGAGCTACCAGCTCGGCCGCCTCACCGCCTTGTTCCAGCACGGCCAGAACCTCCAGAGCACGGGCTACAACGTGAGCCAGTCCGTGGCCGCCATCGGCTCGGGGGGCCTGTTCGGCACGGGGCTGTTCCACGGATCGCAGACCAACCTGGCGTACGTCCCCGAGCAGCAGACCGACTTCATCTTCTCGGCCGTGGGCGAACAGCTCGGATTCGTGGGGGCGGCGGGCGTGCTGGCGCTCCTGGGCGTCCTGTCGTGGCGGGTCCTGCGCAGCGCGCAGCTGGCGCGCGACCCCTTCGGTCGCCTGCTGGCCACGGGATGCTTCACGCTCATCGCCTTCAGCGTCTTCGAGAACGCCGGGATGGCCATGCAGATCATGCCGGTCGCCGGGATCCCGCTCCCGTTCCTGTCGTACGGGGGATCGGCCACCGTGGCCTTCTTCTCGGCGGTGGGCATCGCGCTGTCGGTACAGCTGCGAGCGTCGTCACGATGACCGACCTCGGGCCCGGCGCGGGCCGGGTGGAGACGCAGCCGGTGGAGACGCAGCCGGTGGAGACGCAGCCGGTGGAGACGCAGCCGGTGGAGACGGTCGTCGCCCCGGAGGTGGTGGTTCCCGACACGAGCGCTCCCGGCGACGTCGAACGTGCCCCCTTCGATCCATTCGCGGACCCGCGGCCCCGGGCCGCCTCTGCCGACGAGGGCGGCGCCGCAGGGTCCCCGGACGCGCCGACGTACCCTCCCGAGGTGTGGCGGATCGTGGCGGTGGCCGGCGTCGCCATGGAACTGCCGAACGCCAATCCCGAGGTGATCCTGCACGAGGCCCAGGACCCGTGGCGTGAGGTGCGCATCCCCGTGGGCCTGGCCGAGGGCACCGCCATCGCCTACGCCTACCGGAGCATCGACACCCCCCGTCCCCTCACCCATGCGCTGTTCGCCGAGATCCTCGAGCGTCACGACGTGACCATCGAGGCGGTGCGTATCACCGTGCGCCGGGGGCAGGTGTTCTTCGCCGAGGTCGACACGTCGAGCCCGCGGGGCCGCAAGGTCGTGCCGTGCCGGCCGTCCGACGCCATCGCTCTGGCCCTGCGCCAGCGCATGCCGACGCCGGTGCTCGTGGCCGACTGGGTGTTCACCGGCGCCGCCGCACCGCCGGGGGTCGGCGCGGACGGGACGGTCGCGCCGACAGCGCCGCCGGTCTGAGCTCGTCGGTCGCCGCGATCAGCGGCCGACGGTCAGCGGCCGACGGTCAGCAGTTGACGGTCAGCAGTTGACGGTCAGTGGCCGACAGTCAGCGGTTGACGGCGGGGATGGATGTCGTGACCGGGGGCTGCACCCGCATCGCTGTGGCCTGTTCGGCCACGATGGCGCGCTCTCCTTCGTCGGAGATCCGCATGAGCAGCGCGATGAGCACGTAGTTGGCCACGAGGGACGAGCCGCCGTACGCCATGAACGGGAGCGTGATCCCGGTCAGCGGCAGGATCCGCACGATGCCGGCCATGATGAAGAAGGCCTGGAACCCGATGATCACGGTGAGCCCGGCCCCCGCCCCCTGGGCGAACTCCGAGCGGGCCCGCTGGGCGATGCGCATGCCGGCACCGACGAGCAGGACGAAGGCGAACACGATGGCCGTGGTGCCGAGCAGGCCCATCTCGGTGCCGAAGGCGGCGAAGATGTAGTCGCTCTGGACCTCGGGAATGGGGTTCGAACATCCCGCACACACCGGCGCGATGTGGCCGAACCCGAGCCCTGTGCCGAGGAGGCCCCCACTGCCCATGCCGTAGAGCCCGAGCATGATCTGACCGGTCGTCGTGGGATGCAACCATTCGGTGACGCGTTGGTGGACCTGGTAGAAGAGGCGGCTCGACGCCACCGCGCCGATGCCGAAGAGGACGACGCCGAGGATGACGTAGTTCCACCGGCCCGTGGTCAGCCACAGCATGGACATGAACAGCACGAAGATCAGCACGGCGAAGCCGATGTCTCGCTCGGCGCCGAGGACGAGCATGGTGAACCCCCACGCCACCAGGATGGGGACGAGCGGGCGCGGGTCGAGCACGAGGCGGTTGCCGACGCGCAGGGTCGGGACCGACAGCAGCTCGCGCTTCTCCACGAAATAGGACGCGAAGAAGATGCACAGCGCCAGCTTGGCCAGCTCCACCGGCTGGCCGACGACCGGCCCGAAGTGCACCCAGAGGCGAGCGCCGTTGTGGGACTGGCCGAAATGGGGCACGAGGGGGGAGAGCATGAGGGCGGTAGCAGCCAGCAGCAGGAGGTACCGGTAGCGGTCGAGGTCACGTGACCGCCGCACGACCATCAGGGTGAGGATGTAGGCCGCCACGCCGACGGCGGTCCAGCCCGCCTGCGCCCGGGCCCAGTGCTCGGCGATCCGTGCCAGCATCACGTAGCCCAGGCCGTTCAGGAGAAAGGCGATCGGCAGGAGGACCGGGTTGGCGTCGGGGGCGTAGATGCGGTTGGCGATGTGCGCGGCGAGCGCCAGGCCCACCACGATGCCGAGGAACGGCCCGAGGTTGGCGGGGATCTTCGAGGTGGTGCCGACCGACGCCAACACGTAGGCCGCCACCACGATGAGCGCCGCGAGCACGAGGAGTCCCAGCTCGGTCCGCCGCTTGGGCTTCGGCCGGCGAACCCGCTGGCCTGCGCTGGGCGCGAGGCGACGGAAGGGTCGAGGCACCGGGACGAGCCTACCGCCGGGCCCCTCGCGGGCCTCGGCATCCCCGGGCGACCCGTGCGTCCCGGCCGGGCGCCCGGTCGCCGCTCACCAGGCCTTCCGAGGCACGCGCCCCTTCGGACGAGGGGTCACTTCCGGGGGTCGCCGGCAGTACCCTTGAAGGTTGATGCCATCCCCCGAGCCCGCGCCTCGCTCCGGCTCACCCGTCCAGCAGACACGCACGGGCGGTGACCCGGCACCGACGCTGACCGCAGTCGCCACCGAGGACGCGGTGACCGAACGCGGGCCGGAGCGGTTCACCAACCGTGAGCTGTCGTGGCTCGAGTTCGGGTCGCGGCTGCTCGAGCTGGCCGCCGACGACCAGGTGCCGCTGCTCGAACGGGTGAAGTTCCTGGCCATCTTCTCGGAGGGCCTCGACGAGTTCTTCCAGGTGCGGGTGGCCGGTCTGAAGGACCAGGTGGACGCGGGGTTGCGGACCCGGTCCGCCGACGGGCTGCGGCCGAGCGAGACCTTGCGGGCGATCGGGGCGCGGGTGACCGAGCTCGTGGACCGCCAGTCGCACATCTTTGTCGGAGCCGTCGTGCCGGCCCTGGCGGACGCCGGGGTGCGGGTGGCGGACTGGTCCTCGCTCGACGCCGCCGACCGCGAGCACCTCGTCGACGTGTTCCACCGCCAGATCTTCCCGGTGCTCACGCCGCTGTCGGTCGATCCCGGGCACCCCTTCCCGTACATCTCGAACCTGTCGCTCAACCTCATCGTCCGCGTCGGCGACCCCATCACCGGGGTGGAGCGGGTGGCCCGGGTGAAGGTCCCGCCCCTGCTGCCCCGGTTCGTGGTGATGCCCGACGGCGAGCGCTTCGTGGCGCTCGAGCAGATCATCGCGGCCCAGTTGTCCACCCTCTTCCCCGACATGGTGATCGGCGAGCACTACGCCTTCCGGGTGACGCGCAACGCCGACCTCGTGCTCGACGAGGACGAGGCCGACGACCTGCTGGCCGCCGTCGAGATGGAGCTGCGCCGCCGCCGCTTCGGCCGGGCCGTGCGCCTGGAGGTGGCCGCCGAGATGTCCACCGACCTCCGGGACATGCTGGTGCACGAACTCGACCTCGGGCCCGAGGACCTCTACGAGATCGCCGCACCGTTGGACCTCGGCGGCCTGTGGGAGGTGCACCGGCTCGACCGCCCCGACCTCCACGAGGCGGCGTGGGCCCCCATGACGCCCCCGCGGCTCGCCAACGCCGGCAACGAGCCTGCGGACCTCTTCGCGGTGCTGCGCGAGCGCGACGTCCTCGTGCACCATCCCTACGACTCCTTCACGACGTCGGTGGAGGCCTTCATCGCGCAGGCGGCCGCCGACCCCGACGTCCTCGCCATCAAGCAGACGCTGTACCGCACGTCGGGCGACAGCCCCATCGCGGCGTCGCTCATCCAGGCGGCCGAGGCCGGCAAGCAGGTGGCCGCCGTGGTCGAGCTCAAGGCGCGGTTCGACGAGCAGGCCAACATCCTGTGGGCCCGCGCGCTCGAAGAGGCGGGCGTGCACGTGGTCTACGGCCTGGTGGGGTTGAAGACCCACTCCAAGGCGGCGCTGGTGGTGCGGCGCGAGGAGGACGGGATCCGCCGCTACTGCCACCTCGGCACCGGCAACTACAACCCCCGCACGGCACGGCAGTACGAGGACGTCGGGCTGCTGTCGGCCGACCCCGAGCTCGGGGCGGACGTGGGCGACCTGTTCAACTTCCTGACCGGCTACAGCCGGTACGCGCGCTACCGCAAGCTCGTGGTCGCCCCCATGGCGCTGCGCCAGCGCATCGTGGAGCTGATCGAGCAGGAGGCCGCGGCGGGGCCCGACGGGCGCATCGCCATCAAGGTGAACGGTCTCACCGACCCCGACGTGATCGACGCTCTGTACCTGGCGTCGTCGGCGGGCGTGCCCATCGATCTCGTGGTGCGCGGGGTGTGCTGTCTGCGGCCGGGCGTCCCCGGTGTCTCGGAGACGATCCGCGTCCGGTCGATCGTCGGGCGCTTCCTCGAGCACTCCCGCATCTACCGCTTCGGCGGCACCGGCGACCGGCCCTTGACGCTGCTGATGGGGTCCGCCGACCTCATGGAGCGCAACCTCGACCGGCGCATCGAGGTGCTGACCCCGGTGTGCGACCCCGAGCTGCAGGCCCGGCTCCTCGAAGTGCTCGAGCTGAACCTCGCCGACGACACCAACTCGTGGGCGCTCGGCCCGAACGGCTCCTGGGAGCGGGTGGAGCGGGTGGAGGGCATCAGCGCCCAGCGCCGGCTCCAGGAGCTCGCCCGTGACCGTGCCCGCCGGCGGCGTGAAGCCGACACCCTGGGGGCACCCGCCGGCTGAGGTATCCGGCTGCGCGGCCGGCCGGCCGGCTCGGTGACCGGCTGGGTGGCCGGACGGGCGCCGAGCAGCCCGGTCCCGACGTCAGGCGTCGGGCGTCGTCGGCCTCTGGGTCGGCCGCCGGTCGCCCCGTACCGGGCCCTGGTGCGGCACCCGGTCGGTCGGCACCGGCTCGGCCGGCAGCGCGTCGGTGGCACGGCGGACCTTCTCGTCGTCGAGGCTGGCGACCTCCTCCCGGGCGTGGCGCAACCGTTGCCCCCAGCCCTCGCCCGAGAAGCGCAGCGTCAGGTAGGCGATGCCCCCGACCGGGATGGGGAGCCAGAAGTTGACCAGGCGATAGCCGAGGACGCCCAGGATGGCGGTCCCCCGGGGGACGCCGAACCCGGCCAGCGTGGGGATCAGGACACCCTCGATGACCCCGAGACCCGACGGCGTGATGGGGATGACCGCCAGCACGAAGGCCAGCCCGTAGGCGACGAGAAGGTCGATCGGCGAGACGATCTTGCCGAAGGCGGCGATGAACACGAACAGCGAGGAGGCGTCGAGCAGCCAGAACGCCGCCGCCCACCCCACGGCCCGGGTGAGGAGCTGCGGCTCGGCGAGAAAGGCCGCCAGCCGCTCCGCCACCCTCCGGACCTGGATGCCGAGTTTGTCGCCGTCGAGGAAGGGCACGCGCGCCGCCCACCGGCGGATGGTCTCGACGGACCGGTCACGCCCCCGCGTGAGCGCCACCACGATCCCCGCGAAGAGGCCCATGAGGACCACGCCGGCGCCGGCGGCCAGAGCGTAGAGCGGGTTGTAGCCGTGGAGGAACACCGACACGAGCAGCGCCGACCACAGGATCGAATTGAGGACGAGCGCCGAGCCCGCACCCTGCATGGCGAGTGCGAAGCCGGCATCGGCGCCCGCCACTCCGGACTGCGTGAGGAGCCGGTAGGCGACGGCGGTCCCCGGTGCGGTGCCGCCGGGCATGATGTGGCTGACGGCCAGGCTCGACATGTTGATCCGCAGTAGCCGGGACCGCGGCGGCCCCTCGCGGCGCAACACCGTGTGGGTGAGCTGGCTGTACGACACCAGCGCGGCGGCCTCGAGGACCACGCCGGCGACGACGTAGGCGATGTTGATGCGGCCCAGCAGGTCGAGCGATTTGCGGGCGCCGGCCAGCTGGGGGAGGACCAGGTACTCCAGGATCAGGAACAGGGCGACCGCATAGATCCCCCATTTGACCTGGTGGCGCACTCGTCGACGCCGCGGCGCGGCCACGGCTCCCTCCTCCATGAAGGTCATGCTTCCACGCGGAGCCGTCCGGGCACGGGACTGGGGCGGGCGATCGGGCCCGCCCGGCCCGCCGGGCCCGGCCCGCCCCCGGCCCGCTGGGCCCGGCCCGCCCCGGCCCGCCCCCGGCCCGCTGGGCCCGGCCCGCCCCGGCCCGCCCCCGGCCCCCCGGCCGCCCTCAGGTGCGGCGGAACCGGGTGCCGAGGCGCAGGGACAGGAACGCGCCACCCCCGATGGGGATGGGCAGCCAGAAGTTGACCAGCCGATAGCCGAGCACGGCCAGGATGGCCTTGTCCCGGGGGACGCCGAACCCGGCGAGGGTGGGGATCAGGACACCCTCGATGACCCCGAGGCCCGACGGGGTGATGGGGATGACGGCGAGGACGTTGGCCAGGCCGTAGGCGACGAGAAGGTCGATGGGCGAGACGAGCTTGCCGAACGCCGCGATGAAGACCCACAGGCACGCGGCGTCCAACAGCCAGTTGGCCGCGGCCCACACCACCGCCCGCCGGAGCAGCCGAGGCTCGCCCACGAGGGCGCGCAACCGGTCGGCCACGTTCTCGACCACGTGGGCCACCCTCTCGCCGTCGAGGAGGGGCAGCCGGTCCGCGATGCGCCGCATGACGTCGACGGCCCGGTGCTGTCCCCGCAGGAGCAGGACGACGACGCCGCCGAACGCCGTCATGAGCAGCACCCCCACGCCGGCGGCCACGCCGTAGAGCGGGTTGAACCCGTGGAGGAACAGCGAGACGACGAGTGCCGTCCAGAACAGGATGTTGAGCACCACCGCCGACCCCGCCCCCTGCATGGCGAGCGCGAACCCCGCGTCGGGCCCCGCCACCCCGGCCTCGGTGAGGAGCCGGTAGGCGAGCCCCGTCCCCGGTGCGGTGCCACCGGGGACGACGTGGCTCACCGCCAGGCTGGAAAGGTCGATGCGCAGCAGGCGTGACCGCCTGACGGCGCCGGCCGGCAGCACCGTGCGCGTGAGCTCCGCGTACGCGACGAGCGCGGCGGCCTCGAGCACCACACCGGCGACGAGGTAGGGGATGCGGACGGCGGTGATCTGGTGCAGGGCCGTGCGCGCCCCGGAGATCTCGGGGAGCACGAGGTAGCCGACGACCCCGACGACGAGCGCGGTGATCCCCCACCGGACCTCGCGCGGGACCCACCGGCGCCGTCGGGCCGCGTGGTCCGAGCCCGGCATGCGCCTCATGGTGGCACGATCCGCGCGGTCCCAGCTGCCATGCTGGAGGGATGCCGGAGGACGTCGCGCCGCCCACGACCCGGCGCGCCCGGCTCTGGGAGCGGGCCGAAGAGCGCCACGTCCCGCTCCTCGCCATCCTGACGACGGTGGGGGTGGTCGTCTCGATCTACCTCGCCGGCCAGATCGTCTACAAGCTGCGCGAAGTCATCCTGCTCATGGTGGTGGCCGGGTTCATCGCCCTGCTGCTCAACCCGCTCGTCGGCGTCTTGCGGCAGGTGGGGGTCCGACGGCGCGGCTCGGCCGTGGCGATCGTCACGCTGGTGGCGCTGCTCGTGTTCGCCGGCCTCGCCTTCGCGTTCGGCTATCCGCTCGCCCAGGGGCTCAACCACCTCATCCGCGACCTGCCCAGCTACGTGCGCAAGGCAGAGGAGGGCAAGGGGTGGATCGGGCACCTGGCGCGCCGGTACCACGTGCAGCACTGGGTCCAGCAGAACCAGCAGAAGCTGCAGACCTTCGCCACCAACCTGTCGAAGCCGGCGCTGACGCTCGGCAAGGGTGCGCTGTCCCTGGTGATCGCGTTGTTCGCCATCTTCATGCTGGTGGTCCTGCTCCTGTTCGAGGCGTCGAAGCTCCGCATCGGCGTGTTGCGGCTCTTGGAGCCCGAGCGCGCCGCGCGCCTCACCCGCGTGGCCGGCGAGGTGAACCGCTCGGTCACCGGCTACATGCTCGGTAACTTCATCACCTCGATCATCGCCGGGGTTGTGGTGTTCGTCACCTTGTGGCTCCTCGGCGTCCCCTTCGCGCTGTTGTGGGCGTTGTGGGTCGCCCTCGTCGACTTCCTGCCCATGATCGGCGGGGCCCTGGCCGGGATCCCCACCGTCCTCTTCGCGCTGACGCACTCGCTGACGGCGGGCATCGTCACCCTGGTCGTGTTCCTGGCCTACACGCAGATCGAGAACCACGTCCTCAACCCGATCGTCATGAGCCGCACCGTACGGATCAACCCGCTCCTCGTGCTCATCTCGATTCTCGTCGGTGCCAACGTGGGCGATCTGGTGGGCGGGTTCTTCGGCGGGTTCGTGGGCACCCTGCTGGCCATTCCCATCGCCGGGTCGGTCCAGGTCGTCGTGCGTGAGCTGTGGCGGTCGACGGCACCCGAGGCGCAATTGCAGGTGGTCGGGAACGGCGGCGCCCGCCCGACGGTCACCTAAGCTGCCGCCCGTGCGCGTCCTGGTCGTGCTCCCGACGTACAACGAATCGGAGAACATCGACCGCGTCCTGCGGCGGATCCGGGCTGCCCTGCCCGACGCCGGCGTGCTCGTGGTCGACGACGGCAGCCCCGACGGGACCGCCGACATGGCCGACAAGCTGGGCGTGGAGCTCGGGGGTATCGAGGTCCTGCGGCGCAAGGCCAAGGCCGGCCTGGGCAGCGCCTATCGCGCCGGGTTCGCCTGGGGCCTCGAACGCGGCTGGGAGGCCCTGGTGGAGATGGACGCCGACCTCTCCCACGAGCCCGAGGCCCTCCCGACCCTGATCGCCCCGCTCGACGAGGGCGTCGACCTCGTGGTCGGGTCCCGCTACGTGCCCGGCGGGTCGATCCCCAACTGGCGGTGGCACCGCCGCCTGCTGTCGCAGGGGGGCAACATCTACGCGGCGGTGCTGCTGGGGCTGCACGTCACCGACTCGACGTCGGGGTTCCGCGCCTACCGGGCCGACGCCCTGCGCCGGATCGACCTGGGGGCGGTGCGGGCCGAGGGGTACGGGTTCCAGATCGAGATGGTCCACCGGGTCCTCGAGCAGGGCGGCCAGGTGACCGAGGTGCCGATCCGGTTCGTGGACCGGGTCGAGGGCAAGTCGAAGATGTCCATGCACATCGTGGTGGAGGCGCTCCTCCTGGTCACCTGGTGGGCCCTCAAGCGTGCGGGCCAGGTCCTGGTCCACGGGGGCCGGCGCGCCCGCCGGGCGCGAAGCGGCGCCTAGCTCCGGGGTCACGGCGCCCTGCTCGTCCCGTTCATCTGCGAAAATGAAGGGCGTGGGTGAGCCGAACAGGATCCTGGTGGTCGACGACGAGCCCTACATCACCGATCTCCTGGGCGCCGCCCTGCGCTTCGAGGGGTTCACGGTGGAGACCGCCGCCACCGGGGGCGAGGCCATGGCGCTCGCCGAGCGGGGCGGCCACGACCTGATGCTCCTCGACGTGATGCTGCCCGACGTCGACGGCACCGAGGTGTGCCGGCGGCTGCGGGCCCAGGGTGTGCGGACCCCCGTGCTCTTCCTGACCGCCCGCGACGCCACCGAGGACAAGGTGGGGGGCCTCACCGCGGGCGGGGACGACTACGTCACCAAGCCCTTCAGCCTCGACGAGCTCGTCGCCCGCATCCACGCCGTCCTGCGCCGGACCTCGTTGGCGCAGAGCGCCGACGAGCGGCTCCGGTTCACAGACCTCGAGATGGACGACCAGACCCACGAGGTGTGGCGCCAGGGCACGCTCGTGGAGCTGACCGCCACGGAGTTCAACCTGTTGCGCTACCTCCTCGAGAACGCGCGCCGGGTCCTTTCCAAGAGCGACATCCTGGACCACGTGTGGCACTACGACTTCGACGGCGACCCGAACATCGTGGAGACCTACATCAGCTATCTGCGCAAGAAGATCGACTGCTTCGACCCACCGTTGATCCACACCATCCGCGGCGTCGGCTACACGCTCCGCCTGCCCCGGGACAAGGAGTAGGCGAGATGCCCCACCGGTGTGGCGAGCGGGGGAGGCGGGCCCGGTGACGCTGCGCCGCCGGCTCGTGGTCGGCATGCTCCTGCTCCTCGTGGCGGGCCTCATCACGACCGACCTGCTCACGTCGTCGTCGCTGCGGTCGTTCCTCCTCGGACGGCTCGACGACCAGCTCGACGTGTCGCAGGGCCAGGCCTACAACTACATCTATCAGGTGTACGAGCGCGACCTGCAGAGCGGGGTCCGGACGCCGCTCACGGACCCCCGCGCCTGGCTCGCGGACCTGGCGGCGCCGCTTCCCGTTTCCGTTCCGAGTGGCGCCAGCGCCTCCGCCGCGGGCCAGGCCGGCACGGGCCGGACGGGTGCCGACCAGGCCGGGGCGACGCCGTCGTCGAGCGCGGCCCCGCCCCGGGCTCTCCGGCTGAATCCCGGCGCGTTGGCCGGCCGCCTCAGCTCGGACGCCTACGTCGAGGTCATCTCGGCCAACGGCAAGGTGCTGTTCCGGGACCCGTCGGGCCCGGTGGGCAACCCCGACGCCGCGCCCGTGCTCCCGGCCCGGCTGGCGGTCCAGCACCTGCCCGCGTTTCACGTCCCCGGGCGGAACCACGGCCCGTACGCGCCGGAGAGCCCGTCGTTCGACGTGGCCGCGGTGGGCTCGCCGGGACTGCACTACCGCGCCCAGGCCGTCGCCGTGCCCGGCGGCGTCCTGATCACCGCCATCTCCCTCGACCCCACCGAGGAGACCCTGGCGTCGCTGACGCACATCGAGGTCTTCGTGTCGTTCGCCGTCAGCGTGGCCCTGCTGCTCCTGGCCCTGTGGATCGTCCGCATCGGCATGCGCCCCCTCGACGACATGACCGAGACGGCCGGCGCCATCGCCCGCGGAGACCTGACGCGACGGATCCGGCGTGCCGAGGTGCACAGCGAAGTCGGTCGGCTGGGGACCGCACTCAACGGGATGCTGAGCCAGATCGAGGCCGCGTTCCGCGAGCGCACCCGGTCCGAGTCGCGTCTGCGGCGGTTCGTGGCCGACGCCTCGCACGAGCTGCGGACGCCGCTCACCTCGATCAGGGGCTATGCCGAGCTGCTGCGCAAGGGCGCGTTCGACTCGGAGGACGAGCGCCGCCGCGCCGCCGAGCGCATCGAGAACGAGGCGGCCCGCATGAGCCTCCTCGTGGACGACCTGCTCCTGCTGGCGCGCCTCGACCAGGGCCGGCCGCTCGAGCAGACCCCCGTGGACCTGTGCCACGTCGTGAGCGACGCCGTCGACGCCACCCGGGTGCACGACACCGGCCGGACGATCACCCTCGACACGGACGGAGCCGTCGTCGTGGCCGGCGACGCCGACCGGCTCCGCCAGATCGTCGACAACCTCCTGCGCAACGCCGTCGTGCACACGCCGGCGGGCACGCCCGTGCAGGTGTCGGTGCAACGACGCCATCAGACGGCCGTGCTGCGCGTGGCCGACGAGGGTCCCGGGCTCGACCCCGAGCAGGCGGCCCGGGTCTTCGACCGCTTCTACCGGGGCAGCCAGGCCCGCACCGGGGAGGGCACGGGCCTCGGCCTGTCGATCGTGGCCGCCCTGGCGAATGCCCACGGCGGGCGTGCGACCATCAATACGGCTCCCGGCGTGGGGACGGCGCTCACCGTGGAGATCCCGCTCGCCCCGCCGGCAGGGGAGACCCCACACGACACGGCGCCTGTCGCGGTGGGCCGGGTGCCGGGCGGGGCCGGCGGCGCGGGTCCGGTCGAGGGCGCTCCCGAGGAGGACAGCACGGTCCCCGCCGACGGCGCGGGCCCGACCGATGACGCCAGCCTTGCCCCGTCCCTTCGTCGTTGACCGGGGCCGGGGCCGCCCGGTCCTGTTGGTCCATGGGCAGCCGGGTCTCGGCACCGACTGGGAGCGCGTGGCGGAGCGCCTGGCGGACCACCGACTGCTCATCGTGGACCGTCCCGGGTACGGGCGCGGCGGTGAGGAGACGCTCGGCATCGCCGGGAACGCCGACGCCCTCGCCGACGTCCTGACCGAGCGCGCCGCGGTGCCCGCCACCGTGGTGGGCCACAGCTACGGCGGGGGGATCGCCATCATGCTGGCGGCGCACCGGCCCGAGCTCGTGTCGGGCCTGGTGCTCGTGGGGTCGATCGGCCGGGCCGACAGCGTCAACGGCCTGGACCGCGTGCTCGCCACGCCGGTCCTGGGCGAGGCCATCAGCGCCGCGGGCCTGTTCGCGCTCGGCCGCGTCCTGCCCCGGCTGCGCACCGCCACCGGCGACCGGGCGAACCGCGCCCTGGCGTGGCTCCGGGCGAGCCTGCCCGACGAGACCTACGACAGGGTGTCGTCGCAACCGGGCCGCCGGGTGTGGCACAGCTTCGTGGCCGAGCAGCGCACGCTGATGCGCGAGATCGACGCGGTGGAGACCGCCCTCGGCTCCGTGCGGGCGCCGACGGTGGTCATCTCGGGGACGTGGGACGTGGTGGTCCCGCCGTCGGTGTCCACCAGCGTGGCGGCGTCGATCCCCGGGAGCGAGCTCGTGACCATCGCCCGCACCGGCCACTTCGTCCCCCGCGACGCGCCCGCGGTGGTGGCCGCGGCGGTGCGCAGCACCGAGGCGCGCGCCGACGGTGGCCGGGCAGCACCCCGGGAGCAGCCCACGGGCACGTAGCCGGCCGGGGATGCGAGACTGCCGGCCATGGCCATCGATTTCACCTTCGCCCCCGAGGTCGAGGACGCGCGCCTGCGCATGCGGAGCTTCGTCGAGCAGGACGTGCGCCCCAGCGAGGAGCGGCTCGTCGCCGGGGCGGCCGGCCGCGGCGAGTGGCGTGCCGAGCTCGACCGGCTGCGTGAGCGGGCGCGCGAGCTCGAGCTGTGGATGCCGCACATGCCGCCCGAGTGGGGTGGCACCGGCCTCGCCCCCACGGCGCTGGCGGCGGTGTCCGCCGAAGCGGCCACGGCGCGCTTCGGCCCCTACGTCGTGAACTGCTACGCGCCCGACGAGGGCAACATGCACACGATCCTGCACTGGGGGACCGACGACCAGAAGGAGCGCTACCTGCGGCCCATGTGTGAGGGGAGGATGCGGTCGTGCTTCGCCATGACCGAACCCGAGGTGGCGGGGTCCGACCCCACCCTCATGCGGACGCGGGCCGTGCCCGACGGCGACGAATGGGTGATCAACGGGCACAAGTGGTTCATCAGCGGGGCACGCGGCGCGCGCTTCGCCATCCTCGTCGCCCGCACGGAGGACGATCCCGAGGTCCCGCAGGCGGCCACCACGGCGTTCATCGTCGACGTCCCGTCCGAGGGCTGGGAGATCGTGCGGGACGTGGAGACCATGTCCGGGAGCCACAACCACTGCGAGATCCGCATCACCGACCTGCGGGTGCCCGACGCCAACCGCCTGGGCGGGCGGGGCCAGGGCCACCGCCTGGGGCAGTCCCGGCTCGGCCCGGCGCGCTTGGCGCACTGCATGCGCTGGCTGGGACAGATCGAGACGGCCCTCGACCTCATGGTGGCGCGGGCCACCGAGCGTTACTCGCACGGGTCGTACCTGTCGGAGAAGCAGGGCATCCAGTGGCTGGTGAGCGAGTCGGCCATCGAGCTGTACCAGGCGAAGCTGATGGTGCTGCACGCCGCCTACCGCATCGAGCACGGTCTGCCGTTCACCACCGAGGTCTCGATGGCCAAGCACCACGTGGCCAACACCCTGTGGCGCGTGATCGACCGGGCGGTCCAGGTCCACGGTGCGCTCGGCTACTCCAAGGACTCCCCGCTCGCCGACATGCTGCTCCAGGCGCGCTGGAGCCGCTTCGCCGACGGCGCCGACGAGATCCACAAGTGGCGCGTGGCCGAGGCCGTGATAACGGCGTACAAGGAGCACGGCTCGACGCGCTCGGCGACGGGCGACCTGCCGCTCTGACCCGCGACCGGACTTCGCAGGGCGATGGAGCGCGTCAGGGAAAACCCCGATGGCGCGACGCCTGTCGATCCTGCACCATCGATCGATGCGTGCCCACCCGGGGATGACGCCCGAGGCCGTCGAGACCATGGGCGCCATGTCGCCCAGGCGGTGCTGGCGCGACGGCAGCCGGCCGAGGAGCGGGCCCGAGCGGCCCGCCCGCCGGGCTCGCCCGCCCCGCCCGCCGGGCCCGACCCGCCGGGCCCGACCCCTCGGATCCGTACGACCCCGCGTCTCCGTCCGACAGGACGTGCGGGGCGCCGTCACTGACGCCGGACCGCCCGGTACGCTCGCTCGGATCACACACGGCGCCGGGCACGAGCCTGCGAGAGAGGCGGACGTCGGATGACAACGACCACGCTCCCCGACTCCTCGGCGAGAACGGCCGCCGACAGCCAATGGGCGGTGGAGACCCATGGGCTGACCAAACGGTTCGGGGAGAACGTCGCCGTGAACGGCGTGGAGCTCCTCGTCCCCCGGGGTTGCGCCTTCGGCTACCTCGGCCCCAACGGCGCCGGGAAGACCACGCTCATCCGGGTGCTGCTGGGCCTGACGCACGCCGATGCCGGCACGATGTCCCTGCTCGGTTACCCCGTCCCCCGGCATCGTGACGCCGCCCTGGCACGCGTCGGCGCCATCGTCGACGAGCCCCGCTTCCACGGCCACCTGACCGGGAGGCAGAACCTCCAGATCCTGGCGGCCGCACGCGAGCCCGAGGCGCGCCACCGCATCGGGCCGGCGCTCGAACGGGTGGGGATCCTGCACCGCGCCGACGACCGGGTGTCGAAGTACTCGATGGGCATGCGCCAGCGCCTCGGGGTCGCCGCCTGCCTGATCGGGGACCCGCAGCTGCTGATCCTGGACGAGCCGATGAACGGGCTCGACCCGGCCGGCATGCAGGACATGCGCGACATGATCCTGTCGCTGGTGGCCGAGGGGCGCACGGTCGTGCTCTCCTCCCACCTCCTCGACGAAGTCGAGCGGACCTGCGACGCCGTCGCCATCGTGGACCGGGGCAACGTGATCCGCCAGGGGGCGATCTCCGATCTGCTGGCGGGGACGTCGCTCGCGCTCGAGGTCGACACGTCCGAGCCCGACCGCGCCCGCACCCTGCTCGACGCCACCGCCATCGGTGCCGCCGTCGAGGTCGGCCCGGGGGGGCTGCGGATCACGCTGCCGGCGGGGACGGGGCGCGGCGTCGTCGCCGAGATCAACCGGGTCCTGGTGCAAGGCGGCATCTCGGTGTACCGGCTCCAGGAGATCCAGACCTCGCTCGAGTCATGGTTCCTGGAGGTCACGAGTCGGCTGGGGGCGTCGGAATGACGACCCTGCACGACACGGGCGCACCGGCGCCGGCGCCGACGCCGGCGCCCGCCGGAGGGCCACCCGACCGCCGGGGATCGTGGATCCCCACCGGCGCCATGATCGCCACGAGATTCATGGAGCTGCGCAAGCGGCGCGGTCTCATGGTCGCCCTGGTCGTGGTGACCATCGGGATCCCCGCCCTCTTCCTCGTCGTCCGCCTGGTGGCGCATGCCATCGCGCCCAGGTCCTATGGGCCCGCCGGCGGCTACGACATCTACACCGCCCTCGTCGCCGGCGTGCTCTACGTCTTCGGCTTCATCGTCGCCGCCACCCTGGGCTGCACGGCCGGGTCCGTCGACCTCACCGATGGGATGTTCCGGCACCTGGTGGTGACGGGCCGCTCGCGCCTTGCGCTCTACCTGGCGCGGATCCCCGCCGGGCTGGCCATCATCGGGTCGCTGGTGGCGATGGGCTTCACCATCGTGTGCGTCGTCTGCGTCTTCGCCGCCCCCACCGCGATCAACTACAGCGGTGTGAACGTGCCTGCCGGTCTGTCGCGCACCGGCTTCGAGAGCTGGGCCGCCGACCACGCCGCCGTGGTGCTGTGCGAGCTCCCCGGCCCCGCACCGGCGACCCTGGCGTGCAACGGCCCCAACGGCGGCCCCGGCGGCGTCGTGGGGCCCGGCGGTCCCCGTGGTGCGATCGTGAAAGGACCGGTGGGCTCGATCGGCTCCCAGCCGCTCACCCCCGCCGCGCTGCGGACGCTGGCGGTCCAGAACGCCGCCCAGGACTACCCCGACTACAGCCGGATCTTCCTGTACCCGTCGGACTCGCTCATGATCAGGAGCGGGCTGTGGATCGAGCTCGAAGCGGCCATCGGGTTCATCGTCGGTCTCGGGCTGGGGTCGCTCCTGGGGCAGAGAACGGTCGCCGTGATCTTGATGATCGTGCTCGAGATCGTCCTGACGCCGATCTTCTCCAGGGCGCGCATCCCCCACCTGTCGAACCTGCAGCGCTCGGTGGTCGGGCTGGCCACGGCCCATCTGGAGCCCGCCGGGCTGCCGTTGGCGCTCGGCGGTGGCGGGGATCGCGCCGGGCCCCATGTGGCGTCGCTGCTGCTGCCCGAGTCGACGACCGTGGCCGTCTGCGTCATCGTCGCCTGGCTGGTGGGTTGGACCGTCCTCGGCGCGTGGCGGATGATGACCAGGGACGCCTGAGAGAAGCGGGCGTCGGGGCCCGGGCGTCCCGGAGCGGGGACCAGCCGGAGCGGGGATCAGAAGGTGTAGCGGTAGACCACCTGGGCGACGCACGAGGGCTTGTCCGATCCCTCGGTCTCGATGGTCACGTCCAGGACGACCTGTACGGCGTCGGCGCCCACGTCCTCCACCGACCCGATGGCGGCCCCGAGGCGGAGCTTCGAGCCGACCTTCACGGGAGAGGGGAAGCGGACCTTGTTGCACCCGTAGTTCACCCCGAATTGGAACCCCTCGACGCGCACCACCTCGTGCAGGATCGACGGGATGATCGACAGCGTCAGGTAGCCGTGGGCGATGGTCGCCCCGAAGGGCCCGGCGGCGGCGCGCTCGGGGTCGACGTGGATCCACTGGTGGTCGCCGGTGGCGTCGGCGAACAGGTTCACCTGCTCCTGGTCGACGACGTGCCAGTCGGACCACCCGAGGTGCTGCCCGGACAGGGCGTGGAGCTCGTGGATGCTCGAAACCGTGGTCGTCATGGCGCCGACTCTAGGCGCGGGGCGCTACCGGTCGTGGGGCTCGCGGGGCCCCGGGAGAGCCCCCGGGGTGCATCACTTGAACCAGATGCGCTGGTACTCGCGGCTCTGGGGATGGAGGAACAACGCCATGAGGAGAAGCGTGAACACGAGATTGATGACGATGGCGAAGACGAACCCGCCCGCCAGGAACAGGAGGTAGAGCAGCGCGCTGATCCCCGCCAGCACGATCCCCAGCCAGTAGCCCCAGCGCCGCTCGTTGGCCACGCCGAAGCCGGCGGCCCCGATGCCGAGCGCGATGAGCCCGGGAAAGGAACCGAACAGGATGGAGAGGAGGCCGAAGGCGGCGGTCAGGTAGCACAGCATCACCGCCCCCTGCAGGGTCTGGGGCTGTGTCGTGTCGAACCAGCGACGGGGTTCGGCCATCCCGCCATTCTTGCAGGTCGCCCGGCGCGCCTGGCCGCACCTCGGTCGGTAGTCTCGGGGAGGTGAAGACCACCCGCGAGCTCCGGGACAGCGGCCTGGCGACCCGCCTGCTCGGCCGCCGGGCGTCGACCGCCCACCCGGCCCGCCGGTCCACGGTCGACGGGTCGGCCGTGGACCACCAGCATCGCAACGTCCAGGGTGGCGGGGCACGGGCTGCGGTGTTCGGCATGACCGACGGCCTTGTGTCCAACCTCTGCCTGGTGCTCGGCTTCGCCGGCGCCAACCCGGGGCCCGGGGTGGTCCGCCTGGCGGGGATCGCCGGGCTCATCGCCGGGGCGTTCTCCATGGCGTCGGGGGAGTACGTCTCCATGCAGGCCCAGCGCGAGCTGTTCGAACGGGAGCTGGCCCTGGAGCGCCACGAGATCGACCACCGTCCCGAGGGCGAGCGTCGCGAGCTCGTCCACATCTACGAGAAGCGCGGTGTCGATCCCACCGTGGCCCGCAAGCTCGCCGACGAGATGATGCGGACCCCCGAGCTCGCCCTCGAGACCCACGCCCGCGAAGAGCTCGGCATCGACCCCGGCTCGCTCGGCCGGCCGCTGCAGGCGGCGGTGTCGTCCTTCGTCACCTTCGCCGTGGGCGCGCTCGTGCCGCTGTTGCCCTGGCTGTTCTCACGCGGCAACAGCGCCGTGGTGGCGTCGATCGTCCTGGGCGCGCTGGCGGCCCTGGCGGTGGGCGCCGCCGTGGCGGTGTTCACGCGGCGCAGCTGGTGGCGCTCGGCGCTGCGGCAGCTGGCGATCTCGGCCGCGGCCGCCGCCGTCACCTACGGCGTCGGCGCCGCGGTGGGCCACCAGTAACGACGACGCTCGCCGCGCCGGGCGCGGCCCGCGCTCGCCGGCTCGCCCCGGTGACCGGCCCCCGTTCGGTGGTGGGGCGGTCTCAGGCGTCGACGCGCACGTCGGCGACGTAGGCGCGGTCGGTGTGGTCGACGGTGAAGCCCATGGACCGGTAGAGGTGCACGGCGGGCTCGTTGCCGGCGTCGACGTAGAGCATCCCCACGGTGACGCCGAGCGACGACAGGTGCTCCAGCCCGGCGAGGACCAGCTCCCGGCCGAGCCCCAGGCCCTGGAAGTCGGGGTCGACGGAGATGACGTAGATCTCCCCGACCGGTGGCTGGGTGTCGTGGTGCACCTTGGTCCAGCACGACGCCGCCAACCGCCCGTCGCGCTCGTGCAGGAGGAAGCCGTCGGGGTCGAACCACGCCTCGGCCTCGCGCTCGAGGAGGGTGTCGAGGGTCCACCCCCCCTGTTCGGGGTGCGAGGCGAAGGCCCGGTTGTTCACCGCCAGCCACGCCGCCTCGTCGGCACCGGGCTCGAAGGGCCGCGTGGCGACGTGGGAGCGGGTGTCCTCGACGGGGAGCGGCCGGCGCATCTGGTAGAGATCGCGCCCGCGGGTCAGGCCGCACGACGCCGCCACGGCGTCGGAGTGCGCCGTCGGCTTGGGGACCCACAGGTGGACGTGTCCCCCGCCCTGGTGGCGGACTTCGCGCAGGGCCGCGTCGAGCAGGCTCGTCCCCACCTCGGCCTCGGGCTTGCGGTGGTCGGGCCGGACGACGACCTCGACGCCCCAGGTGTCGTGGCCCCGGCTCAGCTGGGCGTAGCCGACCAGCGGGCCACCGGCGGCCTCGCGGGCGACGAACCCGGCGAAGCCCTTGCGGCCCCCGTGGACGAGGTCGAGCCACTTGTGCTCGCCCAGCGGCCGGTGCCCGTCGGCCACGAGCACCTCCTGGAGGAGCTGGGAGACCTCGGCGATGTCGGACTCGCCCATGCGGCGCTTGACCTCGACGGGGTGCATGGCCGAAGGCTACCCGGCACCGATCTCCGGGAGCCGTTGCCGGGCGTGGCGCGCCCCGCCACGGGTCGGTGATGCGGGTCGGGTCGGTGCGCCGACGGGTGCTGACGGTGGGACGGGATCGGTAGCCTGAGGCCGTGGCACGACCCCGTTCCCCGCGCGGCCGGGCGCGCCTGGTCGTGGCCCGCCTGGCGGAGGAGTACCCCGGCGGCGCCGAGGACCTGTGTGCCCTCACCCATGACGGGCCCTTCCAGCTCCTCGTGGCCACCATCCTCTCCGCGCAGTGCACCGACGAGCGCGTGAACATGGTCACGCCCGGACTCTTCGCCGCCTATCCCACGCCCGAGGCGCTGGCGGTTGCGTCGAGCGATGACCTGGAGGAGCGCATCCGGTCCACGGGATTCTTCCGGTCGAAGACCACCAGCCTGATCGGCATGGCCCGTGGCGTGACCGAGCGCTTCGGCGGCGAGGTGCCGTCGTCCATGGAGGACCTGACGAGCCTGCCGGGCGTCGGGCGCAAGACGGCGAACGTGGTGCGCAGCGTGGCGATGGGTCTGCCGGGACTTCCCGTCGACACCCACGTGGGGCGGTTGACCAGGCGGCTGGGGCTCACGGCCGAGACCGACCCGGTGAAGGTCGAGCGCGACATCGACGCTCTGGTCCCGCCGGCCGAGCGCGGCGCGTTCAGCCTCCGCCTCATCCTGCACGGCCGCCGGGTGTGCCGGGCGCGCACGCCGCGCTGCGGCGAGTGCCTGCTGGCCGACATCTGCCCGTCGTCGCTGGTCCCCCTGCACGCGTCGTAGGGCCTGCCCCGCACCTCGCAGGTCCCCGCACCTCGCAGGTCCCCGCACGTCGCAGGTCCCCGCACCTCGCAGGTCCCCGAGCACGCCGAGTTGTGCCGGAGTTTTGCCGGGGTGACCGAAGGTCGCGTGACCGATGGTGTTGTATTGGCACGGAACCGGTTCCCGCCACCTGGTTCCGGATGAGCGCGGCTGGGACCCGCCGTCCTGCCGGCTCACGCGACGGCGCCCGAAAGGGCGCCGTCGCCGCGTCAGCGGCGCCGTCCCGGGGCGGTGGTGATGCGGCCGAGACGACGCCCGGCGCCGGTGAGGGCCCGCTCCACGGCGAAGAGCTCGGACGCCGTCTCGTCGTCGTGCTCGGCGGCGGCCAGGTCGGCAATGGTGGCCACGCGGTGGCGCAGCTCCTCGAGCGCGGTGGCCAACGACGACAGCTCTGCAAGGGGGGCGGACATGCTCCCGATGATGACGTATCGACACGGGTGATGCGACCGCGCCCCGGCCCCGGCGCCGGGCGGGCACCGGGGCCGGGGCGGGCTCACCAGGGCAGGAGGCCCGAGACGCCCCGAGTACCATCGGTCCTTCGTGCCCCTGGAGCGCCTCGACCTGCGCGGTGTCCCCGCCGCCGAGCTGGCGGCGGCCGTCCCGCGCCCGCCGGCCGGGGCGGCGTTCCCGACCGAGGCCGTCCGCGCCGTGCTCGACGAGGTGCGGGCCGGCGGTGACGCCGCCGTGCGGGCCCTGACGGCGCGTTTCGACGGCGTGGACGTCGACGAGCTGCGGGTGCCGGCCGCCGAGATCGACGAAGCCCTGACCTCGCTCGACCCTGCCCTGCGTCGGGCCCTCCAGGTCGCCTACGAGCGCATCCTGGCGTACCACCGTCACGAGCCCGAGCCCGTGGCCGACTTCGTGGACGACGGCGTGGTCGTCCGCCACCTGGTGCGGCCCGTGGCCCGCGCCGGCCTCTACGCCCCCGGCGGCCGGGCGCGCTACCCCTCGACCGTCCTCATGTGCGCCGCGCCCGCCCGGGTCGCGGGCGTGGGCGAGCTGGTCCTGTGCGTGCCGCCGGGCGCCGACGGCCACGTGGCGCCCGAGTCCCTGGCGGCGGCCGCCATCGCCGGCGTGGACGAGGTGTACGGGATCGGTGGTGCACAGGCGGTGGCGGCCATGGCCTTCGGCACCGAGTCGGTGGGGGCGGTGGACGTGATCGTGGGGCCCGGGAACCGCTACGTGGCGGAGGCCAAGCGCCAGGTGGCCGGCATCGTCGGCGTCCCCTCGGCCTTCGCCGGGCCCTCGGAGGTGGTGGTGGTGGCCGACGACACCACGCCGGCGCGCTGGGCCGCCATCGACGTGGTGGTCCAGGCCGAGCACGGGCCCGACGGCCTGGCCTGGCTGGTGACGTGGTCGCCGGCCACCGCCGACGCCGTCGAGGCCGAGGTCGACCGGTTGGTGGCGGCGTCGCCGCGGCGCGCCGACCTGGAGGCCACCCTGGGGTCGGGCGGGTACGTGGCCCTGGTCGACGGGCCCGCCGAGGCGGTGGCCCTCGCCAACGTCGTGGCGCCCGAGCACCTGGAGCTGCTCGTGGACGGGGCCGAGGCGTTGCTCCCCCTCGTCCGGTGCGCGGGGGCGGTGTTCCTGGGCCCCTACGCGCCGGCCAGCGTGGGCGACTACCTGGCCGGGCCGAACCACGTCCTGCCCACGGCGCGCACCGCCCGCTTCGCCTCGGCGCTGCGGGTCGACGACTTCCGCACCCACATCCACGCGGTGTCGGTGGATGCGGATGCCCTCGCCCGCCTGGCGCCACACGTGGTCGCCATCGCCGAGGCCGAGGGGCTGCCGGCGCACGCCCAGTCCGTCATGATCCGCGGCGAGGCGTGATGTCCGAGCGCGTGCCACTGCGCCCCGACCTGGCGGCCCTGACCGGCTACCACTCGCCCCAGGTCGACGTGGAGGTGCGGCTGAACGCCAACGAGTCGCCCCTGCCGCCGCCCGAGGAGTGGCTGGTGGAGCTGCGCCAGGAGCTCGGCCGCATCGACTTCAACCGCTACCCCGACCGCGCCGCCACCGAGCTGCGCCGGGCCCTGGCGGACTTCCACGGCGTCGACGCCGCCCAGGTCTTCTGCGCCAACGGGTCCAACGAGGTGCTGCAGTGCCTGCTGCTCGCCTACGGGGGGGCCGGGCGCACCGTGGCGGTGTTCGAGCCGACCTACGCCCTGCACCGCCACATCGCCTCGCTCACGGCCACGGCCGTGGCGAGCGGGTGGCGCGGGCCCGACCACCGGCTCGACCTCGAGGTGGTCGCCCGGGTGCTCGAGGACGCCGGCCCGGTCGTCACCTTCCTGTGCTCGCCCAACAACCCCACGGGGCGGGCCGAGCCGCCCGACGTGGTGGCCGACGTGCTCGGGCGCGCCCCCGGGCTCGTCGTGGTGGACGAGGCCTACGGGCAGTTCGCCCCCTGGAGCGCACTCGAGCTGGTGCAGAGCGCGGCGGCGCACCGCGACCGCCTCGTGGTGGTCCGCACGTTCTCCAAGACGTGGTCGATGGCGGCGTGCCGCCTGGGCTACCTCGTCGCCGACCCCGAGGTGGTGGCGGCCTGCGACGCCGTCGTGCTGCCGTACCACCTCGACGCCATGACCCAGGCCGCCGGCCGGCTGGCGCTTCGCCACGTGGCGGCCATGGAGGCGCGCGTGGCGCTCATCACCGAGGAGCGCGGGCGCATGGCCGTCGCCCTGGGTGAGCTGCCGGTGGAGTCGTGGCCGTCGGACGCCAACTTCTTGCTGTTCCGCCCGATCCGTCGCGCCGCCACCGACGTGTGGCGGGACCTGCTCGGGGCCTCGGTGCTGGTGCGCGACTGCTCGACGTGGCCGGGGCTCGACGAGTGCCTGCGCGTCACGGTGGGCACGCCCGAGGAGAACGACCGGTTCCTGGCCGCGTTGCGCGCCAGTCTGGCGCCCTGAGCCGACCCTGATCCCCGTCCCCGGGTGGCGTGCCCCGGCACCGGGTGATCGGCGGTGTCGTGTGAAGGGGCGGACGGCCCGGGCTGGTGCTAGTGGATCATGTCGAACACGGCGAGCGACTTGGGGAACGACGGGTCGAACAGGTCGTGCGACCCGTCGGGTGCGTCGTAGTTGAAGTAGCTCGTCCAGGCGACGTCGTTCGCCGCCACCCAGTCGGTGAGGTTCGTGATGAACGAGGGGTCGTCCCCGAGACCGTGGCCGTCGGGGCGGATGGTGACGCCCCACTCGGGGATGACGATCTGCTTGCCGGTGGCCCGGGCGAACGCGGCCAGCCACTGCAGTCCCCATGCCTGGTAGTAGTTGAGGGACCAGGCGTTGGCGGGCGTCTCGGGGGAGCACCAGCACTGGTCGTAGACGTCGGTGCCGACGTAGGTGACGTAGGAGTTGCCCGGGTAGGCCTGGTCGGGCCCGTAGGCGCTGCCGAACGAGGACATGCCGTTGGGGTTCCACGCGAAGCGGAACGCCTCGCGCCGCACCGTGCGCATGGCGTCGACGATGTGGCGCCAGTACGAGACGAAGTCGGCGGCGTCGGTGGCGTTGGTCACCTGCCACGGGTACCAGTTGCCGTTGAACTCCCACCCCAGGCGCAGCACGGCGTGGGCCTGGCCTCCGGCCACGAGCGACCGCGCCAGCGTCACGAAGTACGAGTCGTACGCGCCGGTGGCGCCGGCAGCCAGCGACCCGAGCCGGGTCCCCGCGGCATTCGTCGGGATCAGCGGCACACCGAGGACGAGCGTGCACCCCGTCCTCGCCCACGGCCGCAGCATCCAATTCAGGTTGGTCGTCATGCCGGACCACCCGGCGCCGGCGGGGAGGTAGTCCGACACGACGCGCAGGTGGGCGCCGGTACGGCTGGCGAAGCTTGCCGCGTCCGCCGGGTCGGCGGCGCCCGTGTACACGCCGAGGGCCTTCGTCAGGCGGCGGCCGCCGCCACGGCAGACGCGGGCGGCGGTGGCATGCGGGCGGGCGGTGGCATGCGGGCGGGCGGTGGCATGCGGGCGGGCGGTGGCATGCGGGCGGGCGGCGTCGGAGGCGTCCGCGCCGTGGGCGGCGACGGCCTGCACCGACAGCGCGGCGATCGACGCCACGACCAGGGCGACGGCCCACGACACCCGCGTCGCGCCCGCCGGATGCCGGTTCACCCTCCCAACCCCCCTGGGACCGCCCCGCCCCCGGACCGCCGCTCGGTCGGAGGGCACCGGTCGCCTTCCCGGTCCATCCTCGGCCGGTGCCCCGGATGTGTCAAGCAAAACTCCTGGTCAGGTGGCGCTGACGGAGCGCCTAACCTGTGCGGACGGCTCCGACGGGCGCCGTCGCGGGGTCGCGGCGACCACGGGTGGGACCGATGACCGATGGACTGACCGATGATCGATGACGTGAAGCGAGCGGCCGGCGCGGTGAGCCCCGTCCCACGCCGCGCCACTCGCCAGCGACGGACGAAGGAGACGTCG
>Ga0307372_10002512_pt1 | contig 30264 bp, 30 predicted proteins | sample OX1MG_FD_202533 | JGI IMG/M metagenome (GOLD analysis project Ga0307372, IMG submission 202533) | Soil microbial communities from Risofladan, Vaasa, Finland - OX-1 | ecosystem: Environmental > Terrestrial > Soil > Coastal area > Acid sulfate soil | place: Finland: Risofladan, Vaasa | collected... | reverse complement strand
GCTTTCGAACGCCTGCTTGCGGAAGCGCGGACGCGCGGAGTGCGGATTGTCCACAAGACTCAGGGCGCGGAGTTCGATTGGGACGGCGTTACTGGCGAAGTTCTCTGGCCGCCCGACGCCGGACCTGTTCGTGAGGCATCGAACGACGATTCGATCGTTATGCGCATCTCGGACGGCCCACTCCGTTTTTTGCTGCCCGGGGACGCCCAGCGGCACTCGGAAGACCGACTCGTCGCCAGCCATGCGCCGCTTGCGGCCGATTTCCTCAAGGTGCCGCACCACGGGAGCAAAACGTCGTCCACCGAGGGCTTCCTGGCGGCCGTTGCGCCGCGCGTGGCCGTCGTTTCGGTAGGCCAGGGCAATTCCTTCGGGCAGCCGGCGGAAAACATTCTCGAACGCTACGCGCAAGCCGGAGTGCGATTGCTGCGGACCGACCGCGACGGAGCCGTGACCGCGCTTACCGACGGCCAGCGGCTCTCCGTGCGCACGTTCGCCGAGGAACACGCGCACTGAATTTTAATGCGTGAATTTCAGGCGGTTTTTGCGAGGCGGGATTCGGACTTGCGGGGCTACTCGTCTTGATCGATTAAGGTATTCCCCTTTAGATGTTCCGCGATGATCCGCCGAGCTTCGGCCGCCTGCGATTCCAGGACGTAGACTTCGGCGCCGCGCGTCCCTTCGGGCGGCTCATTCAAGGGAAACGGGTCGGCGGAATCAAGATCGGGAGAATGTATTCCCAAGCTTTCGAGAAGCCCGCGGACCACCATGGCTTCCGCAGCCGTTCCCGCCGAATAGGCAACCACCACGGGATCTTCGGAATTTTTGTGTTTGGTCATCTAGTCATGTCCAAAAAGAGACTGATCGTCCGAAAAGCGCAGCGTCCATGCATGCAGTACTATTGCGCGGTTCCGCGGATGAGTCCATACTATTTTTAGATCAGCCACAGGCCTACCATGGAAGCGGCAGAAAAAAGCGAATTGTTCATTCCCACGCAGGAAGAGATCAATGAAGAAAGCCGCCGCATTCGCCGCCTGCGCATCCTGGTTCGATTGACGATCGAGACGATCGCGGGAGGCGACTTATCCCCCGAAGAAGCCGCCGCAATGGTGGCAGCGACGCGGCGCGTGGCGCTGGAGATGTTTCCAGGCAAGGACCGCGTGTTCGATTTGATTTACAGACCCCAGTTCCAGCGGGTGATGCACGCGGTCTATCGCCTCCAATAGCAGGATGCTTACCATTCAAGTGCCAGCCGCGGCACGCTTTCATCAATAGCCGAATCGCATACGCAGCCACATCCTCAGCCACACGATCCCCAATGCGGCGAGCGTTCCGACCAAAGCTTTGTATTCCCTATTGCGGCGGTACTGCGCCCAGGAAAATTCCTTCGACGGCTGGATGCCCGCCGCTGATTCCTTCGCTACTCTAGTGGCAAGACGCGGAAAAAAGAGAGGGACGCGCGAAGCATACGCATCGAACGCCGCCCCATAACGTGCCCGGAGGTCGTTTTCTTCGTTGCGCATCACCGCGGTGTAAAAGACCGTGAAATAGACGACGACGGCCAGGCCAGCCCACCAGGAATGCCCGGCCACTATAAATCCGGCGGCAAGGAATGCGCTGCCGAAGTAGAGCGGGTTGCGCGTGCGTCCGTAGGGGCCCGTGGTGGCCAGATCCTCATACTTCCGCAGGTGGCCCGAGGCTACAGCTCGCACCAGGAGCCCAACCGCGGCGATCACTCCTCCCCAAAGAATCAAGCGCGGCGTCGGCGCGGCGAGAATCCAGTAGACAACGGCGACGAAATAGCCCGCGCGCACCCGCCAGCGCATCCAGAATTTTCTCTGCTGGTTCACGAATCAGCCCCCAGGCGCTGCGCAACCGCTTCCAGCACTTGCTCCACGCCGATCGAGAGCATGGCGCGCGAATACGTTTTCCCACGGCGATACGTCGTCTCGCAAAATCGCGGATTTCGCACGGTAACTTCCTTCGGCCCATACGGCCCGTTGCGCGCGGGGTCGGTGGGGCCAAAAAGGCCAACCACCGGCGCACCGAGCGCCGCGGCAAGATGCAGCGGCCCCGTGTCGGCCGAAACCACGAATTTCGCCCGGCGCAAGAGCGCCATCAGCGGGCCCAGATCGAGCGGAATCGCAACGGGCGGCGGATTCCCCGCCGCCTCGATCACTCGCTGCGCCAGATCGCGTTCACCGGGACCGAAACTGACCACCCCGCGCCAGCCATAGCGCTCCACCAGCTTGCCATGCAGGACGCCGTAACGCTCCGCCGGCCAACATTTCGATTGCCAGCCGCCGCCAGGATTGAGCACGAAGAAATCGTCGAGCTTATGGTTCGCCAGTTCGCGATCGACTCGGTCGATATCCTCGGCATGAATTGCCAGCGGAAATCGAGGCTGCGATTTCCGGGCGCCCGCGTGCTCCGCAAGCGTGAGATTATGGTCCACTTTGTGAGCGCCGCGCGGCTGGAGGCGCTCCGTACAGAAAACGGACGCAAGCCCTTCGCGCGCGTAACTGGTTTGAAAACCGATGCGCCGGGGCGCTCCCGACGCAAACGCCAGCAGCGCCGATTTATACAACGATTGAAAATCGATCGCGCAGGTATACCGGGCGGCGCGCAGCTTTCGCACCGCCTTGCCGATTTCCGCCATGGTCCTGCGATCCACCAGGATCGCTTCCGTGATGTAGGGATTCCCATCGAGGAGTCTCGCCCATTTCCGGTCGACCGCCCAATCCACGCGCGACGCCGGAAACGCATCGCGCAGGGCAGAGGCGGCCGGGAGCGAGTGAACGATATCGCCCAGCGAGCCCAGCCGGATAAGCAGGAATCGAGGCTCAGCCATCGCGACGCAAGCGCGCAATCAGGTCGCGCGTAGAATGGTCCTTGGGATCGCCGACGATGGCCACGCGAATGCCAAGCAAGGCCGCGAGATCGCGTTCGGGAACCGTTTCGGGCGTGTAATCGGTGCCCTTGGCGTGGACGTCGGGCTGAAATTCCCGCAGCAGGGACCGCACGTCGAGTTCGTCGAAGATGGTGACGTAATCCACGGCTGCCAGAGCGGCCACCAGCGATGCGCGTGCTCGCTCGGTGAGGATCGGGCGGCCCTCGCCTTTCAGCCTTCGCGTGCTCTCATTGGAGTTGACGCCCACCACCAGGAGATCGCCTTCGGCTCGCGCCGCCTGCAGGTACCGGACGTGGCCCACGTGCAGAAGGTCGAACACGCCATTGGCGAATACGATTTTCCGCCCCGCGCGACGGTGCTCCTCCAAAACATCGTGAAGACCCTCGCGAGAGAGAATTTTGTCGCGCGTATCCATGCGATCGCTAACGCGGCGTCGTTGCTTCGCGGCGGAGGGCCGCTTCGAGTTCAGCACCCGACACCGTCGCCGTGCGGCGCTTCATCACCACAATGCCTCCGGCATAATTTGCCAGGTGAGCGGCCTCCCAATACGATGCGCCAGCCGCCAGCGCCAGCGTGAACACGGCAATCACGGTATCACCCGCTCCGGTGACATCCACGGGAGTATCCGAGCCGTAAATCGGGATGTGCCGCGCCTCGCCGGTGCTGCCGCCGTCCCGGTTGGTGCGCTCGAAGACGGCCATGCCGTCCTTACCCCGCGTGACCGCGAGCGCCTGAAGGCCCAGGTCGCGCATGATTCGCGCGCCGAGTTTCTCGAGCTTCCCGATATCCGTGCCAATCGGCTCACGATAGGCGGCTTCCAGTTCAGGCTCGTTGGGCGTCGCGGCGGTCACGCCCGTTTCGGCGTATTCCATCAGCCGGTATCGCGAATCGAGCGTCATGCACTTGCTCTTGAGCTTGCCCGCAAGCGACGGCGTCGCCACGCCCAGGCCGTAATCGGAGAGGATCAGCGCACCCGCCCGGCCGGCCACCTGCCGGGCCTTGCGCTCGATGGCCTCCTGCGCGGCCTGCGGAAGCTGCGGGACCGGTTCGCAATCCATGCGAAGCACTTGCTGCTCGGTGGTGTGCGTCCAGCCCGCCAGATAGCGCGTTTTGGTGGTCGTCACCCAGTCCCGAACGCGAATTATGCCGCTGGTGTTGATGTGCTTCCGCCGGAAATGCTCGATCAACTGGCGGCCGCCCGCGTCGTCGCCCACCACCCCGACAGGCAACACGCGCGCTCCCAGTTCCGCGAGATTGTTCACGGCATTCGCCGCGCCTCCGGGATACGACTCGGTGTGGCGATGCCGCAGGATCAGCACAGGAGCCTCGCGCGAGACGCGCGAAATTTCCCCGGACACGAACTCGTCGAGGACCAGATCGCCCACCACGGCAATCGTCTGACGCGAAAAGGCACCTACAATATCGAGCAACCGCGTGAGATCGACGCTTCCATCGGCGGCGCTACCCGCGATAATGCCGGCGGCCTTCTTTGCTCTTCGACGATTGGGGCTCAAGGACGATCCTTAACTTCTGAAATGAGTTCCAGCAATGCAAGAAAACGTGCCGCGCGAAAAAGTATCACAGCCGCCAGAAGGCGGCAAACCGGCCAGGGCGTTGAACCGGCGACGGCGAATTGTCTCGCGCTGGGCGAGAGCGCGCCGGTTCACAGGCTCAGCGTCACGCTTATCGGAAGGGATGCCCTGTTTTCCGCTTTGTCCTCGCGATGATTTCGCGCCAGAATTCCTCTTCGCGGTCCACGCGCATCGAGATCCGGCAGTAGAGCACATCGAGACCATCGCACCGCACGCTGCCGAGATTGAACGCATCCTTCTCCGTGCAAATCAGCGCTTCGGCGCCCGAACCGCGAGCCTCCGCCTCAATTTCCGAGATTTCCTGCTGCCCATACCGATGATGGTCTCGGAAAAATTTCTGGCCCACGACCTGAAAGCCCCATTCCCGCAGATCGGAAACGAACGCCGGAGGATTCCCAATGCCGCAAAACGCGAAAAACCTCTTAGGACGCAGGCCTGCATCATCTTCGCTTACGGACCCATTTCTGGCCCAGACGGAATCGAGCTGCGTGCGGGCGTAAAAAATCGGCGCATTGGAATCCTGGCGGATGGCCGCTTCCAGGCCCGGAGAATGACCGCTCCGCGTAATCACGACAATGTCCGCGCGGGACAGCGCCGAGCGGGGCTCGCGCAGGCGGCCCGCGGGCAGCAGATGGCGGCCGCCAAAAGGATTCGAGGCATCGATCAGAACGATATCCACGTCACGGGCAAGTTGCAGGTGTTGGAAACCGTCGTCCAGCAGGAACCATCCAACCCCGCGTTTTGCGAGTTCGCCGCCGCGCGCGAAGCGATCGGCGCCCACACCCAGCAGGACGCGCTCGCCCAGGCGCGTTCGGAGGATTTGCACTTCGTCGCTCGTCAAATCGTCGCTAGCTTCCGTGCCGGATTGCTTTGCTTCTGGCGCGTTCGCCCCGGCCGCCGCGAGCTCACCTTGATAGCCGCGCGTCAAAATTCCGGTGGCTCGCCTCTCGGCGAGCAGGCGCTGCGCGATCCAAAGGACCATGGGCGTCTTCCCGGTGCCGCCGACGGTCAGGTTGCCGACGCTAATCACGACTCCGCCGAGGTGCTGCTGCCGCAGAATGCCCCACCGGTAGGCCTGGGCCCTGATCCGGACGGCCGCGCCATACGGCAGCGTTAGCGGCCAGAGAATCGATTCCGCGATCGTCACTCGCCGCTTCCCCAGGATTCAATCACGGCGGCAATGCGCTCGAGCGAGCGCGCCGTGGCCCCTCGGTTTCGTTCGGAAAGCTCGCGGGCGGCCTTTCCCATATGTTGGCGCAGCGTGTTGTTCTCGATGAGCTGCACCCACACTTTGCCAAGCTGCGGTCCGCTGGTGACCTGCACGCCGGCCTTCGCCGCCAAAAACAGCTGGGCCATGTCGCGGAAATTCTCCATGGATGGGCCGAACACCGGCGGCTTCGAGAACCAGGCGGGCTCGAGAATGTTGTGGCCTCCCGATGGTACAAGAGACCCACCCACAAATACCGCATCTGCAAACAGGTACAGCCCCGCCAATTCGCCGATCGAGTCCAGCACCAGCACGTCCGCATTTTCATCCAGCGTGGCCTCGGGACTGAGACGGCTGCGCCGCACGACCGTCCAGCCTCCCGCGGCGGCAATGTCGCTGGCGGCGTCGAAGCGGTCCGGCTTGCGCGGCGCGAGAACCAGCAGAGCCCGGCGCCACTGCCGCTGCACGATGTCGTATGCGGCCATCACGGCTTCCTCTTCCTCCGCCACGACGCTTCCTGCCACAACAATCGGCCAGCGGTCCTGCTGCCCGATCTGCGCTTCAAACCAAATGCCGAACGCGCCGATCTCCGGCGGATCGCTATCGTATTTCAGATTGCCGGTCACCTCCACGCGGTCCTCGGGCGCGCCCATTTCCCGCAAGCGCGAGGCGTCTTCCGGTGTCTGGGCAAGGAACAGGTCCGGATCCCGCAGCACGCGCGAGTAAAACGGGCCGACCAGAAACTTCCATCGGTCGTAGCGCGCGAAAGAGCGCTCCGAGATGCGCGCATTCACGAACGCCACCGGTATTCCCCTCCGCCGCGCCTCGCGCAAGAAATTTGGCCAGATTTCCGTTTCCATGACGATCACGATGGCAGGCCGAATCGCCCGCAGCGCGCGCCTTACCGATACGAACCAATCGAGCGGAAAATAGAAGACGCCGTCGGCGGCCGCCAGTCGCTCGCGCGCCAGGCGTTGGGCCGTCTCCGTGGTGGTCGAAACGTAAATCGCGCGGCCCGGGAAATTCGCTCGCAAGCTTTCCAGCAACGGCTGCGCGGCAAGCACTTCTCCCACCGACACGGCGTGGATCCAGACGGCATCGGCTGCTTTCTGCGCCTGGGCGCGAGCGGTAATATCGCGCGGCAGCCTTCCCAGCCGCTCGCGCAGCCCGCGCGATCGCTCGCCTTGCCGCCATCCGCGAAGCGCATAGTAAGGCGCGGCAATCAGCATGCCCACTGCGGTCAAGATGCGATAGAGGAGATACATGGGAAAGGCAGAGCGGCCTCTCACGAACCGCTTCGCGGAGCGCAAGACCGGTATTATAGTGGCAGCGGCCCGAATCGTGCACAACTTCCCGCACGATTGGGGGCATCGGACGAACAGACAGATGCGAACCGTTTCGCTCTTCGAATTGGCGCTCGTGGTCTGCGCAGTAGCCTTCGCGTGGGCTGGGAGCCCCGCGAACGGCACATCGTTCGCCGCGGCGCAAGCCGCCGGGAATTCCCTGCCGCACGATCGCCATGATGGATTGAGCGTCTCGGTCGATTCTTATCCCGATGCCGCGCGCGCCAAGGCAAAATTCGGCAAGGCCAATCCGATTCCCGTGGGCATACTTCCCGTGGAAGTGTTTTTGAGCAACGAAACGAACCAGCCGATCCACATCGATCTCAGCACCATCCAGTTGGAAGTGCATCCACCCGATAGCCGCCGTCAGGACATTGATTCGCTCACTGTCGCCGCCGTGGCCGACGCCGTCGCACATCCCGATGGCCCCCGAGCGCCACAAGAGCGGAGGTTCCCGATCGGGATACCGATGCCCGGCAAGGACAAGAAAGCAGAACGGGTAGCAGACCTCCTGCGGCCGCTGTCGCTGGACGCCGATATCGTGCCGCCGATGGGCTCGATCCACGGCTTCCTGTTTTTCGATCTCAGCCACGACATGTCGCTGGCTGAAACCGCGAGCCTTTACCTGCCGGACGCCAAAATCGTCCCGTCCAATAAGCCACTGATGTTCTTCGAGGTCGCTCTCGGGAAGCCGTCAGAGCAATAAGAACCGGAGGGCGAGAGACAGACCCGCGCGCTCGCCAGCCGTTCGGATATTTCATCCCGCTCGAATTCCTTGAGCGCTAGAAATCCCAACAAAAGAGAGCTGGGCGCCGTTCGCTCGCCATGCGGACGAGTACATCCGGTTCAACTCAGAAAGCAGATGTGCTAAGGTTACTGGTTTGGTTTCCGGCCTTTTGCTTGAAGAATAGACAGAAGCAGCAATCTGACACGGGGGGATAGCGATCCATGAAGAGCTCTTATAGCGGTGTGGCGGTCCCATCGGATGGCAAGGCGATTGTATATAGCGACGGCGTCTTCCGAGTGCCCGATCAACCTGTGATCCCTTTTATCGAGGGCGACGGAACAGGGCGCGACATCTGGAAAGCGTCGCGGCGCGTGTTTGACGCGGCTGTCGAAAAGGCGTACGGCGGAAAGCGGAAGGTGGCCTGGCTCGAGGTGTATGCGGGAGAGAAATCCTTCAATCAATTCAAGGAATGGCTGCCGCAGGACACCGTCGACGCGATCCGCGATTTCCGCGTGGGGATCAAGGGCCCGCTGACGACTCCGGTGGGCGGCGGAATCCGATCGCTGAACGTGACGCTGCGCCAAGTGCTCGATTTGTACGCTTGCGTGCGTCCAGTGCGGTACTTCCAGGGCGTGCCTTCGCCGGTAAAGAATCCGGAACGGATGAACGTGGTGATTTTCCGCGAGAACACCGAGGACGTGTACGCGGGCATCGAATGGCAATCGGGAACGCCGGAAGTCAAGAAACTGATCGATTTTTTGAACCACGAAATGCTGAAGGGAACGTCCAAGCGCATCCGCGAGGATTCGGGAGTGGGCATCAAGCCCATTTCTCCCACCGGCACCAAGCGACTGGTGCGGCGAGCGATTCAGCATGCGATCGAGAACGGGCGCAAGGTCGTTACCCTGGTCCACAAAGGCAATATCATGAAATTCACCGAAGGGGCCTTCCGCGACTGGGGATACGAACTGGCGACGCAGGAATTCCGGAAGCAGACGGTGACCGAGCGGGAAAGCTGGATTCTCGACAACAAGGACAAGGACGCGAACCTGACAGTCGAGAAAAATGCGGAAATGATCGAGCCGGGCCTCGAACAGGCAACCGCGGAGTTCAAGAACAAGATTTATGCGGAAGTGAAGCAGGCGCTCGATTCGATTTACGCGACGCACGGGCGGGGGCAATGGAAACAGAAAATTCTCGTCAACGACCGGATCGCGGATTCGGTGTTCCAGCAGGTGCTGACGCGCGCGGACGAGTATCAGGTGTTCGCCACGCCGAACCTGAACGGAGACTACTTGTCCGATGCGTGCGCGGCGCAGGTGGGAGGACTAGGAATCGCGCCAGGAGCCAACATCGGCGACGGCTACGGCGTGTTCGAAGCAACGCACGGAACGGCGCCCAAGTATGCGGATAAGGACGTGATCAATCCGAGCTCCGTGATGCTATCGGGCATGATGATGTTCGACTTCCTGGGATGGAAGGAAGCGGCGCGCCTGATCGAGGACGGCATCGCGCTGACGATCCAGCAGAAACAGGTGACGTACGATCTCGAACGGCTTCTGCCGGGAGCGAAGAAGCTGAAAACGTCGGAGTTCGCGAGCGCCATTATCGAGAACATGCAGGCGAGGGTGGCGGCCGACTAGCCGAGTTTTCGAGCGTGTTTCACGTTGTTTAGCGGCGGCGAAACCGCCGGGACATTTTCGTCAGTGAACTCCCTTCCGGGCTTGCGGCGATTCATGCAAAAGGATTGTAAGGATCAGATTCTTTGAGAGCCGGGGCAAACGCCTCGGCGAACATCAGGTGACGGGAATTTTGGCAGCGGGTTTTGCCCGGCATCGGCGGCCGGTCCGCTACAGTTTCGTTTTAGAACTTCATCGCTATAAATATAGCCGGCAAGATCGCCGGCGCCATAAGAGGAGGCGCGAATGCGGAAGAAGGTGACGGTGGTGGGAGGAGGATTTGTCGGTTCCACGACGGCGCAGCGGATTCATGACCTGGGGCTCGCCGATGTGGTGCTGACGGATATTCTGGAAGGAGTTCCGGCGGGCAAGGCGCTGGACATGGCGGAGTCGGGGCCGATCCTCGGCAGCGATGCGCATGCCGCGGGAATCTCAACGGCGTCGGGCGACTACAAAGGGACGGAGAACAGCGACATCATCGTCATCACGGCCGGCTTCCCGCGGAAGCCGGGGATGAGCCGCGACGATCTGCTCAAGGCCAACTACGACGTGATCAAAGGCGTTGTCGACGCGATCGTGAAACTCTCTCCGAACGCGATTCTGATTGTGGTGACGAACCCGCTCGACGCCATGGCGCAGGTCGCCTTCAAAGCCAGCAAATTCCCGAAAAACCGGGTGATCGGCATGGCGGGAGTGCTCGATTCCGCGCGCATGAGCACGTTCGTGGCGGCGGAACTGAATGTGTCCGTCGAGAATGTGCATTCCTTCGTGCTCGGAGGACACGGAGACGACATGGTGCCGCTCGCGCGGTATTCCACGGTGGCGGGAATTCCCCTGCCAGAGCTGCTGCCGAAGGATAAGCTCGATGCGATCATCACGCGGACTCGGAAGGGCGGCGCGGAAATCGTGAACTTGCTGAAGACCGGGTCGGCCTACTACGCACCATCGGCGGCGGCAGTTGAAATGGCCGAAGCGATTTTGAAAGACAAGAAAAAAATCCTGCCGTGCGCAGCGTATCTCGAGGGCGAATACGGTATTAAGGGCCTGTTCGTCGGCGTGCCCGTGAAACTGGGCGCCAGTGGAATCGAACAGATCATCGAGATCAAGCTGACGCCGGAAGAAAAAACGGCGCTCGATAAATCGTCGGCGTCGGTTCGAGAGCTGGTGAACGTGCTGGGAGTCTAGCTGCAGGCGATTGCGGGGCTTTGGACGCAAGTCCGAAGCCCCCGAGGAAAGAACACCAAGAGAATTCCCGTTCATCTCTTCCTTTTTTTTCTCATCCTGCTCATTAATTAATAGTACTAAAACGGTCTCAGCGATGTTGGCACGGAGGGCTACGGGTACAGGGAGAAAGTGAAGTGGTCAACTGAAAGCAAACACAGACAATGTTTTGGAGGCGCGGGTGGGAATCGTACCCCTAAGCACCTCTGATCTATTGAACTTACGCACTTTAGCAGTCGACAGAATCGCAGAAATTGTACCGAATTGCTGGATTTGCGTACAAATTGTACAAGGATTTCTACGCGGGTTGTGCAGGAAGACGTGGCAATGGCGACGTTTAATCTGTCCTTTCCGAGCGCGCTCACGTTGGATGGCAAGAAACCCAATTATCAGAAACCCACTTCGGTGCCCTTCGTCGTCAACGGGGCGGACCAATCGCCGGGCGGCGCCAGCTGTCCGCCTCCCCAAGCCAGCTTGCCTGCCTTGGGTGTCGTGGGCGGCAATTCGTCCGTTAATTCGGTGGTCTCGGATATCCAGGCAAGCCCAAACCGATCGGCCGAGTACACGGGAGGCGGTCTGTCGACGCCCAGCGTCGGAGACGTCACGGGTGGCCTCCCGTCGTCGGAGAGCACTCCATCGCAGCTCGAAGCTCTTGTCCAGCAAGTTGAATCCACTGCCGACTACGTCGTACAAGGACCCGCCACGAGCTTGCCGAATTACGGCACCCCGACCAATCCGGTAACCGTTGTTGTGGATTCCGCTAACAATGGAGCCACCGGGAATCTCACGCTTTCGGGAAACGTCACCGGCTACGGCACCTTAGTTGTCCGAGGAACGTACAGCCCCAGCGGGACGGTGGGCTGGAACGGCATGATACTGGTGATTGGCCAAGGGATCGTGATGGGCACTGGAGGAGGCAACAATTCCTATAACGGGGCTTTCTTTGTCGCCAACACCCGGGATTCAAGCGGCAACCTGCTGAGCACCCTTGGGGAGCCGACCTTTAATTGGAGCGGTGGCGGCGGAAACGGAATCTTTTATAACAGCTGTTCAATCAATAATGCCACCAGCAACCAAACCTATCGAGTCTTGTCGTTCCACGAGGTTCCTCAATGATTGAGAGATTGCAATCATGAAGCCCTTTCGAATCCACCGCTGGGCGCTCGCAACAGTGCTTACCTGCGGGGTGCTCGGCCCGGTTTCCGCGCAAACCACCTCTGAATCTGCGCCCTCGCCGACGGCGCAGCATTCTTCGGATGCGAAAACCGATCAGAAGTCTCCGCGGGTCTGGACGAATGACGACATCACCAGGCTTCGTACGCCAGCTGACAACTACATGGACCAAAAAGCGAATGCGGAACCTGAATCCGCGACCGCACGCAAGATCGCTTCTGCCAGTGCTGGTTCGGACCAGCAGAAGGCGGCCACGGATGGAAGTTCACTGCCGGACAACGCGGATGCTGTCGAAAAACTCATAGCGAAAACCGAAGAAGATATCGACCGGAAGCAGAGCGTACTCCGAAAGGCATCTGCTGACGCAGCGAGTGCCGGAAGCGACCTGCAGCGTTCGGAATTGAAAAGCAACGAAGAGATAGACAAGGCCGACCTCGACGCTTCGAATGACCAACTCAAACGACTGCAAGCGCGGCTGGCACAATTGAAATCCAAGAGCGCACCCGAGCCCAATAAAACAACGCAGCCCGCCCCCTAACCGGGTCAGCGCTGCGGCGGCCATTGGCGTGTGTAGCGATTCCGCACAAGCTCCGCAACTGGAAATGGCTTCGAATTCCCTTCTGCTAGAATTTCAAGAGGGAGTTATCCATCGGCAATGAACTTCTTCGGCCGAAACGCACCCGCGACGGGCGCCAGTGGAATCGAACAGATCATCGAGATCAAGCTGACGCCGGAAGAAAAAGCGGCGCTCGATAAGTCCTCAGCGTCGGTGCGGGAACTGGTGAACGTGTTGGGAGTGTAATAAGAGCCGGGTTTTGGGGGCATGGGCGCAGGACTAAAGCTCCGTTTGCCTTTCCTGCTGCACCGCAAGATATGCTGAGGCACCCCCATGCAGGCATGTCCTTCGGCAGCCTTCTCGGGGAGGGGGGCCGGAAAGGCATCGCGCTTCTCACGGCGCTTTTCGTCCCGATGCTCACCGGCGCGGCACATCGTCCGCAGGCGAGGGGGGCTACGATGTGGTGGAACTTGATTCCAAGATGAAGTAAAATCCCGCCGTGCTTCGCGCGATCCAAACGCAAATTCAACTGGTCGGAGGTTCCGATGAAGAAACTATCGATTTTTCTCGCGGCAGTGCTGGCGGCTTTTATTGGATTTTCGAGCTCGGCGATTGCGCAATCGGCGCGAGCCCTGCCGATACCCGACGCTCCAGTAGCCACCGAGATTCCCGGGGCACATGAGTTGCCGGATCCCAACTTGACGTACAAGGTCGCATTCGGAATTAAAAATGCCGCCCCGAAACCTGACGAGGTAAACCCGGGCCTCCTCGCTGTGGCGCGGTATTTCAATACGCTGGCCATGAATGGCGTGCCCGCCGATCATCGCAAGATCGCCGTGGTGTTTCATGGAGCCCCGATCTTCCTCGACAACGCGGCGTACAAGGCTCTCAACGACGGCCACGATAACCCGAACATCGCCTTGATCCAGAGCATGAAGAAGGCGGGGATCGACTTCCGCGTATGCGGCCAGGAACTCGTGGGAAGAAAGATCGACCCGGAGACCGTGCTGCCCGAGGTGCAGATCGATCTATGGGCCTTGACGACGATTACCAATCTGCAGACTCGCGGTTACATTTACATCGCGGGAAATTAGGCCCTCTCCACCGCGTGTCGCGCAGGAAGATGCGCGCAAGAACTCCGGCGAAAAGAGCTGCTCGATTTGCCGCCGATGGCGACCCGTGCTAGGGAAGACGGGCAATCCTTGCACCCATTGCGAATCCATGCAGGCAACGTCGGGTCAAGCCGGATGATTTCGAACGACCAATGATCCAGGCCAGGCCTCATCTGATCCCGCGGCCCGAACGGCCGCGGGACCGGCGGGATGTGTAGCGATTCCGCACAAGCTCCGCAACTTGAAATGGCTTCGAATTCCCTTCTGCTAGAATTGCAAGACGGAGTTATCCATCGGTAATGAACTTCTTTGGCCGAAATGCACCCGCGACGGGCGGCAAACAGGAAGAAGCATCCGCATCGCGACGGTTCACGCTGGATCTGGCGCGCGCCGAGAACCTGGCGACGATGCTGGCGCACAGCCGGGCATCCCGCGTGGTGGAAGTGGCCGACTTACTCGCCGGAATGTACCTCTACGAATGGGACCGGCTCTCGAAATACTGGGAGGGCGACGACCAGGAACGAATCGAAAAGCTGCTCCGCCAGATCTGCCAGATCAGCCCGCAGCGGTGGAATTATTGGATTCAGTATTACGACAAGCTACGGAACAACGGAGAAGAACGCGCGGGTCTGCTGCCGCCGCTGCGACGGAAATTGCAGAAGGAATCCGCCGGCGATCCGCCTCTGAAGCATTCGGCCGAGCTGATGTCGGTGCTGAAACAGGCTGAAGAAATCGCGCCCTTTCACGATACATCGGGCGCACGGGCCGTTCCTATTCTTACCAGCGAGTGCGTCCTGCTCTGCATCGTGCGGCGCGGAGGTTCGGATATCAGCCGGAAGCTGGCCGCGAGCGGGCTGAACGTGCCGCAGCTTGAGCGGGACGCGACGTCATCGCGGCGCGCGCCGCGGAGCTGACGGCTCGCTCCTCCCTGGAATCGTTCAAATAATCATCTTAAAGCGCGGCCACAGGACGGAGAGCGGCTCGCTCGGCTCGTGGCAGAGATACACCGGAACGTTCTGCTCGACGGCCATCGCGTGTGGATTCGTGATCGTGGCCACGCGCTGCACTTCGCCGAAGTAACCGGCGAATTGCGTGGCGCGCTCGCCAAAAATAATCACGCACGAGCCCGAATAATTACGAGGCCCCCAATAATAGTAGCTGTTGTGCCCGCTGATGGCTTTGGGCAGTCCCAGCTTCGGCCCGTAATAGTCGATCGCGCCGGCCTCTCCGTAGTTCCCCGCCAGAATCGCGCAGCCAGCCTGCTCGGACGCCGGAAGATTGTGATACACCCTAGCGACGGTTTCCGCCATGTTGTCCCAGCCGAACATGTCGGCATAGAGCTGAGGAAGCGGGACGGTGGCGTCGCGCTCGGTGCGCACGTGAAAGGAAGCGGGAATCATCTTCAAATAACGCAGAAAAGCGTTCACGGGGAGCACGGGCACGCCAAAAGGCACGGCTTGCAAACCGCCGACCACCAGCAGCACCGGCAGCGCGATGGCGAACGACCGGCGCCAGGGACCGCCCGGCTTGAGGAAGCGCTCCCATGCAACGCCACCGGCAGCCATCAGCACGGGATATACCGGCAGCGGATAATACGTCTTGCCGTTAAAGAGCATGAAGATTCCCAGCACGATGAGGTAGGTCCAGCCGAGAAAATGCCACTGCTTCCCTTTGTCGCTGAAAAAATACCAGGCCAGGCCGCCAAGCCAGATCGGCAATGCGACCGGGTGCAGGAAGATGATTTGTTCTTCCAGGAAGCGCAGCGGCGATACGTGAACGTTCTTGTAAAGCTGCGCGTTGCGCACCACTTCGATTTGCGGCCAGCCGTGGCGCGCCTCCCACAGGAGATTGGGTAGAAAGATCGCAAAAGCAACGAGTGCGCCGAGCCAGATCCACTTCGAACGGAACAGGCGGGATTGGCCCGAAAGCAATAGCCCTGCGGCGAGGGCGAAGCCGAACACGAGCATGGAATGCTTGTTCTCAAGGCCCAGGCCCGCCACCACGCCAAAGACCACCCAAAGCCGCGGCGATGACCCGTTGACAATGCGCACGACGATCCAGGCGCACAGGAGCCAGAAGAGAGGCTCGAAGGCATTCATGGAAAAGAAGCTATCGAACGCTAAATAGGCAGGTGCGAAAAGGATCGCGGCGGCGGCGAGAAATTGCGCGAGAAGGCCGCCACCGAGTTCTCCGGCAAGCGCGCCTGTGATCCAAACCACCGCCGATCCGGCGAGAACGGGAAACAGGCGCAGCGAAGCGAGCGAGTTGCCGAAAAGATGCCGACTGAGCCATGCAACGACGGCAATGAGAGGAGGCTGGTCGACGTAGCCCCAGGCGAGGTGCTCGCCGCAGGCCATGTAATAGAGTTCGTCACGAAAGAAACCGTAGTGGCCGATACCGGCAAACTGAATCAGAAGCTTAACGACGGAAAGTACCGCGAGCAGAAACACGGCGCTGACCGCGACTCGATGAGATGACTCGCGAAGGGCGGGCTGCTCTTCTAAAACAGCAACTCTGATCTCGCTCATGCGGGCTGGTACACAGCGAGTCTCCCAAGATTCGGCTAAGGACATTCCATGGGCGTTCTTCGTTTTCCTTGGAGCATCAGGCAAAGTGCGGGAGCCGGCGAAAGCACCGGCTCTCCGGGAAACGCCGCCTGCACGATATCAACAAGAAGCGGGCGTTAAGGTTTCCGCAAAACGCCCCTCCTTACGATGCAGGTTTATGGGCCGGGGCGGTATGAGGAGTCGCGGCGGCCTCTACAATCGTCGCCGTCTCGATGCGGTCGAGATTCGGAAAGCTCTTGTCGATATATGCCTTCCCCTGGCTCGTAATCAGGCCCTGGTCGGGTTTGTCGCCATATCCACCATAAAGCTTTTGAACCACGTCCATGCCGGAAGTGACCTGGCCGAATGGAGCAAAGCCCTGGTTATCCAATCCGGTGTTATTACCGAGATTGATGAAGATCTGGGTGGTTCGTGTGTTGGGACCGGCGGTTGCAAAAGTCAGGAAACCCGGATGATTGCTCTGGGTGACGCGATCGTCCTTGATATCGGCGTTTTTCCAAGCCCTGTTGACGGCAGGGTCGGCGCTTAAGCCAAACTGCACCACGAAACCGGGCACGACGCGAAAGAAACTGGCATCGTTGTAGAAATGGTGCCGCACGAGATTATAAAAACGGTCGGCGCCAATGGGCGCCCAGGAACGGGTAACCTGCACAGTGAAGTCGCCCTTGGTGGTGACGAATTTTACTTCATAAGAATTGGGGGCTTTTGCATTGAGTGTTGCGGGATGAAGCAAAGCGGGATCGATTGTCATGTGTGTCGTTGTCCTCGTTCTCGGATGCACGGATGTCGCGGGCTTGGGAGCCGCGGAATGTGTTTGTCCCGCAAGCGCCGCGGGGGTCCAACAGGCCAGCGTGAAAAGACAGAGCCAAGCAAACTGTCTCATCTTATTATTTCCTCCCATTTTTTCGCTGCAGCCTCCACATCTTGCATGAGCCGGAGCGTATTGCCACCAAGAATTTTCCGGATGCTGCTCTCGGAATAACCCTTTTTGAGCAGTGCATCGGTGATTCGCGGCAAATGCGAGGCGTCTTCCATGCCATAGGGCATGTCAGCGCCATCGAAATCCGAGCCGAGGCCAACGTGGTCCGCGCCCACCAGCTTAACAGCGTGGTCAATGTGGACGATGATATCGGTCCATTCGACGCGCGGCAGCTTTCCTTCGGCAACCAACTCGCGCGTGAGCTTATCCACTTCTAGCAACTGGCAGGCCTGACTCTCACCGCAGCGCTTTTTCGCTTCGGCCTCGATGTGCTTTCCAAACTCCGGGTGGGCTTTCATTGCGTCACGGAATTTCTGGCTCAGGAATCCAACGTGATAGTTGATCTGGATGACGCCGCCCTTGGCGGCCAGCGCCTGGATCATATCGTCGCTCATGTCTCGAGGGGAATCGCAGAGCGCGCGGCAGCAGGAATGGGAAGCGATCAACGGCGCCTGGCTAACGGCCAGCGCGTCGTAAAAAGCCTTATCGGAGGCGTGCGAGACGTCGACCATGATCCCGAGGCGATCCATCTCGCGGACGACCTGCTTGCCGAAATCGGTGAGGCCGTTGTGCTCCGGTTTGTCGGTGGAGGAATCGGCCCAGGCGTTATTCAAGTTGTGGGTCAGCGTCATATACCGCACGCCCAGCTCGGCATAGGTGCGAAGAATGCCCAGATCGTTGTCGATCAGGTGCCCGCCCTCAACGCCCAGGAGAATCGCGATGTGGCCTGCCAGGCGAGCGCGTCGAATGTCTTCGGCGCTCGTGGCGAGTTCAAGATCGCCGGGGTGGAGAGCCACCTGCCGGCGGACGGCGCCGATCTGGGCGAGAGCGCGCTGGACCGCCTCGGGCCCGGTAACACTGCCAGGCGTCCAGACGGAGAAAAAGACAGCGCCAAGGCCGCCATCGCGCATACGCGGAATGTCGATCGAGCCATCGGCGTGGCGCGCACCGAGATCGAAACGATCGAAGAACAGGCGCTGCGTCGTATCGACGTGCGTGTCAACGACAAGGGAGCGAAATTGGAGATCGCGCGCCTGAGATGAAATGTCCGATTGCGCGCCAAGGCCGAGCAGCGGAAGAATCCCTCCCCGCCATGCAGCATACTACGGGCGAGCCGGGGCGCCTCGCAGCGTTCGGCGTCTTTCTTCGGATCTGAATGACCAAACGCGACGTCCCGCCCGATCGCAAGGCCGGACGGCTACCCGAGGCGCACGGCCCCCCTCCCCCAGCGTTGCCGGGCCAAAGAATAACCGCCCGTAAGGCATACGCTGCACAGGGCTCAGGTTCAGGCGTGCATCCGAGAAAATTGTCATATGATGGAATTCGCAGTTCGGACGAGCGAAAATTCATGGCCAACGACCATATTGCCGAATTAAAAAAATGGGCGAATGAGCTTGCCCATCGGAAGGACGAGTACGAAACCGTGGAGTGGATTCGCGCGGTGGAACTGATCAGCAAGAGCTTCGGAGTGAAGACGCACGAAGTAGCCGTGCTGGGGTTGACCAAGGACGAACGATCGCTGAGATTTCTCGCGCCGGACACCCTGCGGGCCGTGGGGCAAATCCCGCTTTCCAGCGCCAGCGCCCTGGCATCGCGCACGGTGCGGGAGATGCGGCCGGAAATCGTCAATCACTTTCATGCGGTACCTCACGCCACGGTATTCGAAGGCGTGCCGATTGCCGTGGACGAACGCGGCGACCCCATCCAAAAAATCATGAGCTCGCCGGTTGTCATCAACGACAAGGCGATTGGCGTTATCCAAGTGTCGCGCAAAGGGAAAACGGCCGCCGAAGCGGGGCCGGATTTCACACCGCCTCAGCTCCGCACTCTGAAACTCATTTCCGACGTGCTTGTCCCGTGCCTGGTGCTCAGCGCCAAGAAATAAGCTCTTAAGGAATCCATTCTCGAAATACCTCGCGGAGCAACGCATGCGCTTGTCCGCTGGCAAGTGCGAGCTACAATAACGGCTCAAGCCGCGAAGTCGGAGTGATTATTCGTGAACGGCGCTCGTTGCGCGCTCCTCGCAATCGTCCTTCTCTTCCCTATGCGCGCCTGGGCGTGGGGCTGCAAAGGCCATGAGACCATCGCACTGATCGCCGAAAAGCATTTGACGCCGCATGCGCGAGCCATCGCGGACCAGATCCTGCGCGATAGTCCCATCGATCCGTCCCTCCCGCGGTATTGCAAGAACACGGGGCTCGATGCGTTTACAGATTCGTCCACCTGGGCCGACGATTACCGCAGCCAGCGTCCGAAGACCGGCGACTGGCACTTCATCGATATCCCGCGCGGCGCCGCGCAGGGTGAAATCGAGAAGTACTGCCGCTCGGACGACTGCGTAACCAGCGCCATCAGGGACCAGATGGGACTCCTGCGGACAGCGGACAGTCCGAAGCAGCGAGCGGACGCTTTGCGCTTCATCATCCATTTGGTGGGAGATCTTCACCAGCCGCTGCACACCACCACCAACAACGACCGCGGCGGGAATTGCGTGCCTCTGTCCTTCTTCGGACAGAGCCCGCAACTCACGAATGCGCAAAATGAAACCTATGCGCCGAATCTGCACTCCATCTGGGACTTCGGCATTCTTGAACGGATGACCGACGGAGAAACCGTCGCACAATTCGCCGAGGAATTGGACGGGGAATTCCGCGGCCGCATGGCGCCCTGGCAACAAGAGGGCATCCGATTGGACGATTGGGCCTGGGAAAGCCACGAAGCCGCGGAGCGGACGGCGTATGGCGATCTTCCGCGAAAGATTCCCATCGAGACGCCGCGGGCCGGCGATAGCTGCGCCGGCGACAACCACATTGGGACGAGAATGCTGTCCCTGCACGAGCGCGTCGCCGGGGATTATCAGAATGCGGCTGCAAGCGTGATCCGCGAGCAACTGGCCAAAGCGAGCGTGCGGCTGGCGATGATTTTAAATTCCATCTGGCGGTAGCAAGCAAGAGAATGAACCCGCCGGCCAGATTGTGGATCGAACGGCGAGGCTTCGGGCGTAATAATGATTGACATCACTCCGCGTGCTTGTTAATTTTCGAATCGCAAAATTTTTCCGATTCACACAAGTGGAGGCACCGCAGCTCGGAACAACTCATGGCGTTCGTCGCGAAGAAAATATTTCTAACCAAGGGAGTGGGAAAACACCGCGAGCGCCTCTCAAGCTTCGAACTGGCGCTGCGCAACGCGGGAATTGCGGCGTGCAATATCGTTCGAGTTTCTTCGATTTTTCCTCCCTACTGCAAATTGATCTCGCGCACCGAGGGGCTCAAGCACCTGAAGCCCGGCCAGGTAGCGTTCACCGTGATCAGCGAGAACCAGACCCGCGAACCACACCGCTTGATCGCCGCCGGCGTCGGCTTGGCGCTTCCGGGCGACAAGTCGATGTATGGGTACCTTTCCGAGCATCACTCATTCGGAGAACCCGAAGAAGTTGCCGGCGAATACACTGAAGAACTGGCGGCGGAGATGCTGGCGACGACGCTCAACGTCGAATTCGATCCGGATTTGTCCTGGGACGAAAAAAAAGAGGTCTACCGCATTTCCAACAAAATCGTCCGCACCATGAACATCACCCAATCGGCCGTGGGAGATAAGCGCGGGCTTTGGACCACGGTGCTCGCTGCGGCCATCTTGCTCTCCGACGACGATTAATCACAGACTTCCTCCGGAAACTTCCCCGATCCCAAGGTCCGCTTGAAAACGATTGCGCCGTTCCCGCCGCGAGGCCCGTGCAGTCATCTTCACTTTCACTACCCGGCATGGCCCTGATCGATACGCGGGAGATTATCGCTTTTTCGAGGAGCGCGGCTTGGTCCGTGGTTTCAGATAGCCGATGCGCTGCAAAACGGCTCCGACGATCAGCGGAAGCGCAACCGTCGCGTCGTCGAGGACTTCCGCAAAGCGCCCCCCTTCCTCCGGCGGAATAAATTTGCCCCAGGAAACGGCTTCGGTGTAGGTGCTCCCCGACAGGCCGCCCCAGTTGACCGGCTCCGGACAAATGCGAACTCCATACTTATAGCGCTTCAGCGGGAGTTTTTCGTAGCCGCGCCGCGCGAGAAGCTCCGCATACACGCCGAATTGCTGCGCCCAATTGCGCGGCACGCCTCCGCCCACGGTAAAAATGCCCATTTCCTTGGTGGCCAGCATGGTTTCGGCATAGTGCTCGAAGTCGTGGTAAGGATCGAAACGCAGGAGCGGCCTGCCTGCGTCCGCGCGCAACCGCTTGTGCAGCGCGAAATCGATGCCCAGTTCCGAATCGGTGAAGGCGGGCACGTAGACCGGCACGTTTTTCTCGGCGCAGCTTTTCAGAATGCCGCGGCCCTTGGCGTGACGCACCAGGTATTCGCCGATCCGGCGATTGACTTTCCAGCTGCACACGACTTCATTCGCGTCCCACTGGTCGAGAATATGCTGCATCACTTCCTCAACCGCATCGAGATTCACTTCCGGCTCGAGCGAGTCGTAGACCCGGTTGTAACCCGCCACGAAAAGCTGGCGGTCGTCCATCTTCGCGTCGTACCGAAAATGCGAGCGTCCGGTGGCCTCCACCAGCCCGTGCGCCATCAGAGCGCCCGTGGAGACGATGGCTTTTACGATGCCGGACTCGACCAGATCGCAGAACAAAAGGCCCATCTTGCCAACAGTCAATGCTCCGGAAAGAGTCAGGACCACGTGACATGCCTTATCGCGAGCCATGGCTTCGAGCACGTCGGCGGCGTCGCCAACCTGCCTCGCGGTGAAGGCGGTCCGTCCCATGGCGCGGACGAGATCGTCGATGGTATGAATGCGCGAGAGGTCAAGCGGATAAATCGGAGTGAGACGGTCTTCGATTGGGTCGTGCAGGGTTCGTCCTGTCACACCCTTTTTCTTTGCCATTCAGCGTCCTCGCAGGTAATGTAGCTCGGCCCGAATTTCGTGGAGAGCGCGGATGCTCTTGCGCGTCTTATTGATATTACAAATCAGGTCGCAAACGAAGAACAATTTCGACTTTTTTCGACGAATACAAATGGAGAGCGACTGCTCCAAGGTGCGCAAGGAAATGCCGGAAAGATTCTCAGACGAGGAATAAAAATGCGGGAGGCGGTTATGACAGGCTTTGCAACTTCGGCAGTGATGTGGCAGCGAGACGTTTACTTCGAGGTCTACTCGCACGGATTCATAGCCTGGATCATTATCGGCCTGCTCGCAGGATGGATCGCAGGCCATCTGACGCGCGGCCGAGGATTCGGCTGCATCGTGGATGTGATCCTGGGACTCATCGGAGCGGTTCTCGGCGGATGGATTTTTACCAAGCTGGGAATCGTGGCGCTTGGATTTTTCGGAAGCCTGGCGGCGGCCACGGTCGGCGCGATCCTGCTCGTGGCCATTGCGCGATTATTCGCGGGCGGCAGGCGAGATTAACCGAATGTAAGAATCCGACGGAGGCGGAAAATCCCTTCGGCGCCCCCGCCACGGAGACTGCACTGCCGCGCCAGCCGGCCGTTTATTTCTCAGCGCTTCCGTGAAGGACGTCTGCGCAAATCCTCTTCTTAACTTTTAGGCATAACTTCATCTTCAATTCGATGAATCCGAAGTGGAAGAACTTCCAAGCTCACAGCGGTATTCGCTCGTCGCAAATGGCTAAGCCTCGATGATCTTGTTGCGCAGCGCGTAGCGCACCAGGTCGCTCACCGTATGCACCTGCACTTTGCGCATGATGTTGGCCCGATGTGTGTCCGCTGTCTTCACGCTGATGCCCAGCGCCGAAGCGACTTGCTTGCTGCTGTTCCCTTCTGAAATCAAGCGGATGATCTCCCGCTCGCGTGGTGTGAGGCGTTCTTTCACATCCGAAGAGCCTCGGCGGAATGAGCCGCCCGCGGCGCTCAAATTGGTGAGCATCAGTTCGGTGGCATGCGACGTAAAAAACGGCTTGTGGTTCGCGAGCGCCTCGACCGCCAGGACGAGATCGCGGTCCGATTCGCTTTTCGTGACATATCCGAGAATCCCGGCCTCAACAACCTCACGGATAATCTGATCGGAATAGTGCATCGACAACACCAGAACCTCGGTTTCAGGGAAATTCTTTCGAATTTGCCTCGCCGCTTCCAGTCCATCCATTTCGGGCATGCTGATATCCAGGACCGCGACGTGCGGCTTGAGCTGTTCGGCCTTAGCAACCGCCTCCTTCCCGGTGTGCGCTTCCCCACAAACTTCCCAGCCAGGATGTGTCTCGATCATTGCCTTGAGACCGCGCCGCATTAAGTCATGGTCGTCCGCGAGCAGAATACGCAGTGATTTCATCATTGGGCCTCCCAGTATTTGTCCAGCTTTCGTGCCGATTGAACCAAACGCCAGGCGGGTCATTTTGCGAGAACGGACCGGATGGTTTCCAGAAGCTGAGCAAGCGGAGCGGATTTTATCGCGAAGCCGTGCACACCGATCTTCGCCATTTCGTCTTTCATCTGTTGAGACTCGTGCATCGTGAAGGCCACCACCTTCGTCCGTGGAGCAGATTGTAGAATTTGCGGAGCCGCCTCCAGACCGCTCATCACGGGCATGCTCACGTCCAGAATCACCAAATCCGGGTTCAACGCTCTGGCTTGTTCGATGGCTTCTTTCCCGTCGCGGGCTTCCCCGCACACTTGCCACCCCATTCCTATAATTGCAGATCGCAGGCCTCGCCTAACGGCCTCGTGGTCGTCCGCAATCAAAATTCTCCAGGCCTGCTTCCGGCCTAGAGCAACGTCGTTGGCCACGCCCTCTGTCGCAGCCGCCAGCGGCGTGGCCGATAAGCTTTGTGCCATCAATCCGAGCGTCGCTTTCCAATCCCGTTCCTCGATCGTTGTTCATCTCCTGATACTTCTCTTCCTCAAACTAACAAGCAAAGCTCATTTCGGTACGGCGTCGCAATACAGTATTTCCCTTAGGGAAGGCGGCGAATTCCTGTAATGGAAAAGTGAGGCAAGGCCCTTTTTTCATGGCCGATGGAGGCAGCGTGCCGCGGGCTGCCCAGCAAACTCACCGTGCCGCCCTGCAACGCAGGGTGTGATACGATGGCCGACTGGCAATTCGACAATGCATGTGAGCCAACCTCCGATGTCGCGGTAAATCTTCGTGGGATCCGCAGGCAGGTTGGATCAGAAAATCGGAAAACAAACTTGAGCACATCTTCATTGTGGGCCATCCCTCTGGGCGGGCTGGGCGAGTTCGGCATGAACATGCTCGCGCTGCGGAGTGGGGACGACATTCTCGTGATCGACGCCGGGCTGATGTTTCCCGAGCAGGAATTGCTCGGCGTGGATATCGTAATCCCCGACATCACCTACCTGAAACAGAACAAGCACATGGTCCGCGCGATTGTCCTGACCCACGCACACGAGGACCATATCGGCGCCCTCCCCTACATTCTGGGCGACCTGAACGTGCCGGTGTACGGCACACAGTTCACCCTTGCACTTGTTCGCAAAAAGCTCGAGGAGCACGGGCTGCTCGAAACGGCCAAGCTGCACGAAGTCGCAGCCGGCAATATCACTACGATCGGCCCGTTCCAGATCGAGTACCTGCACGTGACGCATAGCACGATCGATTGCGTGGCGCTGGCCATCCGGACGCCCTTGGGGATCATCATCCACACGGGGGATTACAAAATCGACCCCACGCCCGTGGACGAAAAGCCCTTCGACCTGCATGCCTTCGCGCGTTACGGGCAGGAAGGCGTGCTGGCGCTTTTCAGCGACAGCACCAACGTCGAGCGTCCCGGATTCACGCCCTCCGAGCGGGCGGTGGTCGTGCGGCTCGATGAACTCTTCCGCGCCGCGCCGGAAAAAGTGGTGGTCTCGTGCTTTTCGAGCTCCATCCATCGCGTTCAGCAGGTCATCGACGTCGCGCGGACCGTGGGGAGAAAAGTGGGCTTCATCGGGCGCAGCATGGTCGACAACATCGAGATTGCCCACGGCCTGGGAAAGCTGCACATTCCCGACGGCAGCATGGTGCGCCCGCAGGACATCAAGGGCTACGATTCCAAGCGCCTCGTGGTGCTTGTGAGCGGGACGCAGGCCGAGCCGATGTCCGCGCTCTCGCGAATTTCCGTCGACAATCACCGCCTGTTCAGCATCGCCGAGAACGATACGGTGATTCTGTCGGCGCGCATCATTCCCGGCAATGAAAAAGCGATTTTCCGCATGATCGACCATTTTTTCCGGCGGCGCGTCCTGGTGTATTACGAAGGCGGCCGTTCGGCGCCCATTCACGTGTCGGGCCATGCCAGCCAGGAAGAAATGAAAATCCTGCTGCAGCTTGTGAAGCCCAAGTATTTTATTCCGCTGCACGGGGAATACCGGCACCTGTTCCGGCACGCGGCCCTGGCGGAAAGCGTGGGAGCCGTCTCGGGGCAGATTTTTCTGCTGGAAAGCGGCCACCCGGTGGAATTCAAGGCCGATGGCAGCGCCTCCCAGCGCGAGCAGGTGCCGGCGGGCCGCGTGTGCGTCGATTCAGGGTCGCTCGAAGAGCTGGAAGAGGTGGTGATCCGCGACCGGCGTCACCTGAGCGAAGACGGCGTGGTGGTCCCGATCATCGCCATCGACAAGCACACCGGCCGGATCGAAATCTCGCCGGAGATCGTGACGCGCGGCTTCCTGAGCGAAGACGGGCAGGAAATCCTCCGCCAGGCGCGCGACGTGATCCTGCGGACGGTGGAGCAGTCCAGCCCGGAGGAAAAGATGGACTGGAGCGTGATCAAAGAAAAAATTCGCATCGATCTGAAGCGATTCCTCAATAAACATACCGCCAAACGACCGCTGATTTTGCCTGTCATCCTGGAAGTGTAGTATCCGGTTCACCCCGCCTGAGTTCAACCGTGCTATTCAGCCTGCGAGCGTACCGGCCCAGCGACTTCGAGGCGCTCTACCAAGTCGACCGGCAGTGTTATGCGCCGCAGATCGCGTATTCGCGCGGCGAGTTGCGGCGTTATCTGCAGCTTCCAGGGGCGGAATGCGTGATTGGGGAGGCCGAAGGCAAACTTGCGGGCTTTTGCCTATCGGCACGGCAGGGAGGCTATGGATACATCATCACGATGGACGTGCTCGCAGCCTATCGCCGGCAAGGAGCCGCCACTGCACTGCTCGACGAAATCGAACGCAGGCTCGCCGCCCATGACGTGCGGGTCGTAGGGCTGGAAACGGCAACAGACAACGGGCCCGCGATTGCGTTTTGGAGCAAGCATGGATATCGTAAACGATGTGTGCGCAAAGGCTATTATCCCGGCGGCCGCGACGCGTATACCATGTCGAAAGAGCTCACCGCTCCGGCGGAGCCTCCCAGGGAGAAAGAATCCAGCTGATTCCTGCCATCCATGTGCGGGTGCATAAAATAAGTTTTCCCTAGGAGACATCTTGCACGATTACCTGCTGTCCCTGCTTCTGGGCATTGTCGAAGGGCTCACGGAGTTCTTGCCCGTCAGCTCCACCGCGCATTTGCGCATTTCCGAGGCGCTGCTGAACGTCAGCTTGTCGAGCGGCTACTGGAAGATGTACACGATCGTCATTCAACTGGGCGCGATTCTTTGTCTGCCCATCTATTTTCGCCACCGCATCGCGAAATTTATATCCACGTTTCCGCGCGGCGAACGCGGCGACCGCACCGTCCTCACGCACCCGCTAAGCCTGACGATCATCGCGTTCGTGGTTACGGCAATACCCGCATTCCTGCTCACCAAGATCATTGGAAAACATTTGGAAAGCCTTTTCATCATGGGCGCCTCGTTGCTGATCGGCGGCATCGTCATGTGGATCGTCGATGCCATGAAAGCGCCCTGGGAAAAGGCCGGCCCAAGCGCGCCTGGAAGCCACATTCACACCTGGCACATGGAAGACATGAGCCTGCTGCAATCGGTGTGGATTGGCGCATGCCAGATTTTATCGGCGGTTTTTCCGGGCACCTCGCGTTCCATGTCGACCATCGCGGCCGGCCAGGTTGCGGGAATGTCGCGCGCCTCCGCGCTCGAATTCTCGTTTTTTCTTTCCATCCCCACCATGGTGGCGGCAACGGGATACGATCTGCTGAAATCGCTGCGGGGTAAGGGAGATAATCCCATCGGCGTATCCGAAATCGACGCGCACGGATGGATCGTGCTGGTCATCGGGTTTGTCGTCTCTTTCATCGTGGCCTATGGTTCGGTGGCCTGGTTCATGGCGTGGGTGCGCCGCCGCGGATTCACTCCCTTTGCGATCTATCGCATCGTCGTGGGAACCGCGGTGCTCTTCTGGGTGATAAGACTCGGCGGGCATTAGCCGGGAATCGTTGCTGTTACTCTTCCGGTATGCGCCAGCAATTGGCGGAAGAATCTGTATTTACTCTCCCGGTTCGTTTGGTATAGTCGTTGGCGTACTCGCGTTTCTCCCTGTGGGCTCCGCGCAACAGCGCCCGCGCACCCCACGTTCGTGAGCTGGTGTGTCGTTGTGGCCTTGAACAGTTTCCAAGAAACCGTTTTTGATGGCCGCCATGCGCACGGGCTTCCCGCGGGAGCCTTCCCCTGTTTAACTTTCTTAGCACGCCGAATCTGTGCCCAGTTCGAAGCACATGGAGTACACTCTTTGAGCTGTCCGGGCGGCTGTGCGCAGTGCCAAGGGAGAAGTTGTGCGCATCCTTTCACCGACCGAAAGCAAGCGGTTCAATGAACTGATCGGCTTCGTGGGACTGAGCGTGGCCATTCTTCTGGCCTTAAGCCTGCTGTCCTATTCGCCAAGCGACCCGTCATTCAACGTCTCGGCGCCCTCCGCCGGAGCCGGACAAGCTCAGAACTGGATCGGGCCCGTGGGGGCGCATCTTGCCGACCTGTTTTTTCAATTCAGCGGTTTTTCGGCCTTTCTGATTCCGGTCGGCATCTTTTTGCTGGGTATGCGCTGGTTCCGGAGCCAGACACTTGAGGCGCCGGCTGCCAAGGTGGTTGGCTCGGTTTTGTTGCTCGTGTCGCTTTCCGCGGAGCTTGCCCTGCTGCAGAAATCCATTCACGTTCCCGAGGTGCGCGGCGCCTTGCCCGCGGGAGGCTTGCTGGGCACGGTGCTGGCCGACGGAATGCGGGCGGCATTTAATTCCACAGGGGCGCATTTGGTTGCCCTCGCGACGTTCGTCATCGCGCTCTTCCTGACGACACGCTTCTCATTCCGCTCAGCCGCGGCGTGGGCCAAGAAGCCCCTGGCCGCCGACGGCTACCTGGGAAAATCGATCGCGCGAATCAAGGACTGGCGCGAGGAGCGCGAATCGGCGCGATTGCGTAAGCGCGTCGAGGAGATCAAGATCGCGGGGCGCCCTCCCATCAAGCAGCAGCGCATTTCGACCAAGGAACTTGCGGAAGAGGAGGAAGGCCAATCCGTTCTGGACGCCGAGCCGAATCTGCCGGAGCACGGCCCTGCCGTGATCCAGTTCCACGACTCCGAAATGCAGCCTTCGAAGAAGGCCGCGCCTCCACCCAAAGCACCGCGCGGGAAGACGAATTTTCGGCTGCCCTCGCCTGGATTGCTCAATACTTCCGAGCGCGGCGAGAAAATGGATGAAACCGAGCTGAAAGAGTGCGCCCGCGCCATCGAACAAAAATGCGCGGAATTCGGCGTCGGCGGGCATATTACGCAGATCAACCCTGGGCCGGTAGTCACCACTTTTGAATTTAAGCCGGAAGCCGGAATCAAATACAGCAGGATTACCGGGCTCGGGGACGATCTCTGCCTGGCCCTGCGCGCCGAATCGATCCTGATCGAGCGCATCCCGGGGAAATCGACCGTCGGAATCGAAGTGCCCAACGCACGGCGGGAGACGATTGCCTTGCGCGACGTGATCGAGTCGCCCGAATTTTCGCACTCGCCCTCAAAACTCGCCCTGCCGCTCGGCAAGGATTTGATCGGGCGTATCCGCGCGGCGGATTTAACGCAAATGCCTCACCTTCTGATTGCCGGCTCGACGGGAACCGGCAAGAGCGTATTCATCAACTCCCTGCTCATGGGCATGCTCTACAAATCCACACCCGACGAAATGAAGCTGGTGCTGGTTGACCCGAAGCGCCTCGAGCTGGGCCTCTATGTGGACATCCCGCACTTGTTTACGCCGGTGGTGACCGATGCCAAAGTGGCGGCCAACGTCCTGCGCAACGCCACCCGCGAAATGGAGCGGCGATTGAAAATGCTCGCCCAGCGCGGCGTGCGCAACATCGAACAGTACAACCGGACCTTCGAAAAGGGACAGCCGCTTTCGCTCTTCGATGGTGCGGACCAAGAAGAGCACCGCCCGCTTCCTTATCTGGTAATTGTGATTGACGAGTTGGCGGACCTGATGATGGTCGACACGAACGGAGTCGAGGAATCGATCACGCGCCTCGCGCAAATGGCGCGCGCCGTGGGCATTCACCTGATCCTGGCGACCCAGCGGCCCTCGGTGGACGTCATCACCGGCTTGATCAAAGCCAACTTCCCCGCGCGTATTTCCTTCCGCGTGGCCAGCAAGGTGGATTCGCGCACGATTCTCGATACCAACGGCTCGGAATCGCTGCTGGGCAAGGGCGACATGCTGTATCTTCCAGCGGGCTCTTCGCGATTGCACCGCATCCATGGCCCGTATGTGGGCGAAGGCGAGGTGCAGGCCGTTTGCGAATTCTGGCGCGATCAGGCCAGAGCGGTTTACAACGAGGAACTTCTCAAACCTCCCAAGGATGAGAACGTCATGGGCGGCTCGGTTGGAGACTCGGGCGACGGCGGCGAGGAAGTGGACGATGACCTCTATCAGGACGCCGTGCGCGTGGTGTGCGAGATGGGACGCGCCTCCACTTCCACATTGCAACGACGCCTGCGCGTCGGCTACGGCCGCGCGGCTCGGTTGATCGACCTGATGGAGAAGGACGGAATTGTGGGGCCGCCCGATGGCTCAAAGCCACGGGAAGTGCTCAAGAAGAAAGAGTGGATGCACGAGTTCGATGAGTCGATGAAGTAACGCGGGATTTTCGCGACCGGGCTTTTCTCTTTGCTGTCCTCGCGTTTTTTCCTTACAATCTTTGCTTGTCCCGGTGCCGAGGTAGCTCACCGGTAGAGCGCGGCCCTGAAAAGGCCGGCGTAGGCAGTTCGATTCTGCCCCTCGGCACACCTTCCGCGCATTAGCTGGCGTTCGCGCCTCGGATCCTGGCAACCGCAAGATTTTAGTGGCAGGTCCGCATTCTCCCATGCTTGCTGCAATTGG
>Ga0307372_10002508_pt1 | contig 30279 bp, 26 predicted proteins | sample OX1MG_FD_202533 | JGI IMG/M metagenome (GOLD analysis project Ga0307372, IMG submission 202533) | Soil microbial communities from Risofladan, Vaasa, Finland - OX-1 | ecosystem: Environmental > Terrestrial > Soil > Coastal area > Acid sulfate soil | place: Finland: Risofladan, Vaasa | collected... | reverse complement strand
CGTCGAGAATGATGGGGACGTGTTGATATTCGTCAATGCAGACAGGGGCCGCTCCACCAACAAACAAACTCGGATCACGTTGCGCTTCTTCGCGCACGATCAGGTCGTCAAGGTCCAGAACTTCCACGCCAGTGCCTGACGCAATAGTCCGTAAAAGAGTCGATTTTCCAACCGAACGGGGACCTTGAAGCCCGATAACGACTTCTACGTCCAAAAGCCTTTGGACTACTTCAAGCAGGCGACGTTGGACGACATTCTGAAGTAGTTCCATCGAGCCATTATATCTTCTGTTTCGTAATACGAGGTATCTTTTATTCGTTATCCGAGCATCTTAAGATTCGTATATCGAGCCGACCATGCGGCTCGTTTGAGAGACGTCGTAGTGCCCGTGGAGTATCCGTAGTGATTTCAACAAACTCTAGAACACGGAAATATCGCCTTTATCAGGTATTTTATAATCACGGTTCTGGCAAAGCATTCGCTTCCCAAGCTGAGAACGCGGGTTCGATTCCCGTCGCCCGCTCAAAGGAAAGTCATCTACAACCCAATGATTACAAGGGTTCTTCATTGACCAGTCGTGACCATCGTTGACCGCCATTGCCCCGTGGTACATGTCCATATATGCCCGCAGTTGGACCTGCTGTCGATTGACCCCGCACTCGAGAGACAGAACGTCTCAGTGGAACTGCCCCGGCGAGAAGTGAGAAAACTTCACGTTGGTCGATGGATCAGTAGGTGGGAGTTCGAGTCGCTCCCAGCGTACCTCCGCGCTGAAATTCCGTGGAGGAAACACGCATCACTTCTCGCCACTTCCACAAATGTAATCCATTCACAACTTCCGACGCGATAGTCGGGCATCCTCGCTCTGGTGAACTTTCACCACCCAGCGAGGAACTCGGCAGGATTATTCTCTTTCGCCGCTCGGTAGCGCGGCTCAGGCGACAAAGAAGGACTTCACGTTGGTGAACTCACGGATGCCCTGCATAGAGAGTTCGCGCCCGTACCCCGATCGCTTGATGCCGCCAAAAGGCAACTCGGGCATCGACGCAACCACGGCATTCGCGAAGACCATGCCCGCCTCAAGGCCCTCAATCGCTTGGTCGATCTCCTCTTGATCGGTCGCCCAGATTGACCCACCGAGACCCCACGGTGTCGAGTTGGCGAGTTCGATGGCCTGGGAGAGGTCATCGACGACTTCGACCACCGCCACCGGTCCAAACAACTCCTCGCAACCGGCGCGCGAGTCACGGGGAACGTCGGTCAGAACGGTCGGTGGATAGAAGAAGCCCTTTCCCTCGAGCCTCGTGCCGCCGGTGCGCACAACGGCCCCTTTGGCCACGGAGTCGCGCACTTGGGCGTCGATCTCATCGCGCTGCGCGGCACTGACCAGCGGACCCATCACCGTGGCGGGATCCAACGGATCGCCGACCACCACCGCCGCCATGGCGTCAACGAATCCCTCGATGAACTCGTCTGCGCGTTCGCGTACGACGATGAAGCGCTTGGAGGCAATGCAACTCTGCCCGTTGTTCTGGATCCGGGCCATCACCGCCAGTGGAATGGTGCGTTCGAGGTCTGCGGACGAGGCCACGATGAAGGCGTCTGAACCCCCGAGTTCGAGGACGCACTTCTTCAGGTTTGACCCCGCGAGTGCACCCACGTTCTTGCCAGCGCCTTCGGAGCCGGTGAGTGTGACGGCGGCGATTCGCTCATCGGCGATCAACGCGGCCAGGGTCTGGTGATCGATGAAGAGGTGGGCGAAGACGCCCACAGGGAAACCGGCGCGAATGAACAACTCGCCCAGATACTTCGCGGTCCCTGGGACGTTGCTCGCGTGCTTCAAGATGCCCACGTTGCCCGCCATGATCGAGGGAGCTATGAAGCGGATGGCCTGCCACATGGCAAAGTTCCACGGCATGACCGCCAGGATCGTGCCGAGTGGCTCGTAGCGAATGCCGCTGCGCGAGCCCGAGGTCGCGATGAGTTCGTCGGCGAGCATCGACTCCGCGTGCTCGGCGTAGTAACGCATCGTCGAGATGCACTTGGTCACTTCGCCCTTGGCGGCAGCCAAGGTCTTACCCATCTCCAACGTCAGTCGGGTGGCGACCTGCTCCAATTCGCCCTCCAGCAAATCGGCGGCTCGACACATCAGGTCCGCGCGTTCCTTGAACGAGGTGCTTCGCCACTGTTCGAAGGCCGACTCCGACTGCGCTAGAGCCGATTCGACCTCGTCGGGACTGTGCCCCGGGTACTCCTCGATTACTTCTTCGGTGGTGGGGTTGATGGAAATGAATGGCATGGCTTCATTATGCCTGATTGCGGTCAACCCGCCCATCGAAAGGTAAGCGATCCAATCGACTACCCAGTGCGCGACCCAACTGTCCACTCGAACGACCACCGAGGAAGTTACGCATCCAGAGGATTCCCATAGCGGAGCCATTCAATCAACAAATTCCTATCGTCGTTGCAAGCAACGAGATTCAACGAATGGACGCCCGCCGCCGCGGCGTCCTTTGCTCTTCGTGAGAAGAGTGAAACGCTCTCAAGCGTGTCAAGACCGTCGCACCGAGCCGCGAGCGTTGATCACCACAAAAAACGTCGCTGGCCATTGCTTGTCACCGTCGACCCCTGCTAACTTCTGAAGTACCTCAACAACCGCGCAAGGGCACCGCGACGCCCGGGTTGAAAAGCGAGGTGCGAACCTTTGCGTTGGCGAAGCGAGCGATGTTGATGATGCAGTTTCGAAGAAAGCCACGAAGGAGTTAGTCCATAATGACTGAAGCAGGCCATCGATCCGAAATCTTTAAATTGGCGAGTGAGATCGTCCAGCGCGACGCCGAATTAGACCCAACCTTCGCCACCTCCTCTGGAATCGGCGGCTTTGATGATCTTCTGCCAGACTTCTCGCCCGAGCGTGAACTTCGCGAACGCGAGCACGTCAGCGAGGCACTACGCCAACTCTCGCTACTTCACCCGATCGACGACATCGATCGAATCGGCGCCGAAGTAATTCGAGAGCGACTGGAATCTCGTTTGGGCCTTCTTGACTCGGGTGAGTCGGCCCGAGCCTTTTCGGTGCTCTATTCACCACTGTCCGAAGTGCGCCAGGTCTTTGAACTCATGTCCACTGACGACATCAACGTCGTCGCGACTCGCCTCGCCCTCGTGCGTCCGGCGCTTGACTCCTGGCGCGAGCGCCTCGGCGAACTGCGCGAACGCGACTCTCTGCCACCCCGACGACAAGTACTCGGTGTGGCCGAACAAGCCCGCACATACTCACAGGGCACGTATCAAGCCTTCGCCGCTCGAATCAGCCCCGACGAGAGCGAGAACGGCGCGCTCATGACAGCGGCTCGTGACGCGGACGCGGCCTGCGCCGAACTTTCGACGTGGATGGGCGAGGTCCTTGCGCCGAGCGCCACTGAACACGACGCGTGCGGTGAAGAACGATATCGCGTCTGGACGAAGAATTGGACGGGAGCCGAACTCGACCTCACCGAACTGTACGAGTGGGGCTACGCCGATCTTCAGCGCATCAACCAGCGAATGTGGGAGATCGCTGCCATAGTCGCGCCCGGCGCCCAAAGCTTGGTCGAGGTCGCCAACGTGCTCGACAATGATCCCGCGCGAATGATCGACGGGACCGACGAGCTCCTCGAGCGCCTCGTGTCATTCACCCAACGAGCCGTCGAGGCACTCGATGGCGTGCACTTTGATATTGATGAGCGAATTCGATTCTGCGACGCCCGGCTGGCTCCCGAAGGGGCGGCCGCGGCCCCGTACTACATCCCACCGAGCGAGGATCTTTCGCGACCAGGGACGACGTGGTTCCCAACGCTCGGCGAGACACGGTTCTCTTGGTGGCGTCACGCCTCGACGTGGTACCACGAAGGTGTTCCCGGTCACCATCTCCAGTGCGCCACGTCCATCATCGAAGCGAATCGTCAAAGCCGCTTTCACCGCTTGGAGGCGTGGACGTCTGGTTACGGAGAGGGCTGGGCCCTCTACGCCGAGCGCCTCATGGAGGAGTTTGGATTTTTCGGTGACCTCGGGGACGAACTCGGCTATCTCTGCGGTCAAGCTCTTCGCGCCGCGCGGGTCGTGGTCGACATTGGACTGCACCTCGAACTAAGGGCGCCCAGTGACATTGGACTGCTCGCCAACCTGGGTGACTGCGGGGGCAAGGTGTGGACCGCCGAAATGGCGGTCGCGTTACTCGAAGAGAAGGCCCTCCAGGACCACGAGACGTCCGTCTCTGAGGTCGACCGCTACTTGGGTCTGCCAGGTCAAGCGATCGCCTACAAGGTCGGCGAACGGGTCTGGTTGCGCTCACGAGAAGAGGCGCGAGCTCGATTCGGCGATCAGTTCTCTCTCAAGAAGTTCCACGCCTTCGCGCTCGCTCTGGGCCCCATGGGGCTGGACCCCTTCGAGGCCGAAATGCGCAACTGGGCCGGCTAGCTCCTCGCGGACCCGGGGTCGAGCGTCCTAGACGACCTCAGTGACCTCGGGGAAGTGACACGCCACGGGGTGTCCACCGCCGCGTTCGATGAGTTCGGGCGTTTCGGTGCCACAGATCTCCTGCGCCTTCCAGCAGCGCGTGCGGAATCGACAACCCGAGGGCGGATTGTCGGGGCTCGGCAGGTCCCCTTGCAGGACCAAGTGCGTGCGCGAGCGCTCCTTGCGCGGGTCGGGGATGGGCACCGCGGAGAGCAGCGCCTGCGTGTAGGGGTGTTGGGGGCGGCGATAGACCTCGATCTGGGTTCCGATCTCGACGATGCGCCCGAGGTACATGACCGCCACGCGGTCCGAGAGGTGGCGCACGACCGAGAGGTCGTGGGCAATGAAGAGATACGAGACACCGAGGCGGTCTTGTAGGTCCTCGAGCAGGTTCACCACACCCGCCTGGATCGATACGTCGAGCGCCGAAACCGGCTCATCCAAGACCAGCAACTTCGGTTCGAGGATAAGCGCGCGCGCGATTCCGATCCGCTGGCGCTGCCCGCCGGAGAACTCGTTGGGGAACCGGTTCGCGAATCGAGGCTCGAGACCGACCAGCTTCATCATCTCCGCGACGCGTCGGTGTCCTTCGGACTTGGTCCACAGGCGATGAACGCGTAACGGTTCGGCGATTGTCTCGCCGACCGGCATCCGTGGGTCCAGGGAGCCGAAGGGGTCCTGGAAGATGACCTGCATCTCACGGCGCACCTTAGTGAGCGAGGCGTGATCGGCTCCGACGAGCTCGCGCCCGCGAAAGACCACCGAACCCGACGTTGCCTTGATGAGTTGGAGGATCGCGCGTCCCGTCGTCGTCTTGCCGCAGCCAGACTCACCCACGAGACCCAACGTCTCTCCAGCGTCAATATCGAACGAGACCCCGCAGACGGCGTGGATCGTCCCCACGCTGCGTTTGAAGATGCCCGGGCTGCGCTTGGGGTAGTGCATGACGAGGTCCTTCACCTCGAGCAGTGGCCCGTCAACCTCGACGGCCGGTTCGCTCGTGGTGATTTGGGTCAGATCGCTCATGGTGTCGGGGGCTCCTCGAAGTCGGCCGACGAATCGGAGAACATCGAGCCGATGGGCATCGCCATCGCCTCGTCGGCTCGGTGGCAGGCGGCCATGTGCACAGGAGGAGGAGCGCCCGGGGCTGATACCACGCGCAGTTCGGGTTCGCTCTGTGAACAGATCTCCACGCGCATCGGGCAGCGCGGCGCGAAGGGGCACCCGGGCTTCGTGCCGACCATCGAGGGTGGCGCGCCGGGGATCTGGCGCAGCCGACCGCCGCCATCGTCATCGACGCGCGGTACCGAACCGAGCAGTCCATGGGTGTAGGGCATCGCCGGACGATAGAAGATGTCGTCGGCCGTACCGATCTCCACCACGCGCCCCGCGTACATGACGGCGACCCGCGTCGCGAGACCCGCGATGACGCCGAGGTCGTGGGTAATCAAAACCAGTGACGCCCCGCTGTTTTCGAGGACGTGCTTGAGCGCGTCGAGGACTTGAGCCTGCACGGTCACGTCCAGGGCGGTGGTCGGCTCGTCGGCGAGGATGACGCCAGGGTTGTTGGCCATGGCGATCGCGATCACGACCCGCTGGCGCATGCCACCGGAGAACTCATGGGGATAGTCGTTGACCCGGCTCTCCGCGTTCGGAATGCCGACCATCTCGAGGAGTCGAATCGTCTCGGCGTGCAGCTCCTCTTTGGAGAGGTCACGGTGGGCGTTCAGCGCCTCTTCGATCTGCCAACCGACGTTGTACACCGGATTGAGCGACGTCAGGGGATCTTGGAAAATCATGGCGATCGACTTGCCTCGGTACACGGCGAGGGCGCGCTCTTTGAGCCCGAGCAGCTCATGGCCCTCGAGGTGGACCGAACCCTTGATCTGAGCGTTCTTCGCGAGCAGACCCATCACGGCCAAGGCGGTGACCGACTTGCCCGAGCCGGACTCGCCGACCACCCCTAAGACCTCGTGGGGGAAGAGCGAGAGACTGACGCCACGAACGGCCTGGATGTCGCCTTCGCCACTCGCGAAGGAGACCTCCAAATCGTCAATAGTGAGCAGCGGTTCAGTCATATTAGGAACGAACCCGGTTCTGGCGCGGGTCCAGGGCTGAACGCAAACCGTCGCCTACGAAGAACACTGAGACGATTAAGAGCAACAAGAAAGCTGCCGGATACACGAAGAGCCAGTACTCAGTCGTCGCCGAGTTTTGGCCCTGCTCAATCAAGAGTCCCAGCGACACGCTCGGCGGCTGAATCCCAAGTCCCAGGTAGGAGAGGGTCGACTCCAGCACGATCGCCCCGGCGATCGTGATCGTCGCGTTCACGATGATCGGTCCGACGGCGTTGGGGATCATGTGGCGCGAAATAATGCGCCAGTCGCTCGCTCCGAGCGCGCGCGACGCTTCGACGAAGTCGCGCTCGCGCAGCGACAAGAACTCAGCTCGGACCAAACGCGCGACGTAGGTCCACGAAAGCGACCCGATGATGATCGCCAGCCAGAGCCAGTTGTTGGCCTTCTGGGCGACGATGTGGGCGAGCAGTACGAGGACCACGAGCACCGGAATCACCAAGATGAGGTCGACGAAGCGCATCAAGAGGTTGTCGACCTTGCCCCCGTAGTACCCCGCCACCGCGCCGACCAAAGTTCCGATCATGACCGCCATGGCCGCGACGAGGATCGCCACCTGTACGTCGGCGAGAACCCCCTTCAAAATCTGCGCCAGCATGTCGATGCCGATGCTGTTCGTGCCAAAAAGGTGGGCCTTCGACGGTGCCGCGTTGACGTTCAAGGAGAGCGCCGCATAGGCGTTCGGGTGCAGCATCGTGTACGTGAAGGATACGACCAGGAGCAACATGAAGGTGACTAGTCCGGTCATTGCCTGGCCGTTGTGCACGAATCGACGAAGCACATTCGCCCACTGGCCGCGAGACTCCAGCGCCATTCCCTCGGTCGCCGCGTCGTCCTCGGGGACGATCATTGCGTTGAATTCGCTCACGCCTGGTTCGGACATGACACCCTCTCTACGTTGTTCAGCGGACGTCTCATCGCTTCCCGTACCGGATTCGTGGGTCGAGGAAGCCATAGGCGATGTCCGCCATCAGGTTGAAGAGAATGACGATGACCGCGGTGAGCATCAGGTACGCCAGGGTCACGTTCACGTCCAAATTATTGACTCCGTCGAGGAAGAATCGCCCGAGACCATTCCACCCGTAAACGGTCTCGGTAATCACCGCACCACCGAGAATCCCGGCAAAGTCGAGCGCGATCACCGTCGTGACAGGAATCAGCGCGTTTCGCAGGATGTGGCGCAGTAGCACGCGCCGTGGCGAAATTCCCTTCGCACGCGCGAGCCGCACGTAGTCACTGTTCATCACGTCGAGCAGCGTCGAGCGTTGGTAGATCGCCCACGAGGCATAGGTCGCCAGCACGAGTGTGATCGTGGGAAGAATCGTGTGCGACGCGTAGTCGGGAAGACGTTGGAAGAAGTTACCCGTGGCCAGAGGATTCTGCTCTCCGGCGGTCGCCAAGACGACCCGATTGAAATGTTGATCGATAGGCACGGCCACAAAGGTCTTGAGCACCAGACCAACCACGAAGACGGGCACCGAAAGGAAGACGAAGTTCACGACCGAGACGCCACGGTCGACGACCGTGCCGTTACGCAGGGCCGAAACGAGCCCCACGCTGATCGCGAGGAAGATCGAGAGGATCGTTGAGAGGATGACCATGCGAAGCGTCACGAACATGTGGATCTGCAACTGGTGGCCCACTCCCAAGCCGTTGTTGGAGACCCCAAAATCGCCACGCACGACGTGCGAGAACCAGATCCAGTAGCGCTGCCACAGGGGATCGTTGAGATGCAGAGCGAGAATCTTGAGGCGAATGGTGGACTGCGGGGTGAGCGGGTTCGCCAGCAGCGGTCCGAGCGGATTTCCCGACTCGGCGACGAGGGTAAACACCAAAACGCTCGCGAGTAATAAGACGCCGACGCCTATAGCTAATCGACGAAGGATGTACGTGGTCATAAGTGAGGGCCCATAAGTTCAAACGCGATGCGCACCCGAACAGGATAGGACGGGCGCGAGCCCGTCCTATCCCGTTTAGGTGCGTCAAACGACTTTTAACTACTTAAGTCCCCAGCTCTGAGCGTTCCAGGTCACGCCGACGCTTGACGCGTTAGGCAAAATGTTCCCGTAGGCGCTTGACCAGGCGGTCATGATGGGCTTCTGGTACAGCGGAAGCGTGACCATGTTATTCCACAGAATCGCGTCCGCTTCGTTGTACAGCGTCGCCTCCGTGGCGGGGCTCGACGCTGCGGCCGCTTCCTTCAGCAACTTGTCCTCGGTCTTGTTCTTGAAGTGGACCCAGTTCGCGCCACAGTTGGCCTTGTCGGTGTACGAGCAGTAGATGCTGTTGTTACCGGTCGCGAAGGGCGAACCGACCCACGCGAATTCGGCAATGTCGTAGCGTCCACCAGGAATCACCGTTCCAAAGAGATCACCGGCCGCGTAGTTCACGATGTTGATCTTGATGCCGACCTTCTTCATCTGGAACTGGAAGACCTGCTCGGTCTGGCTGCGAATCGGGTTGCCCGTCGTCGAACTGATGTTCAGCGAGAGGTCCTTACCCTTTTCGGGACCGTACGTCGGGTGGAAGTATCCGTCCTTGCCGAACTTGAACTTCTTGGTCGACTTCAACAGACGCTTCGCCAAGGCGATGTTCTGGCGGTTGTACGCGTTCCCATTGGACTTGTACTGGGGCTGGGTGTTCATGTAGATGTGGTTGTTCAACGGCTTCGTCGACGGCGCCGCTTGGCCGACCGTCAGCGCGATCAGTTCGCTTCGGTCCGTACCGTGGGCAATCGCCTGGCGAACCTTCAGCAACTTGAGATACGCGTTGGCCTGGTTGAAGTCAAAGTGCTCAAACTGCAGGCCGGGCTGAACGTTGTACGAAACGGACGATCCAGCCGCTTGCGCTTGTTGGATCATCGCCAAACTGGTCGAAACCGGTTCGAACACGTTGAAGGTTCCTGACTGGATACCCGGGATACCCGAGGTGTCGTCAGTGCTACCGGCAAAGACGATTGAGTCGAGATTGCCAGCCTTAGCCCAGTAGGAGGGGTTCCTCTTCAAGACGACCGTGTTGGCCGACTGGTTGTAGCTCGAGACGTAGTACCAGCTACCCGAGAGCAGCGTGCTTTCGTCGCCGCCACCGTTGATGTTAAAGCCGGTGTTCCAGCCAACGAGACGTCCCTGGTGGGCCGGCACGAGCATGCCAAAGAGGCCCTGCCAGTCGGCGAACGGCGTCGTCGCGCCGAACTTGACCGTCACGGTCTTTCCGTTGGGGCAAAGGCCCGCGTTGAAGTCAGCGGCCGAACCGGCATCACAGGAAGCTCCGCCGCCTGGCTTCGAACCGGTCACCGAGGTGATCGAGCTATAGCCCGTCGTGCCCGCGGGCTGGAAGGCAGCGCCGCCCTTGTCGGTAAAGGCTGGATTGCCACTCTGGGTCTGCCAGTTGTAAATGAAGTCGTCCGCCGTGATGGGCGTACCGTCGGACCACACGGCTTTCGGGTTGATCGTGTAGGTGATGGTCTCGACCGGCTTGGACGAAACGTTCACTTTGGTTACGAGGTCCGTGTTAAGGGTAAGCGCCAACTTGTTGTTGACGAAGTACACCGTCGGCCAAACAAGCTGCATGATCTCTTGGAGCACGAACTCGTTCGAGTTGACGTTGTTGACGTTGAATCCCGCCAACGTCTCGTTCAGGTCAACGGTTACGGTTCCTCCCGATTGCACCTTCGGGGTCGAAGCACTCGCAACCAGGGCATTCATCCCGAGCGCAAGCGTTGCGACCACGGCCAACAGCGGCCGAATCTTCTTAGACATCTTCATTGATAACGCCCTCCTATGGCAGCGCCCCGAAAGGTCACTGAGTTCATGATGCATTCATTACTTCCATTACTTCTTGGCTCGATGGCGTGACTCACCACTGCGAACTGGTAAGTAACCCGTTCCCCAGTTCGCAGGTCAATGACGCCATCGACTTGATACGCGGCCCAACCTGGAGATTCTTACAACCCTCTTAGGTAAGACTTGTTGCAGACTAGTGAGTGACCTGCAGCCTTGCAATAGCAGCACCCCGAATTCTCTCGCCCGTACCCAAAAAGCCTATCTGAAGTCAACGATTGTGTCGGTAGCATTAGGGTCACCCGAGGCGCAAAAAATTGCCTATTATCAGGTAAAACCTAATTTACTTGGACTACATATTAAAAAATAAGAAAGGCGCGACGCCGAAGGAAACACGAGCTCGCCGATGCCTCGAAAGTGCGCCCTAATTTTCACTGGAAATTTGCGGGGAATCCCTTCTGGAGTTGGTGGGCTCCGCCCTCTCATTCGGGGGCCTTTGGAGTTGCCACGGTTCTTTGGACACGAACTGATTAGTGATTATGCCACCTTGGCGGTCGCGTAGTACTCGGCTGGTGTCAAGTGCCCGAGAACGCGCGCTGACTCGAGGTGCACGTAAAGACGCTCGTTCGAACTTCACTCCGTCAACGCGCGACGATCGTGGCGACGCCTTCTTCATACTCTTTGGGCTGCTCTGTTCGGCGCGATGAGCGACGTGAGGCTCGCTTGAATTCAAGGCATGCTCCCGAGCGGAACGCAAAGTGACTTAGGGCTCTACCCACGCCGGATGAGCCGGTGTGCGGGTGCCTAATTTGGAAGTACAACGTGGCGACACGTCGCAAGGAGGCAATTATGGGTTACTACTGGGGCAATCAGATGAACGCCGGCACCTGGTGGCCGTTCATGGGCTTCGTGATGGTGATTTTTTTCGTTACCCTCATCGTCGCACTTATCGCTTTGCTGCGATACCGCGAGCACCTGCATCATCCCCACGCTGCAGTTTCACCGCGGACGTCGAGCGCCATCGCCATCTTGCAAGAGCGGCTGGCACGCGGCGAAATCAACGAAGACGAATATCGCGCCCGTCTGAAGTTGCTCCGCGAGACCCACCCCGAGTAGTTAGCGAGCGGGCGTAGCCTCCGCCCCGCCTCAGTAGAGTGCCTTCATGGACTACGTAAACCTTGGCAACACCGGACTTCAAGTCTCGAAAATCTGTTTGGGCTGCATGAGTTACGGCGAACCCGCTCGGGGAAATCAGCCCTGGTCGCTTGATCGAGAGGCCGCGATCCCCTTCTTTCGCCAGGCCCTTGACGCGGGCATCAACTTCTTTGACACTGCCAACGTCTACTCCCTCGGCAGCAGCGAAGAGATTACCGGCGAAGCGTTGCTTTCGATGGTCCCTCGCGACGAGGTCGTTATCGCGACCAAGGTAAATGGTCGGATGCGTCCCGGAGCCAATGGAGAAGGGCTCTCGCGAAAAGCGATTCTCAGCGAGGTCGACCACAGTCTTCGCCGACTGGGCACGGACTACATCGACCTCTACCAAATACATCGATGGGACTACCGCGTGCCGATCGAAGAAACCCTCGAAGCGCTCCACGACGTCGTCAAATCAGGCAAGGTCCGCTATCTGGGGGCGTCGTCCATGCACGCCTGGCAGTTCACCAAGGCGCTCTACCTCGCCGATCAACACGGGTGGACAAGATTCGTGAGCATGCAGAACTACTACAACTTGCTCTACCGTGAAGAAGAGCGCGAGATGCTGCCCCTCTGCCACGACCAAGGCGTCGGAGTCATTCCCTGGAGCCCCCTCGCTCGAGGTCGCCTGACGCGGCCCTGGGATGAGGCCACCAGTCGATCGGAACTCGACGAGTTCGGCCGCAACCTCTACCACGACCGAGACCGACCCGTGGTGGAGACGGTCCTCGAATTAGCGCGCCAGCGCGGTGTCACGCCCGCGCAAATCGCCCTCGCCTGGGTTCTCGCAAAGCCAGTCATCACGAGTCCCATCGTCGGTGCCACGAAGGCCCATCACCTCGACGAAGCCATTGCCGCGGCGGAACTTCGTCTCGATGACGACGAGATCGCGCTGCTCGAGAAGCCCTATCGACCCCACTGGGTGACGGGCTATCGCTAGGACACTCACGACGGCCTCTTCGGGAGGGAATTTCCAAGCCGTTCGCCGGCTCGTGATCTTGCACCATTCCAAGAAGCGCTCGTAACACGTCGAAAGGTCAGCGAGTCCCCCTTTTCTATACGGTGGTCACCAGTGAGCAATTTCAGTCGGGCGCCTAACGAAGAGCGCCGCCATCAAAGTTGGTTTTTCCAGGGATTCGCCGATGCGTTCGTGGTCAGCGCCATCTATCGCCCCAGAGGCTCAGGGAGCTTATTTCTCGTCGAAACGAAGGAAGACCTCATCATCGCTCGGCACCGGCGCGCGTTCGAGTCGCCCGACGTTTTCGCCGTGCGTCAAGTCCGCCAACACCCAAACCACACGGCCAGGCCCTAACGATGACGGCCTACGCCACGATTTTCGCCCTCGTCTTCGCGTTGAATCTCCTGCCCGCCTTTGGTCCACCAACGTGGGCGCTCTTGGTCTTCGCCTCGATTCACTGGCACGTGGCCCCCGCGGCACTCGTCATCGAAGGCGTCGTCGCGGCGGGGCTCGGGCGTGGGGTGCTCGCCGCGTCCGTGCGAAACCTTCGTCGCTACTTTCCCAAGCGATATTTAGACAATCTCGAGTACGCCGAGGAGCGGCTCACCGCCAAGACCACGCGGATTCGCGTCCTCTTTGGACTCTTCGTGTTGTCACCGCTCCCCTCCGCGCAACTCTTCTGCGCGGCCGGTCTTCTTGAACTGCGCTTGGCCCCGTTGGTCGGTGCCTTCATGCTCGGTCGCGTCGTCACGTACTCGATCTACGTCGCCACCGCCACGACGATCCAACACCAACTCGGCGGGGTCTTCGACAGTTTCTTCGGCAATCCTTGGGCCATCACGCTTCAACTCGTCTTGCTCGCGGGCCTGGCGGCGCTGCCGCTCATCCCGTGGCGCCAACGCGGCACTTCTAAGAGCGGATGACTACTTGACGGCCGCGATCCTCCACGAACCCGCCAAGACCTTGACGATGGACTCGGCGATCACCATGTAACCCGCGTTGTTGGGGTGGTCATCAGGGCCAAAGGGTTTGGGCTGGCACATCCACGTGTAGAGACATTCCTCAAAGACGTTGACCGGGATCGAGCCGACGTTGGGGATCGTCATGCGCGACGCGTTTTGCAACTGGAACGCCCCCGCGATGTTCGCCACGGGAATCCCCGCGTGGGTATAGACCTCGTCCAATGTCTGATTCATGCGCGTCATATCGATCAACGACTCCTGGGCGTTGGCCACGCTCATAGGTCCTTCGAGGAAGTGCGCGATGAAGGGGTCTTCGTAGTTAAAACCTACGAACTGCACCTGTGGGCCAGCGGCGGCCTTGAGTTGCGTGAGCACTTTGGGCAAGTCGTTCTGCACGTAGCTAATACCTTGACTAACGCAAGTCTCGTTGATCGTCATTCCTCCCAGACACGGGCGAATGTCGTTAAAGCCAAGGTCGATGGTCACCAGACCGGCTCGACTCTGGTTCGCTTTGAGAAAGTTCAACGCCACGGTCAGTTGGGTCGCGGGCAAGGTGTAACAGTGGTCGGCGACCTTAGTATTCAGCATCGATTCGGCGGTCTCGCCGGGACAGCCGATCTGGTTGAGCTGCAGATTGACGTTGTCTTTTTGCTCGAGAGCCACAACGTCATTGGCGTAACCATCTTGGGTCCGACGAGCGTTGCGCGAAGGAATCCCGGTGGGCTGGGTGCCGATGGACGAAGACGCGCCGATCACGAGATAGAAGGGCTGGGTCTGGTCGCCCGTCGTGCTCGTCGTACCCGTTGATCCTGAGGATCCCGAGGATCCCGAGGATCCCGAGGATGAGGCGCCGCTTCGCATGCCCGCGACGAAACTGCCCGCGACCACGACCACCATCGTCGTGGCGAACGTAAGGAGCCTGGCGTATCGAGTCACGAACCACCTTAAGGAACTATTGAACGGGCCCGACGGCCACTCCAACGCCGCGACTCACGACGTCAGCCTCTGCGCCCATGTTAGGGCGCGTCTTCGCGCGCGCCCAAAAGATAAGTCTGAGAGGTTTTTTAGACTGCTCGAAGCGCCGAGACGGCACGGTTCGTGGCGATCAGCCCCGTGAGCCAGTGGCTTCGGCGAGTCGAGAGCGTCGCGCACTGCGAGAACCAAATCCGCCGCTTTTGAGCCAACGACTTCAGCAATGATCGGTCCGAGCGTGGACGCTCGTGTCACCCTCTCGTCGGAGCGACTCTCGCTACCCCTAGCCTTTTGATAATGCTCGGACTTCGGCGTCGTGTTCGCGCTCGAGGTGGCGGCACGGTTCGGACTTGAGCGTCGAAACGAGAGCTACTTCAAAGGGACCGGCGCGAACGAGACGATCCACCACTGGTTGGAAGGAACGAATGATGGCGAGTGAGCACTGGAAGAGCGAGCCTGAGGCCCACGACTACGCCGCCGCCGAGCACTATCTGAGCCTGATCTTTCGTGTGGCTGACGCCGCCACCCTGGCGTCCAAACTTCGCACGGCGCCGATCGAGACCTTCGCCGCGAAGGACCTCCTGCGCGCCAGTGGACTCGAACTCTTGGCGCGTGACAACGCGCACGTGCATCACGATCTCGACAAAGTGAAGAACGGCGGCAAACTTTCGCCAGTCTTGCTCGTTCGAGGCAATGCCCGTAGCGCAATTCCCTTGGCCATCGCTGACGGCTACCACCGTGTCTGCGCAAGCTACTGGATTGACGAGAACACGCTCATCCCCGCTCGGATAGTGGACGGTCCGTAACCGACTTGGGCGACGAGTACTCGTAGGGGGGCTTTCTTATACTGACCCTGAAAGAATGGCGTAGATGGTTCAGTTCGGAGAGCGATGAAGAGACTGCACTGGACTACCGTGACGTTCACGCTGGCTGGGCTGCTGGCGTCGAGCGGCGCGCTCGCGGCGGCGCCTACGTGGAAGAGCGCCCAGCAGGCGGTCCTGCCGAGCGGTGGTGTCGGTTTCTATCAAGGTCAGTTCTCGACGCTCGCTTGCGCGAGCGGGGGAAACTGTGTGGCCAGCGGCCTCTACCTCACGCGCAACGGAACCGTGCACGCCATCGTCGACAACGAGATCAATGGCGTTTGGCGCGCGGCCCAGGCGCTTAACTCGCCCGTGGGCGCAAGCACGAGCGCGAGTATGTCCGTTTACGGAGCCTCGTGCGCGAGTTCCGGCTCGTGCGTCCTGGTCGGCAGCTACCAGGACTCGGGCGGCAACGTGCAAGCCTTCGCCGCGAACTCGAAATCCGCTACCTGGTCCACGCCACGAAAGATCACCTTGCCCGCCAACGCCCCGACCAACGAGTCTGGAGCGCTGTTACGTTCGGTGAACTGTTCAAGCGCGGGAAACTGCACGGCAATCGGGACCTATCTCGACGCCAACGTGAACTTTCCGCGCAGTCTCGCTATGGGCGTGAGCGAAGTGAACGGCACGTGGCGCCAAGCCGTCACGATTGCTTTGCCGAGCGACGCCAACGCCAACTCGCTGGTAACGCTCAATCAACTCTCCTGTGCTTCGCCAGGCAACTGCTCCGCGGTGGGCAGCTACGTTGACCGCAACAACGTGACGCACGCACTCGTCGTGAACCAAGTCCAGGGTGTTTGGAAGACCGCCCAGGCGCTCGTCCTGCCGGGCAATGCCAGCGCCTACGCCGGCGCGTCGCTGAGCGGTGTGCGCTGCACGGGCGTCGGCCAGTGCGTCGCGGTAGGCGTGTACAACACGGTGGACGCGCGACTGGAGGCGTTCGCCAGTAGCGAGGTCAGCGGCACGTGGCGCCGCGGCCGAATGCTCGAGATGCCCGCTAACGCCTTGGCCAACCCCAAGGTCTTCTTCTACGGATTCGGCGAGCTCGCCTGTTCTTCGACGGGCAACTGCGCCGGCGGCGGCCAATATCGAGACAACCAGGGCAACTACCAGGGCTTCGTCATCGGCCAATCGAAGGGCCTCTGGCTTCGCGCCAACGAAGTCATCCTCCCTTCGGGGGCGCTCTACGCCGGAAAAAATGGCGGGGTGGTCGCGCTCAGTTGTCCGGCGAAAGACGCCTGTCGCGCCGGGGCCGCCTACGTCGACGCCAACGGAAACTACCAAGCGCTCACCCTCCTCCAGGCCAACGGCAAATGGCTCCCCGGTCAGCGGGTCGCCCTGCCCAATGGCGCCACCTCCGTCGGCGTGGCCGGCGGGCTCTACGGGCTCGTCTGCACCACCTCGACGACGTGCTCGGCGATCGGCTCGTTCATTGACAGCGCCGGTAACTACCAGGGCTTTGCGCTCGCCTCGAAGTGAGGCGTCGAGGTTTCATCTCGCGCACACCTCGCGATATCACGCTTTTCACTTTTAGATAACCCGCCCGCCGTAAGGTCCGCCGGGTGACACGTGCCGACCCGTCTCCCCCCTGGTGGCTCACGGCACCTGTCGCCCCTCTTCGAGCGAGGGCCGTTCGCTCGTGAGCGTCGACCTCGAAAGACGAAGTGTGATTCTGGTCGTCGAAGACGAAGAGAGTTACCAAGACGCGTTGAGCGTCGGGCTCACGGTTGAAGGCTTCAGCGTGATCAGTGCGATGAACCTCTCCCAGGCGCGCCAGCTCGTAAGTTCCCATCGACCCGACCTCGTATTGCTCGACGTCATGTTGCCTGACGGGTCCGGCGTCGATTACTGCCGAGAACTTCGCGACACCACACGCACGCCAGTGATCATGGTGAGTGCGCGCTCGAGTGAGCTCGACGTCGTGCTCGGCCTCGAGATCGGCGCCGCCGACTACGTGACGAAACCCTTTCGCTTACGCGAACTCTCGGCGCGTATACGCGCCGTGCTGCGGCGGCCGTCGCCGGTTCCCGACGACGGAGTCGTCAGCTTCGCGGACCTGCGCATTGACTTCGTTCGCCGTAGCGTCACCAAGGCTGGCGGTGAAATCGAACTAAGCCGTAAGGAGTTCGACCTCTTGGCACTGCTCGCCACACACCTAAGTCAGGTCATCACGCGAGAGATCTGCCTGGACACTTTGTGGTGGGGACTCGAACTCTCGGACTCGAGAACCCTCGACACGCACGTGAAGCGACTCCGCCAAAAGATCGAAACGGACCCCGCGAATCCGCGCCACCTGCTCACGATCCGCGGAGTGGGATTTCGCCTCGACCCCTAAGGTGGGCACACGCGTACCGGTGACCTGGTCCCTGATTTTACGCTGCCCGATCAAGACGGCGCGAACGTCTCGCTGCAAGCGCTCCTGGCGAACGGTCCCGTGGTGTTGTTCTTCTACCCCGCGGCAATGACGACGGGCTGTACGAGAGAGACCTGCCATTTTCGCGACCTGGGTGACGAGTTCAAGGCGCTCGGCGCCCAACGCGTCGGCATCTCCTTAGACGGCGTCGAGCGCCAGCACGAATTCGCCACTCGCCACCAACTCGACTTCCGACTGCTCGCTGATGCTCAAGGCGAGGTCGCGACGTCCTTTGGCGTGAAGCGTTCCTTCGACCTCTTGAAGGTTCGTCGGGCCACCTTTGTCATTGACACCGATCGACGCGTGCTCGCCACGATCCATAGCGAACTCAACATGAACGCCCACGCCGATAAGGCGTTGGCGGCTCTTCGCCTCCGAGGCTCAGCCCACTAACAAAGCCGGCGCCGGGTCCTCCAAAAAGTGCGCGACGTGAGCAATCACTCGTGACGCCAACGCCCCGTCCACCTGGCGATGGTCAAAGGCCATAGCGAGTTCGGTCACGTATCGCACCACGACGAGGTCGTCCACGACCCACGGCGCCTTCGCGAAACGCCCGACCGCCAAGATCGCTCCCGTCCCAGGGGGCAGAATCGGAATCGCCGCGTCGACGCCAAAGGGGCCCACGTTGGTGATCGTCAACGTCGTGCCCGTCATTTCATTGGGCGTCGTCGTGCCGGCGCGGGCCTTTTCGACGAGCGTCGATTGGGCCTGGGCCATCGCGACGAGGTCGAGTTGATCGGCACTCTTGATATTGGGCACGATTAGACCTCGCGGCGTGTCCGCAGCGATCCCAAGATTCACGCTGCGCCGCACGATGACCTCACCGGCCGCGGCGTCGAAGCTCGAATTAATCCCCGGATAGTGGCGTGCCGCGTCACAAAATGCCATCGCGACCAGGGTCAGCGGCGAGAGCTTGACCGCGGACATCGACGAGCGACTCTTCAGCGAGGTCAGCAGTTCCATCGTCTTGGTGACGTCCACGCGCATCCATACCGCGGCGTGGGGGGCGCTGAACGCACTCTGGGTCATGGCTTCGGCCATCGAGCGCAACACGCCCTTGACGGGGATGCGCTCTTCCTTGGGACCGCTGTCCCAGGACTCAATGTCACGCCCGACGAATCGCGACGTGGACGTCGGCCCCGTCGCGAGCGCGACCGCACGCACCGACGTCGCGACCGAGGGCCCGCTCAACGCCTGCTCGACGTCGTGGCGCGTGATGAGTCCGTCGCGACCCGTACCCGCGATAGCCGCGAGATCAAGGCCGTGCTGTTTGGCGTACAGACGCACGGGAGGCGTGGAGCGCGGTGACGCCACCGCACCGGTTGTCGTCGCGACGGGGCTGCGCGCCGGCGAGCTCGACGCGCTTTGGCGGCGATGCTTGCGCGCCGCGACTCCCTCTTCGTTGGACACGCCATAGCCCACGAGCACCGCTTCACGCTTCTCCACGCTCGGGGTCGAAACCGGTGAAGTTTCGCTCGGAGGGGGAGCCGCGGAAACGTCGCTCGGGGGTGCCTGCGTGCTGGAACCTCCGGTCTCGAAGGTCACCAGGGGCTGGTGCACTTCCATGACGTCGCCCACGTTGCCGTGCAACGTCACGATGACCCCGGCGTAGGGGCTCGGTAGTTCCACCACTGCTTTGGCCGTTTCGATGTCGACGAGGGGTTGGTTCAACGTCACGCTGTCACCGACGCCGACCTTCCACGCGACGATTTCCGCTTCGACGAGTCCTTCGCCGACGTCCGGTAGGAGGAAGACCTGCTCGCTCAACTGTCAAATCCCATCACTCGATCAACCGCGTCAAGGACGCGGTCGACACTCGGTCGGTAGTCTTCTTCAATCCGAGACGGCGGATACGGCACGTGATAACCGCTCACGCGTACTCCTGGAGCTCGCAAGGAGTAAAAGCAGCGCTCGGTGAGTTCGGCCACGATCTCTGACCCGATTGACGCCGTGTGTGGCGCCTCCTGGACGACGACTAGTCGTCCGGTCTTTTCCACCGACGTTGCCAACGTCGCGAAATCGAGGGGTGCGAGTGAACGCGCGTCGATGACCTCGAGCGAGACCCCCTCTTGGGCCGCGGCGTCGGCCGCGCGCAACGCGGTCTTGACCGTTGAGCCGTAACCGATCACGGTCACGTCGCTGCCTTCGCGGCGAACGACCGCGTCAAAGAGTCCCTCGGTCGGCCCGTCGAGTTCGACCTCGCCCTTCTCCCAGTAACGACACTTGGTCTCGCAAAAAATAATCGGGTCGTCGTGCTCGATGGACTGTTGAATCATCCAGTAGGCGTCGTTGGGCGTCGAGCAGGCCACCACGCGCAACCCGGCGGTCTGAGCGAAGTACGCCTCGGGGCTCTCGGAGTGATGCTCGATGGCGCCGATTCCCCCTTGAAAGGGCAAGCGAATGACCAGGGCCATCGTGTAGACACCGTCAGAGCGCTTGTGGAGCTTGGCGACCTGAGAGACGATCTGGTCGAAGGCGGGGTAGACAAAGCCGTCGAACTGGATCTCACAGACCGTGCGATACCCGCGAATCGCCAGACCGACCGCGGTACCCACGATGGCCGACTCTGCCAAGGGCGCGTCGATGACACGCTCTTCGCCGAAGTCCTTTTGCAGTCCGTCCGTAATACGAAAAACGCCACCGAGTTTGCCGACGTCTTCGCCCATAATGAGCACTTTCTTGTTCTTCTCCATGGCGCGACGCAGCCCGACGTTCAGGGCCCTGGCCATGGTCATCGTCTCAATTGCCATCAGTGGGACCCTCCGCTCACGCCGAGTTCGATCATGTCGCGACGGCCCTCGTCCACCAGCGGGTGCTCACTGGCGTACGCGTTGTCGAACATGGTGATTGGATCGGGACGATCCATCGCGAGTACGTCGTCACGCAGTTTCAGCGCCATAGCTTCAGCCTCCGCAGCGATCTCGTCGAACGTCTTGGCCTTGATCTTGTACTGGCGCACCAAAAGCGACTTAACGCGCTCGATGGGATCGCGATGGCGCCACACCTCGACTTCGGCGTCGACGCGATAGCGCGTGGGGTCATCAGAGGTCGTGTGCGCCCCGAGACGATAGGTGTAGGCCTCGATCAACGTCGGACCGCCGCCGACGCGCGCGCTCTCCAACGCACGTTTGGTGACTTCGTAGACGGCGAGCACGTCGTTACCGTCGACGCGAACGCCGGGGAAACCAAAACCGTGAGCGCGGTGATAGAGCGGGATCTTCGACTGCGTCGACATCGGCGTCGAGATGCCCCATTGGTTGTTCTGGCAGAAGAAGACGATAGGCGCGTTAAAAGACGCGGCCCAGACGAAGGACTCGAGCACGTCGCCCTGGCTCGAGGCGCCGTCGCCAAAGAAGGTCATGACGGCCTCCTCGGCTCCGTCGCGCTGGACGCCCATGGCGTAGCCCACGGCGTGAAGAGCCTGATTGCCCAGGACCACCGTGGGCACCGAGTGGCGATACTTCTGCGCGTCCCACCCGCCATTGCTGACGGCGCGAAAGATGCGCAACATATCCTCAGGCGGTACACCGCGGCACCAGGCAATTCCGTGCTCGCGATAGGTCGGAAACGTGAAGTCCATGGGCGCGAGGGCGCGGCCGGCGCCAATCTGCGCGGCCTCTTGGCCCTGCACCGGAGCCCAGAGCGCCAGTTGGCCCTGTCGCTGAAGCGACGTCGACTCGTTGCAGAGGCGGCGAATGATGACCATGTCGCGATAGAGACCCAGAATCTCGTTCGCGCCCAAGGTTGACTCGTAGTCGGGGTGGCTAACTCGCTCGCCTTCGGGTGTCAGTAACTGGACTAGTTCTTCGTCGATCATCGACTCTCCTTAGACCACCGCTCCCCGGCGCAACCTTACTCTCGTAGCATTAATAGGTGTCCCGGCTCCTCGTCGACCTTACGCCGTTGCGCACCAACCGAGATTTTCGTCTCTTGTTCGGTGGGCAGTTCGTCTCACTACTTGGTAGCAACTTAACGCTGGTCGCCGTGCCCTACCAGGTCTATCTGGCCACGCATTCGAGTCTCTGGGTCGGTCTCACCAGCCTGCTACAACTCCCCTTCCTCATCGCCGGCTCGCTGTGGGGCGGTGCCTTCGGCGACCGCTTCGACCGACGTGCGTTACTCATACAAAGCGCCCTCGTCCTCGCGTTCGTCAGCGCGGGCCTGGGCTTCAACGCCCGCGCCGCGCATCCGAGTTTCGCGGGACTGCTCGCGCTCGCGGCGCTCGCCGCCGGCGTGGGTGGTTTCGCGGGGCCACTTCGCTCCTCCGCCGTCCCGAGCTTGGTCCCGGCGACGGAATTGGTCGCCGCGTACTCGCTCTTTCAGGTCATCGTAAACATGGCGGCCGTGGTGGGTCCCTCCGTCGCGGGCGTGCTGTTGGCCGGCCTCGGACTGGCGTCGTGTTACTTCATTGACGCGGCCACCTTCCTCGCCCTCATGATCGCGACGTTCTTCATGGCGCCAATCCCCCCGGCGAAGGAAGCCTCCGGTACCAAACTTCTCGCGGCGATCGCGAACGGCTTTCGTTACGTGCGCCAGCACGCCACCGCCAAGGCGGTCTATTTGGTCGACCTCAACGCCAACGTCTTTGGGTTGCCGCGCGCTCTCTACCCCGCCGTCGCCTTGGGCGTCTATCACGGCGGTCCGCGGGTCCTCGGACTGCTCTACGCCGCCCCGGGCGTGGGGGCGCTCGTGATGGCGGTCTTCACTGGTTGGATCGCTCGGGTTCGACGACGCGGGCGCCTGGTCTTACTCGTCGTCATTGGCTGGGGCCTCGCGATGACGCTCTTTGGAGCCGTGACCATCATTTGGGTCGGCCTGGTCTGCCTCGCACTGGCGGGAGCCGCCGACGTGATCTCGACGGTGCTTCGAAACACCATGCTCCAGAACGCGATCACCGACGAGTTCCGCAGCCGCGTGTCCTCCATTCAGCTCGCCGTCGTTACGGGCGGGCCGCGACTCGGCGACCTCGAATCGGGCGCCGTGGCGAACTTCACCTCGACGTCGTTCTCCATCATCTCGGGCGGCGTCGCTTGCGTCGCCGGTGTGCTCATTCTTATTCAGCGCTACCCGCACTTTTGGCGCAGCGCCGAGCTCTAACGCTCGCGCAGGCGCACCGAAGTGCGGCGGGCCTTAGCCACGCTCGCGAGTTGCCCGCAGGCCGCCGCGATCGAGCGTCCGCGCGTCTGGCGCACGGTGACGTTGACGCCAAGCGCGATGAGTTGGTCTCGAAACGCGCGCACCCGCTCGGGCGAAGAACCCAGCACGAGATAACCCGGGGTCGGATTAAGTGGAATCAAGTTGACGTGCGCGCTCAGGCCAAGCGCGTAGTCCGCTAACTCCTGGGCCGCCCGAGGCGTGTCGTTGACACCGTCGATCAGCGCCCACTCAAAACTAAGCCGTCTCTTCGTGGTCTCGTTCCACACCACGCACGCGTCGCGCAATCGGGCCAGGGGATAGCGACGATTGAGCGGCACCAGTTCGCTACGCGTCTCGTCATTGGCCGCGTGCAAGCTCACGGCCAACGTGACCGGAAGGCCCTCTCGAGCGAGGCGCTCAATACTGGGCGCGACACCCACGGTCGACACCGTCAGGTGACGCGCCGAGAGCCCCCGATAACGCTGGAGACGCCGCAGCACCTCGACCGTGACCGAATAGTTCGCGAGCGGTTCGCCCATGCCCATGAAGACCACGTTCGACAAGCGCCGGGGTGTCGCCGCTCGCGCCGCGAAGAGCACCTGTTCGACCACTTCGCCCACGCTCAATTGACGAGAGAAACCGGCCTGACCAGTGGCGCAGAACGTGCAGCCCATCGCACAGCCCGCCTGGGACGAGACGCACACGGTGGCGCGATCCTCGTAGAGCATCAAGACGGTTTCGATCGTCGAACCGTCGTGTAGCTCGAGCACCCACTTGCGCGTCGCGCCGCGATCGCTCGCGACGTCTTCGACGACGCGCAGCGCGTTCGGGAATCGTTGCGCGAGTGACGCGCGCAACGTCTTAGGAATCGTGGTGATTTCTTCGAGGGGCTCGTTGGTGTTCCATAACCCGTGCCAGACCTGGTCGACCCGGTAACGAGGTTCGCCCACCAGCAATTCGCTCAGTTCTTCACGAGTTACTTCATAGAGCGACGCCACCCGGCAAGGTTACGCGGGGCTTCGTGCGATGGTGCACAAGCGCACATTCTTAACCTCTTATTGCGCGACTCTTGACTCGCCTTTGTTCGACGAAACGACACTGGAGGCGACGTCACGTTGATCACGCGAAAGGAGCACCCATGCTCGCACTAATCGTTTCGCCATTGCTCGGTCTCACCTTCGCCGTTTGCGTCGCCCTCCCGGGAATCGGGCTCTTCTACGAAATCAGGTATCGACGCGAACGTCGTGAGGCGGCACGCCTCTCGAGCGCTCGTCCAACGCAAAGAGAATCTCCGACACGTCCCGTCTAGTGGGTCACTCCGGCTTAGCGACGGCGCCCATCCACGTCTGCTTGACTCTTTGGGTACTTAACGACGCAGTTCGTCCAACGTCAGGAGCAATATGGAACTGAAGAACACTTCGGCCGTCGTCACCGGTGGGGCCTCGGGGCTTGGCGAGGCCACTGCACGAGCCCTCGCGAAGGGTGGCGTCAAGGTCGTCGTCGCGGACCTTAACGACGAGCGCGGCGAGGCAATCGCCCAAGAGATTGGTGGAACCTACGCACACTGCGACGTGACCAACACCGACCACGTGATCGCGGCGGTCGAGGCCGCGAAGGCCATGGCCCCGCTGTGGAGCGCCGTGAACTGCGCCGGGATTGGCTGGGCGACACGCACCGTCGGCAAGGACGGCGAGTACGCCTCCGCGCACGACCTGGACCTCTATCGAAAAGTGATCGAGATCAACCTGATTGGCACCTTCAACGTCTGTCGTCTCGCCGCCACGGCGATGGGTCACAACACTCCCGACGGAGACAACATGCGCGGCGCCATCGTCAACACGGCGTCGGTCGCCGCCGAAGATGGCCAAATCGGCCAGGTCGCCTACTCCTCCTCCAAGGGTGGCGTAGTGGGCCTTACGTTGCCCCTCGCGCGCGACTTGGCGGCCATTGGGGTGCGCGCGAACTGCATTCTGCCGGGCCTGATCGACACGCCGATCTACGGCACCGGTCCTCAGTCCGACGAGTTCAAAGCTCGCCTCGGCGCCGGCGTGCTCTTTCCCAAGCGCCTCGGTTTCGCCGACGAGTTCGCCTCACTCGCCGTGGAACTGCTTTCGAACAGTTACATGAACGCCGAGTCGATTCGCGTCGACGCCGGCATCCGCATGCAGCCTAAATAACCGCGCTCGCCCACGAGCGAGCCGCTTCGAGGCGCCAACTACGGAACGCGAACGTCGTGGTGCGTGAGCGCCTCGGTGCGCTCACCTTCACTCAGCGTCGTTGGGTCCGCCCGATGAACACTGGTCCAGTGGTGCCCGATCGGACAGAACTGATAGCGACGATTTACAAGTCGAATCGCCTTCAAAGAACCCATCGGCACCCACGTCGTCGTGAAGAGATGACCCGCCTTGCACCGCACGATCTGTTAAAAGCGCGTCACGAAAAGATGTTAGGCCCTCGTTAGGTGCAGGAATCGAAGAAATCGGAACAAGACTTCTCATCGAAAATACACCAATCCACAAGAAATAGTCACGACTCGGCCTCATCTTCTCAGGCGACGAACATGGCTAGTTTCACCACGCGTTTACACTCCTGAACGGAAATGGGTCACGGCCTTCTCCCACGCCTCAACCCAGCGCCACGAGTGGCGTTCATAAGTCAACGTCTTGGCGGTCTCGATCCCGCCTTCGACTTGCTCTTGGCGATAACTCGCGTCGGTGAGTACGCGGTTGATCGCCCTGAGCCAGTCGTGCTTCTGCTCCACTGCCGTGCCTGCCCCGAGTGCGGCCAGCCGCCGATATTCGGAAGTGGCCGACGCCACGAAGGGCACGCCAAGTGCGGCGTATTCCAGCCCCTTGAGATAGGACTTCGACTCGTTAAACACCGAAAGTTGCAACGGCACAACGCCAAGGTCGAGTCTTTTAATCACGCTTGGGTACCTGTCCAGTGCGACCCACGGTAGGTAGGCCGACTCGCCTTCACGAAATCCAACGATGGAACCCGCGTTGGGCGAACCAATGGCAAGGAACACCGCGGAGTTCTTACGCACCGCACGTACGAGTCCGTCGCCCATGACTGGCAGGTCAGTGGGGTGCGTGAGTTCCGAGCCCGTCCACCCCACGACGAGGCGCGCGCCGAGAAAGTCCCAGTTGGCGTCTTCTAAGACCTTGGTAGAGAGGTAGCTCTCTGGTACCTGGTTAGCAAGGACACAAATCTTCGACGAGGGAACCGCACGGGCCAACGATGCCGTGCTCACGGTGACGAGATCAGCCGCGCGACACGCCGCCGCCAGATGGTCGTAGTTGCGTTCCGGCGACTGGCCGGGACTCAAGCTCTTCCAATCGATGTGCCGCTTGTCGAGGTGCCAAAAGTCGTCATCAAGCTCGACCACCACCGCCGTTCCGTTGGCTCGAATAAACGGAATGGCCTCAGCAATCGTGCGATCGAGCGGACGCTGAAACACCACCACGTCGTGCTCCAGTGGCATGACGTTGGTCACGTGTCCGTCCTTCGATTGGAGCATTATCGTGCTAGCTCCGACGTCGACAGTTATCTCAAGGTTAGGTTCATCTGCCAGCGCTTGACTCGGGGCTATCAGGCGATAGAACCCACACCCACCCGCGTCACTGGGGGCCACGAGCACCCTCATCGTGCGCCGATCATTGGGGTGGCTAACGGACGTTTAATTTCGAACGCCTTGCCTTGGCGATGCCGCCGCGCACGGCCAACTGGCGTGGCGAGCTGGTGTAACGGACAGGCACCTTTCGAATACCAACTGCACAACCCTTTCCGAATAGCGCTACGCCCTGGTGGACTTTGGTCAAAACAGGTGTACCTAGGACTATTCCGACCACGCTACGACCACACTGAGTGGCGGGCGGGGCATCAGTCAAGAACGTTCGCCTAATTCGCTCGTCCGCCGATTCGTGCCCGGACGTCCACAAGACGCGGAGCCTACGGACGTCGTTCAACCGGAATCGCGACGGGTTCATCAGAGATCAAACCATTTCTAACGCGGGCAAACGTTCTCATTTTCTCACTTGCTCAGCGCATAGTAGCGAGATTCAAACTTGACCAGTGAAACGTAATTGAGCGATTCGTAGATTCTGGGATTATTGGAGCGCTCGGCGTACGTGAGCGATTCCCATTCGACGTACTCGACGTTGCGCCGAGGGCCCTTGGAAGGATGCGTTCGCTCTCAGCGAGGCCGCTGAAACTCTCGCCCGACGCATTGTCATCCGATTCACCACTGCCTTCGACTGACGAGATGATCTCAGTTTCACCCGCGTTTGCCCAGGCGATCGGAATGACTTGCCATTGATCGAGCTCAATCACTCCCTACATCAGATCGTGCGCGCGTCGGCCACGTTGTCGAATCGCGCGAACTCGCCACGCCAGGTGAGATGCGCGGTGCGAGTTGGTCCATTGCGGTTTTTGCCGACGATGACCTCGGCGTCCGCCTTCATGTCATTGGAGACCTCACCGTAGACCTCGGGACGAAAAAGAAACAAAACCACGTCGGCGTCTTGCTCCAGGGAACCCGACTCTCGAAGGTCCGACATCATGGGCCGCTTGTCGGCCCGATCTTCGAGCTTTCGCGACAACTGCGACAGCGCCACCACGGGGCACTCAAGTTCGCGCGCGAGAATCTTGAGTGACCGGCTCATCTCGGCGACTTCCACCTGACGATTCTCAGCGCGTCCGCGCGAGGACATCAATTGCAAGTAGTCGATGATCACGACGCCGAGATCGCCATTTTGTTGCTTGATTCGCCGCGCACGGGCGCGCACGTCCATCACCGTCAAACTCGGATTGTCGTCGATGAAGATCTTGGCAGACTGCAGTTCGCCGAAAGCGTCGTGCGCGCGGTCCCAGTCGTGCTGATTGAGGTCGCCCGTGCGCAGTTTGGACGAGTCGATGCGCGCGGTCGAGGCCAAGATACGCTCGGCCAATTCCTGGCGACTCATCTCGAGGGAGAAGAAGAGCGCGGGACGTCCGACAGCGGCGCCTACGTGAATCAAGATTCCGAGCGCAAAGGCCGTCTTACCGGTGCCTGGGCGTGCACCAACAATCGTCATCGAACTTGGTTGCAGCCCTTGAAGGATGGCGTCGAGTGACTTGTAGCCGGTCTCGAGGCCATTGAGCTGACCGCGCGTCTCTCCGCGCTGCTCGAGGATGTCAGCCTCCGCGAGCAACAGTCGATGAAGCGGGGAGACCGAATCAATTTTGCGATTGTCGCCAATCGCGTTGATCTTGCGCTCGGCATCGTCGATCAGCGCCATCACGTCGTCGGTCGCCTGGTACGCGTCGTCGACGATCTCGCCGGCCGCGGCGATCAAACGCCGCTGCTGCGCTTTTTCACGAACGATCTCGGCGTAGTGCTGCGCGTTGGCCGTCGAGGGCGTGTTGAGTTGCAGCGCCGAAAGCACGCTCAGCTCCACTGCCCCCGCGCCGCGCTCTTGGAGTTTCGCCTGAACGGTGACGTAGTCGACCGGTTCAGAGGCGTGGGTCAGCGCGATGATGGCGCCGTAGATCTGTCCGTGGAGCGGCCGATAAAAGTCCTCGGCCTGCACGTTTTCGTACGCCACCAATACCGCCTCAGGCGAGAGCAGCATGGCGCCAATCAACGACTCTTCAGCCTCAATGGCGCTCGGTGGCACCCGTCCTGAAACCTGGCGACTGCGTTCCGATTCAATCTGAGTCATAAGTACTCAACGGTTGCCGGTTTCGCTTGTGTGGCGCAAGAACAACATCGTGTGGAAATTCCTGTGCCTAACTCCATGGATTCGCAGTCTGGCCCCAGGGTGTGACATCATGTTCGACGCAAAATGGCCGGGGCGAACGCCCCGGCCATTTGCTTGTCAAGAATCGTTCGCCTACTTCGCGATGACCTCTAGTGAGATCGTCGCGAGCACACCGTCAAAAAGAGTGGCCGTCGCGGTCGCGGCGCCCAACTCCTTTAGGTGTTCGACCATGTGAATCGCGTGACGGTCGAGTGAAATTCCCGTCGCGCTGCGCAGTGCGTTCACGACGTCGCTCTCCGTCACTGATCCAAAGAGACGCCCCGTGGCGCTCGCACGTGCCGCAATGGTCAACGCCGCCGCTTCGATGGTGCTCTTTTGGGTCAGGGCCGCCTCGCGGCTCTTCGCGTCACGAAGATCACGTGCACGACGCATGGCCTTGGCCTGCACCTCGGTCGCGTCGCTGGCCGAGAGGGCGGCTCCGCTCGGCAACAAGAAGTTGCGGGCGTAGCCCGATTTCACTTCCACGATGTCGCCTCGGCGACCGACACCCTGGACGTCGCTCCTCAAGAGGACCTTCATTCGCCGACCTCCTCGGTCGACTCAGTGACGTCGGTCGCGCCCACGAGTTCCATGACGTCTTCATTGATGGCTTCCTCGACGACCTCACTGGCCACTTCGGCACTCTCACGATCTGGACGAGGGCCACGACGTTCGTCACGGCCGCCATCACGGCCGCCATCGCGTCCGCCATCGCGTCCGCCACGTCCGCCACGACGTTCGGTGACGGTGCGCTGGGTGTACGGCAACAGGGCCAACTCCCGCGCGGTCTTGATCGCGTCGGTCACGTCGCGCTGGTGCTGCTGACAGTTGCCCGACACCTTGCGTCCACGAATCTTGCCGCGGTCCGAGATGTACTTACGCAACTGCGCCAAGTCCTTGTAGTCAACGGTGTCAACGCCGTGCTGGCAGAACGAGCACGGCTTCTTCTTGGCGCCGCGGCGCGTGTCGATCTTCGGCGCGCGCTTTGGCGGTTTGGGGTTATTGATGCGTGGCATTAGAAGGGCTCCTCATCGAAGGCGTACGTCGGGGTTTCGGTGGTGCGTGTGGCGCTCGGGCCGGCGGACTGGTAGCCGCCCTCCGGGCGTGGAGTTTTGGTGACGACGGCGGTCGCGAATCGTAGCGACGGGGCTATTTCGTCAGCGTTGATCTCGACGATCGACCGCTTGTCGCCGTTCTCGGTCTCCCAGCTGCGCTGCTCGAGCCGGCCGGTCACGATGACCCGGGTGCCTTTCGCGAGCGAGTTCGCGGCGTTCTCGGCCATCGAACCGTACCCGGCAACCTCGAAGTAAGAGACTTTTTCGTCCCACTCTTGGGTCTGACGGTTCAGCCAGCGCCGGTTCACCGCGATTGACAGTCGCAGCGCCGCCTGTCCTGAGTTCAAGAACTTGAGTTCGGGGTCGCGGGTCACGTTGCCCACGACGGTGATGGTGTTATCGGCCATGTTTCTCCTTTACCTAGAGTCCGGCTTACGCCGACGCCGCGGCGCGACGCTTGGTGGTGCGCGTCACTCGGCGCAGGATCTTAAATCGCATGACTTCGTCAGACAGGGTGAGAATGCGGTCAAGTTCGACC
>Ga0307372_10002507_pt1 | contig 30283 bp, 25 predicted proteins | sample OX1MG_FD_202533 | JGI IMG/M metagenome (GOLD analysis project Ga0307372, IMG submission 202533) | Soil microbial communities from Risofladan, Vaasa, Finland - OX-1 | ecosystem: Environmental > Terrestrial > Soil > Coastal area > Acid sulfate soil | place: Finland: Risofladan, Vaasa | collected... | reverse complement strand
CGGACCACAACGCACGGTCGCGCGCGCTCATGGAGCTCCAGGACGCACTCGGCCTCGCCCAAGCGCCGCTTCGGATCGAGTGCTACGACATGAGCCACCTCCAGGGCACCGACTACGTCGGGTCGATGGTCGTCTTCGAGGACGCGCTCGCCAAGAAGTCCGACTACCGGAAGTTCGCGGTGAAGCACGTGCCGGGGAACGACGACTACGCCGCGATGTGCGAGGTGCTGACGCGCCGGCTGACCGCCCTGTTGGCGGACCGGCGACGCGAGCTCACCGATCGGGCCGCGCGCGCGGCGACGGCGGATGTGCAGCAGCTGGAGGAGCAGCCGGCGGACCTCGACGCGCTCGGTGTGCGCGCCCCGCGACGTCGCTTCGCCTACACCCCCCAGCTCCTCCTCCTCGACGGGGGAAAGGGTCAGCTCGGCGTCGGGATCCAGGTGCTCGAGGAGCTCGGGCTCACCGGGCAGGTCGAGCTGGCCGCGCTCGCCAAGCAGTTCGAAGAGGTGTACCGCCCCGGCAACCCGACACCCATCCGGATCCCGAGGGGCTCTGAAGCGCTCTACCTCCTCCAGCGGGTGCGCGACGAGGCGCACCGCTTCGCCATCACCTTCCACCGGAGCAAGCGCGGGAGCAGGATGACCGCCAGCGTGCTCGACGGAGTGCCCGGCCTCGGACCGACCCGCCGTGCGCGCCTGGTGAAGGAGCTGGGCGGGGTGCGCGCCCTGCGGGCGGCGGGCGAAGCGGAGCTGCTCTCGCTGGCGTGGTTGCCCGACCGCGTCGCACGCGCCGTCCATGCCCGGCTGCACGCAGGCGCCGTCGGGAGCCCGGCGCCGGGCGCGGGGGACGCCGCAGCGGGAGTCATCACGCCACGGCGTATTGCAGCGCGGGAGAATGGCACGGGATGAGCGACTTTCTCTTCGTCACCGGGATGTCGGGCGCGGGCCGCTCGACGGCCGCCGCGGCGCTCGAGGATCTCGGCTGGTTCGTCATCGACAACCTGCCGTCGGCGCTCATCACCAAGGTGGCCGACCTGGTCGGGCGGCCGGGCTCGGAGAACGAGCGCGTCGCACTCGTCATCGGCCGCGGCGGCGGCGACGAGTACGTCGACGACGTCGAGTCGATGCTGAACCGCTTGCGCCGGCGGCATCACGACGTGCGGGTCCTCTTCCTCGACGCGCCCGACGACGTGCTCGTCCGCCGCTTCGAGGGGACCCGCCGCCGCCACCCGCTCGCGGCGCGTGGCGTCGAGGAGTCCATCGCCGACGAGCGGCGCCTCCTCGACGGGCTGCGGAGCGCGGCCAACGTCGTGATCGACACCGGCGACCTGAACACCAACCAGTTGCGCCAGCGGGTGATCGAGCTGTTCGGCGACCCGGTCCACACCGCGCACATGCAGACGTCGATCGTGTCCTTCGGCTACAAGCACGGGATCCCGCTCGACGTGGACATCGTGCTCGACTGCCGGTTCCTGCCGAACCCCTACTGGGTGGACGAGCTCCGGCCGCTCTCGGGGCTCGACGCGCCGGTCCGCGACTACGTGCTGTCGCTCCCGGACACGGCTGCCTTCCTCGACAAGGTCGAGGAGCTCTTGCGCATGCTGCTCCCCAGCTTCGAGCAAGAGGGGAAGTCCTACCTCACGGTCGCCCTGGGCTGCACGGGCGGCCGGCACCGCTCAGTGGTGCTCGCCGACGCTCTCGCCGCCCGCCTCGCCGCCGGCGGCGTCCGGACCTCGGCGTTCCACCGCGACGTCGATCGCTGAGCGGCCCGCTCGCGGGGAGGGCTCCTGCCCCCACGGCGGCGGCCACGCGTCCGGCGGCGGCGACCACGCGTCCGGTGGCGATCCCGCCGGCTGGGACTCTCCGCCCGCAGGCGGATACGGTTTCCCCCACCAGCCGGAGGGCTGCCCCCGCCGCGCGGCACGCTCCTCTGCGCGGGCCATGGCCTCCTCGCGCGATGCGCCGAGCAGCACGAAGATCCCGATGAGGACGAGCCAGAAGTCGTAGAAGATCCCGGCGACGAGAAGGCCCAGCGCGAGTACGCGCGCGACCGAGGAGGCGACACGCGTCGCCGCGAGCCGCGGCAGCCGCCGCGCCAGCGCCGCGCGGAGGACCCGTCCGCCGTCCATCGGCAGCGCCGGCAACAGGTTGAACGCGCCGAGCAACAGGTTCAGCCATCCGAGACGCGCCCACCACGAGCCCGCGACGAGCGTCGGCGGCCAGATCGCGGCGCCGAGGATGGCGCCCACCGTGAGGAACATGCCACCGATGAGGAGGCTCGTCGCCGGACCGGCGGCGGCGACCGCGGCCTCGTCGCCGGACGAGGACGGGAGGTGCTCCATCCGCGATACGCCGCCGATCGGGAGGAGCAGGATGCCGAGCACGGTGCCACCGCGCCGGCGCGCGAGAAGGCAGTGGGCGAGCTCGTGAGCGATGACGCAGGCGAAGAGGGCCACGACCCATGCGAGTCCGCCGCCGATCGCCGCCGCGCCTGTGGGCCACTCCGCGGCCACGACGAGGCCGAGCAGGAGGAGGAAGCTCCAGTGCACCTGGAGCGGGATGCCGAGGATCCTTCCGATGCGCAGGCTGTGGGCCGCCGAGCCGTCGGGGCGCGGCGTCGCGCTCGGCCCGTCGACATCCCGACGATCTGGTGCGTGCTGCGACGTGCGTGCGCTCATCGAGAACCAGGCTACGAGCGCGCGGTGACGCAGCGCCCGGAAAACCTCGATCTTGTAGGAACTCTTATCTCTCGTCGACCGCTCGAGCGAGGGTTCAGTCCCGCCAGTCGGGATCGAGCTGATGGAGGAACTGGCGGCACCGCTCCGCCTCGTCGGCCTCCCCGATCGCGGCCGCGGTCGCCCGTAGCGCGTCGAGGGAGCGGAGGAAGCCGCGGTTCTCCTCGTGCGCCCACCGAACGAGCCCCGTGCCGCGCCATCCGGCGGCCCGCAGCGCGTCGAGGCCGCGGTGGTAGCCGACGCGGGCGAAGGCGTAGCGGTCCGCATGGACGGTCGCGATCTCGGCGAGGTGCGCCCACGCGTCGAGGTGCCGCGGCCAGCACGCCGCGACCGACGACAGCGCTGTGCGCCGTTCCCCGGCGGGTCCGGCGATCGCCGCTGCGGTCGCTGCCGCGGCGTCGGGGTCCGCCGGCGGAAGGACCGTCTCGGGCGACCCGGTGGTGAAGGCGACCGGGTTGGAGGCGCCAGCGGCACCGTGGGAGCTCGTGGGGCGGGGGTCGTCGTGCACGCCCCCATCCTGGGCGTTCGCGGCCCCCGGCGCCAGCGTGCCTCGCCGCTCCCCGAGGGGGTGGCGCCATAGGATGCACCGGGTGACCGCACGTACCGAAGCGGCGCTCCGGCGCGCCCGCTCGAGCCGTGACGAGGGCGGCTCGGGCACGGTCGGCGGAGATCCCGAGGACGCCGGCGAGGCGAAGACCGGCCTCGCGCTCCTCGTGATCGTGATCGGCGTACTGATGGCCGCCATCGACACGACCATCGTCGTCCTGGCGCTCCCCTCGATGGAGCGGTCGCTCCACGTCGCGCTCTCGGGCGTCATCTGGGTGATCATCGGCTACCTGCTCGTGATCACCGTGCTCGCCACGCAGGTCGGACGGCTCGGCGACATGTTCGGGCGCGTCCGCATGTACGAGGCGGGGTTCGTCGTGTTCATCGTGGGCTCGGCGCTGTGCGCGCTGGCGAGCAACGAGGCGACGATCATCGCCTACCGGGTCGTCCAGGGCGTCGGGGGAGCGCTGATCTCGGCGAACAGTGGGGCGGTGATCGCGGACACCTTCCCCCGCGCCAAACGTGGCCGCGCCTACGGCTTCACCGCGGCGGGGTGGAGCGTCGGCGCGATCCTCGGGATCCTCCTCGGCGGCGTCATCGTGACCTACGTCGACTGGCGGTGGGTCTTCTGGATCAACGTCCCCACCGGTCTCGTTGCGGTCGCGCTCGCGCTGCGGGCACTGCACGACAAGGGGGAGCGCCGCAGGGAGCGCCTCGACCTGCCCGGCATCGTCCTCTTCGGGACCGGGCTCTTCGGCGTCCTGTGGGCGATGACCAAGCTGGCGACCACCTCGTTCAGCTCCAGCGTCGTCGCCCTCCTCGCCGGCGGGGTCGCGCTGCTCGGGGTGTTCCTCCTGGTCGAGCGCCGCCGCAGCGCGCCGATGCTCAATCTCTCGCTCTTCACGACCCCGACGTTGACCCCTGCGCTCCTGGCGTCGCTCTTCCAGGCGATGGCGAACTTCGCCGTGCTCTTCCTCGTGATCATGTACCTCCAGGGAGTGCGCGACTTCACCCCGCTGCACGCCTCCCTTCTCCTCGTGCCGGGCTACCTCGTGTCCGCGCTCGTCGGCCCGGTCGGCGGCAGGCTGACCGACAGGGCCGGCCCGGTCTGGCCGGCGACGGTCGGGCTCAGCATCCAGATCGGCGCGCTCCTGATCTACGCCCAGCTCGGGATCGCAAGCTCGGTGTGGCTCGTCGTCGCGGGATCGATCGTGAGCGGTCTCGGCGCCGGGCTCTTCTTCCCGGCCAACAACACGGCGGTCATGCTGGCCGCGCCGGCGGAGCTGTTCGGGGTGTCGGCCGGTGTCCTGCGGACCTTCTCCAATGTCGGGATGGTCTTCTCCTTCGCCGTGGCGATCCTCGTCGCGGGCCGCGCGATCCCGCACCGGGTGGCCTTCGCGATCTTCGTGGGCACCACGCACCTCACCCACCAGCTGGCCGGGTCGTTCACCGACGGCCTGCACGCGGCGTTCTACGCGGCCATGGGCCTCATGGCGCTCGCCGCGGCCCTCTCCGCGACGCGGGTGATCGGCACCGCACGCCGCCGACCCGTCACGACGTATGGTCCCGTCGAGATCGCCCCGCGGGACTGAGGCCGGCTCGACCTCCGGCCGGGCCGCCGGGGCGGCGCCACCGGGGCCGAGCGAGGCGCTCCGTCGCATCGCCTACCTGCTCGAGGCGTCGCGGGCCGAGACCTTCAAGGTGCGGGCATTCCGTCGCGCCGCGGCGAGCATCGACGACGCCGGCCCCGAGCGTGTGGCGGCCCTCGGGACGTCGGGCCGGCTCGCCGAACTTCCCGGCCTCGGCCCGACGACTGCCGCGGTCGTCGTCTCGTCCCTCACCGGAGAGGTCCACCCGTACCTCGCGGACCTCGAGGCGCGCCGGGAGACGGCCAGCACACCCGACGTGGCCGCGTTCTGCGCCCGGCTCCAGGGTGACCTCCACAGCCACTCGGACTGGTCCGACGGCGGGAGCCCGATCGAGGAGATGGCGCTCGCCGCGGTCGCGCTCGGCCACCGGTACCTCGCGCTCACCGACCACAGCCCTCGGCTCACTGTCGCCCACGGCCTCGACGCGGACCGGCTGCGCCGCCAGCTCGACGTGGTGGACGAGCTGAACGAACGGCTGACGCCGTTCCGGGTCCTCACGGGGATCGAGGTCGACATCCTCCTCGACGGTGCCCTCGACCAGGAGCCCGAGCTGCTCTCACGCCTCGACGTCGTGGTGGCGTCGGTCCACTCGAAGCTCCGCATGGAATCGAAGGAGATGACCCCGCGGATGGTCGCGGCGGTCGAGAACCCGCACACCGACATCCTCGGGCACTGCACGGGCCGGATCGTCGTGGGAAGGGGACGTCCGCCGTCCTCCTTCGACCCAGACGCCGTCTTCGAGGCCTGCGCCCGCACGGGCACCGCCGTCGAGATCAACTCGCGTCCCGAGCGCCAGGACCCGCCCCCCGACCTGCTCCACCTCGCCGTCGCGGCCGGCTGCGTGGTGTCGATCGACACCGACGCGCACGCGCCGGGCCAGCTCGAGTGGCAACGCGTAGGCGCCGGGCTCGCCGTGGATGCCGGCATCGACCCCGAACGGGTGGTGAACACGTGGCCGCTCGACCGGCTGCTCGGTTGGACCGCCTCGCACGAGGGAACCCGCCCGCCCGCCGGGACGCCCGGGCTTCCCGCCCGCCGGCGGCAGCGGTACTCGTAGGCTCGTCCGATGTACGCCGCCGCGCATGCTGCGGAGCACCCGGACAAGCCGGCGATCGTCATGTCGCCGGGCGGCGAGGTGGTCACCTACCGCGCCTTCGAAGCACGGGCCAACCAGATCGCGCACCTCCTGCGGGCGCTGGGCCTGCGACGGGGCGACCACGTTGCGGTGCTCTCGCAGAACTCGCCCGCGATGCTCGAGATCGAGGCTGCCGCAGAGCGGAGCGGCCTCTACTACACCCTCGTCAACACGCATCTGACGACCGACGAGGTCGCATACGTCGTCGACGACTGCCGCGCGCGGGTCTTCTTCGCCGGCGCCCACCTCTCGGACGTGGCGGTCGCGGCGGCCGCCCGGTGCCCGGCGCTGGAGCACCGCGTGATGGCGGACACCCGGGGGCGGGGGGGTGGCGGGAGGATCGGAGGTCCCGCTGCGGACGGGGTTGCGGACGGGGCTGTCCAGGAGCTGGCCGAGGGTTGGGAGTCGCTCGACGACCTCGCCCGCGACCTCCCGACGACCCCCGTTCCCGACGAGCAGCTCGGCTCGGCGATGCTCTACTCGTCGGGGACGACCGGCCGGCCAAAGGGCATCTGCCGGCCGCTCCCGGACATGACCCCGGCCGAGTCGCTGACAGGCATGCGCTTCGTACGCCACCTGTTCGGCTACCGGGAGGGGATGACGTACCTGAACCCGGCGCCGCTCTACCACACCGCACCGCAGGCGGCCGTCTCCGCCGCGCTGAGGACGGGCGCGGGCGTCGTCGTGATGGAGCACTTCGACGCGCTCGAGTGGCTCTCGCTCGTCGAGCGCCACCGGGTCACGCACTGCCAGATGGTGCCGACCATGTTCCACCGGCTCCTCGCCCTTCCTCCCGACGTGCGCGATCGCTACGACGTGTCGTCCCTGGAGAACGTGACCCACGCGGCTGCGCCGTGCCCGGTGCCGGTCAAGCGGGCGATGATCGACTGGCTCGGGCCGATCGTCCACGAGTACTACGGCGCCACCGAGGCCTACGGGTTCACCTACGCCAGCGCCGAGGAGTGGCTGGCGCGGCCGGGGACCGTGGGACGGGCGGTGCTCGGCGAGATCGTCATCCGCGACGAGGAGGGAAAGGAGTGCCCGGCCGGCGTCGACGGGACGATCTGGTTCCGCGACTCGCCCACCTTCGAGTACTTCGGCGACCCCGAAAAGACGAGGGAGCACCGGGACGCCGCGGGCGAGCTCACCACGGTGGGCGACGTGGGCCACGTCGACGACGAGGGGTGGCTCTACCTGACCGACCGGCGGTCGTACATGATCATCACGGGCGGCGTGAACGTCTACCCCCAGGAGTCCGAGACCCTGCTCGCGACCCATCCGGCCGTGGCCGACGTGGCCGTGATCGGCGTGCCGGACGCCGAGATGGGGGAGGCGGTGAAGGCGGTCGTGCAGGCGAGTCCGGGGGTGGTGCCCGGGCCCGACCTCGCCGACGAGCTCGTCGCGTACTGCCGCGCGCACCTCGCCCACTTCAAGTGCCCCCGGAGCGTCGACTTCGTCGACGAGCTCCCGCGCCACCCGACCGGGAAGCTGTACAAGCGGCTGCTCCGCGACCGGTACTGGGGGGGTCACGGCGGCAGGATCGGCTGACGACGCGCCCCAACCTGGCGCGCGTCAGGACGGCTCGGGCGCCGACCTCCCCGCCGCCTCCGAAAGTCCTTGTGCCGCCCGGGTCAGAAACGACCGGATCGTCGACTCCGCAACCCGGCGGAGGATGGCCCGGTCGAGCAGCCTCCCGACCCCGTCGAACGGCGGTCGGTAGCTGGCCTCGATCCCGAGGCGACAGCGGTCGCCGGCGAGTGGGGCGATGAGGAGCGTGCCGTCGAGCACCGGGAAGAGCGAGCCGAAGCTCACGGCCTCCCAGCGGATCGGGATCGCGACGCTTCCGCCCCGTGTCCACGACGGCCCCAGATGCACGCGGACCGGGACCCCGAAGACATGGCCCCCGAGCGCGGGGCCGACGTCGACGAGCGCCTCGACGGTCTCCGTCGCCTCACGGGCGAGCGGAAGGAGCTCGGGCCCGATCCACCGGAGGCAGTGCTCTGCGTCGCAGCCCGCCCCCTCCACCTCGACCGAGTCGGCGAGGAAGACGACGGACGCGGCATCGGGCTCGTCGACCATTGACCGCCAGCATGATCGGGCCCTCGAACGAACGGTAGGGTCGAAGGTCCCCCCGCGAACGGCCCGCTCAGCAGGCTTCGTCGATGTCGGCGGTCACCCGCCCACGTCGACGTACCGGACGCGGCACGTCGACGTTGGGAGCGCGCGTTGTGGCCGTGTCGCGCCGTGCCGGTCCGAATGGGTCGAAATTCTTACGTTCTGCGAGACAAATGCGTCCCGCATTTGGCACAATGGACGTGTCGGTCGGCTCCGATGGGGGAACGGGTACCACGAACCACCGACCGGTAGACCAAGGCGGCGCGGTCGACAAGCGAAGGGGGATTCGGAGACGATGAGCGACCACCCGATCGAGCGGTTCGACCCGCTGCTGCGGAACATGCTGTCCTGGAATCTCCTCGAGCGGACCGATCGCGGGTGGGACCTGCGCCCGGAAGTCGCCGATCGGCTCAACAGCCTGGCGAAGATCACCACGCGCGACGAGCCGACCGAGGTTGTCTACTTCGGCCACACCTGCGTCGGGTGCAAGTCCAACGGGCTCACGCGTCTGCGTGACGGGCAGTACCTGTGCGACGACTGCCAGCGGGCCGCCGACCTCGCGGCCGTCGCGACGCTCCTGCCCGCGCCCGAAGCCGAGAAGCCACGGCGTTTCACCAGGGCGCGCAAGATCGCGAGCTGACGGGCGTCCCTGACCGCGACCTGAGCGCCCGGCCTCGCCCCGACGCCGGGTTGTCTGCCGGCATCCGGCACCCCGGCGTTCGACAGCTGACCTCGCGTGCCTCGATAGAGTCACCGGGGTGTCGTCGCAGGGGACCTCGAGCGTGAGCGTGCTCGGCCACCGCATCGACCGCCTCGAGGACCCGCCGCTCCTTACCGGGGCCGCCACGTACCTGGCGGACCTCTCCCCCGAGGGCATGCTCCACGCCGTCTTCGTGCGTTCCACCGTTGCGCACGGCGTGCTGCGGGGAACCGACGTGGCCGACGCGCGCTCGCAGCCCGGCGTGGTCGCGGTGTTCGTGGCCGCCGACCTGGGGCTGGGCGACCTCCCCGAGTGGCCCCGCCCCGATGGTCCGCCGCGCGCCGAGGTCGCGCGCCCGTGCCTGGCGACCGAGCGCGTGCGGTTCGTGGGCGAGGCCGTGGCCGTCGTCGTCGCCGAGTCGGCGGCGGCCGCGGTGGACGCCGCGGAGCACGTCGTCGTGGACGTCGACCCTCTCGAGGTGGTGGTCGATCCGCTCGCCGCGCTCACCCCCGGTGCCCCCCTGCTCTTCCCGTCGCTCGGCACGAACGTGGTGCTCGAGGCGCGACCGACGGTCACCGGCGCGCTCGAGGGCGCAGAGGTCGTCGTCCGGGCACGGTTTCACAACCCGCGCGTCGCCGCGGTGCCCATCGAGACCAATGCGACCCTGGTGACGCCCGGTCCCGACGGCCGGCTGGACTGCGTCGTGACGTGCCAGGCACCCTTCGCCGTCCGCCGCGGGATCGCCTCGGCGCTCGGCGTCGACGAGGGAACGGTGCGGGTGCGCACGGTGGCAGTGGGCGGGGGGTTCGGCGCCAAGGGCGGGGTGTACCCCGAGCAGATCGTGGTCGCCGCCGTGGCGGCACGGCTCGGCCGGCCCGTCCGTCACGTCGAGACCCGCTCGGAGAACCTCGTCGCCATGGGTCACGGGCGCGGCCAGGTGCAGGACGTGGCGCTCGGCGCGCGCCGCGACGGCACCATCGTCGGGCTCGAAGCCACGACGGTGACCGAGGTCGGCGCGTACCCCTGGCGCGGCGGCATCCCGTTTCGAACCGGCCGGCTCATGGCGAACGGCCCCTACCGGATCCCGCGCCTCTCGCTCACCTCGCTCGCGGTGGTCACGAACACGACGCCGGTCGGGCCCTACCGGGGCGCCGGGCGCCCCGAGGCCACCGCCATGCTCGAGCGGGCGGTCGACATGCTCGCCGCCGAGCTCGGGATGGATCCCGTCGAGGTCCGCCGCCGCAACCTCCTCGAGCCTGCCGACTTCCCGTACACGACGGCCACCGGCGCGGTCTACGACAGCGGCGACTTCCCACGAGCGCTCGACGCCGCCCTCGAGCTCGCCGGCTACGACGCGCTGCGTGGAGAGCAGGCCGAGCGCCGGCGACGGAAGGATCCCGTCGCGCTCGGGATCGGGCTCTCCACGTTCGTCGAGATCAGCGGCTCGGGCGGGGAGTTCGGCGCCGTGACGGTCGACGCGGACGGCACCGTCGTCGTCACGACCGGGGCCTCTCCCCACGGCCAGGGGCTCGTGACCTCGCTGACCCAGCTGGTCGGCACCGTGCTGGGGGTCGGCCCCGACCGCGTGCGGGTCGTCCACTCGGACACGAGCCTCGTCCGCACCGGGATCGGCACCTTCGGGTCTCGTTCGGGCCAGCTCGCCGGCAACGCCGTCGTGGCCGCGGCGCGAGCCGTGCTCGACCAGGCCCGCGAGGTCGCTTCTGGCCTCTTGGAGGTCGCGGCCGCCGACGTCGTCGTCGCGGACGGGGGCGTGGCGGTCGCCGGTGTGCCGGCGACCGCACTGAGTTGGGCGGAGGTGGCCGCGGCCGCCGACGGCGGGGGGCTGCACGCGGAGGGGGAGTTCACACAGGCGGAGGGCACCTACCCCTTCGGGACGCACGTCGCGGTGGTCGAGGTCGACCTCGAGACCGGCCGGGTGTCGCTCCGTCGCCTCGTCGCCGTCGACGACTGCGGGACGGTGGTGAGCCCGGCGATCGTGGAGGGCCAGGTCCACGGCGGCCTGGCCCAGGGGATCGCCCAGGCGCTCTTCGAAGAGGTCCGCTACGACGAGCGCGGCAACCCGCTGACCGCCACCCTCGCGGACTACGGGATCCCGAGCGCCGCGGAGCTGCCGTCCTACGAGCTCGGCTCGACGGTGACGCCGTCGCCGAGGAACCCGCTCGGCATCAAGGGGGTCGGGGAGTCGGGCACCGTGGGCGCCACCGTCGCAGTGCAGAACGCGGTCGTCGACGCCCTCTCTCCACTGGGCGTGCGCCACGTCGACATGCCGCTCAGCTCCGAACGCGTCTGGCGGACCATCCGCGACGTCGTCACCGACCCCGGGGTGCGGAGCCCGGCGTAGGCTCGGAACTCATGGCCTTCCTCCTGCGCAAGCTGATCCGCCTGCTCCGGTTCCGGCGCGAGCAGCGCCGTCGTTAGGGGAGCGGTGAGCCGATCCGGCGCAGGCCCGCGGTAAACGTACGGGCCACGCGGCCCTTCATGGACCTCGCCCTCGTCAGGTCGCCGTGACATCGGGGTTGGACGGCGGAGGCCGTTTGGCGCGGGCCGTTTGCGGCTACCTCCCCACCGTGGCAGCCCAAGGAACGGGGAAGGTGGCGGTGCCGTCGTCGCAGCCGGGACACGTCGCCGATGGCCCGGTCGGCGTTGCGAGCGGCGGGGGAGGCACCGGCTGGAAGGCCACCCTCGTCCAGATGCGAGCGCACATCAAACGCGACCGGGTGTCGGTCTCTGCCGGGAGCCTCGCCTACCATGGCTTCCTCGCGTTCTTTCCCGCGATCATCGCGGCGCTGGGCGTCCTCACGCTGATGAACCTCGGTGCGGGGGCGCTCCACCACCTCACCCACGGCATCTCCAAGGCCTTCCCGTCGGGGGCGGCCGGCGTGTTCGAGACGGCCGTGCACGCGGCGACGAAGAAGAGCTCGGGCTCGGCGCTCGCGGTCGTGATCGGCGTTCTGATCGCGCTGTGGAGCTCGACGAGCGCGATGGCCGTGCTCCAGCAGGTCCTCGACGTCGCCTACGAGGTGCCGACGGACCGCAAGTTCACGGCGCGGCGCGTCCGCGGCCTCCCTTTGCTCGTCCTCACCGGCGTTCTCGGGATGTCGGCGGCCGCACTGATCGTGTTCGGACAGCCGATCGGCTCGGCGATCAAGGGGGTTATCCCGGTCCCGACAACGGCGTTCAACGTCGGCTGGACGGTTGTCCGATGGGTCGTCGCGTTCGCGCTGATCTCGCTCCTGTTCTCCGCGTACTACGCGGTCGGCCCGAACCGGGGCGGGATGATCTGGCGGTGGAAGACACCGGGGAGCCTCCTCGCCGCCGCAGTCTTCTTGGTGGGATCCCTCGGCTTCTCCTTCTACATCTCCACCTTCGCTTCCTACGGCAAGACCTACGGGAGCTTCGCCGGGGTGGCGATCTTCATCTTCTGGCTCTATCTGACCTCCCTGGCTGTGCTGATCGGCGGTGAGCTGAACGCGCAGCTCGAGCGCGAGGGCTGGTTCGGTCGCACCCGCGCGAGGGGCGGGTCGCAGCGGGTCGGGGCTCGTGCCGCGGCCGGTGCCGTCCCGGTGAGGTCCGACGTGCCCCGCCGGGACGCCGGCTGAACAAGAACAAATCGGAAAGCGGGGTCAGCGCCTCGAGCGCTGGGATCTCCGCGCCGCGGTCCCGTGCTCGTCGGCGCGGCGGAGCGGCAAGGAAGCGCGCCATGGGTGCAGGCCCTGGCCCGACGCTTCACCAGCGCGCAGTCGTGGCCCCTCGAGGTCTGCAGGTCCACGTAGACCGACGTGAGACCGCGGGCGAGGGCATGTTTACCTGTCGTTCAGTAAGTTACCTACTTGTCGACCGGCAAGTCGAGCGCCTACTCTGGCGCGATGGTGTGGGACAGCGGACCGGACACCGTGATGGCCGGCGCGGATGCCGGGCCGGAGACGGCCCGCAACCTCCCCCGTGAGCCCTCGCGCGGCCCCAACGGCCACGCGCATGCCGGGGACCAGACCCGGGCGAAGATCCTCGAGGTCGCGCTCGAGCTGATCGCCGACCGGGGGTACGCGGCGACCTCCACCCGCGAGATCGCCGAGCGCCTGGGGTTCACCAAGGCGGCCCTCTACTACCACTTCCGGACGAAGGACGACCTCTTGGCCGCCATGGTCCGCCCGGTGAGGGACGAGCTCGAGGCGCTGATCGCCGCGGGCGAGCCGACCGACGGCCCGGAGGCGCGCGTCAGCCTCGTTGTCGGCTACGTGACGTTGGTCGGACGGCACGCGCATTTGATCCGGGTCCTGGCAATCGACCCGTCCGTCAAGGAGAGCGCGGGGCTCCACTCGGCGATCCGCCTCTTCCGCCGGTTGGTGCCGCTCCTCGTCGGCGAGGCGACCCCCGACACCGCGCAACGGGCGAGGGCGCGTGCCGCCCTCACGGCGGTCCACGGCGCGCTGGTGCACGCGCAGCCCGACGAGGATCCCGACGTGCTCCGGCGCACGGCGATCGAGGTGGCGTGCGCGGCCCTGGGGCTCACCGCCCCCGAGGCGGACGGCACGAAGGAGACCAACGCAGGTGGGATGGACGGGAGCGAGATGGGCGGCACGAGCGACACGATGACGGCGGCATCGGTGCGGGCACGATGAGCGGCGGAACCCCAACCGTGACGGACGCGGCACCCGACGCCCTTTGGCCCGCGGCCGGGGCGCCCGCGGTGGGCGACGTGCCGGCAATCGACCGGCGCCGGGTCCTCTTCGTGATCTCGGCGCTCCTCCTCGGGATGCTGCTCGCCGCGCTCGACCAGACCATCGTGTCGACCGCGCTGCCGACGATCGTTGGCGACCTCGGCGGCGCGTCCCACATCGCGTGGATCGTCACCGCCTACCTGCTCACGGCGACGGTGTCCACGCCGCTGTGGGGCAAGCTCGGCGACCTCTACGGCCGCAAGTCGTTCTTCCAGGCGTCGATCGCCATCTTCCTCGTCGGCTCGGTGCTCTCGGGGTTCAGTCACTCCCTCGTGATGCTCGTGGCGTTCCGTGCGGTGCAGGGCCTCGGTGCAGGCGGTCTCATGGTCGGGGCGCAGGCGATCATCGGCGACGTCGTGTCGCCGCGCGAGCGTGGCCGCTACCAGGGGTTGTTCGGCGCGGTCTTCGCGATCGCGACCGTGGTCGGACCGCTCCTCGGCGGCTTCCTCACGCAGCACGCGAGCTGGCGGTGGGTCTTCTACATCAACCTCCCGCTCGGCGCGGTAGCCCTCGTGGTCACCGCAGTCGTGCTCCCAGCGCACCTTCGTGGCGCCAAGAAGCCTGTCATCGACTACGTCGGCACGCTCGTGCTGAGCGCCGCGGTCGCCGCGCTCGTGCTCGTCGCCTCCCTGGGCGGGACGACGTACGCGTGGTCGTCGGTGCCGATCGCGATCCTCGGGGTGGGAGGCGTGGTGCTCCTCGTCGTGTGGGCGCTCGTCGAACGCCGGGTGCGTGAGCCGGTGCTGCCGCTCCACCTCTTCGCCAACCGCACGTTCGCGGCGACGAGCGCAGTCGGCTTCGTGGTCGGCTTCGGGCTCTTCGGCGCGGTGACCTTCCTGCCCGTCTTCCTCCAGGTGGCCAAGGGCGCCACGCCGACCGTCGCCGGGCTCCAGATCGTGCCGCTCATGGGGGGGATGCTGCTCACCTCGATCGTCTCGGGGATCCTGATCAGCCGGATCGGCCGCTACAAGGTCTTCCCCGTCGTGGGCTCCGCGGTGATGACGCTCGGGATGTACCTGCTCTCGACGGTGTCCGCCACGACCCCCGACGGGGTCATGTACCTCTACATGATCGTGCTCGGCCTCGGCCTCGGTGGCGTCATGCAGGTGCTCGTGATCGCCGTGCAGAACGCCGTCCCCCACGCCGAGCTCGGCATCGCGACGGCCGGGGCGACCTTCTTCCGCTCGATCGGCGGATCCTTCGGCGCGGCGATCTTCGGCGCGATCTTCGCCAACCTGATCGGGGGTCGCATGGCCGCCGCGCTGCACGGCCATGCGGTACCTAGCGGGCTCGGCGCGTCGGTGAGCCCAGGGACCCTGCAGCACCTCCCTGCTCCCGTGCACCACGCGATCATCTCGGCGTACTCGTCGACGGTCGGAACCGTCTTCCTCGTCGCGGTGCCGATCATGGGCGTCGCCTTCCTCCTCACCTGGCTCCTGCCGGAGATCCGGCTGCGCACCGACGTCCACGACCGCTACGGCCACGGCGAGGATGCCGACGGTCGGCGCCGGGCGGTCGGCGACGGCGACTCGCTCCACGGCTACGACGAGGGCGACCCGGCTGGCGTCGAGAGGCCGGCCGACGACCCCGGCGTGGAAGCACCGGTCGGTGCCGCGCCGGCGCTCTGACGCCCTGGCGGTCAGCCGGCCGGGTCGGCGTCTGCGCCGGCGGCCCGGGGCGGGGTCTGGGGCGTAGCCGGAGACGACGTACCAGGCAATGGGGTCCGCGGTGTGCGCGCCACGGCTGCCGCGAGCATCGCGGAGTTCGGGATCTTGTACTCCCCCTCGTCGGTCTGCAGCGTGACGTAGGTCAAGGCCATCTCGCGCACCCTGGCGTCGAAGATCCCCCCGAGCGAGCCGGAGCGCACGCGGACGCGGTCCCCGACGTGGAAGGGCCGCGTGAACAGCAGGACGAGCCCGGCGAAGACGTTGCCGAGGCTCTGCTGCGCCGCGATGCCGAGCACGATGCCCGCGAGTCCGGCACCCACGAGGAGATGGTCGATGGGCACGGCCAGCACGGCGAGCACGCCGAAGATCACCATGAGGTACCCGACGGCGGCGGAGAGCACCCGGACCGCGCCGCCGGCCGCTGCCGCCGCACTCGACGAGATGTGATGCGCCAGTGCCTTGGAGAGGCGCGTCGTCGCCACCACGCCGAAGAGGACCAGTGCGGCGGCGCTGATCCAGGCGATGAGGCGGGGGTCCAGCTTGGGTGTCGAGACTTTGCCGAACGCCGAGCCCGATACGAGCGCGGCGACCGCCACCAGCCCGGACGCCGAGCCGAGGATCCATCCCCGCCGCGCGGCGCGTCTCGTGTCGTCGGCCATGCCGCATCCGAGGGTACTCGCGGCTCCCGGTGCAACGGCGGTGCCGACCCGGTGGCCCCGAGCAACGGCCAGTGGCGACGTGGCGCGGCCGGGTTACTCCCGGCCCGGTAGCGTCGTCGGAGTGCGCGTCAGGATCTTCGTCGAGCCCCAGCAAGGGGCCTCGTACGAAGATCTCCTCCGGGTCGCGCAGCACGCCGAGGCGGCCGGGTTCGACGGCTTCTTCCGCTCCGACCACTTCGTCGCCATGGGGGGCGACGGCCTGCCCGGGCCGACCGACGCGTGGGCGACGCTGGCCGCGCTCGCGCGCGAGACCGGCCGGCTCCGCCTCGGGACGCTCCTGACCTCGGCGACTTTCCGCAGCCCGGGCCTGCTGGCGGTCACCGTCGCCCAGGTCGACGAGATGAGCGGCGGGCGCGTCGAGCTCGGCCTCGGCGCAGGGTGGTTCGAGGACGAGCACCGTGCCTACGGCGTCCCGTTCCCTTCGATCACCGAGCGCTTCGAGCGGCTCGAAGAGCAGCTCGAGATCGTGACCGGGTTGTGGACGACGCCCGAGGGCGAGCGGTTCTCGTTCGCCGGGCGCCACTACCGGCTCGAGGACAGCCCGGCGCTTCCCAAGCCCCGCCAGCGTCCTCACCCGCCGGTGATCGTGGGCGGCGGCGGCCCATCGAGGACCCCGCGGCTCGCGGCCCGGTTCGCGGACGAGTTCAACGTGCCGTTCCTCGTGCCCGACGACGCCGCGCGCCAGTACACGCGGGTGCGCGCCGCGTGCGAGGCGGCAGGACGCGACCCCGCGACGTTGCGGTTCTCGGCCGCCGTGGTCGTGTGCTGCGGGAGGGACGAGAAGGACGCGCAGCGGCGCGCCGGGGCCATCGGCAGGGACCTCGCCGAGCTGCGGGAACACGGAGCGGCGGGCACTCCTCGCGAGGTGGCGGCGCGATGTCGTGCCTACGGCGACCTGGGTGCGTCGACGATCTACCTCCAGGTGCTCGACCTCTCGGACCTCGACCACCTGTCGCTCCTGGCGGACGAGGTCCTCCCGGCGCTCGGCTGACGGGGGAGCGGGCCGGGGTCAGCCGGCGCCTCGCGCCGTGCCGCCGACGAGCTCGAAGGCCTGCCACATCGCGGCATAGCGTCCGCCCTGTTCGAGAAGGTCCTCGTGGGTGCCGGACTCCGCGACCCCGCCGGCATGGAGGACGACGATGCGGTCCGCGGTGCGTGCCGTCTGGAGGCGATGGGCGATCAGGACCGTCGTCCGTTCCCGCGTGACCTCGCGCACCGCTGCGGCGACCTTGGCCTCCGTCGGCAGGTCGAGGTTGGAGGTGGCCTCGTCGAGAAGGAGGATCGCCGGGTCCACGAGCTGGGCGCGTGCGAGCGCGACGAGCTGTCGCTGGCCGGCCGAGAGCGACCGCCCGCGCTCGGAGAGGACGTGGTGGTAGCCGCCGGGGAGCTGGGCGATGAACTCGTGGGCGCCCACCGACCGGGCGGCGCGCTCGACGTCGGCGTCCGCCGCCTCGGGCCTCCCGTAGGCGATGTTGTCGCGCACCGTGCCCGAGAAGAGGAAAGCCTCCTGGGGGACGTAGCCGAGCTGGTGGCGGTACTCGCCGAGGGTGACGTCGCGCAGGTCGTGGCCGTCGACGGCGACCGTGCCCACGTCGGGGTCGTAGAACCTCGCGATCAGCTTCATGACCGTCGACTTGCCCGCACCCGTCTCGCCGACCAGGGCAACCGTCTCGCCGGGAGCGATGGCGAGGTCGATGCCGCGCAGGGCCTCGGGGGGACGGCGGATGGCGTCCGCGGTGACGAGGAGCTTCGGGTCCGCCGGCCCTCGCCGTCGCCGTGCGGCGAGCCCCGGTCGGACCGGCGCCGTGGGATACGAGAAGTGGAGCCCGTCGAGGACCACCTGGCCTGTCAGGCGCCCGACCCGTCCGGGCTCTGCGGGATCGGGGGTCCTCGTGTCGATCTGCATGAGCTCGGAGATCCTCCCGACCGAGACGCGCGTCTGCTGCCACGCGTCGAAGACCTGGGAGAGGCTCTGGATCGGGGAGAAGAACATGTCGATGTAGAGGAAGAAGGCGATCAGCGCACCGGTGCTCATGTTCCCGGCCGCGACCAGCTCGGCACCGACGCCGAGGACGATGACCTGCGCCAACCCGGAGAGGAACTGGATGAAGGGGAAGTAGGTCGCCACGAGCCGCTGGGCGTGCACCCGGGACCCGAGGTAGTCCTTGCCGAGCCGCTGGAAGCGGGCGCGCGTCGCCCCCTCGTGGACGAAGGTCTGCGCCTCGCGCACTCCCGACAGGCTCTCCTGGAAATCGGCGTTCACGATCGCGATGCGCTCGCGGGCCTGGTCGTACAGGACCGCCGCCTTGCGCCGGAACACGACGGTGGCTGCCGAGAGCGGCACGACGACCGAGAGCGTGCACAGGCCGAGCTCGGGGTTGATGACGACCAGCGCAACCCCGACCCCGACGAACGTGACCATGGCGACCAGTGCCGAGAGCACGCCGTTTTCCATGAGCGACTCGAACTGGTCGACGTCGGTCGTCATGCGCGTCATGATGCGGCCGGCCATCTCGCTCTCGTAGTAGTCGAGTGAGAGCCGCTGGAGCTGCGCCCAGATCCGGACGCGGAGCGACAGCATGATGCGCTGTGCCGTACGGCCGGTCACGAAGGTCTCGGCGATCTGGTCGACGAGGTCCCCGACGGTGATCACGAAGTAGATCCCCGCGGCAAGGAAGAGGACCGACACGGCGTGTGCCGTCACCCCCCCGTCGATGCCGGTCTTGACGAGGATCGGGCCGGCGAGACTCGCCAGCGCGTCGACGACCACGAAGACGAGGCCGAGCAAGAGGGGCCAACGGAACTCTGAGAACAGCGTGGTGAGCCGGAAACTCCGATCTTGGCGCGTGTCGCGGTCGAGGTCGACCTCCGCGACGTCACGCACGGGCCGCAGTGCGGAGACTCGTGCGAGGAGCTCGGGGGTCGGGACCAGGCTCATCCTCCAGCCCCCGCCGGCGCCCCCGAGCCCGGGACCGATCGTCGAGCGCACCGTGACCGTGCCGCCCGTGACTGCCGAGCCGCCAGAGCCGGGGGAGCCCGTCGCCCCGCCGGGGCGGGGCGCGGGCCACGCGGGTGAAGGGGACGGCGTGGTGGGCGCCATGGGGACGTTCGCGATCGGCGCGGCGGACCGTGCCGAAGCCGTCGCGGACGCGTCGATCAGCGCGTCGACGCCTCCGCGTACCGCCTCCGCGTGCTCCTCGTCGTCGAGTCCCGAGAGGAGCGAGCGATAGAGGGCGCTGCGTGCGACGAGCTCCTCGTGGCTGCCCTCCGCGACGATTCGCCCTTCGGCGAGCACCACCACCCGGTCTGCGAGGTGGAGGGTCGAGCGGCGGTGGGCGACGAGGATGGTGGTCCGTCCGGCCATCACCTCGCGCAGCGCGTCGTGGATCTGCGCCTCGGTGCGGGCGTCGATGGCGCTCGTGGCGTCGTCGAGGATGAGGAGGCGCGGGTCGTAGAGGATCGCCCGTGCGAGGGCGATCCGCTGTCGTTGGCCGCCCGAGAGGGTGAGCCCGCGTTCGCCGACGACCGTGTCGTATCCCCGGGGCAGCGCCTCGACGAACTCGTGGGCGCACGCCGCCCGGGCGGCGGCGACGATCTCGTCCGTGGTCGCGTCCGGCCTGCCGTAGGCGATGTTGGCGCGCACGGAGTCCGAGAAGAGGAAGCTGTCCTCGTAGACGATGCCGACCTGGTGGCGGAGGGAGTCGAGCGATGCCCGCCGCACGTCGACGCCGTCGACCGTGACCGACCCCGACGTGGGGTCGTAGAACCGGGCGATGAGCATCGCGAGCGTGGACTTGCCGCTGCCGCTCGGTCCGACGACGGCGATGCGCTCGCCCGCGTGCACGTCGAGGTCCACCCCGGCGAGCACCGGTGGGCCGCCGTCGTAGCCGAAGTGGACATCGGCGAAGGAGATGTCGCCACGGAGTGGTGGCAGGGTCACCGCGTCGGGCGGATCGGCGATCGCGAGCGGCGTGTCGAGCAGCTGGAACACCCGGTCGAGTCCCGCGCGGGCCTGCTGGCCGATAGTGAGCACGCCGGCCAGTTGACGTGCCGGGGACATGAGCGCGACCACGTAGGTCGAGAAGGCGAGGAACGTGCCGAGGCTGATCTCGTGGTGCAGCGCCATCCAACCGCCGAGCGCGAGGATGCCGACCTGGCCGAACGAGGGGATCGCCTCGAGGACCGGTTGGTAGCGGGCCTGGAGGCGTACGGCGCGCATCTGGGAGCTGTAAAGGTCCTTCGCGGACTCCACGACACGCTCGACCTCGCGTCGCTCCTGTCCGAATGCTTTCACGACGCGAACGCCGTTCAGGTCCTCGTCGACGATGGAGACGAGCTCGCCCTCACGTTGCTGCGCGTCCCACGTCGCAGGAAAGACGCGCCATCGCATCCGGTAGGAGACGAGTGCGAGCGTCGGGGCGATCACCATGCTCACCACCGCGAGGAGCGGCGAGAGGTAGATCATGACCCCGAGCGACATCGCCATCAGGAAGACGTTGCCGCCCATGATGGGGATGAAGTTCAAGAGGGCCTGGACGAGGGTGGTGTCGGAGCTGGCGCGAGCAACCAGCTGGCCCGTCGGCATCCGCGACAGGGTCTGCAGGTCGAGCGCCTGGAGGTGGGCGTGGATGTCGTTGCGCAGGTCGTACTGCACCTCGAGCCCGACCTGACCGCCGCGGTACCGGCGGACGTGCGCCGCGCCGAACGCGAGGAGCGCCAAGGCCGCGAGGAGGGCGAGCCAGGGCGCGAGCGGCGTCGTGTGGAGCTCGATGACTGTGTCGACGACCTCGCGGGCGACGAGGGGGACCGCGGTCTGGCACACCGCCCCGAAGATCGCAGCGCTGATGGACAGGGCGACGTTGCGGCGGTGGCGGAGCATGTAGCCCCAGAGGCGCCGGATCCAACGGTCGGCGGCAGCGGGCGGACGACCGGCCGTCACGTCGCGGACTCCGCGGCGCACGGCGGCGAGGGAGGCGAGGGCGGCGAAGGTCGCCGGCTCGACGGGGCGGCGTGACGCTCCCGCGCCCGCTCGTCGAGAGCCGCCCCGAGCGCGGCGAGTGCTTCGGGGGCTGTCGTCGAAGGCGGAAGGCGCCGGAAGACGTCGTCGAGCACGCGGACCATGTCGGCCTCGGCGGCGTCGAGGACCCGGGCACCCTCCGAGGTAAGGCGCAACTCGGACGCACGCAGGTCCGTCGCCACCACCGCGCGCTCGAGGAGTCCCGCCCGGCACAGCGTGTCCACCGCTGCGCTCAGCGTCGGCCGGCCGAGCTCGAAGCGTTCGGCGACCCGTGACGCGCGGTCCTCACCTGCAGCGACCGAAGAGAGGACCCGATACTGCGCGAGACCCAGCTCGCCGCTCGCCCGCTCCAGCAGTCGGGCGGCACGGGCGAGGCTACGAACGGCCTCGACCGTGCGCGCCGACGACGCGGGAGCCGTGTCGGCAGAGGAATGGGGAGCCCGCACCGGCCCGGATCGGGCCTGTGCGGTCGCTGGTGCGGATCGGTCGGGAGCAGCGGGCATCGTGTCTCGACGGAGAGTAGTCCATCGATAGTTCGAGAATCGAACAATTGGCAGGCCCGCCCGCCCGGTGATGGGCGGCGCCGATTGAACAGTGGGGCTCAAGATCTCGGCGACCGGACACCGCGCGCTGAGGGTGATCCGAACCCTCCGGCGGATCTAAGGGCCGCGCTGGATCTGTCTTTCGATCGACGCGACCTTGCCGTGGAGCGCGTCCGCCACCCCGGGTCGGACGTCGAGCTTCACGACGACGCTCGCTCGTGGGGCGCGCGCCATGACCTGCGTCACGCAGCGGCCGATCAGCGCGAGCACGTCCTCGAGGGAGCCCTCGACGTTGGTGAACATGGCGTTCGTCTCGTGCGGCAGACCCGAGTCGCGGACGACTCGGACGACCTCTGCGATGACACGGCCGACCGACCCGTCCTCTCCGACGGCGTCGCCGCCCAGGGGCGTGATCGAAAAGGCTGCCGTGACGGACATACGTCCACGATACGGCTCGACGACCGCGGAGCCGTCGGACGGAACCATCCGGCGGAGCCAGCGGACGAAACGCACGGGGTCCGCGGTGTGCACGGGGTTCCGCGGTGTGCACGGGGTCCGCGGTGTGCACGGGGTTCCGCGGTGTGCACGGGGTCCGCGGTGTGCACGGGGTCCCCGGAGGGTGGCAGCATCCAACCCGTGCCGGTTCGCGTCACCGCCCTCGACCACGTGCAGCTCGCGATGCCGACCGGCCGCGAGGCGGAGGCCGAGGCGTTCTATTGCGGCGTGCTCGGCTTCGCAGTCCGCCCGAAGCCGGCGATCCTCGCGGCACGCGGGGGGAGGTGGTTCGCAGCCGAGGACGTCCAGGTCCACCTCGGTGTCGAAGAGGACTTCCGCCCGGCGAAGAAGGCGCATCCGGCGTTGCGTGTGGCCGGGTTTGACGACCTTCTCTCGCTGCTCGACGCCCGAGGGCTTCCGTGGCGGGCGGACGTTGAGCTGCCCGGGCTGCGGCGCGTCTACGTCGAGGATCCGTTCGGCAACCGCCTCGAGCTGATCGACGCCGGCGACCAGGTCGTTGCCGAGGGGAACTGCGCATGATGCTTCTGCAAATTCCTTGTCCGCTGACGCGACCATTGCGTACGATGTGGAAGGGATGGGGCGAGGGGTTCTTCACCGTGTAGCGCTGCGAGTGTTGTCCGCCGCGTTGGTGGCCGTCGGGGTCACGGCGGTCGCCGTCGCGCCGTCGACCGCCGGTGCTGCAGGCACGGCGGGGGCCACCGGCGTGTCGGGTACGACGAGCGGGTCGGGCACCGCGCGGACCTCCGGCACCGCGCGCGCGGACTCCGTCCTCGACGGCCACAGCTACAGCCTCGTCACAGCCAACGGGGGTCTCATCGGCTTCGGTGCGGCGCTCAGCTCCTCGGGCCAGGCCAACCCGGCGTCAACGTTCGTCGCTGCCGCGCCGACTCCGGACGGGAAAGGTGCCTGGGTCGCCGCGGCCGACGGCGCGGTCGAGACGCTGGGTGACGCCGTTTCCCGCGGGTCGATGGCCGGCCATCTACTCGCGAAGCCCGTCGTGGGCATCGCGGCCACCCCGACAGGGGGCGGCTACTGGCTGGTGGCGTCCGACGGTGGCATCTTCACCTTCGGCAATGCGGTCTTCTACGGCTCGATGGGCGGTCACCGTCTGAAGGATCCGGTTGTCGGCATGGCCGCGATGCCGACAGGCGGCGGCTACTGGGAGGTGGCGTCCGACGGTGGCATCTTCACCTTCGGCGACGCCGCGTTCCACGGCTCGACCGGCGCGATGCACCTGAAGGCGCCGGTCGTGGGAATGGCCGTGACGTCGACGGGCCTCGGCTACTGGCTCGTCGCGTCCGACGGGGGCATCTTCACCTTCGGCAATGCGACGTTCCACGGCTCGACGGGTGCCGAGCGTCTCGTGAAGCCGATCGTGGGCATGTCGGCAACCCCCACAGACGGCGGCTACTGGCTCACCGCGTCCGACGGTGGCGTGTTCACGTTCGGCGACGCGCCGTTCTTCGGTTCCGCCGCCCGCTTCGGGCGTCCTGTCGTCGGGATCGCCGTGGAGCTCGGGGGCTACCAGAACCCGCTGCGCGCCGTCGCGAGCCTCACGCCCGAGCGCGTGGACCAAGGCGTCGACTATGCCGGCAGCGGCCCCATCTACGCGATCGGCGACGGCGTGGTGCTGAACACCACCAACACAGGGTGGCCCGGGGATGGGTTCATCACCTACCAACTGGTCGACGGCCCGGCGGTCGGCGACATCGTGTACGTCGCGGAGAACGTGGTCCCCCGGGTGTCGATCGGGCAGCAGGTCAACTCCGACACCGTCCTGGGCACACTCGTGGACGCCTACCCGAACCTGGAAACGGGGTGGGCGGACCCGCCGGGGAACGGGGAGTCGCTGGCACGCGCCATGGGCCAGTGGAGCACAGCGGCCGGGGCGAGCTCGCTGCCTACCGCGTACGGCGCCAACTTCTCGGAACTGCTGACAATGCTGGGTGCCCCCGCGGGGCTCATGATGGGCCCCGTCCAGGGCGCGGTCACATCCGCCTGGCCGAGCTGGCTCCCCGAGACGTAGCCCTCCGCAGCGCGCCCGGTACAGTTCGGGACCCGTGGCCCGCCTCATCGACACGCCGACGGTCGTCGCCGCAGCGGGGACGCCGCCGAAGACGATTCGCGAGCACGTCGGGCGGGTGAACACGGGCGACGAGGCCTTGAGCGTCGCGCACATGACGAGCCCACCGGGCTGGGCAGAGCCGTGGCAGTGCCCGGAGTTCGACGAATGGACCGTCGTGCTGTCCGGCGCGGTCCGTGTGGAGGACGCCTCCGGCGCCTTCGATGTCGGTCCCGGCCAGGCCGTGCATGCGCTGGCGGGCCAGCGCGTCCGTTACTCGACGCCGCACGGAGCGGACTACCTCGCCGTCTGCATCCCCGCGTTCAGCCCCGGGAACGTCCACCGCGACGAGGACTGAGAGGGCTCGGGCCCGCCGGGCGCCTGCACGTCGACGTGCACGCGGTTCTTGGTCGACTTCCCTTCGGGCACGCTCGTCGACCAGGGCGCACGCCGTCGCCGGTCGGCCTCGAGGTCCTGCGTCGCCGGCGCGAGCTGCACGAGAAGGAGCGGAGAGTCCGCGTCGGCGGGAGAGGTCGTGAACGCCAGCCGGCACCGGGTCGAGGTCGACGTCGACTCCTGGCCGAGGCGCCAAGTAGGCGGCCGAGGAACGTAGTGTGCACCGATGGTGTCCGACGGCGGGGGTCCGCACGAACCCGGCGCGAGCCGTCGAGCGGACGGGTGGTCACCGCCGGTGCACGAGCACGGGCGACGGGCGAACGGCCACGCCGGGTGGACGTTCAACGGCACCCGGGTGTTCGAGGAACGAGCTGCGTCCTTCCTCGCTGCGGGGCTTGCCGCCGGGGAGCGTCTCATATTCGTGTCGGACGACCCCGACCCCGACCGGCTGCCTTCCGAGCTCGTCGCCAGTGGTGCGCTACTGGTGCTCAGCACGGGCGAGATCTACGGACCCGACCGCATCGTGGACTCCTTCGTGCAACGGCGTACGTTCGAACGCGCCGCAGAAGACGCGGTGTCGATGGGCTATGCGGGACTGCGTGTCACGGCTGACAACACGAGCCTGATCGCCGGAGTCCGCCGTCTGGATGCATGGGTGGGTTGGGAGACCGAAGCCGAGGCGCTGATGCAGCGCAAGCGCGTGACCGGGCTCTGCGCCTTCGACGTGGCGAGAGCCGACGCCGCGGCCCTCCGTGTCGTGATGGCCCTCCACACGTTCGGACCCGATGACGTCGTCGTCGAGGTCGGAGGCGGCTATCCGGCTTCGAGCACCGCCAGGTCGCGCACCGCGAAGCGGTAGTGCTCGATCTCCTCGTCCATGACCACGACGACGCACTCGAGCACGGAGGGGTGCTCGTCGGGGTAGCCGGGGGCCGGGGAGCGGTTGCACCGCCGTCCGGCGTTCTCGTCGGTCAGCCCGGCGACGATGCGTCGCATCACGGCCGTCCGGTCCGCTCGCGCCGAGAGGACCTCGGCGAAGTCGGGGGCGGCATCGAGGTCGATGCCGAGGGAGGCGGCGTCCGCCGCCGGGTACCAGCTCTGGGGGAGACCGATCGGGTGGTAGGGCCTCGGATCGTCGAGGATGGTGCGACTCGCCCACGCGTCGGTGATGAAGATGAGGTGGCGCAGGGTCTCGGCGAACGACCACTCGTCGTGGACGCGCCGGTAGCGCTCATGCGCCGGGAGGCGCTGGGCCCGCTCGATGGCGGACGCCCAGCGGCGCTCGACGGTGTCCCAGAGCGCCCGGAGTTCGTCGGTGCTCTCCGCCTCTCGCAGCTGCACGCGCTCGGGGTGATGCCGGTCGACCTCGTCGTTGACGAAGCCCGTGACATCGACGCCGTTGACGGTGAGGTTGCGCACGTACCCCGAGACGTCGACGTCGACGAGATAGCCGTCCCTGATCGTCACGCCCGACAGGTCGCAGTCGGTGAACCGGGCGCCACGCAGGTCCGCGACGTCGAACCGGCCGCCCCGGAACTCCTCGCTGCCCCCTCCCTCCCCGGCGGAGAAGCGATGCGGGCCGAATTGGGCGGCGTTTCTCGCGGAGATGTCGGGTTCTTCGTCGGATGACGGACCGGCTATGTCGCCCATCGACGGCAGGGTAGTCCTCGGGGAGGCGCTGACCGACGCGTCACTGGACGAAGGGCGACGTCTCCGAGGGAGAGGCGGATCCCGAAGAGCGGCCACGCGGCGGACGGGCCGGTCCTGTCGTCGGGCACGCCGTCGAGGCTACCCAGACCCGAGCGACGGACGTGGTGCACGATGTGCCGGGCGCAGGCCGAGGAAGAGCGCGCAGGGGGCGGCGCGCAGGGGGCGGCGCGTAGGGATCGTCGCGTGCGAGCGCGCCGGCGAGCGTTGCCATGGCGCGCAACAGGGCGTGGTGCTGTCGGCACCTGCCGGACGGTGACACCCGCTCTCTACTGTTGGATCGCGGAAGCACACGAAGAGAGGCTCCGGCATGCACGAGACCGAAGAAGAGCTCCGGGTGCTCCAGCGGCTCCTGGACGCCTCGCACGCGAGGGCGACCGAGCACCTGCGCGGGGATGGTCGGCTACGCCTCCGACTGCGAGCGCCTTCTCGTGAGCCGGGGTATCGGCCCGTAGAGGGCTGCCGCCCAGCGAAGGCGGCGAGGACCGCAAACCTGGCGACGACCGCAAAGCTGCAGAACTACCATGGCGCTCGGTGGGGGTGACCGGCCGATCATGGCGACGCGTCGGCCGCGACAGGCGGGTCGGAGCGGTCCTGCTCTCTCTCGGCCTCCTCGTGAGCGCGTGCACCGCGTCGCCGACCGCGGCGAACACCAACGGCCCCCGCGGTGGTGCCACGACCACGTCGACCGCCGGGAACGGATCGACGACAGCCACGGTCACCACGACCACGACCGCCCCAGCGGCGGTCGCAGCGAACGTCGTGGCCGGTCGCTCCGCCGTGCCCTGGTCGGAGGTCGGCGAAGGGTGGTTGCTTGCGACGTGGAGCTCGACCGTGCGCTTCGTGACAGGTCAGGGCACAGGACCGGCGACGTTGTTCCTCGTCGATCCAGCCGGAGGCCGCTACGACCTCGGCTCCGCACCGTCTGACCGCCTCCTCGACTGGTCCGGGAGCGGCACCGAAGCGCTCTTCCTCATGCCGTCGACATCGGGCACAGTCGGCCCGTCGCAGCTCGCCACCGAAGACCTGCGGACGGGGGCCGAGGCGGTCTTCTCCATTCCGAGCAGCTCGACAGCCTACGAGGTGAAGTTCTCCAAGCCCGAAGGGACTGCGCTGCTCGTGCCGGGTTCCCCGGCTCGTCGCTACAGCGTGTCGGGGACGCTCCAAGTGACCTACCCGACCGTGCTGCCGGACGGCGGCACCGCATCGAACGCAGGGGGGACCGTCGCCGAGACATCGCGCGGGAACGAGCTCGTCCTCCAAGCCGCAGGCGGGTTCGACGTCGTCGCCAACACAGGGTCGGCCCGGGGCTTCCTGCCGCCGCCCCCGGGTCAGCGGACATGCGCGCTCGACGGATGGTGGAGCGGGTCAGACTTCCTCGAGACGTGCGCCAACCAGCTGCTCGTGCAGGCGGACAGCGGGGGTCCTCCGCGCGTGGTCGCGTCGAGCACCACAGGCGGCGAGTACATCGACGCGTGGACAGTGGGCGGCCAGGTCATCGCCGAGGCGGGGGCGTGCGGCACCACGTGGCTCGTGAAGGTCGGAAAGGACGGCGCCCCGCATCGGGTCACCGTGCCCGGCGCCGGCAGCGTCGCCGGCGTGGGCGCCGCCGGGAGCCAGTTGGCGGTGCTGGTCACGCCGAGTTGCGACGAGCCGACGACGCGCCAGGGCGATCTGCTCGAGTGGTACGCACCGGAGACGGGTGCACTGCGGACGGTGCTCGGCGGCGCGGACGGTGGCGGGACGGTGGACGCCGCAGTGGTCGAGGACATGCGCTGAGCTGCGGTCTCCCGACGGGCGGTCGGCCCGCCCACGGTCCGGCGCGGTCAGCGGGGGTCTGGCCGGTCCAGGCTCCAGTGACGTGAGCTCTGCCCGTACCAGAAGTCCTCTGCCGGCACCATGATGAATCGGGTGATCGTCCGCTGTCCTCCGCGTTGGTCGCCGTAGAGGAGGTCGAGGCGGAACGGCTCACGAGTTGCCAGACTCGTCTCGACGGCCGGCCGCATCGGGTCCTCAGCGTCGCGGATGGCCGCCTCCCAGTAGCCGGTGCCCCCCGCCGGTACGTACAGGTCGATGCCCTGGCGGCGGAACTCCTCGGGCGGCCGGTGCGTGGACCCGTCGAAGGGGTCGTACGCCATGGCGAACCAACCGTGGATGATCGCGATGCCCGCACCGACGTTCCGCAGCCCGAGGGCGAGGTAGATGACGCCGCCCTCCTGCTCGACGACCGCCCGGCCGCCCTCGACCTTTGCGATGTGCCGGTCGCCCCATAGGGCCTTGTGCACCGGGTCGCCGGCGAGCGAAGGCATGAGCAGCGGACGGATCCCCGCCAGCAGTGACTCCTCGGCCACGCGGGCCGAGCGATTGGAGGACCGTACGGCGGAGAACGTGGCGGCGGCGAGCACGAGCGTGCCGCCCGCCGTCGCAAGGGACGAGATGGTCTGCCACTCCGGCACCGGCGCACACTACTTCGGAGCCCGCGCAGATCGGTGCTCGATCTGGGCGCCCGTGGCGCGACGACAGGCAGGGGACCGAGCTACGTGAACTTCGCGGGCGTCCCCTTGGTGATCGAGATGTTGCCCGCACCGAACATTGTGTCGAGGACGGCTGCAGTGCGCGGTGTTGTGGGATCCTCAACCCGAAGTGTCAGCGTGCCCGTCTGGATGCTCGGGCCGAATCCGTTCAGCTGCACGCCCTGAGCTGTCACCGCGGTCCAGTAGCGGAGCACCACCTGCTGGAGGGCGAGGAGGAACTCCCAGGTGTGCGGCGTCGCGACGAACGTGATGGGCGCGGACGGTGTCACCGGAAGGCCTCTTCGGTAGCCGGGTTCACTGTGGTGAGGGAGATGGCGAAGCTCGCGCCCGCCACGAGCCCTCCGTAGGTGGTCGGGAACGTCGCGATCCCGTAGTCGTTCAGGTAGCCGGCGAGTGTGAGCGTCAAGCCGGCCGGCGTCACCCAGATGTCCGCGGCGGCGAACCGGAATCTCATGGCCGCGTACCTCTTCGCGACCTCCGCAGCTCCCACACCACTACCACCAAGACGTGCGCGATGCTGCAAAGGTTGCCTGCGACGCCGGACGGCCTCCACGCATCAGACGGCCAGCGGCGCCGGGAGGGGCAGGGAGTGGACGATCACGAGCTTGTGGATCGGCCGCGTCAGCGCGACATAGAGGAGCCGGAGGCCGCGCAGGTCTCGGGCGGCGATCTCGGCCGGCTCCGCCACGACGACGGCGTCGAACTCGAGTCCTTTCGCTGCGGGGGCAGGGACGAGGGTCACACGCCTCGAGATGCCGTCGCGCTCGACGTGCCCCACGTTGGCGTCATGGCGAGCGGCGTTCTCGAACGCGCTGGAGAGCGTGCCGTCGCGAACGATGAGCCCCACGAGATACCCCTCGTCGGCGAGTTGGAGGGCGGCGGTCATCGACTCGGCCTCGACGTGCTCGGCGGCGACCTTCCGGACGTCGGGAGAGAACCGGCCCTCTCGGACCGACGAGGTCGGGCGCACCGACGGAGCCGAGGCGGGCAGGAGCCTCGAGGCGAAGTCGAGGATCTGCGCCGGGGCGCGGTAACCGAGCGTCAGCTCTTCGCGCCGAACCTCCGACGCGTGCGGCAGGTGGGGCATGAGCTCCTCCCAGCTCCCGTACGGCAGGGCGCCCGTCGCTTGGGCGATGTCCCCGAGGACGGTCATCGAGCCGTTGGAGGTCCGGCGCGTCAGCATGCGGAGCTGCATCGCACTGAGGTCCTGCGCCTCGTCGCAGACGATGTGCCCGTAGGTGCGCGTCCTGCCGTTGATGAGGTGATTCGCCTCGTCGAGGAGCGCAAGGTCCCCCTTCGCCCACTTGCCTCTCGCGGCAGAGGCCACAGGGGGGCGAACGAGAAGGTCGACTTCCTCGGCGCACAACAGGTCCTCGGCGGCCGCGCGGAGGAACGCCTTGTCCGTGAGGACACGGTGCACGAGCTGGTTCGGGGAGACCGTCGGCCAGAGACCGTCGAGGAGATCCGTGAACCCCCGTGATCGTCCGAGCTCGGGTGCGAGCCAG
>Ga0307372_10002502_pt1 | contig 30311 bp, 25 predicted proteins | sample OX1MG_FD_202533 | JGI IMG/M metagenome (GOLD analysis project Ga0307372, IMG submission 202533) | Soil microbial communities from Risofladan, Vaasa, Finland - OX-1 | ecosystem: Environmental > Terrestrial > Soil > Coastal area > Acid sulfate soil | place: Finland: Risofladan, Vaasa | collected... | reverse complement strand
CGCAAAGGGGTGGAGTAGGTCTGATCTACGGAACAGGCTCGAAGCCTTGCTGGGTTTACAGCATCCCCACTCCACCAGTTCCGGGTCGCGTATCTCCGGAACAGGTATCAAGATACAAGCCGGGTTTCAGACTCTGCGCCGACCTTTTGCTGAACCTGAAACACCAGGGTCAGATCGAGATGGGTGCGACCTTCTTCGACGATGCCGGCGGTACCACCACTTTTGTCGACGGGGTTGCGGGTCAGGCGAAAGGTTTTCACGTAACCATTGTTGACCTGTTCCTGATGCCGATGGCAGATCACCCCGACTTGCAGGAAGCGCAACGGCACGCCTGCCTCGGTAAGCTTTCGCTCCAGTGCCCACATCAGGCCGGTAAATGCCGTGATCGATGGAAAGCCATGCGTCATTTGGCTGGAGATGGCGTTGGCGTTCTGCACACGCAGATGCGGAAATACCAGCAGCCCTTTCGCGGAATAGGGCAGTGCGCTGCTCATGCTTGCACCTCCCCGGCTACAAGTTCATCGTGCGTGTTGCGGGTGGGAATGGGCGTGAGCGCATCCAGCGACTGGCGAAGCCGGTGCAATTGCTTTGCCCAGCCGTCTTCGCTTTCATCCACCAGCAGCAGCTTTTTCCACTGTCGATGTTCGGCATCACCTACGGCAAAACGACCCTCCAGACGCGCGTTGAGCCATTGCGCAAAGCGCTTGCCGATAGCGGCGGGCCAGTCCATCCACAACCACTCACGAGCGAAGTTGCCTTGCTCGGGAAGCTCTGCGCGCAGTGGATCGAGCCAGAGCTTCTCCACCATCGCGAGGTCGTCGTACTGCTCCTCCAGACTCCAGCCGGCGGGAAGGGCTTCGCGAAACGCGCCGGCCATGATGGTGGCCTCGGCGACCAGCCGTTCGACGAAGGCGTCCACCCGGTCACGGGTTTCCTTGTTTTCCGGTGGATTAGTAGCGACGAAGGCGCTGAACTGCCGCAAGGTGCGACGGACTTCGAGGCGGCCAGAAAACAGCCGGTCGAAGACCGATGTGGCATGCGCGGGGAGGCGGAGATCGCTGGGCTTCCATGTCGGTGGCAGGGACGACAGCAGATAGTTGATGCCGCCACGTTCGCTATTGAGCTGGGAAATATTCTGTGGTTTTGTGCCGCCCAGCTTCTGCACAGCCAAGTCGGGATAGTGGTGGAAGATGCCGTCGTGCATCTTCCCGTCGCGACGCGCCTGTCGTGCTTCCTTGTTGGCATCGCCGAAACGGTGTTCCTTCAACTCGCGGTGGACCGCATGGGCCAGTGAGGTGGCGTAAAGCGGCGACAGCAAGTTGTACTGGTTGTCATCGCAAGCATCGTTGCCGTTTAGCCAGTAGATCTGTTTGGCGCGAGGGTCTGTGGCGGGCTCGGGCACCTTGTCTGCCAAGAGTTGGACATACTGATCAGCAAGCACTGCCGCACTTTCTTGGTTCGCACCAATAGCGGCATCTCCGGCAAATGCGTAGATAGCATCAGAGTCTCGCTCACGGAGCCACGCACCCAGTGGTCTCTCCTCGAAGTAGAGGTCGAGCAGTAAGTACAGCTCGTAGGCGGCAGAGTTATGCGCACCGTCTCCGGTGGTGTCCGCCAAGCTCGTTTTCCCTGAAAGCATGTGAGAGCCCACTTCCGCAAGGGAGTGAAGCTCGGTGAAGCGAATATCGAGATTTGTAACTTTCTTTACTTTCAGGTCGGGATGGGTTGCTTTGGCAACATGCGTTGCGACTGCGATATGAGCACCGCAGGCGGCACCCTTGCGGAGGATTTCATCGAGGCGATATTTTTCCTGTGCCTTTCCTCGCTCCCGCACTGCCATTGCGTCGGCTTTTCCTTCCCACTTTTTGAGTGTTTTGGCTAGTCGCCTTGAGACATGGTCATGCATCAACTTCCGCATGTCCTTGCCGCGGTCTGTTTGTATGATTTCCTTGTTCAAGAGGTCCCCCTCATGGGTTGATTGAAAATCCCAGCACGGGATGAAACCGCCAGCCTCGCTCCGAACGTGGCAGGCTGGTGGTGGTGAAGGATTGGGCGCAGTCGCGCAGGCTTTCGCCGCGCTCGTCGGCCAGTTCGGTGAGCAGGGTCAGCAAGTCGTCGTTTCCCCATGGGGCGATGCCGGGGCCTGTCACGGCGCTGTCCGGGAGGCGTGAGCAGGCGCTCTCTTCGAGAAGGGGGTACAACGAAGTGCCGCGCCGGTCGCCGTCCACGACGCCGTGCAGATGTAGCACTTCCTCGTCATCATCGGGAAGCAGCACCACCTCGACCCGTGGTATCGGATCATCGCGAAAGCGCTGGGTTTGCGGCAGCACGCCGCTCAACCACATCTGCGGGCCGTTCCAATGCGTGCTGGCGTTGATCATCCATGACGTTGCGATGGATTCGGCAGCACCGCCGGCCACCTTTGGCAGGTCGGGTCGCATGACGTGACGCAGGCGCGCATGCTCCAGGTCGATCAGTTTGCGCGTGGGGTCGACCGGACGGCCTTCCGGCAGACGCAGGCGAGGCCTGGCGTCCAGCGGCCAGCGGCCGTGGGTGTCGATCAGGTCACTCAATAGCGTGGTCAGTTGGTGGTGGCGAAGATGAAAGTTGGGATGTCGCGCCTTTTCTTCGGGCGATGCGCCCTCCGGCCGTTTGTCCATTTCGAAACCGGGGCGGCAGTAGGCCGCCTCATTGGGGTTCTTGCGTTCGAGTGCGCGCAAATTGGTGTCGAGCACCAGCACATTGCATTGGGTAACTGGCTCGGGCCGGTGACGGCGTACGCGTCCTGCCAGTTGGATCAATGAGCGCAGCGAGGAGGGTTCAACCACGGCCCAGTCATAATCGTGGTCCCGCCCGACTTCCGTTACCGGACTGCCAAGCACGATGAAGAGGTGGTCGTTTTCCGGATGGGTGTCGATCGCTTGGCGTACTTGTGGCTGTGCGAATACCGGATCCGGATCGGCTGCATTTTTGCGGCGCCGGTCGAGTACGGTGTCGAGTCGATGTTCGATGGCCGAGCGCATCAGCAACGGGTGTTGCGAGTGATACACGCACAGGTGGATACGCATGCCTTCGGGCGCGCCTAACTGGAATAGCGCCAACGCGGTATCGAACAGCGGGTCGATATTTGCCATGCGGATCAGGCCGAAGCTGACGCGTTTACCGCTGCGCGGGTCGATGACATGGTTTTGCGGATCGCCATGCAGGCGTAATGCAGCGTCGCGCAGGAGGGTGGCCCATTCGTACCGTCTCTCTTCTTTGTTGCGGGCTTCGAGGGCAACGGGCAGCAGTTCGGCGATACGTCGCACATTCGCTTTGGCCAGGCGCTTCTGACGTGCCTCGGCAAAGACATCGTGCGCCTGTCTGAATGTGGAAACGTCGGCGCAATCGGCGTGCTCTTGCTTGAACTCGTCGATCCACAGACAGGCAATGCGTGGTGCTTCATCGGGGTGCTCGCCGCGATGGCGCTGCCATTGGATACGGCCATCGCGGTAAGCCTCGTACAGGCCTTGTACCAATGCGGGTGGCAAGGTGGCCGAGGACAGCAATACGCGCGATCCCAGCAGGCCCGCCCAATGCACCAGCCGGGTCAGGGCGGGCAGGTCGGCGAGGTCGAAATCGTCTGGCTCGTCCAGCACCAGGTCGCCGGTCATCAGTCGCAGCATGGGCGCAATCTGTCGGCCGCCACGCAGGCTTTCAGTGGCCGGAGTCAGGTGGTCTACCGTGCATGCCAGCACGGGTGCGGCGATCAGACGGCGTGCACGCGCATCGTCGGTGAGCCGCTGCAACAGCGCGTGGCGGTCATCGCCTTCGTACAGCACGTGACTGTCTTCTTCGAGCAAGGCTTGGCGCGAGGCAGATCCGCTGGCCTCGGCCTGCGCTTCGTAATGCGCGAACAACGCTTTGCTGGCAGAGCCGCCAACAAGGATGGCCAACTCGTCATCGCCAAGGGTGAGGTCGCGCTGGAAGCAGCGCCCGGTCTGCTGGGTGAGCGTGCGCAGGCCAATCGCAAATGCGCAGCGCATGCCATGGGCGGGGTCGGCCAGCGCATGCATGATTCGCGCATTGCCAAGCGTCTTGCCGCAACCGGTCGAAGCCATGTTGACGATGAAGGCGCCATGCACGGCGGTGCGTTCGCGCACGGCGGTGGCGAGGTCAGCCGCCTTGTCCTGCCATCGAAATGCTTCGTGGTGGCTGCGTTTGCTGAGTGTGCGATGGCGTTGCAAGGCAGGCAGGCTGCGCGTCAGAGTGGGCAAGGCATGCGCGACGCGACTGGCATTGGCCTGTACGCCGATCAGGTGTTCTTCAAGTGTCTGGTTGAACCGCAACTTGCCGTTGCAACTGGCCGTGTTGGCGTAGATCTTTCTGTCCGCCTGCAGATACGTCTGTCGGCCGGCAACAGGCTGCCACGCGGACTCGCCGTCGGCGGACGGTTGGTGCTGCAGGGTGAGGCTGGAGTAGTAGTGGTCCGCCAGCATCAGGCACAACCGCGAGACGTGCATGATGAACGGATCGTGCAAACACGCCGTGCCGGCGACTGAGTGAGGCAGTGCCAGCAACGCTCGTGCTTGCCGTGCAACCTGCTTTCGCCATGCCGTATTGGTCACGGGGAGGCCATGCGGGAAGCGCCAATACGCGGCGATATCGGCGTTGTGGCGATCGCGTTCCGGCTCGTTCCAATCGGCGTCGATACGCTCCAGCAGGCCGTGCAGGTCATCGGCATTGAGCGGGGGTGCTGTCGCGCCATAGCGACGGTAGGGATTGTGTGCGGTGTCGATCTCGTCGGTGTTGCCCGTGGGCGCTGTTTTCACGGGCAGCGTCGGCAGGCGATGGTGGGTAAGTACCAGCCACGCTACGGCCTGCGCCAGAGGTGGCAAGGTGGCGAATGGCTTGTCCGGGGCCGTGCTGCCCGGGTGCGTCGGCAGTCCATCGCATTGCAGGCGATCATCGGCCAGCCACTCCTTCAGCCATGTATCCATGTCTTGCCGTTCAGTGGATCCGATCAGCCGTTGCAACCAAGTGGCATCGTCGTCCCGTCCGACGAAGGCCTGAAATAACCGCACGGAGACCCATTCGTGGCGGTAATGCGTGGGTGTCATCGGCCTGGAGGAACCAGCGGGCGTACGAAGTGCTGTGTGCAGCATCGTCTGGAATGCGGCGGTGGCCTTGCCAAGATCGTGGAAAAGCGCGGCAAGCGCGGTGAGCGCCAGCATCAGGGGAAGATGATGCCATTGGTTTTCATCACCTTTGCGCAATACATCGTGGCGTGTGGTATTGGTCGGCACCGCGCCCTCGCCGTTGAAGCGACGGGCGTCGCCGACGATCCACAGCAGTTCGCTGTGGTCGCGACCGCGGATCCAGTGGCAGGCGACGGCGGTATTCTTTCTCGCGGTCTTACGTAGCAAGCGGCGCAGGGTATCGAGACCTGCCTGGGTGATGGGTGTCTGCCAGGTGCGGTCGCCACGGCGTTCGGCGAACTGGTCGAGGATACGGCGCGTTTCGGTCAGTGCGCGCTTGTCGCACTGGGAGATGAGCAGCACGTTCATCGCTGGACCTGATCGGCGATGTCCACCGCCACGGCCTTGATCGTGTCGATCATGAAGTCCAGTGATTCGCTACGCGTCAGCGCCTCAATACAGCTCTGCCGAAAGGTTTGCTCGTCATCTCCGCGCATGGCCGAGATGAATGCCTGAGGCAGGATGGTGGCGTCCTTGACGAGATCGGCTACGTCGAACACCAGGCCGCCGCGTCGGGTCTTTCCGTGCAGTATCGCGAGGCCGTGCGGTAGGCCCAGCACCCAGCAGGCCGTGGCACCCAGGCCGTAGGCCAAGTAGTTGCCGTGATCGAGGAAGCGGTTGGCCGGATCAGAGCCGGTGCCGCGCTTGGCACGGGTGAAATCGCCATAGCCAACAGTGTCCACGGCTAACTTGAAGAGCGCCTTGGTGAGGCGGGCTTCTTCGGTGAGGAGGGCCGTATTGTCCGGCGCTATCTCTATGTTTCGAACGGTGCGTGTGAGGAGTTCGTCCAATCGCGCGGGGTCGAGCCTGTAGCCGGCGCTCCTCAGCTCTTGTCGCGACCATTGTTCAGCAAGACGCCGGACACGGGTTCGCTGGAAGCTCTTGGCGGCCTGAAGTCGCAGGGTGTCGTCGAACCAGAAGCGCACCCAGGCTTGCAGGTATTCCGTCGGGCGATATTCGCTTTGCGGAGAAAACCACGAAATGTCCACGTTCAACTCATTGGCCGTGAAGAGCGGTGTTCCTCCGCCGCCGCAAAAACCGACCAATACGCCAGCTTTGCCCAGCTCCCGCATCGCGGCTTGGGTGATCGATGTTCCCGTACCGAGCAACAGCGTGGTGGTATTGGCGATGGGGATGTTCCAGTACAACGAGCGCTTACCGGCATCTGTGACGTATTCGACCCGTCCGCCATTGACGAGGACGCGGCAGTGCTGGAGGTAATAGATATTGGCCCGCTTCGAATGCAGGATGGTTTTGAGCTCAGATGATATGAACTCCCTTTGCATTGTTGCCTGCGCTGGCTGAGTGGTTTGCAGGTGTACGCGTCAATTGTTCTGTGACTGGCAGAGATGGCCTGATTGTTCAGGCAGCGTATTCGAGAAAGTAAGTTGATCTCTGCGGGTTATGCAGTCGGCTTCTGCGGTACTGGATTGAAGTACACGATACCGAGGGCAGTCCGTCAAGCGGCGAGTGTTGTAGTAATGAGCCTAACGCGCCAGAGGGCTGCTCGATACCGAATCCTTCAAACTCGAATCAGGCAACCCGTCACGCCAGAACCGCCCTGTACGCGCTTCCTTATGGCAGGATGTTTATCCCATGCTTCTTTACAAGAGCCGGATACTTTTTGCAGTCCTATTGCCGCTGATCTTTGTTGGCGGGCTGTTCAGCGGTTGTGCGCGCCAGGCGCCGGATACGCTGGTTGTTGGTATGGAGTTGGCTGATCCGCCGTTTGAAATGGCCGATCCGCAGGGCAAGCCGATCGGCGTGAGCGTGGATATGGCGAATGCGCTGGGAAAGTATCTAGGCAAGAAAGTGGTCATTGAGAACATTCCCTTCGACGGACTGATCGTGGCGTTGAAGACCGGCAAGATCGATCTGATTATTTCTTCCATGACGGCCACTACGAAGCGGGCCAAGTCCATCGATTTCTCCAACCCCTACCTGCAAACCGGACTCTGCCTGCTGGTCGGTGCAAAATCGAATATCCACTTGATTGGGGACGTGGATCAACCCGGCGAAGTTGTTGTGGTGAAGAAGGGTACGACCGGCCAGATTTACGCAGCACAACACCTCCAGCATGCGAAAGTGCTGGTGCTGGACAAGGAATCGGCGTGCGTATTGGAAGTGCTGCAGGGCAAGGCGGATGCGTTCATCTACGGTCAGATGTCCGTCTTGAAATACTGGCAGCGCAATCCCGACACAACACGCGCGCTGTTGCGTCCGTTTCAGGCGGAGCCGTGGGCGATTGGCGTGAGCAAGGAAAACCCGAAACTGTTGGGACAGGTCAATGCGTTTTTGGAGGAATTTCGCACACGTGGAGGTTTTGTGCGGCTGGGGGACAGCTGGCTGAAGCAACAAAAGAAAACATTTCAGGACCTGGGCATTCCCTTCTACTTTTGAATGTGAAACGGCTATTCTTCGCACCGCGTGACGGCGGACAGACAGCGCTGTCGTTGGCAGCGCGGGTATTCAACTTTATCCTGGTCGGCTTGCTGATCGCGCTGGCACTGTATTTTTCTTTTCAGTCCCTGAATTATCGCTGGAACTGGGGCGCGGTTTATCAGTATCGGCAAATGTTCCTGGACGGCTGGCTGACCACGATCTGGATTTCGCTGGTGGCACTCGGGCTGAGTATCCTGATCGGTTTGTTTTTTGCGCTGGGGCAGCGAAGCCGCTTCTTGCCGCTGTATTGCTTCAGCAAGTTTTACGTCGAGCTGATTCGTGGGACGCCGTTGCTGGTGCAGATCCTGATCTTCTTTTACATCGTGGCCAGCGCGATTCATCTGGAAAACCGTTACGTTGCTGGCATCTTGATCCTTGCAATTTTCAGCGGCGCTTACATCACGGAGATCATCCGGGCCGGTATTGAGAGCATCGGCAAGTCGCAACTCGACTCCGCCCGCGCCATCGGCCTGACGCGCTTGCAGACCTACCGCTACGTCGTCTTGCCGCAAGCGCTGCGTCAGACGTTGCCGCCGCTCGCCGGGCAGTTCGTTTCGCTCATCAAGGACTCTTCACTGCTCTCGATCATCGCGATCAGCGAGTTCACGCTCAACGCACAGGAAGTCAATTCCTACACGTTCAGCACGCTGGAAAGCTACCTGCCGCTGGCCGTCGGCTACCTGCTGCTGACACTGCCGATCTCGCTGTGGACCCGGTGGCTGGAGAAAAAAATGAAGTATGAAACATGAAATGCGATCTTCTGCGTTAACGGCTGTTTTTCATGAAACTCCAACTCACCGATCTGAGCAAAAGTTTTGACGGCCATTGCGTGCTCGACAAGGTCGCGTTGACGCTGGACGATGTGCACACGCTGGTGGTGATCGGTCCCTCGGGCGGCGGCAAATCCACGTTGCTGAGGATCATGGCCGGGCTGGAGTACCCCGACGCAGGCACGGTGGCAATCGACGGCGAATCGGTGAAGTTCGACGAGGTCAGCTTGCAGCGGTATCGCCGCACGATTGGCACGGTGTTTCAGACATTCAACCTCTTCCCGCACCTCGACGCGCTCGGCAACATCACCTTACCGTTAAAAAAAGTGCACGGTTATACGTCTGACGAAGCCGCCGACATCGCCCGTCAAATTCTCCGGCGGTTTCACCTCGAAAAGCACGCTCACAAACGCCCGGCAGAGCTCTCCGGCGGTCAGCGCCAACGTGTCGCCATCGCCAGAGCCGTCGCCATCAAGCCGCGCTTGTTGCTTTTCGACGAGCCGACATCGGCACTCGATCCCGAGATGACCGCCGAAGTTCTGGACTTGATCGGAGAGTTGCGCGACGAAGGACGCGATCTCGTTCTGGTGACGCACGCGATGGGTTTCGCGCGGCGCATCGCCGATCAGGTCGCGCTGTTGGCCGAAGGCCGCATCGTCGAAGTCGGCCCCGTGTCACAAGTCTTTGAGAGTCCGCAGACCCAGCAGAGCCGTGACTTTCTCGCGCGTGTACTGAAGTATTGATGCCCAACACGGATTGATCAAGTAAAGCCGGGTAGAGGCTCACAAATTTTCGTTGAAGCAGTTGAAGCAGTTGAAGCATAGTAGGCTTCCAGTACAAATCATCAGGAGTGCTCGCGCGCATGTGAGCGACACACCTGCAACCGACTCCGGGGAAGAGCCATGCCCACGCCGAATCCGACCGCCGCCGACGCGCGAGCGGACCCGCGCCTGAAACGCCACGTCGGGGTGATCGGTCTGTTGTTCACTGCTGTTGGGTCGGTCATCGGTTCGGGCTGGCTGTTCGGCGCACTGTTCGCTTCGCAGCAAGCCGGACCGGCATCGATCATTTCATGGGTGATCGGTGCCATCATGATCCTGTTCATCGGCCTGGTTTACTCAGAACTGGGAACGATGTTCCCGGTCTCGGGCGGGGTGGTTCGCTTCCCAGACTACGCTTTCGGCTCGTTTGCCAGCTACACCTTGGGGTGGATTACCTGGCTGTCGGTGGTCTCGTTGGCGCCGATCGAAACCGAAGCCGCTCTGCAATACGCACGCAATTACCTCCCTTGGCTGGGAACATTGAAGGATGGTGTCCCAGTGCTGACCCTGCCGGGTTTCTTCGTCGCAGCTGCGCTGATTTTTCTGTTTTGCCTGATCAACTTTGTAGGGATCCGCTGGTTCACGCGGCTTAACACCGCGTTGGTGTGGTGGAAGCTTGCGATCATCAGCATCGTGGTGCTCGCGTTCCTGAGCGCGGATTTCCACGCCAGTCATTTTGTGCAATCGGCCAGTGGCGGATTCATGCCATTCGGGATGCACGGCGTGTTCTCGGCGATCGCCACCGCAGGGATTGTGTTTTCTTATCTCGGCTTTCGTCAGGGCGTGGAGCTGGCCGGTGAAACCGATAACCCGCAACGCAACGTGCCGATCGCCATCATCGGATCGCTGGTGTTGTGCGGCGTCCTCTACATTGGGCTGCAGATCGCGTTCATCGGTGCGTTGCCGGAATCCGCGCTGGCCAACGGTTGGGCGCACGTCGGCACCACACTCCACGGCGGCATCGGCGACCTGGCGCTGGCATTCGGCCCGTTGGCGACACTGGCGACCATTCTCGGCATGAGCTGGCTGGCGGTGTTGCTCTACATCGATGCCTTCATCTCGCCCGCGGATACCGGTCTGATTTACGTCACCATCGCCGCCCGCGTGTCCTACGCGATGGGGCGCAACGGCAACGCCCCGGCGGTCTTGGCCAAAGTCAACCGCAACGGCGTCCCCTGGGTCGGCGTGGTCCTCACGTTCTTCATGGGCCTGCTGTTCTTCCTGCCGTTCCCCGGCTGGCAGAAGCTGGTCGGCTTCGTCACCTCGGCCACCGTTTTGTCGTTTGGCTCAGGTCCGCTGGTGTTGATGGCGCTGCGCGCGGAACTGCCTGACCAACAGCGACCGTTCCGGCTGGGCGGCGGCTGGATCATTCCCTTCCTTGCATTCTTGTCCTCCAACCTGATCGTGTTTTGGTCGGGTTGGGACGTCGTGTGGAAGTTGATGGTGGCGGTGTTGCTGGGTTTTGTAGTGCTGGCGATCCATGTACTGGCGCAACGCGGGCGCACTCGACGCATGGATTTCCGCGCCGGGTTCTGGGTGCTGCCGTGGCTGGGCGGCTTGACCCTGATCAGCTGGCTGGGGCGTTACCCGGAACCCGTGCAGCAGGCGGGCAATCTCGGCATTCTCAACCTTGAGACCGGTGCCCTGGTGATGGCGATCTTTTCAGTGCTGATCATGTGGCTGGCCCAGGCTTTTCGTCTGTGCACCGAGCAGGTTCTGGAACACCTCAGTGAATCGTGGGGAATGGAGGATATCAAGCAGGATTCCTTGTAGCGCAGCGGTATCGCGACACGAGCGGCTTCGCGGCGTATTGGACTTGCGACAAGCTGGCGCAGGCGCATCACTTGGAAAAGAACCATGCGGTCGTGATCACGCCGATCGACACAATGCCGTAACGCAACTGCCGTTCCGGCAAGCGTTGCGCGAGCAGCGCGCCAGTGTAGCCGCCCACAATCGCCGCCGGCATCATCATCAGCGCATCGCTCCAGATCACTGTCTTGCCGAGTGCATACACCAGTACGGCGATCGACGTAAGGATGGCCGAAATCAGGTTCTTTAGCCCATTCATGAAGTTGAGATGGGTGTAGCCCAGCAGTCCGAGCAGCGCAAGCAACACGATGCCGAGCCCGCCGTTGAAATAGCCGCCGTAGATCGATGCCAGCAACAGACCAGCGGAGGTGGCGGCACGGCCTGCCGGCTCGGTGCGCTGCAGGCGGGCCATGAGCCACGGCCCGAACGCGAACAGCAGCGTCGCCATCAGCATCAGCCAAGGCACGACGGCGCGGAAGGCCTGGTTGGAGGTGACCAGCAGCAGCGCCGCGCCGATCGCGCCGCCGCTGAGGCTGACTATCGCCGTCAATACGAGATTCGTGCCGGGCTGCGTGCGCAGTGCTTGCCGAAAACCCCAGGAACTGGCGACATACCCTGGCAGCAGTGCCACCGTGCCGGTGGCGTTGGCCGCCACGGGTGGGACCCCCACCAGCATCAAAGCGGGTAGGGTCAAAAACGTGCCGCCACCGGCCATGGCGTTCAACGCGCCAGCGAAAAAAGCCGCTGCCAGCAGGAGCGGTAAATGAACGGTCACAGGCACTCGCTCCAGCGCGAATCAAGGACGTTGGAAACGCGGCAGTCTATCGATCCGATTCGGCCGATTGATCGTCGTATCCCTGCAGCCAGACGACAAAGCGGTCTCTGCTCTGCTGCGCGTGCGACAAGTCCGGCGCGGCCTCGTCCTCTCTCACGAGTTTCTCCCAGTCCGCCGCCGTCAACGTCCTCTGGGCCAATGGAAACAGATGAGTTTCTTCCCAAGCCAGATGATCGCGGTAAATCTTGATCAAGTTCTTGCTGCGCGCGCACAGGCGTCCTCGGGGAGCGGGCACGTCGGCGCGTGCCGCGATAAATCCCTGGGTGATTTTGGTGGCCAGCCTCTCCAGATCCTGGTGCGCCTGGTGGAGCCCTGCAAGCGGTTCCGCCGAGGTCGGCAGCCGCCGCTTGAGGTGCTCAGCGATGCGATCTTCCAGCGGATGATGTACGGTGTCGAGATAGTCGCGCTGATAATCGAGCACCTCCGCCAGCACGTCGTAGTCTGGCGCTCGGTTTTCGGCGAAAGCAGTCAGTTCACGCGCGAACAACTCAAGCACCCGGCGTATGTAAACGTGATCCTCCAGCAGTATCTCGAATATCGGCTTCGTGTCCATCGTGCTCTCTCCATTACATTGAAACCTGCCTTATCGCGTCCGCCGTGGCCGATCAGCGCCTTCAACGGCGGCCTTCTCAGGCCCGCGGACGTCTCTCAGGCGCACTTCGAATAACCGCAATCCATGCAGGTCGGGCAGCCGTCGAGCATCACCATGTCGCCCCGGCAATCCCGATCCGGGCACTGGCCGACCACCAACTGGCCATTGCGCAGGCGCGACGAATCCTGGGATCGACCGACCTCGAACGTGTGTGGGTTGTCGACCGGCAGACTGTCACGATAGGCCTGCAATCGCGCGTAGTGGTCGATCAGCGCTTCAACCGAACGCTCGTTGCCGTTTTCATCGAGGAAGCCGCGGCGGTACAGCGCCTGTTGCATGGCCCAGGCGATGGCGGCCACTTCGGAATCATGCACCATGCCCTTGCCGGCAGGGTTCTTGCCGAAGCGGATCGGGCCGCGATCCCAGGACACCTGGCGCAGGTCGGCGAGCGCCTTGGCGATGAAACCGCCGCGTGCCGCCAGCGACAGCGCGCGCATGGTCGCCGACAGCCACTGGTGCTCGGCCGAGATCTGTCCGGCGGGGATAAAAAATTCCAGCGGTCGTTCGATACACACCGGTTGACCCCGATGCTGCCCGCTGACCACGCCAAAACCGATGACGAAGTAGACCGTCTTGGGGCCGGTGGCAGTGGGCAGCACGACCTTGGTGGTCACCGCTTCCCAACTGCCTTCCTCACGCCGCTCGATGCGCAAACGCCGTGGATCGGTTTCGACGGGCGCGCCCCGGCGTCCGACCGACACGCCGACGATGCGCTGTTGGATGGTGACGACATTGCGGTCTGCGGTCTGCGGGTTCATCGGTGCTCCTCACAGCTTGCCGTAAAAACCCTCCTTGAGGGCATCGTAAAGATTGGCGGCGGTATAGCGGGCGCCCTCGTATTCCACCAGGGTATCGCCGCTCAACTCCAGCTTTTCGCCATCGGCGAGCTGAAACTGGTAGACCGTGGCCGCGAGTTCCGCGTCGGTGACCAGCACGCCCTGGTGCACCTCGGGGTTGAAGCGAAACGTGGTGCAGCCCTTGAGCCTTTTTTCGATCGCATAGCGATAAAGATCCTGGAACGACTCGAAATCGATGTCCGAAGGCACGTTGATGGTTTTCGAGATCGACGAATCGATCCAGTATTGCGCCGCCGCCTGCATGTCAATATGGGCACGCGGGTCGGTAGCGGTGGCGGTACCGTGAAATGCTTCCGGCAATTGATCGAGGTCCGCGTCGGCGTCCACCAGCGCGCGATACACCAGAAATTCGTAGGATTCCATGCGTATCGCCCGCTTGGCCTTTTCCCCCGCCACGATCATGTTGCGGATGTAGGAGTGCGCGAACGACGGCTCGATGCCGTTGCTGGCGTTGTTGCCGACCGAGGCGGCCATGGTGCCGGTGGGGGCGATGGAAGTGGCGTGGGTATAGCGTGCACCGACCTGTTCCAGTTCGGCGACCAGCCCGGCATCCAGAGTGGCGATGCGCTGCAGGTAACGCGAGTAGCGTGCGTGCAGCACCCGGCCCGGCAGACGCTCACCGGCCTGGATGCCGTCGGCGGCAAGTTGCGGTTGCTGGAGCAGATGCGCCGGGGTGATTTCAAAGGTCTCGTTGAGGATCGGCGCCGGACCTTTTTCGCGCGCCAGTTCCAGCGCCGCACGCCAGGATTCGAGCGCCAGGGATTTTGTCACCGCTTCGGTAAAAGCCACCGCTTCCGGGGTGCCGTAGCGGATGCCCAGCATCACCAGCGCCGAACCGAGGCCCAGATAGCCCAAGCCGTGGCGGCGCTTGGCAACGATCTCGGCGCGCTGGCCGGCCAGCGGCAGGCCGTTGATCTCGACGACGTTGTCCAACATTCGTGAGAACACCCGCACCACCTCGCGGAAAGTCTCGAAATCAAAGCGGGCCGAGGCGGAAAACGGCTGTTGCACTAAAGCGGCGAGGTTGATCGACCCCAACAGGCAGGCGCCGTGCGGCGGCAGGCCCTGTTCACCGCAGGGGTTGGTGGTACGGATCGCCTCACAGAACCACATTGGATTCATACGATTGTATTCGGACAACAGCACGAAACCCGGATCCGAATACTCGTAGGTAGCGCGCATGATCAGTTGCCACAGATCGCGTGCCGGCGCCGTGCGATACACTCGGCAGGCCACCCGGCCGTTGGCGTCGTACCGATAATGCGGGTCGTGCAACGGCCAGTTGCGCCAGACTACCTCGGCGTCGGGCGCATCGCCGGGCAGTACCGGGAACACCAGCGGCCACGGCTGGTCCTCGCGCACCGCCTGTACGAATTCATCCGTTATCAGACAGGACAGATTGAAACTGCGCAGGCGACCATTTTCACGTTTGGCGACGATGAAGCTCTCGATATCCGGGTGGGCAATTTCCAGACAACCCATCTGCGCACCGCGGCGGCCACCGGCGCTGGCAACGGTTTTACAGGCCGCATCGAAGACATCCATGAACGGCAGCGGGCCACTGGTGTGCGCTCCGGCGCCTTGCACCCAGGCGCCACGCGGTCGCAGAGTGCTGAAGTCGTAGCCGATGCCGCAGCCCGCCTTCAATGTCAGCGCGGCTTCGCCCAGCGCGCTCATGATGCCGGCCATGGAATCGTCGATGCTGCACGACACCGTGCAGTTGATGGTGGAAACTCCCGGCTTGAAGTGTTCCGCGCCGGCGTTGGCCATGATCCGCCCGCCCGGGCAGGCGAAGCACAACGCGTGATAAAAAACTTCTTCCCAGCGCTCGGGGATAGCTTCCTGACGCGCCAGCGTTTGCGCCAGCCTGCGGCGCATCCCCTCCAGATTCTCATCGGGCAGAAAGTATTTGCTTTGCGCGATCACCAGCGAGGCGGCCTGCAATGGCAATACCAGCGGGCGATCCGCGATGCCGCTTTGATCCATGTCATCCCTCATTCGAGTGATCGCCAAGGCCAAATCTTAGCAGCGCTTCGGTGGGGGCGTCCTTGATCTGGCGCATGCACGTTAACTCGCGGAATCGCAGAAAACGGCGTTCACGGCCTCCTTAAGCAAAACAGCATGACTCCATCAATGGCCGGTGGTATGCGGTATCTCGCGCGCACGATTGTGTTGGGCGAATCGGATGGCGCTCTCTGCCGGCACGATGTCGTCGTCACAGCCGTGCATCACTTCGCACCATGTGGGGATGGATGTCCGGCGGCTCTTCGTCGAAGCCGTCGAAGTACAGTGCCGGTGCCACCTAAGGACTAAGGTGGCCGGTTGCAGCGCGCTGCAAGCCATCGCCGAGACGTAGCCGTCCATACTCGATCCGGCCAGGATCAACGTGTGTCGCGCCTGCGGCGCGACCGTCAACAGATGGCACACGCGCTTGTGCTGGTGTTGTGTATGGTTATAATCTAGACTCACTGCGGCATAGCCTTGTCGAGGCATAGCCTTGTCGACGCGCGACTTCGGCAAGCCGCGTGATGTGATTCCCCCACGGACCGCTTTCCTTGCCGTGGGCGAAGCACACGAGGTGATCGGGGATGGGATAATCGGGCACAGGACTGGAGTGGAGCATGGGGATGAATGCGGACGCTGAGGTCGGCGTCGAAGCTGACTGGAGTGTGCGGTCATGGTAGCCAAAACCAGCGCCGTGAGTCGTCGCAAGCGTCGGCAGGAACCGTTGGAAGTGCGCGTGAGCCTGCGTTTCACCTTTGGCGGTGAACTTGGCGACAGCGTCCAGATGATCGATGATCGCCGTGTGCCGCTGGTGGGCAGCGTGTTCGAAAACCGCGACCTCATCCTGCACAGTTTCACACTGTTGATGTTGCGCGCTGGCATAATGCAGTCCAAGGTCATCGCCGAGATCACCCCGGCGTTTCGCCTGCTTTCCCGTCATTCATCCGCGGGGTGGCGGTTGAAGCGGTCGGCAGTGGGCCAGTTATCCTGACGAAGATCCATACGAAACCATGGAGACACTATACGCATGAACGACTATCTTCCACGCCAGTGGTCACTGCGGGCTTGGCCCGCCATCATCGCCGGTTTGTTCTGGCTGTGCGCCGACGGCGGAGGCTGGTCGCTGGTGCTTGGGCTGCTGCCCGGCGTCTTGCTGCTGGCGTCGGGCGTGGCCCTGCTGCTGTGGCCTGGGGAGGACAGAATCACCCAGTACATGGGGTTGGGCGCCGTAATTGGTGTCGTGCTGGCCATCCCCGCGCTGTTGGTTATCGGCCTCTGGTTCGGACTGCTGGCGGCGCTCCTGTCCATCGTCAGTTACCTTTGTGCCGGCCGTATGTCGCTGCTGTATGCCGGCTTGCCGGCGTCGGTGCCGGCGCCGCCACTGAACTGGCGCACTGATGCGAATGCGGCACTCGATGATGCGCTGGTCGGCTACTTCGTCGGCACTGCTAGACTGCCCAATGGTGATGCTGCGCAAGCCGTCTGCGCACAGATCGACCAGGTCGAGCGTCTGATGCAGACGCCCGACTGGGGATGGCCCGATGGCTTTCACAGCACCCCATCGGCACCGCAGGATGTCGAGTTGAAATCGGCTCGTGCGATGGGACACGATTTTCAATTAGTCGAGTTTGCCAGCGACTATGTTCCCGCCACAGGTCTGTCTAGCCTGCCGGCATGGCTCAACGATCCACGGAATGCGCGTTGTAAGTCACGCGTGTTCCGTCAATCGCAAGCCGGACGGCCTTGGCTGCTGGGCCTGCACGGCTATCGCATGGGGGCTGCGTGGATGGATCTGAGGCTGTTCCGACCCAAGACGCTGGTGGACAAGCTTGGTTACAACTTGGTACTGCCGGCGCTGCCGCTGCACGGCGCGCGCCGTATCGGCCGACGCAGCGGCGACCATTTCCTCGACGGCAATCCGGTGAATCTGTTGTTCGCCGAGGCGCAGACGCTATGGGATCTGCGGCGCACGCTGGCGTGGATCCGTACGCAGGAGCCGGGGGCCCGTATCGGCGTGCTCGGCTACAGCCTCGGCGGCTATAACGCCGCTTTGCTGGCGACCTTCGAGTCGGAGCTGGATTTCGTCGTGGCTGGCGTCCCGATCACCGATTTTGCGCCGATTCTGTGGCAGAACTTGCCGCAGGCGCATCAACGTTATTTCGCTGCGCACGGCTTGAACCAAGCGCGCTATGCTGATTTGCTGAAGGTGGTCTCGCCGTTGGCTTCCAAACCGCAGTTGCCGCGCGAACGCTTGGCGATTTTTGCCGGCAGCGCCGACCGCGTGGTGCCGCCCGAACAGCCGCTGCTTCTGTCCGAACACTGGCAGGTGCCGGTGCACTGGTTTCCAAGTGGGCATCTGACGTCTCTCGGAGAATCGGTGGTTACCGATACACTGAGGCATATGGCGGAGGTGGCGGGCTGGACTTCATCAACCTCAACCCCAACCCCAACCTCAGCCACGGACGACGCGGCATAAATTGCTATGAACGGGGGCGGGATCCGTCATGAACGGAGTCTGTATCAGCGGTTCGGGTCTGTACGCACCAGCAGCCTCGATCCTTAACGAAGAATTGGTGGCTGCGTACAACACTTACGCCGAACACGAAAACGCCGCCAACTCAGCGGCCATCGCCGCCGGTGACGCGCAACCGCTGCCGCTGTCCAGTACCGAGTCCATCATTAAGGTTTCGGGCATCCGTTCACGTCATGTTGTGGATCGTGAAGGGGTGCTCGAATCCGCAGACGATGAGTCCGCGGATTCGAGTGCAGGGCAACGATGAACCTTCGTTGATGTGCGAGATGGGGCTGTCGGCCGCTCGCGAATCCCTGAGCCGGGCAGGGCGTTCCACATGGGATGTGGACGCCGTCTTGGTGGCCTGTTCCAACCTGCAGCGGCCGTATCCGGCGGTCGCGGTGGAGTTGCAGCACTATCTGGGTACGGGGGGTTACGGCTACGACATGAACGTTGCCTGCGCCTCGGCCGCATTTGGCGTGCAGGCCGCAGCCGATGCGGTTGCGCAGGGCTCGGCGCGTGCCGCGTTGGTGGTGAGCCCGGAAATTTGCACCGGTCATCTCAATTTCCGCAACCGCGATTGCCATTTCATATTCGGCGATGCGGCCACCGCCTTGCTGGTGGAACCGGTCGAGGGCACGCATGGCGAAGCGCCGTTCGAGATTCTCGGCACCCGACTGGCGACCCGATTCTCCAACAACATCCGCAACAACTTCGGCTTCCTCAATGCCAGCGAGGAACCGGCACGCCCCTGGGACGACGTACTGTTCACGCAGCAGGGGCGCAAGGTGTTCAAGGAAGTGGTGCCGCTGGCGTCCGAGTTGATCCTCGGCCATCTGGCCGATCTCGGCATCGAGGTATCGCAGGTCAAGCGCTTCTGGCTGCACCGGGCCAACCTCGGTATGGACCATTTGATCGTCAAGCGCGTACTCGGCCGCGAAGCTACAGTCGAGGAAGCGCCGGTGATCCTTGATGCATACGCCAATACCAGCTCTGCCGGTTCGGTTATTGCTTTCCACAAGTACCATACCGACCTGAAACCCGGAGACGTGGGGGTGCTATGTGCTTTCGGGGCGGGTTATTCGGCCGGCAGCGTGGTGTTGCGCCGCCTGTAACCGGCGCGTTACAAGCCACAGTGCCGTATCCCGTTTGCAGACTGACCGGGTGCAAGTGACATAGGCATGCAGGGCAAGCAGATTCTGGTGGTTGACGACGAGGCGCCGATTCGCGAGATGCTACGTTTTGCGCTGCAGCGGGCCGGGTTTCGGATTGCTGTCGCCGGCAACGCAGCAGAGGCGCGGTTGGTGATCGCGGCCGCGCATCCGGATCTGATCCTGCTGGACTGGATGATGCCGGGCACCTCCGGTCTTGAATTCGCACGCGAGCTTAGGGCTGTGGTACAGACGCAGGACATTCCGTTGATCATGGTGACGGCGCGTGCCGAGGAAGAGGACAAGGTGCGCGGCCTCGATAGCGGATGTGACGATTACGTCTCCAAACCGTTTTCGCTGCCGGAGCTGATCGCGCGGATTCAGGCTGTGCTGCGGCGTACGCTGCCGGGCGGCGAAAATGAGCAATTGTCGATGGCCGGCCTGCAGGTGGATGCCGCCAGTCGGCGCGTCTCGGCCCGCGGCGAGCCGATCCGCCTGGGGCCGACCGAGTACCGCCTACTGCACTTCTTCATCAGCCATCCGGAACGCGTCTATTCGCGCGAACAGCTGTTGGATCGGGTTTGGGGGCAGAACGTGTACGTCGAAGAACGCACGGTGGATGTGCATATCCGTCGACTGCGCAAGGCGCTGGAACCGCACGGTTATGCGGCGATGATCCAGACCGTGCGCGGTGCCGGCTACCGTTTCTCGGGCCAATCCTGAAGCTTTATGTGCGATCCATGTCGCCGCCGCTGAGAGAGGAACTGGGACGCATCGCCGTGCGCGGTCTGGCCGGCGTGCTGGTGTTGTGGATCAGCGGTGATTGGCGTCTGGGCCTGCTGGCGGCGCTGCTGTTGTATCTGTTCACGCAACTGCGCAATTTGCGGACGCTGCGCACCTGGCTGAACAAACCCAAACAGGTGGAACTGCCGGCTACCAGTGGACTCTGGGGTGACGTGTTTGATGGTCTCAGTCTGCTGCAGCGGCGCAACCGCAAGCGCAAGAAGCGCCTGGGCAACATCCTGTCGGAGTTCCATGCCTCTACCGCGGCGCTGCCCTACGGCGCCGTGGTGCTCGGCCCCTACGGCGAAATCGTCTGGTTCAACGATGCCGCGCAAGCGCTGCTGAGCTTGCGCAGCCCGCAGGATATCGGCCAGCGTGTCGCCAATCTGGTCCGCCACCCGGCTTTTACCAGCTACTTCGGGCGCGACGAATATCCCGGTGAAGTCGATACGCCATCGCCGATCAATCCAGGCATTCGTCTATCGTTCCGAATTATTCCGTATGGCGAACGCCAGCGTTTGATGATCGTGCGCGATGTCTCCGAGATTCGGCGCATGGAACAAGCGCGGCGCGATTTCGTCGCCAACGCTTCACATGAGTTGCGCACGCCCCTGACGGTTTTGCGCGGTTATCTCGATGTGATGGAGCCGGAGTCGCAGGCGGGCGGAGGGCTGGCGAACTGGCAGGCGCCGTTGCAGGAAATGCGTGGGCAGGTCGTGCGGATGGAAGCGCTGGTCAACGACATGCTCAAGCTGGCGCAGTTGGAATCGGACGTGTTGCAGAGCCGGCAGGATCTGATCGATGTGCCGAAAATGCTCGATCACCTGCTCAAAGAAGCAATGGCGTTGTCGAGCGACCGCCATAGATTCGAGCTCGAAGCGGAGTCCGATTTGCGGCTGTTTGGCCGCAAGGGCGAGATTCGCAGTATATTCGCCAATCTTCTGGTCAACGCGGTGTACTACACCCCCGCAGACGGCACCATCAAATTGCGCTGGTGGGGCGACGAGCAAGGTGCGTATCTCGCGGTGACGGACACCGGCATCGGCATCGCCGAGAAGGACCTGCCGCGCATTACCGAGCGGTTTTACCGGGTTGATGTGGCCCGCTCACGCGCCAGCGGCGGCACCGGTCTCGGTCTGTCTATCGTCAAGCATGCGCTGGAGCAGCACGAAGCGCGGTTGCAGGTCGAGAGCGAGCCCGGCGCGGGCAGTACCTTTACATGCCACTTCCCGGTGCATCGCGTGCATCGCGGCGAGTTGACGCACCCGGCACACATCCGCGCCAGTTGAGTGACTGCCGCCCTCCGGCGGTTTGTCACAGAAACGTCATCATTCAGACATATTCCCTACACATCCCGTCCACATCATTACGGCCGTGAGTAACCGATCGTCATAACAGCGTTGCGGCGATCGCCTGCTGCTGATGTTCAGGCTGGCTGCTCGATCGGGGGCACGCAAGTGCTGCTACAGCGCCTCACCGAACGTCAGCGATCAAGCATCTGCTGGGGCCTTCATCAATAGGAGAATATAAGTTAACAAATTATTCCAATATTTTGTATCTGCAGTGCTTTATGCTTCTGGCATGAGCGTAGCGCGCGCGGACCTACTTGTCGGGAACCACGTTCGGGGGCAAGATCTACATTGACGGTTCCAACATCTTTCAGAAACGCGACGGTGTGGACACTGACGCTAAAGGCTTCGGCTTCGACATCAAGCGCTTCTACTTCAGTGTCACTCACAAGTTCGACGACACCTGGTCGGTCAACCTGACTACCGATTTCAAGTACGACAGCAACGACGGCAAATCTAACCTGTTCGTGAAGAGGGCCTTCGCGCAGGGCAACTTCTACCCGCTGTTCAAGTTGCGCGCCGGTTCTGCCGAGATGCCTGGATTCCGTACGTCGAGCATCTGTACGGCTTCCGCTATGTCGAAAAAACCATTCTTGATCGTTTCGATCTGGCCAACTCGGCTGATGTCGGCCTGCACGCTCTCGGCAAGCAGGGCATCATCGACTATCAAGCCTCGATCGTGAACGGCGCCGGCTACAGTAATGTCACCGGCCGCTCAGTACGGCCCGATCTGAGTTTGCGCGTCGGCGTGCATCCGTTGGAAGGGTTCACCATTGCCGGCGGCGTTTACCACGGCAAGCGCGGCCAGGAGAAAGGCGGCTCAAACGCGTCGACCAATACCCAGACGCGCTATGACGCGGTGGTCGCTTACGTCGGCCACGGCTTGCGCCTCGGCGGTGAGGTCTTCATTGAGAACAACCCGATCAAAACCACGCAGCCGGACGGCACCAACGCCAACGCCAACGCCATACTCGCTCCGATGGGCCTGCCCTTGGCCAAGGACCGGGCCACCGGCTATTCGCAGTGGAGCAGCTACAAGGTGCTCCAGCCGCTGACTGTGTTTGGCCGCTTCGACCATGCCAGGTTGAGCAAGGACGTTGATCCCTCGCTCAGAGACACCTATTTCAACGTCGGCGCGCAGTACGAGGTGCGCAAGAGCATCTTGGTTTCACTGGTCTATAAATACGAGAGGCTCAAGGACAACACGCACAGGCTTCAGACCAACGAAATTGGCGTTTTTGGCCAGATCAAGTTTTGATAGACAGTCCTGACATGTCGGATCAATAGTGGTTCTTGAAGCCGTCCCACATCGCTGGCGGTAGCTGCACCGCCTCGACCGGAGTCGGCCGCCAGTCCGCTGAGCGATGTTCGGCGACAACATGAGTATAGATGCCGCCGCGCACATACCAGTCGGTGGTCAGCCGCATGAAACGCGGACTGGTCGCCTTGACTATATCGTCGAGAATACGATTCGTCACCGCCTCGTGAAAAGCACCTTTATCGCGATAACTCAATATGTATAATTTTAGCGACTTCAGTTCTATACAGATTCTTTCTGGAATGTACTCGAGGTACAGTGTGGCGAAATCGGGTTGACCGGTCTTGGGACAGACACAGGTGAATTCAGGCATGCGCATGCGGATCACGAAATCGCGCTGTGGATTCGGATTGGGGAAAGTTTCGAGTGACTGGCTGGGCTGGGTGGACATGACACATCGTGATGGGGATTGCGAACATTGTGCCAAACCTGCCGCATGAGCGGGCTGGAGCCCGGGTGGCCCGACATGTGCCACTGCGCCTCAATCCATTACACTAGAACGATTCCATCTACCCCTGTCGATGGTCTTCCGGCGAGTCCACGATCCTCCGAACCGCGCATGCGCCTCACCGCAATCAAGTTGGCCGGATTCAAATCCTTCGTGGACGTCACCACGCTGCCGCTGCCGACCAATCTGACCGCCGTGGTCGGCCCCAACGGCAGCGGCAAATCCAATCTGATCGACGCGGTGCGCTGGGTGCTGGGCGAGAGCAGCGCAAAGTCGCTGCGCGGCAGCGAATCCGAGGATGTCATCTTCAACGGGGCCAAGGGCCGCAAGCCCGGCGGCCGTGCCTCAGTCGAACTGTTGTTCGACAACTCCGACAACAGTGTGCAGGGCGCCTATGGCAGCTACGCCGAGATCGCCGTGCGTCGCGAGGTGGTGCGCGGCGACGGCTCACAGTATTTCATCAACGGCCAGAAATGCCTCAAGCGCGACGTCGTCGATCTGTTTCTCGGCACCGGGCTGGGCGGCCGCAACCAGTACGCGATTCTCGAACAGGGCACCATCTCGCGGTTGGTGGATGCCAAACCCGAGGAACTGCGCCTGTGGCTGGAGGAAGCCGCCGGTATCTCGCGCTATAAGGATCGCCGCCGCGAGACCGAGACGCGCGTTCGCCAGACACGCGAGAACCTGGAGCGGCTGGCAGATCTCGAAGGCGAGATTCAACAGCGCCTGACGGTGCTCGCGCGGCAGGCGGCCGCCGCCGAAAAATATCGTGAACTGAAGCAGCGCGAACGGGTGATCAGGACCGAAGTCCTGCTGCTGCGGCAGCGCGCATTGCAAGCGCAAGCGGCACAGCAGCAGGCCACCATCCGGCAGCTTGAGGGTGGTCTCGAGTCCACGCGCGCCGCGCTGACTGCGGCGGACGCCCGGCGCAGTCAGGCGGAAACCGCGCAACGCGCAGCGGTAGACGCACTCAATGTTCAACAGGGCGCGGTGTACCAATCCGAAGCCGCACTTGCGCGTGAGGAACAGGCGCTGGCCCATGCGCGCGAATTACAGACGCTGCACGGCCGCGAGTTGCAGCAGATCGATGCACAGCTGGCCGAAGCCGCCGAGCGCAGCAAGCGCGAGACGCAACGCAGCGACGAGGTGCTGCATGAGCTGCAGGAGGCGCAGAGTCAGGCCGAATCTAGCGCTGCGCGGGAACAGACACTAAGCGAGGAAGCGCAACAGACGGAAGAACGGTTCGCCTTCGAACAGGCACAGTGGGAGGACTTCAACCAGCGCGCACAGGCACCGATGCTGGAAGCCGAGGGCGAGCGTGCGCGGTTGCAGGGACTCGATCGCGCGGCGCAGCAGATTGAGAAACGCCAGCATCACCTGCAGCAGGAGCGCGGAGCGCTGGATGCGGCGCCGCTACAGGTCTCGCTGTTCGACGCTGATGCCGAGCTGCAAACCCTCGAAAACGCGATCGCCAACGCTCGGACCGCGCTGCAGTTGATCGACGAGGAATTACAGGGTTTGCGCGAGCGGCGCGCCGCCAGTGAATCTACGCTGCACGATGCCCGCCAGAGTCAGCAGGATGCCCGTGGCCGGGCGGCATCGCTAGAGACCCTGCAACAGGCGGCGCTGCGTCAAGACGACGCCGAACTCGGCGAGTGGCTGCAGCGTCGCGACTGGTCGGAACGGCCGCAGTTGGCGACCGCAATCCGCGTCACGCCAGGTTGGGAAGCGGCCATCGAGCATGTGCTCGCCGGTCTGCTGCAGGCGCCGTTGCTGGCGCAGTGGTCGCCGCTCGACGCCCCCGAGCAGGGCCCGGTCAGCGGCGCCGTGCTGGCGGCCGAAGATGGCGTGCTCGATCCGGCCCACCCCGGCACCCTGGCCGATGTCGTCGAAGGACCGGCGGTAGTGCGCGAATGGTTGGGTGGCATCCAGCGCGTCGCCGATACGCGCGAGGCGGCCTCACGACTGGCCGGGTTGGCCCAGGGCGAGTCGGTCATCACCGCCGATGGCGTCTGGCGTGGGCGCGGCTGGGTACGGTACCCACGCTCGGATGCCGATCATTCCGGCGTGATCGCCCGCGGTCAACTGTTGCGCGAACTGCAGACGCGGACACAGACGCAGGAACAGTGGGTGCGCGAACAGGAACAGATCCTGGAGCGACTGGGCGAGCGCAGCCAGGCACTGGAAAGTGAGCGCCACAATGTAGCGTCCCGTTTCGATCAGGCGCGCGTGCAGCATGGCCGGCGACTGGCCGACCGGCAGGCTCAGGCGGTGCGGTTGGAGCAGGTCCAGACTCGTATCCAGAGCCTCGGTCAGGATCTCGGCACGTTGGCCGAACAGCGTCAAACCAGTGCTGCCGAACTGTCCGCCACGCGCGAGCGATTGACTGAGCTGGAACGGATTGCTGAGGCGCTGCGCGCCGAACGCAATGCGTTGCAGCAGTCGTTGACCCAGGCGCGTGAACGCGATCAACAGGCACGCTCTAGCCTGCAGGCGGCGGTACAGGCACACAGTCAGGCGCAGGTGCGACTGGCGGCGCAGGGCAGCGCGCTGGCGGCGGTCGACCAGAGTTTGAAGGATGTCGTCGAACAGATCGCGCGTCTGCAACAGCGGCGCGAAAAAGGCGTCGCGGGCAGTGTCGATCTGGAGCAACCGATCGTCGATCACATGGCACGCGTCGAGCAGGCGCGGGCGCAGTTGGCTGAAGGTCGGGATGCTCTACGTCGCGCCCGTGAAAAACTGACGGCGACCGAAAACATCACCGAGCAGGCCCAGCGCGCACTGCGTGCAGCCGAGTCCGAGCGCGATGCGTCGTTGGAACGCCTGCAGCAGGCGCGGCTGGAGTTCGAAAACCAGCGGGCCAAACGCGAGGCGCTGGATGCGCAACTGGCGGAGATCGGCGAGGATATCGCCGCTCTGAGCGAGGCCCTGGATACCGCGGCGGTTCTGGAAGACTGGGAACAGAAGCAGGCGCAGACCGCGCGGAGGATCGAGCGCCTCGGCGCAATCAACCTGGCCGCCATTCCCGAGTTGGAAGAGGCGCGCGCGCGTGCCAATTATCTCACCGCGCAACACCAGGATCTGGAGCAGGCACTGGTGACGCTGGAAGACGCCATGCATAAGCTCGACTGCGAGACACAGGAGCGATTCCGCGACACTTTCGAGCGGGTCGATGCGATGTTCCGCGTGCGTTGCCCCCGGTTGTTCGGCGGCGGTGAGGCAAGCCTGGAGATGGTCGGCGACAATTGGCTGTCGTCGGGCGTGCGGGTGATGGCGCGCCCGCCGGGTAAACGTAACGCCACCATTCAGTTGCTGTCCGGCGGCGAGAAGGCGCTGGTGGCGCTGGCGCTGTTGTTCGCACTGTTCGAACTCAACCCCGCGCCGTTCTGTCTGCTCGACGAGGTCGAGGCGCCGCTGGACGATGCCAACGTCGGCCGCTTCAGCGATCTGGTGCGCGAAATGTCGCAGCGCGTGCAATTCATTATCATTACGCACAACAAGATTACGATGGAACTGGCCGAGCATCTGCACGGCGTCACCATGCAGGAGCCGGGTGTGTCCCGGCTGGTGAGTGTGGACGTGCAGGAAGCAGCCAGCCTGGTCGAACAGCCTGCCGAGGAGACCGCGGAGGTCTGACGTTTATGAGCGCATTGCAATGGGCGCTGCTGATTTTTGCGGTGATCGCCGTGATCGCGATTTATTGGTATTCGCGGCGCGATCGTCGCGCCATGGAGCGCTGGCAGTCCGATGACGCTGGTGAGTCGCCGCTGCCGCCGCGCGATCAACAACTGGATATTTTCGCCAGCGGTCAGTTCGACGAATTCGGCGTCGGCAAACCGCGCCGTGTCGCGCCGCGCATCGAGCCGATGGAGGGCGAAGCCCCCAGTGCACTCGGCCCAAGTGCCGCTACTCCCGCATCGAAACGAAAACGTTCCGGAGCAGCATCCGAACCTGCGTCCGCGCCAGCCGCCGCCGCGCCGATGGCGCCGCCCGCGCAAGCGCAGGTCGAGGAAAAGATCGTCGTCCTCCTGATCGCCAAACGCGAGGGTGGGCAGATTCCCGGTGCGCAGCTGCACGCCGCCCTGCAAACCCAGGGGCTTGAATACGGAGACCGCCGGATATATCACCGCATGCTTCTGGATACGCCAGTGTTCAGCGTCGCCAGCCTGGTCAAACCCGGCGATCTCGATCCGTCGCAGGCCGCCGATTTTGCGACTCCGGGGCTGACCGTGTTCATGGTGCTGCCCGGTCCGCAGCGGCCCTTGGTGGCGATCCGCGACATGCTGGTCACCGCCGGCCGGCTCGCTGACAAGCTCAACGCACAGGTCTATGACGCCAAACGCAAACCACTGACACCCAACGCAGGCCGCGAGCTGCAACTGGAAGTGGAGTCCTGGGCGCGCCGCAACCATATCGGTTGACGCGACCGCTGCGGCATGAACCCCACGCAGACCCCGGCCCGGGCGGAGGCGCGCGCGGCGAGCTTGCGCCGCCAACTGCAGGAGCATAGCTACCGCTACTACGTACTGACTGCGCCTACTATCGATGACGCCGAGTACGACCGCCTGTTCCGCGAACTGCAGGTATTGGAACAGGTGCATCCCGAACTACGCACGGTCGATTCGCCGACCCAGCGCGTCGGCGCTGCGCCGCTCAAGGAGTTTGCCGCGGTTGAGCACCGGTTGCCGATGCAATCGCTCAACAATGCGTTTGACGAAGGTGAATTGCGCGAGTTCGACCGCCGCGTGCGCGAACGCCTGGGCCGCGACCGCATCGAATACGTGGCCGAACCCAAGCTCGACGGGCTCGCCATCGCTCTGAGCTACGAGCACGGCGTATTGATGCGTGGCGCCACGCGCGGCGACGGTCACAGCGGTGAAGACGTCACCGAAAACCTGCGCACCATCGGATCGATCCCGCTGCGTCTGCAGCATGATTCGCCACCACTGATCGAAGTTCGCGGCGAAATCTACATGCCGCGCGCCGGCTTCGAGCGCATGAACCGGGCGCTGGCCGATGCAGGCCAGAAAACCTTCGTCAATCCACGCAATGCGGCGGCCGGCTCGCTGCGCCAGCTTGACCCGTCTATTACTGCTTCGCGACCGCTAGCCTTCTATGCCTATGCGCACGGAGCTCACGACGGCTGGTCGCTGCCGGCGACGCATGCGGAAATACTGGAACAATTTCGTCGCTGGGGCCTGCCGGTATCGACGCTGATCGAAACCGCCGCTGGCGTCGGCGCCTGTCTCGATTATTACGCGCGGATGCAGGCGCGTCGCGCCGATCTGGATTTCGGCATCGATGGCGTGGTCTACAAACTCAACGATCTCGCCGGCCGCGAGGAGATGGGCAGTGTCGCGCGTGCACCACGCTGGGCCATCGCCCACAAGTTTCCGGCGGAAGAGGCGATCACCGTGCTGGAGAACGTCGAGTTCCAGGTCGGCCGCACCGGCGCGCTGACGCCGGTGGCGAGGCTCAAACCGGTGTTCGTCGGCGGTGCTACCGTCAGCAACGCCACCTTGCACAACATCGATGAAATCGAGCGCAAGGATATCCGGGTCGGCGACACCGTGGTGGTGCGCCGCGCCGGCGACGTCATTCCCGAAGTGAAGTCTGTAGTGCTCGATCAACGGCCCGCCGGTGCGCGCGAGATCAAGCTACCGCAGGTGTGTCCGGTTTGCGGAGCGGCGGTCGAGCGCCCCGAAGGCGAGGCGGTCGCCCGCTGCAGCGCCGGCCTGACTTGCCGTGCGCAACTCCACGGTGCGTTGCTGCATTTTGTCTCGCGCAAGGCGATGGACATCGACGGGCTGGGTAAAAAACTGCTGACGCAGCTCATCGAGACCGGGCAACTGCGCAGTCCCGCGGATATCTATCGGCTGGATGCGCAGACGTTGGCGGCACTGGAGCGCATGGGCGAGAAGTCCGCGGACAACCTAGTGGCCGCCATCGAGCGCAGCAAGGCAACCACGCTGGAGCGATTTCTCTACGCGCTAGGCATCCGTGATGTCGGCGAAACCACGGCGCGGGCGCTGGCTCGGCATTTCGGCACCTTGGAAGCGCTGATCGGTGCGGCCCGGATTGATGCGCCGACAATGCATGCCGAGAAAGACAAGGAGCGCTGCCCGCGACTGCGCAGCGTCACCGATATCGGGCCGACCGTGGCTGCGCACCTCGCCAGTTTTCTGACTGAATCGCGCAATCTCGAAGTGATCGACGCGCTGCGCAAGGCCGGCGTCCACTGGCCGCAGGCACAAGCGGCGGCACACGGCGCACTGACTGGCATGACCTTTGTCATCACAGGCGTTCTGCCCGACATGAGTCGGGATGAAGCTGCGGCGCTGATTGCTGCGCAGGGTGGCAAACTCAGCAGCAGCGTTTCCGCCAAAACCGATTACCTGCTGGCCGGCAGCGCGGCGGGTAGCAAGTTGGCCAGGGCGGAAAAGTGCGGCGTGACCGTGATCGATCTGGAGGGATTGCACCGTCTCATGTCATTAACCGGCTGAGCGCCGATCTGAATGTCCACACCGTCTGCGGCGTTCTGGGTGCTGGTGGTGCATGGACTTATCATCGCATTCAACATCACCGGCCTACTGCTGATCCCGCTGGGCGCCTGGCGTCGATGGGCTTGGGTTCACGGATTTTATTGGCGCCTGCTGCATCTGTTGAGCCTGACCGCGGTGGTGGTGCAGGCACTTGCCGGCCGCGCCTGCTTTCTGACCCTCTGGCAAGTGCAGCTCAGCGACAGAGCAGGCACGCAGCCGATGACCGCCAGCTGGATCAATCACCTGATCTACTGGCAGTTGCCGCTGTGGGTGTTTGCCGTGGCCTATGTGCTGGTCTGGCTGTATGTACTGGTGCTGTGGTGGTGGGTGCCGCCTCGTTTGCCGTGGCGCTGCCAGCGCTAACGTAACATCAATCCGTCGCGGGTCGTAGCGACAACAAATGTCCCAGATTTCTCTGGAGCATTTTCAGATTCAGAACGGCTAAATGCAGATTTGCCCGTCCTTCCGCTACAAATTGCTCCGACCGGCTGCTGCCGGCCAGGAGCCGCCATTTGTGGCTGCCAAAATGATGCCGAGAAGCGGACGTTCGACGTTTGACATGAGCGGCGGCTGGAAGCAAGCGCAGCTTGCTGGAGGACGTCCGCTCGATGGAATGGTTAGGGAGCGTGCTCATGCGGTGGTGCGCTCATGATAATGGAGAACTTCTCGGCCGAAATGGAGGACGCCCGAGCGAAGCCGGCAACAAAGCGGACGGAAAGCGGCGTAACTATGAACAGCGAAAAGTCTGAGAAACCGAACATCTGCTTGCTCTGCGGGAAAC
>Ga0307372_10002501_pt1 | contig 30320 bp, 22 predicted proteins | sample OX1MG_FD_202533 | JGI IMG/M metagenome (GOLD analysis project Ga0307372, IMG submission 202533) | Soil microbial communities from Risofladan, Vaasa, Finland - OX-1 | ecosystem: Environmental > Terrestrial > Soil > Coastal area > Acid sulfate soil | place: Finland: Risofladan, Vaasa | collected... | reverse complement strand
CCTTTCGTCGGTTATCGGTCCGTCAGACGGCCAAAAAGTGTCCCTGAAAGTGTCCCTGAGCGGGTTTTCAGAGTCGGAAACCGAACAAAATCAAGCACTTAAGATGGTGGAGGCGGGGGGAATTGAAAATCCGGGGCCGGGAGCGCCCGGTAAGAAAACGTAGGCTTTTCAAGGATTTTCCAGCTTCCGATCACCCTCGAAATACCGCGATTTACCGTTTACTGTCCCTCGGGGACGGTGAGACCTACAGGGCGCGAATCCCTTGACTTGACCGGGTCGCAGCCTGGAAGGCCTGGCTTCGCGCGGCAGAGCTAGAGGATTCTGGGAACAAAAACCTCTATCCAGTCAACCGCTGGGGCGCCGTCGAATCGGAGCCGCTGTCCGCGCTGTCAGGCTGGCGAGAAATTCGCGCGAAAGTTCAGCGATGGTCGAGGACGGATGAGCGCGAGCGCGTCGCGGCCGAAAACGATCCGCACCGCCGGCGATCGATTTGAACGCGCTGCTTACGGATTCCAAGACGGGCTTTGCGCAAGGTTCGGCGAGGCTGGGGCGGAATGGACAGGCCGCATTGAGTCTGAGGTGGTCGCGCTGCGATTCGACTTGCACCGAGAGGATTTGTAAACTCGTAGAGGGCCGTAAGAAAAAGAGTTAGTGATCGCCACGAAGTGTGCAGAATCCAAATGTTCAAATGCACCGGTTGCTATGTGCCCTCACCGTGGCAAAAGGTTGTGTCAGAACCATCTAGGTCCTGGCGCGTATCCATCTGTTCGTTAGTTGGTGCGCAAGCCCACCGACTAATTGGTCCCGGGGCCCTCTCACCGTTTGAGGAAAAATAGATGGAGAGATCGGTTGCATCGATGTACCGTTGGAAACGGAACCCCTCTGTGACGCGGAGCCGCGCGACGGCCCAATGAACTAGGATAGGAGCGGACACAGAATGCTGGTTTATGCAAATCATCTGGGCTTTCAGGGTGTCGGCGCGGAAGAAGCGATATTTAAGGCGATCGGTGCCTGGCTCAGAGAACAGCTTGGTTTCGGGCTACATCCCGACCAGCTAAAGCAGGCTGGTGAGTTTAACGGGTATCGAGGGGATTTACGCTCCTGGCTGCGGATTTACGCTACCAGCGAAGAGGAGCCAGAACTCTACGTGTGGGTGCTGAAAACTCCCGACGAGACCGTCCGCGGGCGACAGTGGATCGTAGAGGTCGGCGTCAAGAGCTATCATGGCGCCGTCGAACTTTCCTGCATCGTGAAGACCGAGGAGCACAGCACGCTGGTGGCAACGAGCGCCGTAATTGCCTCCCAGCCGCGGTTGATCCGCTACGTCGCCAATAACATTGAGAAAGCTCATGATGCGGATTTTGCGCCGTCGGTGTCAGGAGTAGCTGTAAAAACCGTTGGTCAGGACAGAGATTCTTATCGCGCTCTTCTCGTTGAAATAGAGCGGCGAGACCGCGACTGTCCGATCGTACTTGTAAGCCCAACTAGCGACGGTGAATACCTGCTTGCTGCGCCAGAGCTACAACAGAGATTGATTGGACTTGCGCAGGTTGTGCAGGTCTCTAGTGAGTTCAACAGCTATGAAATGGTAGAGGTGCTGGGAAGGCCGCGGTCTGCTTGGGGTGGCGCAGTAAACATTCTGAATTGCCCAACGCAAACAGGCTTTGTGCGCGGTCGCTTCTTTCTGTCTGATGCGATCGAAGGATGGGGTGATACTCAAAATGAGAGGATCGCCCAGGTACTCACTTGGGTTACAAATAATACAAATGTCTCTCGTCTGCGAAAACGCGTCAGACCTGAAGGAGTCATGCAGCTCGCCCTCCGTCGGAGATTGCAGGCTGTTCGCGCCGGAGGCGGGCAGATGGATGCTGCTCAGCTCAGGGAAGAACTGGACAAAGCGTCTCGGGTTTTAGCAGAGCAAGCGGAATGGGTCAGCACCTTGGAAGACGATAACTCTGCTCTTGGGTCAGAACTTGCGGATATCAAGGTGAGGTTGGCGGACGAGCGGGAAAATCTCAGGAAGCAGAATTTCATAATCCAGTCGTTAAAAAGTCAGCTCGGTGACGCAGGGGGTGGACGAACCAGCCAATTGGATGGAGAGGGACTATTAAACCTGGCTTGTCGGCCCGATTCTCCATCTCCCCTGGAATGTATCGAGGTCATCGAAAGTTTGTTCGGAGATAAATGTATCATCCTCGAAAGTGCGAAAGAGAGCGCCCGTGATATGGAGTTCTTCGCCTTCGGCAGACGGCTCTTGGACATGCTCAGACGGTTAGTCACGGAATATCGAACCAGGGTGCTCGAAGCGGGAGACAACGAGGCGCGAAAGGTCTTTACGAATAATGAATACGCCGCAAGAGAGTCCGAAACGGTCATGGGAAACAAATCAATGCGGAGGCAAAGAACTTTCGAATATGACGGTAAGTCGATAGAGATGTTTCGCCACCTCAAGATCGGAGTAGACGACGACCTTACAAAAACGATTCGGGTACATTTTCATTGGGATTCCGAACGGGAAATCATCGTCATCGGTCATTGCGGACAGCACTTGGACATATCGGGTCATTGAAACGGCCTCGAAGGCTCGGCTCCGCGCGGCCTAAATCGAGTATTCGGGGAACAGCGCCTTCTTTTTTCGGCGAACGGGTGACTTACCTGGGGAGGTCGCATTCCGCGACCGTCTAGTCCCGACTGTCACATCTGTCCGCCAACTGAAGTGCTTCTAACAGACCACCGCGTCCTTCAGCAGAGCTTTCAGTCTTCGCTGCGCTTTCCGGTCGGACAGTTCGGTGGCTGCGAGTGCTCTGATCTGCTCTGTGTGCTCCTCGTCTACAGTCCCTCGTCCGGTCATGTCCCTCGCCAGTGCCTTAATTCCCTGAAGCGGTTTATGCAGAAAGTTCCAGGTCGGGGTCGATTTCCAGCGCGAATTGAACATACGGCAGGCCTTCTGAACCCTGCGCCAGGCGTCCGTGCCATCGGCCGTCTGCAGGGCTACGTCGAGTTCCGCGATGACCTTCTTCATGAGCGGAATGTCTTCGACGTATCGGTTGTTTGCCGCCTCCGCGCCCGCGAAGATCATTTCGGCCGTCCGTGGCTCTTGCGGTGCGGAGTCCCACTCGTCCCGGTAGAGCCATATGCTGAATTCTGCCTGAAGAAGTCCGAAGCGAAGATGGGCTGCCAGTTTCTGGGCATTGGGATAGGCCGTCCAGACTCCAGCCATGCTGCCCGATGGCAAAGGTGCCGTGATTTCTGAGTAGAGGAAGACGGGCGCTGGTCCGAGGGGCTGGCGGTCGAAGGGATTGTCCGTCTGGCATTCACGTCCGGCCAGAAATCTCTTCCAAGTTGGAAATCTCGTGTAGTCTGCCATGTAGCTGGAGAACCTATCACCGTCCGACCGATTACCCCAAGTGGGAAACGAGACGCCTATCAGATGGAATTTCGTAGTCGCGCTGGAGATCTAATCCGACCGACGTAAACGCGGCCACTTCGCAGAACGTTCAAGAGATTCCGTCCTGATTCGGCTCGGTGTGCGGGCGCTTCACACCTCCGAAACGCCAGTCCACCGAGCGAGGACTTTGAGAAGTTCCGGTCCGACGAGATCATCGTCGCCCAAGTCAGGCATGGCGAAGGAATCCGCACGCCATTCTGGATCAGAACTGACCTCAGCGACCATGTTGCGATTATTTTCGAGCGCGTCTCCCAGGTTTGTACCGTAGGAGGCAACGCGGTACTGCTCGCAGTAGGCGAGCCAGCGACCGTCGGGCTCCTGCACGGTCGTGATCGTCGTGTCGGCTTTCCTTTGCTCCGAGCGTTTCGACCGCTCCATAGGCTGCCCATCTCCTTGTTCCGACCCGGTGATCTGAAGGTGCTCCCGACCGAGGAGCTCGCGGTGGCACAGGCCGCTCCCCGAGACCCCCTTTCTCAACGTCCAGTTAGGTTGAAGCACAGCAAGCGCCGCATCTTGCAACAGTGACCGCTAGCCCTCGAATCAGCCATGCGGATTTTCTTCTTCTGTTCCACTCAGTCGCCCCAATTTATCAAGCACTAGTCTGTATTCGTGCGGCAGATCTGGGCTAACCGCATTACCTCCCAGCGCGAATCTGAACACGGGATAAGCACCGTTGTCGCCCAGATCGCTAAAATACACAAAGTCGAAACGCGTAAGTGTCAAACGGCACTCAGCAGCTTCGGCAACGTAAGATTCGGCCAACGAGCAATTTCCAAAAGCTTCGATGGAAACGAGGGTGCCTGCCGGAGACAAGGCTTGGGACACTAAACTTAGCGCATTACCCCGGTTCGCTATCTTGCCAAGCACTTGAGTACTCACGATCGCATCGAACTTTTCACCGGGCAGACTCTCGGTAATATCTCCAGAAAGAAATGTGACGTTTTCCACCTTGCGCTTGGCGGCCTCGCGCCTGGCTCGCGAGATGGCCTTTGCCGATAAATCGACCCCCGTTACGTTTCGGCGTGCAGAGCGAAGTCCATAGTAGGTCGTCAAGTACCCGATTGAGCAGCCCACATCAAGGATGCGTCCTTCCGACGGCAGCGTGGACTCCACCGCATCTCCCGACACCCGAATTGCGTCCGTCTTCGTCGAATGTGCGACGTCAGCTACGATCGGCCGCGAGATGTAATCGTAGAACGCCAGCATCTGCTCCACCGTACCTCCATCAATAAGAGGTTGGCGCAATTGCTCAAAGCGTTTGGCACGTCGCGGACCCAGCAGTGTTCCGCCCCACAGCCAATAGTCATCAGAATTGAACGGTCGAATCCCAAACGACAGCAAATGCTGTTCAAGATCAAGGCGTCTCCGTGACGGCACTTTCCCCGACCTTCTCACCGACCTACAGTCCTTCCTATGCTTACGGTGATAATCTGCCACCGCGAATTCGATCGGCACACGAGATCGAATCGGCCGTGTCGCGACCTGCGGTTGACTTTGCCACTAGAATCGCAATATGAACCGGATGCTCCCGAAGCGAAGTTCGCTGCCGTTGGCAACGATCGTGGGCGCGGACACCTGCTGATTACTGACGAAGCTGCCGTTGGCCGAGCCGAGGTCGGTGAGTTCGTAGTCACCGTCACGGTGCATCAGGCGAGCGTGCACACGCGAGATACTAGGGTGCGGGATAACGACGTCGTTGTCTTCACTGCGCCCGACGGAAATCTCGTCCTTCATCAGGCTGAAGTCCGTGGGGATCGGATCTGCCGGCTCGACGGCGATCAGGTGTGCGCCCCGAAGCGAGCGTTGCGTAACTGCCGGCACGGGCAAAATGGAAAGTACTTTAAACTCGACCAAGCGTCGATCTACAGCATCTTTTATTTGTCTTTCGCGGCGCGTGAGCGTCGCACCGCCGGTTTTCACCTCGATAAAGACCACTTTCCGCACCTCTTTATCATCTAAGCCATCGAACACGATGAAGTCTACCGGCGATCCGATGAAGCGAGCGTCCTTGGGGTTATAAGAAAAATCAGGATGAAAGGGTATGACCTGTTCGGAGACCTTTCCTATAGTTACCACTCGACTCCTGTTTATAGCATCTTTTCGGATCTCTTCCTCCTTGGCTTTTGTCCATTGCTCGAACCGAAGAAGGGCCTTATTTTGCGCGAGCTCTTCATACTGCTGACTGAGGGCCTGCAGTTCATTCTTTCGAAACGCTTCGTACTGCTCTTGAACTCTGCTTTGAAATTCAGATCGCAGCTTAAAGAGTTTAAATACGACAATGACGATGGCTATAGCTGCTGCTACTAACGATATAACCAGTAAAGCTTCACTTGCCGTCATTGTGGAAAACTCGCGGCCGAAGTTGTCTCACCAACATGTGCTTCCATTCACGCGTTATCCTGGGAGGCCGGCTTAGCCAATCGAACACATATAGCTAAACGGAAGGGTTACGGTAGTTCATCATCAAGTTGCCTCAGCGAGCTGAGGACGGCGGAGCTCTTCTACCTGCCCGTGGCTCATATAGACGATCAATCCATATGAAGCCTCTGTGGCATCTATATAATGGCTAAGTTGCTGCTGATATAACTTGCGCCGAGAGGTGGGAGGGTTAATGTCACTTTTCCAATCGACAATAGCTTCGACAGCTCCGCGCGCATCCAGGGCGATGGCGTCAGCCACCCCCGACACTAACGTCTCGACGCCCGCTACCGAACTGCTTGCTGCTCGCAAAGATGCCTGTGAGTATACGGACAACTCCGGCAGCAGCCGGCTACGTATCTGGGCAACCTGCGGCAGGGCCAGGGTTCTTAAAACGGTTTGAGCCATCTCTGCGGGGGCGAAGCCAATAGCCGGATCTTTCACCGTGGTCTCGCCCAACTGACGCAGCAGTTCCGCTGCCCGCTCTTCGAGGACGGACGCGTCGGCGCTCGTCTCACCGGTGAGAATCTCTTCCATAAGCTTGTGAAGCACCACACCGCGCAGCGGTCCGCCGAGAACCACAGAACGCAGTGGTTCGCCCTCCATGAAGACAGCCACGCTCGCCGGTTCCGCGGACACGGCTTCCTCGCCGATCTCATGACGGCTCGGCTGGTGCCATTTGAGTTTTCTCGAAGCACTCGCAACGAGTTCCGCCTCGGTTGCAAACGTGACCGCGTCTTGCTGGTTGCGAGGTTCCGGCGGACGTGTCGGCATCTCTTTGTCCAGATGCAGGTAGTCAAAGCCCGGCAGCCGATCGGAGCTAATGTCAGCGAGCTTCAGCCAGTGTGAAGGTCCTTCACTGAGGCGTGGGATAATCAATAGATCGGCGGCGCGGGTGCAAGCGACATAGAGAAGTCTTATTCTTTCGCGAGCGAGTTGCTGCTCCTCTTCGTCTTTTGCGCTTGAGCAGGCTTCGTGTATAAAATCGCCCAAACAGTGGCGAATACTGTCAGTTCCGCGATCATGAACCAAGGACAACCGGTCCTGGGGTTTGGTCATCAGGTTAATCGGAATAACCACGGGCCATTCGAGCCCTTTGGCCGAATGGATAGTGATGATATGGACGGCCTGTTGCTCTGCGTCAGGCCTCCCCTCGATTTCACGGTCCGAGTCTTCCCATTTCGAGCGCATATCGTTAGCGAAAGCGCGCAATCCGCGTACGTCGTAAGCTCTTGCCATCTCGAGGAATAGATCGACGTTTGCAAGCGCTCGCTCGGCGGATATCGGATGTTGCAGCGCCAGAATAGGCCGCAGCCGCAGCTCATCGACTGCTTGTGATAGAAGCAAAAATGGTGTTGTCGAACGTGCCCTTCGCGCGAGTCCCTGCAAGACCTGGATCGTATTGCGCGCATACGCGTGGCGTATCGTGTTCGGATCGGTCCACAGGACCAGGCGCGTTATCTTCTCCTTCCCGTCCTCAGCCAGCGCCGCATTTATGTCGAGCAGCTCTTCTTCGGTAAGGCCTACCAGAGGCCCACGCATTAGCGCGCCGAAGGCCAAAGTGTCGCGCGAATTCGCAAGCGTACGAGTGATCGCGATCAGGTCGTGAATTTCCTGGCGATGAAAGAGATTCTTGCCCGCTTGGCTGGCGACGGGGACGCCCGCGCGTTCTAGTTCCGCCTCGTACCGCCATAGGTCGGTGCCAGTGGGCGCCAGCATCGCGATGTCGCCCGGGCCTACCAGCCGCTCCTGCTCGTTGGGCTGAATTTTGCAACTTCCAATGAGCCGTCTGCACAGTTCGGCTACTGCTCTCGCTTCGGCTTCCCGACAGTCGGCGATACTCGGCTTGTCGCCCGTAACCGCAACTTTGACTTCGAGCCCTGCGACACGCGGGACATTGTCGCGCGTATCCCGAGTGGCTGTGAGATTCTTAAAGCCCGGCTGCTTATCGGCCGATAGAGGTGACGCAAACGTGCCGTTCACCCATTGGAGAATCGGCTTCAGTGAACGGAAGTTCGAAGAGATTTCCAGCACATTGTCGGCGGACTGCTTTCGGATCGCCTGCCGGGCCGCCAGGTAAGTGTCAACGTCAGCGCCTCGAAATCGATATATCGCCTGCTTTGGGTCGGCCACCAGAAAGAGTGCCCCCGGCCGGATTTGGCGCTTACGCGAATCTGCGCGGGCCGCGCCCTCGCCGCAAAGTCGCCAGAGAATCTCGGCCTGGATCGGATCGGTGTCCTGAAACTCGTCAACCAGCACGTGACTATAACGAGCGGCCAATGCTCGACGCACCGGTTCATTGGTCTTCAGAAGATCGCGCGCGTGAACAAGGAGGTCATCGAAGTCGAGTAGTGCCGCATCGCGCTTGTATCGGGCGAACCGACGTAGCAGTTCGTCGAACTCCTGCGCAAGGGCTCCGAACGCGGCGGCAGCAATCATGCGCTGCAACGCCGTACACGAATCGCCAACCGCTTCGTAAAGATTTTCGCCCTCAGCAGAAAGCCGCTCGCCCTCGGCCTTCGATCGACCATGTGCCGACGCCTGGCGCTGCCATTTGCCCTTCCGGCCCCATCGTCTCCAGGCACGATCTTTCCTGTGGGCCGAGCAGGTTTTCGGCGCAAGCGCGAGTTCCACCAGCGTCGCACCGTCAGGTTTTCCTACCAGAGCGGTTTCATAGTATTGGGCCATCTCGGCAATTTCGTCCGCGAGAACTGCCGTGGTCGGTTCGACGTAGTTGCAACGGCTCAACCAACGTCCGAACGCTCCCGCTGTTTTGGTGAACTCCTTCAGCGGCTTAGCGTCATAGCAAACCTCAGCGGCACGGGCCGTGCGATGGTTTTTCAAGAAATTTGCGATCTCGGCGATCTCGCTTTCGAAGTGCTCGCAATGCGTCGCGAAAGAGGCGAGCGCGCTCCTTGCCGTTTCGTCATCGAGCTTCTCGCGGAGGAAGGCGTTCAGCAAACTCTCCCATGCGAGATTCGCCTGGGCCTCGTCCATAACCCGAGCTCCCGGGTCGACACTTGCTTCGACTGGATATGGCCGGACCAGCCTCTGGCAAAAGCCATGAATGGTCGAAACAGTGAGCTCGCTGACGGAGCCACGAGCCGATTCCAGATTCGCGCGCTCGCGTTGATTCAGTCCGTCGGGCCTCACCGCCTCCAGATTGTAGGGGATTTTGCCGTCGAGAAGCTCATCGATAAAACGCAGGATACGCGTGAAGAGTTCTCCGGCGGCGAGCTCCGTGAAGGTGATCGCAGCGATGTGGCGAGGCTCAATTCCGCCCGCGAGCATCAACACGACTCTTCCCGCCAGCAGCGAAGTCTTGCCCGATCCCGCCCCGGCCTCCACGAGGAGAGTCGCGCCGTGATCGGTGAGCGCCCGTGATCGCTCCTTTTGGTCGAGCAGTGGCGGTTTCGTTGAAGCCACGCTTTTCATGGCATTTCCCAGAGCTTTGGCAGTGGAGCGAGGAGGCGTCGAGCAGCCTCAGCCTTCAAATCGATATAACTTTCCTTCGCGCTGGCCGGCAGCGCAAAATTGGCCGAAGCGCCGCTGAAACCCTTGCTATGCTCGGTGGGCACTGCGTGGCCCTCAAGCAGATGATCGCGGGCCGCAACGAGGTACTTCGCAACCGCTTCGAGCGTCGCGCGTGAATCGCGCAGCTCAAACATTCCACCGCCTTCGCGCGGATAGAGCAGCCGCGCGGCGACCTCGACACGCTCTCCCAGCATCGCCTCCACGGCGTACGCATAGAGGCAGCGCTGCAATCCATTGCCACCCTCGACGCTAATCTCAGCATCGGACTTTGGTGGAGTGCCCGTCTTGTAGTCTGTCACGCGTGCGATTTGCCGGTTGCGTGATACGTCGAGACGGTCGATCCACCCTTGTATAGCGATATTCGTCCCCGGAATCGTCACCTCAACTCGGGGATCCCACGGCAAGCCTGAAATTGGCGCGGCACTGTCGTAGGTGCGGCCAAAAGGAATTTCGGCGAATGATCTCTGGCCCGGCAACGGTGCTTCAGGCCATGATAGAGCCCTAAACGCGAGATCCTCGATCTCGTCCAATGTACGGTTCCAGAGGATGCTCGGTGGGAGCGGTTGTTCATCGGCGGCCGCGCTCGCCATCTGCTTTATAGCCTTGCGTACGGCGCCCCTGATGCGCCGTTTATCGGCTGGCGCAAATCCGCGTGACGATTCGATCTCGATGGCAGCTAATTCCAGCGTCCGATGCGTCAGTGATCCGAAGGTCATCGCATCGATCGCCAGCGGCTCTTCATCCTCGGACGGCTCACTCCAGCCCAGCACGTGTTTCCAAAGGAAGGCCATTGGATCGCGCACCAGCAGTTGCAGCCCAGTCGCCGAAAGCGGCCTGCGAAAGGCTTTCTCGATCATCGGATGCCGGGGCCGGACAAGACCGTCATGCGGCGTCAACTTGGATCGGCGCCAGTTGCTCCAACACATCATCGCCGCCGCCGCTCGTCGGGTCGCACGGAATTCGGCGGGTCGCGCGAGCAAACGGTCCGCCTCACTTACCGTGTGCTCGGGCGTACGCTCGCGCAGGAGAGGGTTCTCCGACCCGGCGATTTTTCGGAGCAATGGGCTGATCCCCGTCTGCCTGCCGTCAGCATTGCGGCGAGAGCGGGAAAGGCAAACCTCGATAGCCGATGTCCGGAGGATTGCCTCGAAGTCGCGCCGATCGCGTTCGGGCAGCGGAATCGGATCGAGCTCCCTCGGATCGATCACACTGGAGGGCAGAAGTGGATCCTCTCCCGGATTGCGCGGCCATTGGCTGCTGGTGAGCCCAAGTAGCCGAACGTAAGGACGCGGACATGCCGCGAGCTCGGCTGCGGAGCACCAGACGATTGAACTCGCAGGATCGAGGTCGTCATCGACACGAATTTCGCGCAGGGTTAAATCAAGCGCGTGGGCAGGTCCTTCTCGGAGCGCCTTCCGCCAGATCGCGAGGGCGCGGCCGGCAAGGATCTTTTCCCCGGCTTCGTCTGCGACATCGATGCCGGGCTCGAGCGTTTTGATCACCGCCAGTAACTCGCGGCTGAAATTGCGCCCTTCGGGCCAAGCCTCGATGCCCTCGAGCATCCGACGCCACGTCTCGGACTTGAGCAACGGAGCGTCGCCCGCCAGGATCCGTTGCCAACCCTCTGGAATCTGGGCAGTCGAAGCCGTCATACCTCGAACCAGCGCGAGCAGGCGATGTATCCGCTGGCGGCTGATGCCGTTAGCCAGCACCTCGGCGAGCGCCGCTGCTGCCTGACCATCCCGGGTGTCGAGCCCGGAGCGCCCATGGACGAAAGCCACCGGGAGACTGGTGTCGTTCACAATTGCGGCGAGATGACCATCCCATTCCTTCGTCGACGGGGCCGCAATTGCGATTTGCTCCGGCCTCGCGTGTCTCGTTGCAATTAACTCACGCGCCCACCGCAGTGCCTCGATTGCCTCATGGCGCGGATTCGCACAGGACACCCGCACGACATTCGGCGAGAGCACCGGTGCGGCTTCGACCTTCACCGCCGCGCCGTTCAGCCATTTCGGTGCCGCATATGCCCCGAGCTGCCACGAAACCGGGACGGCTCCGGCAAGCCCGTTTATGAATGCCCGCCAGACGCTGTCGAGCTCCGCAAATCCCACGAGCGTCACCGGGCCGAGCACTTGCGCGGCAAAATCCAGGCGGGTCAGCGCACGCACCACCAGCTCCGACGGACGAAGCATGGCGGCGGGCAGCCGCGCGACCACCGCTTTTTCAAGGCGCACAAGCGCCGCGAGGCGGGAGTCATCATGCTCCGCCAACCGCCGTTTCAAATCGATCCCCGCGTTCCATACTCGCTGAAGCGTACGCGATGCGGCGCGTACCATTCCGGGCAGATCGCGAATCGGCGCAAGCTCACCGAGGTCTATCGAACGATCGGCAAGCACCGCTCGCAGTGCGTCATTCAGCGAATCGTGTTCAATGGGTTGAAAAAATCCGCCGGCCAGCCGCGCAGCCGCCTGGGCTGGAGTCATGAATTGCGTTCCGTGCGCTTGATCCCGTGCTGCGTCGAGCATTGTCGTGCGCCGCGCGAGCCGGCTCGCAGTCATGATCGTATGGCGCGCGATCCTTGGTACGTCGGTCGGCGATGAAGCTTCGAAGTCGGTTGGCAAAAGAGCCGACGCGAACGCGGCAGCGCCGAGCGCGGGAGTCGACTCCGCTTGCTCATCCACTGTCACTAGATGTTGCTCTCTAAGCACCTCGGCCCCCCACAATTATTTCGTGTCAGCCGGTTAGCTCGGGAAACAGTTCACGAAGGACCCTGTCGGAGCGCAGGCCCGATTCTGTGTCGACAAAACGGACTGCGTCCTGCGCCCGGGTGATCGCTATGTACATCCGAGTCTGACGCGTCTTTTCGTATGAAGGGCCGATCAGGCTGAGATCTGTGACGATCACCGCACGTTTTTCCAATCCCTTGATCCTGAGAAACGTGTCTGCGACGAGATTGCTGGCGCTCTCGGGTGAATCAGCCCGGACCAACCGGTAGGGGCCGAGCTTGTCACGGGTGGCGACCGTTGGATTCTTTTGGCGGCCAACCGCGGACACGATCGCGATCTGGCCGGGACTGAATTGCTCGGCGCAAAGCTTACCGATTTCTTTGTTCAGCGCGTCGTCCAAAGCACCGGTGGTGGATGCCACACCGATCCGGCCCTCGGCGACGCCTCCGCGTATCGAATCGAGATCCGCGTCCAGGCCCTGGTACAGTCTCGCCAGATTTAGAATTGAATCGTGCGACCGATATGCGCGGCGCAGCGGAATGTTCGTCCAGCCACAGTCCGGAATGGAACGGTCGCCCCAGAATTTCTGCGAAGGATCGCAAAACGCCCATAGACTTCGCTCGCCGCGCGCGAGTTCAAGCACGAACAGCCAGGAGCCGTCGTCAAGATCTTGAGCTTCATCGAGAATAACCACATCCCAGTTCTGCGCCGCGATTCCTTCGTGTCCTTCTCCGAGCGCGCGCTCCAGCACCTGATCCCAGAATGCGCGATCCTTCTGTTCAGGAATCGGCTTCGCCGCTCGAGTGAGTATTTCGGCGGCATAGGGATAGAGTGCACTCACCTTCACCCCGCTGTCGCGCAATCCCTCTGCAAGCCAATGCGCCAGCGCCTCAGTGAAACAGAGCAACAATGCCCTTTTCCCGGTTGCGGCCGCGCGGACCGCGGCTTCGCGAGCGAGCAGCGTTTTGCCCGTTCCAGCTTCGCCGGTCACCAGGACGCGGCGATTACTGCTAATCACGTCGAGAAAAAGGAACTGCTGAGCGTCGATACGGACTCGCTCTGCGTCGTCGTCGACGGCGCGTTCTCCCAGGCGCAGTTGCGGGACCCAGCGCTCACCCCAGAGATCGTGCAGAGCGGCAATCCACTGACTGTTGGATGGGGGAGCGACGGGAGCACCTGCCAGTGCTCGCGACAAAAGCTCGGGCAACGCCTCGTTGAGATAGTTCAGTTGATATCCGCTGAGAACTCGCGTGGCGACGTCGTCCGGCATTCCGATTGAAGATGACCCGAAGGCAACGTCCGGGAAGGCCGCACATACGCCCCAAGGCGGCGGCTTTATTTTTTTCTCTTCCAATCGCCTGGCAATTGTTCTGGCGGCGCGGAAAGCCTGATCCAACGGCCGCTCGATCGGGCGTCCATTCTGAAGCCATCGTCCATCGTTCACTTGGATTTGACCGCCTTTCACCTCCAGCACGAGCAGCCCTCTTCCGGGCGCGGCGATAATAAAGTCTGCCTCGCTTTCGTCGCCGTCTGCGGTTCTAACTGCCAGTGAGTGCCACGCGTACCATCCCTTTGGAAGCTGGCGGCGCAGCGCATCGAAGACGGCGCGTTCGGCCTTTGACTCCGTGCTACGCGGCGCGATGCTTGGGTGTACGCCCGGCTCCATTGGTCTTCCTGGATCTCCGAAGTCCTCCGCATTAAAACACTCGAAGAGGCTTCAAAGCCAATTTCTGCCTTAAAGACTATCAATAGACCGGTCATAATTGCTACAGAGCGTCATTCAATGTCTGTTGCAGGAACGCGGTGAAAGACCCGAAGCAAGTTCAACAGGATTTCCAACACGTCCAATCATCTCACCCACTGGCTTGGCAGGTCGGAGAGGCCCTTCCATGCGCCGTATAGTTGACCGGCAATCGAAGCGGTGGAATCGCTGTCGCCGTCGTGGTTTGCCGCAATCGACAGCACCTCTGGAAATGAGTTGCCCGTCAGGGCGCTGAAGAGTCCGATTGCCAGAGCTTCCTCGCCAACCCATCTCTCTCCAATCGATCCGATTGCTTCGCGATGGTTTCGGTGCGCGCTGCCCGCCAGTCGGGCGCAGCGTCGATCTGCTTGACTGTTTCATCGGCGTCTTTCCATTCCGATACGATCTCGCACGCTGTTTGCGCGGCGTCCGGGAGCCCTCGCCCTACGAGCAGAAGCCGCACGATCGCCGCGAGCGCCGCCGCGCTCAGGTATCCGCTTGGATGGCCGTGCGTAAGCGCCGCGGCGCGCGCCGCAAGTTCCGCGGCCTGTTTTGGATCCAGTTCGGTAACTAGCCCGATCGGCGCCACCCGCATCACACCGCCGCACCCGTTGCTGTCGTTGTGCTTCTTCTCCGGGCTACCCCGGCCGCCCGCCCGCAGAGCGTCGAGACAGGTATTGCCGGGAGCTCTGCGATGCCGGAGCCTGGCGTCGGCGGCTATCGTGCCGACTATCTTCCAACTCCGTGCGCCTTCTCCCTGCGTCTGCAGCCAATCAAGGTACGAGAGTCGTATCTCTTCGAGCACCGCCTTGAGGTCGTATCGTCGGATTGGCTCTCTGGATCGCGCGAGGGCTTCCAGGCTGAACAGCGTCATCTGCGTGTCGTCGCTGACGAGAATCTTCCCGTCGTGCTCGACAGGGCGCGTAATTCCCTTTGCACCAAACCGCGTCTTGATTTGCGGCCAATGTTCGAACTCGACCGCATAGCCGAAGGCGTCGCCAACCGCGCCGCCGAGCAGGCATCCAAGAATCCGGTCAACCTGCTCGACGTCGTACCGGAGCTTGCTGATTCCGCGAACGTGACGCTCCTGCGCGGAAGTTTCGATTGCTCCGGGGCGCGCTTTCCGGACCAGGCGTATCGCGTCTGCCGGATTCTGCCCCAACTCGACCATCAAACGCGCCGCAATGGTGCCAGTGCGGCCGAGTCCGCCCTTGCAGTGAATTAGCAACTTCCTTCCATCTACGAGTACGCGCCTGAGCGAGTGACCTGAGTAAATCCAAAGATTTTCGAAATGCTCGTCGGGGACATCGACATCCACAATCGGCAGAAAATGCCAGTCCATCTTCGCGCGCTCGACCGTCTCGCCAATAGCGCTCACCTTCAACCGGGCCAGTTCGTCCTTCTCCATGAGCGTGACGACGGCCGCTGCGCCCCAATCGACGATCGCGCGCACGTCGGTTTCGAGATCGCGAGCCCACCTGCCGGAAAAGGCGCTGACCTCGTGCTTCCCGGGGCAAATCGTCATACCGATTTCGCTCGCTCCATCGAGGCGCACGGAATCGATACGCAACGGAGAACTAATAGAATCGGCGGTCATGCTCCCTTTCGTACTCACAGTTAGAGAACCAACGCGTCGCGAACTGGATCCTTGCGCTTAATCCAGACGAAGCCGTCGCCCTTGGAAATGAGCGCGACGTCGATCGGACCACCCACGGTCTCTTTTTGATCCACTGACATCCTGGCCATGAATACGGTGAGGCTGACGAGCGCCTCGGCCAGCCCCGCAAGCTCGCGGCGAGGCAGTCCAGCAACCGCACGGGTCAGTGGTTGGGTGTGATGCTCCTGCGCTTCGCGCTCGAGCGTTTCCAGGATTTTGCCGCGGCATTTTTCCGAGAGCGCCGCCGCTTGCCCTTTGCCCGCCTTCTTCAGGCATCCCTTCACACCGCTTACCACGATGTCGGCCAGCTTCTCCTTGAGCATTGGAGAGATCCCGCCATAGAACATGTCGATCACATGACGCTGCGCGAGCGGGATGACGACCCCATCTGTTTCGTGTCCCACTCGCGACTCGTCAAAGCGCGTGAAGCGCAATCTTCCGGCCGCAACCGTGCCGACCTGGTAGCACATCACGACCGGAAACGCCTCCGTCTCTCCGATTCCTGCTATTACCACGCCACTCGACGCGTCCGCATTGAAGCCGTCCAGCGCGTACATGTATCGGGCCGTCGCGCGGAGTCCTTCGCGAATCTCACGAGACGGTTTGAACGCGCCAAACATCTCGCCTTCCAACTCGTCCAGGACTGGACCGTACTCGTTTACTACGCGGTCGCCGTAACCATCGCCCATCTCCTCTAGCGGGGCGGAGTTCTTCCACTCTGCTTCATGATCGCGGCCGATCAATTCGGTCAGAATTTCGTGCGCGCGTTTGCGAGTACTTTTGTCGCCCGCTTCCAGGCGTTTCTTCAGCGGCACAAGGTAGCGGTCGTTCCAATAGCTCCCGACCAACTGGCGGAAAGATTGGCGTTGGGCTGCTTCCGAAAACAGCGATTCAGCCCCTTCGATAAATCGCAGGAAATCCTGAGCGTATTGCTCCAGACGGTCGAAGCGCCGCTCCCCGAGCTTCTGCGCGTATAACTTGATCACCGTCTCCCAGGGCACGTCCATTATCTCGGCAGCGCCATAGGTCATGATCCCGACCGGAGCGGAAGACGAGAGCTGAAAGAGCTTTTCAGCCGTGTGGTAGACCTTCTGCCCGTCGCCGAGCGTTACAGCGCTGTCCGCTGCGAGCGCCACGCCGCGTTTGTTCATCACTGCAACTTCGCACGTCATACTTTGTCTTGCCCTTTTCCTTTGATGCAGCAGCGCGCAGCCGCTCCGACCCTCCGATCGATTCGTTCATCTCGTTCGTCGATTGCCGTCGCGGCCGTGCCTCTCGCTCGATCCTTACCGAATAGAAGATTGAGGAACTCGGTGACTTGGCATTTCGGACACATCACGAGCGGATGTGGATTCCGTATGTCATCGCGCAGGTCATCAAACATGCAGTTACACGCCATCTTGAGCGCGCACCACTCGCACTTGACCGAGTGTAGGCGCCCGATGTTTCGCATTGTCTTTCGCTGCGCTGTCATACGGAACACCATAAACCCTTCCGTGGACAACGGTTGTCACAGCCCGCCGCCGAACGAGCCTCAGGTTGCGTAGCGGCCAGCGGCTTCGGCCAATAACGCGCCAACGCGGGCGCGCAAAGAAGCTGGCTTTAACACCTCGAGCCAGGGTCCGAAGCCAAGGATCCAGTTCGTCAGCTCATCTGTACCGCGAACTTTCATCGTCAATACGGTCTTACCGTCCCTGCGGCTGGTAAACCTTTGCGTAGGATGAATCGATCGGGCCCTTAAATAGGCCGCGGTCTGGTCATTGGCGATCAGCAATTCGACCCGAGTTTCCCCACCGTTCATGATTCCGAACGTACCCTCCATGTGCTTTTCGGGACGATAGGTGGGCGGATAGACGAACGAACAGGGCCCCCCGTCGGCGCCAACCAGGAGCTCCACGGTTCTGATGCGTTCGAGCGCGAGGAATATGAGCGTCCGGTGAATGTGCGTACGGCCAAGCAGATACAGACCACCACGGTATTCCACCAACGTGTAGGGTTCGAATTGATGAACGCTGCCTTTGCCCAACAAACCGCCATAATCGATCTTCAGACGCTGTTGCTGGACCAGCGCACGCACAATCAGATCAATTTGTTCGTCGAATTCTTTGTAGTGCTTGGGCGCATAGGGAACCGCATAGAACTTCCTCTCCAGGTGGGTAAGTTTGAGCTGCTGACCGGACGAAAGATTCTTGTGGAGTTTCTCCCACAGGCCGTCGACGCCGTCCTTCAGTACCGTGCCCTCGAGACATTTCAGCACCGTCAGCATGAAGTATAGAGAAGCCGCTTGATATGCCGTCGGCTCGACGGGCGAGGACGACTGCCACAGGCGCAGTTTGCGGCGCCCGCCTTGAATCACGACCTGAAACACGGGTCGGCCCCACTGATCGAGCAGTTTTTTCTCGCCGGCACGGATGTACCTGAGCAGGGTTCGTTCTGAAATCTTGAGTTCGCCGGCGATGTCGTCGAACGCCCAGCCAAACGGTCGAGAGGACAGTTCGAAAACGATTCGGGCGAGCCTGACTGCCGCGCCGTAGCTTGGAACCCTATGTTTGCGATTAGGCCTTTCCTTTACGTTGTGTCCGCGCATTTGTTTGTCCAGGTACAATATTATTTGTTTCTTTGTCTCAAGCGAGCTTCGTCGCTCCGAGATCCGGTGCCGCCGACATAAGCTCAGTGGCCCTCGCGACACGCTTGGTTTTTTCAGGATTGTGATGATCTGCTCTTTGCTAAATCGTACGCGCTTTATGGCTGCCTTCGTTCCCGGCAAACCCTAGCCAATTATTGGGATATCTGCAGGGGGTGCGCTTGAGGAGGCGGGCGTCTCGAATTCAAAGAATCTTTCGCCCGGCAGCGGCGATGAACGCCTCGCTGCGCGGCGCGGTTGACGCACGCCGCAATTCCGCCAAATCCACGACAGCTCGGTCAGGAAGGTGAAGTTTGCGATGGAGCAACGGCACTAGGTCCGGTCGGAACTGAAGCCGGTCTCGGTGCTCCGTGAGCGAGGACTGGTTGCCCAGGATAGCGCTCGTGCGCGCGCGAGCGCGGTGGCCGGGGCTGCGTTTCGAGATGATGGCGGAGTATTTGCAGAAAATGGGAATCCGCGGAGGACCATACCGGTACGGGCGCAAGATGCGGACTTCATTGTATGGCTCACAGACACTACATTCCCGACACTCTCCACGGGCGGAGAACCATTATTACACCCACTTAGGCGCCGGGTGGCTTCCACACCGACAGATCGACTCGGAGCCGCTCAATCATGTCTGACGGTAAATCGACCACCCCGGTCTCCTCGGTTTCATCACCTATATCCTCGTCATCAGTTCCGATCCCGAGTTTCTGTCTTCGCTGATGTTCTGAAGAGAGATGTTCAGCGGCGGCACTACCTTCCACGCGAATGTCTCCTCCGAGCGTCACTTCAAATAGCTGTGCGCGTCGATACAGCTCCTCAAACATCCGCTCGTCATACGTCGCGGCCAAATAGGGAACTGCGATCTCAAGTGTCGGCTCTTCGTTATCTTGATTTTGGATCCCCATGCGCTCACGTTCAACCTTGCTACCAATCCGGTCAACGCGCCCAGTACGTTGCTCAATCGTCGCAGGATTCCAGCATAAGTCATGGTGGAGAACATGCCGACATTCGCGGTGAAGATCGATACCTTCTTGTCCGACCGAGGTAGAGACGAGGATTTCTGGGCGGTATGGCGTATTGAATCCGAGGAAGTAGCGGTCGCGGTTTTGAGTGTCACCTTTTACAAGTTGGACGACGTTGCGGTTCTCAGCCCCGGCGTGGTAGCCCGATAGCAATGCGTGGTTCTTTTTGGCACGAGCGAGTGTCTCCAAATACGCATGAACCCGATCACGCAGCGATTCGAGATGGCCGGCGAGCGGTTTGACGTATCGCTCAGACAGATAATCAGCCCAGCGCTCCGCTTGATCCTTTTCGACGTCGGTCAGATACCGGAGCAGAAACTCCTCCGCCATCAAAATGCGGCGAAATACTTGCCCGGCAACCGCACGAGTTTCCAGGTCTAACTCTGCCAACAATTGCCAATGATGCTCAGCGAGAAGAGGTTGGCGGCCTCCAGAGGCAGCGATCAGTCCATGCCCAAAGTACGGAGCGACAATTTCTCCAATCGCGTCCTCACGAAGTCGTCGCAGCCATGCGTCGACTGCATCTTCAGTAAAGTCTTTGGTCGGCCCTGGATGCACATCCCCAGCAGATTCTTCAGCTTCCAGAGGATCACTTGCGTGCTCTCTCGCCTCGGGGTCCAACGCTCGTCTAACCCGGCCGGCCCGTTCGCTTCGTGACAACGGTTCCCGTGCCTCCAACCATCTTGGATCAACCATTCTATCTATAAGGTCTGGACAATTCCGTAAGACTTCCCCCAACCATTTCGCTCCTTCTGGATTGTCACGCCACGATTTCACAGCGACATGCTCAGTCGCCGCGATAAGGAGGCGTCGGTCGGGCTTGTCGGATTCGGCATACTCACCCCGCGTCACCATCAGCGCCCCAATCTGTCTGAGATGATCTACGGTCAATGCGACCTGTGGTCGGACACCAACGCGCCCTCCTTGAAGCTCGCCGAGTAACGGGTGGTCCTGAATTAGCGAGAAAAGCGCTTCGCGTCGATTGAAGAACCGCCGCCGAAAATTGTCGAATGCCGCGGTATTTCCAAAAACACTTTCACGAATCTGGCCGAGGTATTTGTCGATTGCCGTCTGAAGCTGATCGCGAATGGTCTCAGCGGTTTTAATGTAGACACAAAATATTAACGATTTTTGCCCCCGCTTGAAAAACTCCAACACGCGCTGCACCGTTGCCTGAACCTTGCGATGCTCGGTGTCGGGATCGTGGTCCTCAGTGCGTCTCCCGATCGTTTCCTCGAGAATACTCCTATATTTACGAAGGAGCGGATTGGAGGCCTGAGCGAGCTTCTTCCAAATAGCCGCCGTCTCGACAAGGTGCCTATAGCTACCTGTCAATTCAGCTCCCAGACCGGGTAAGCCTCGTTCTTCCTTTGCCAATGCGACGGCTCGCATCATAAGGTATTGCGCGAGTTCGTCATTCCCCCGCACTTCCATGCCGGGCGACCAATTGAATGTCGGACTTCCGTGAATGCCAATCAACGCTGCTTGATTACCGACGAAGTGTTCTCGATAACCGCGAGGATGTTGATGGCGGATCACGAAGGGGCGTAGGTGTCGCCGCAGTTCTGAATTCCGTTGTTCAAGATCGAGAGCTGCAGTGATGGCATGCGCTATCCGAGGCGGACGGACCTGAGCGGCCAGGGCAGGCCGTTCAGCTCCTTCCGCGTTCATCACGGCGTTCCACGCATCAGACACAATCTTCTGATCGACAGGACGCAGCCCTTTCCATCTCCTGCGAAAGATCTCGCCTGAGTCACGCGCGGCCTTCATGGAAGCCCCGAGAATCGATTCGGCGTGGTCAAGGGCGTCGCGCCGTTCCCTGGGCAACGCGAGGGCGTGGCGAAGCTTCAGCAAGCTCAAGAGTTCGTCATGTCGTAGTTGGAATGGTGTGGCCGACAAGCCAAGCAAGCGGCAGAATTTCCCTTTCAACATTGCCTCGAAGCGGCGTCTGGATTGGACGTACTCATTCTTGAGCCCATGGATTTCGTCGATAATGACCAGGGGGAGCGAAGGCCAATCGGTCACAAGCGCGTAGCGCGCCAAATCGTCGAGAACTCCCGACAGGGTTTCTTCATCGGTTCCGCTCAGTGCAATTTCTGCGCGATCCGCGAGTTTAGGGTGGACCTCGAGTGCTCGGGAAAATGCTCGCTCCAAATCAGGGGAAAGCGAATCTTCCCACAAGTGGCCTGAACTGCGAAGATCGAGCAACTCGTTCAGTTCAGGGATTCCAAACTTGTCGAACACGCGCCCCTTTCGGCACCAGTATCGACGAGTGTCAGTCGGGGTTCGAAAGTAACCGAACAGTGATGCCAAGCCGCGTCGTCGCCACGAGTCGTGGTCGTGCAGGGCGGCGCCAAGAACAGCTTGTTTGGCGATGAGCAGCATTGGCTGACTGCGCGTCGCATCACGAATCTGCGCAGAAAAATCGATCACATTGCCGGATTTGCTGCTGTTGTCTATCGGGCAGCGTATCTGAAGCCACGACAGCCCGCCTTCGTGTCTGGCGCAATCCGTCTTGAAGGCCTCTGCCTCGCGCATCCACTTGTTAAACAACGCGTCGTTGGTCGGGGTCAGAACAAGTACCACGGGCTTGTTCGAGGGGAGCCCGTCGGGGGCTTCTCCCCGACGAATCGCGTCCAGTATCGAGATGGCGACCGCCAATGCGACGTAAGTCTTCCCGAGGCCGACTTCATCGGCCAAGATCATTAGCTCGCGTCGTTCAGTCTCCTGTGCACCGAGGAAGCGGCGGAGGATAGCGTTCGTTGTATCCGACTGGCGTGCGCAATCCTGTTCAATCTGAGCTGTGAAATCCGCCTTGTTGCCAAAAACTTGCCGCAACGAACGACCGAGGTCGATCTCTGGGGAGAGTTTCACTTCGGGTCTCCCAGAATCCGTTGTTGGTAAAGGCGAAACCCTTCAGATTGCAGTTCCGCGCGTTCCGATACGAGGGTGTCCAACATTCCCCGGCATCTCGCTACGACGGGTCGGAAGCACTGATGTAACTCCGAATCAGTGACGAGAGACCGGCAGCGGAGCAGGGCTGCAAGAATCTCTGTCAGTTGGAACCCCACGGCAGTCGGCGTCTTAGCCGGTTCGTCCGGTGCTGGATCTCGTGAAAGGCTTGCGTAGGCACGTTCCGCGAGTTCCAGTGGGCTCGTGGGGCCACGCAATGCCGCGTCGAGCGACGCACGCGAGTAACCTGCACGTCGGATTTCAGCTTCAATCCCTGGGATAGCCTGCACGAATCGCCGTATGAAGTACGCGAGGATTCGTCTTGTATCAATCGGCGCGTCGGTCGCAGATCCTTTGGAGTCCTGTCCAGGCAAACCGCCTCCTTCGTCCCATTCCTCGGGTTCCTTGCCAAACAAGAAATATTCAATCAGTTCTCCTTCAGACGGTTTGCGTCCAACGAGAAGAAGAGGCAGACGGGTTTTGTCGTCAAAGCGAACGGGGAAGGTCGCCGAATGCCCTTCCCAACGAACTTCGACAAACACATTCGGCAGAATCTGCTGATCAGATCGATCGGTTAGGAGCGGCGCCAAGCGTTCATCGCATCTTTGGCATACCGCCAGATCCACCGATATGTCCTGATCCGAAGGCTGGTTGTTTGCATCTGCCCGGTAGAGGAGCCAGTGGCCGGCGTTACCCGTTCTTGCGGGGATGGGCATAAGTAAAACCAGATCGGTCGGAACCATTTCTCGAAAGCGAACCGTGACCACTATTCCAGAGGCAACGACCTCCGACAGAAACCTCGGAACGAATGTCTCATCTTCGGAAGGAGGTTGAACAGTTGATGGCATACTGTCGGAGCGAACCTCGGTTGCGGGGCCAGCAAAGGACAACAAACCAGACACCTGTTTCCTCTGCCGGGGCGTCAGGCGATAGACAAATCCCGCCTCAAAGTTGGAAGGCCCGCCGAGCCCCAGACCGCGTCGCGTGCAGTTTGACGAACCTGCGTACAGAACGCTTCCATCCAATCCATCGACAAGAATCATCTTGGCGTGCAGCGAGCGCTGCACTTCTGTTCCATTGCGATTCGCGGCTCCCAGCCGATTCGCGAATTCCTGGTCCTCCAACTCATCTCCGATATCATTAGTCGTTGGGCTCGAATGCTGGAGCCCTACATCCGGTAGCGAGGCGCGAAGGTAAACTTGGCTGCCTAGTCGGTTCTTCAGATCGACCGCCAAGCTGCTGTCGAACACGGGCAACCAGGTCTTGCCATCCGCTGATCTTTCGCCACAACAGACCATCTCCAAGTTGGCGGGCGAACCCAGCTGTTGAAAGAGGTGAAACAGCGCCTCGGGAGCCGTGCTACCTTCGACCCAGAACGGAGAAACCACGATCACCCTATCAGGAGCCTTGGTTGAGATAGTCGCCCATGAGTCGCGGATTGCAGGAACAACCTCGGTTGCAGCGACCAGCGCGACTGGATCATCAGCTGCGACGGTTCCGTCTGAAAGAAGGGCGGCCTGCGCGGCAAATGTCGCCAACTGACGTGAAAGTTGTGGGATTTGTGACTCCGCACCGATCTGGCGGACGAGTCCGATAGCTGTAGTCAGAAGGGTACGCGGCGTCTGGATTCTTCCACCAAAATCCACAGACACGACACACTCGTAGTTGTGGCGGAATCCTTGTCGGGTCAGATTCGCCGATCCGACGATCAGGCGCATTCGTCGATCTGCTTGTGCGCCGCCGGCACGGTCTTCACGAGCCCACATCAACAGTGAGATTTTGGAGTGGAGCTTGCGGACAACGATGGGGATCGCGTCGATTCGTGGAGATAAGCGAGCTAGCCGGTCACAACCTCCGAGGTCGTACAGCACGGACACTTCCACCCTTTGGAGCCTTCGCTCCAATTCCGAACGAAACGCTTTCAGGCGACTCGCGGATGAACGAACGCCAAGTGCGGCGGCCAAGAGTTCTTCTTCAAAGAACTCAAAGTCGACCTGATAGGTCGTCGCGATCAGCGATTCGAGGACAAAACCCTCACCTGGCGGCAAGTAGTGATCGATGAGGCGGTAGCTTCTTTCCATGCGCCATCCGGTCCTTGTCGCTTGCTAGTTTAGTGGGACTACATCGTTCTCGCGGAGCATGTAGACAAACGGCTCCAACCGATACGGGTGCGTCAGCGACTTGCCAATGGCGAGGCTTGGTGGATCATTTCGTTGGAAACGCGGCGAAGGACGCAATAGCATGGTGCTGTCGCAAGCGATCCAGTCCCGCTTGGGCATTCCCCCGTCCACTTTGCCTGACTGGACCCGATGATGCCGATCTAGCAACTCAACTACAAGTTCGCGTTCGGATCGGCAGCGATCCACCAGAAGGGACCATCCCGCAAAACCGTCGATAGCATCTCGGACATCGAGTGTCTCACAGCGCTCGTGGAATCCCCGAAGGTTCTTGGCTGTCTCCCGGCAGCGGTCGGCCGCTTTGCGGAAATCGCTCTCAACGACCAGATCCGCGACCGGCTTGCCTGCGTTCTGAGTTCCCCACCACAAAAGCGTCTCGAACACTGTTAAGACCGCCTCGTGAAACTGTTCTGTCACCACGATGGCATCGATAACTGCGGGAAGGCCAAGTTGGACGGCCCGTGGCAGGGTTGCCAGTATCTTGCGCAGGCGCTCCAAAGCAGCGGTTCCCCAGACATCAGGTATCCGGTCGACCATGATTGCGAGCGCGCGGCTTACGCACTCCCGTCGATCATCGGCCGTCAGAGCTTCTCCTAGCTGCTGGCGTTCCTTGCGACCGGCTGCTCGCAAGTGGCACTTCTCGCTCCACGCGGTGAGGTCTTCCAGTGAAAGCGAGACACGATGGGCGCTTTCTGGATCGGCGAGTCTTCCTCTGTCCTTGCTTTCCAGCGGCAGTTCGGGAAAGTGCTCGGCAAGTTCCTGCCCTTCATCGGCCAACGATCCTGTGTCGGCGTTGACGAGTTGTCCCCCGACCAAGGCGGTCCAATAGGTTCCGACAGCGCCAGTGCGGGATTGGAACTTCAGAAGTGGAAAGTCACAGTTCACCTTCTCGTCATTGCTCGCAAAGTTCCGATAGCTTTTCTCGGCGTACGTGATGCCTCGCAGACCGTCCGCCGCGCCCTCATAGCCAGCTTCACGAGCCGCGACGCAGGCCAGCGCCCATAGACGCTCAAAGGGCTCCACCGACTTTCGTCGTTGCGCCAATCCTGACGCTCCCGGAAGAAACTGTCGGTGTTTTTCCGCACTAGCGATCGCGGAGCACAGCATGGAAAGGTAGCGTGAACGAGTGGTGATGGTCGTTATGCCCGGCAACAATAAATCTGCGAGTGTGACGTAAGTCTGGAGCGCACCGAGCGGGTCAATGCTGCCTGAACTCCCGCCCAGTGGATCATATGCGGTCAAGAATGGCAGCACTACCTGCGTTACCCGTCAAAGCTGTTACCGAGGGAGAAGCGTCGGGCCAGATCTCTGAGCGTAGCTATACAGGCGCTGTAATTTACCTGGTCGCCATAGACCATGTTCCGCTGAAATTCCTCGTAACGTTGACTGTAGGTAGGATCATTCGCCAGGCCATCAACAGCTCGGAGCGTCTCGGCCATTGGGTTCTCGCGATAAGCGGGAAATTGATTGCCGTAAGCCTTGGCGTCGGCCAGCATGATTGCATGCAGCAGAGAGGCGACCTCGGTCGGATTATAGCGGTTTCGGGCCACATGCAGGTCGTAAATGTGGCGCACGAGTGTATTGTCGCGTGCACGGTCAGGATTAGAGAGATCAGCGCCTACACGCCGGGTCAAGGCGACGAATTTGTCCGTGATCGTCTCGACGATTGAGACGCATGTAATACTGGCGACCTCGGGAGGACGCTGGAAAGCTTCTGCCACGAAGGAACTCACCGGCAGATCTATCGCCTGGATTCTAAGGGGCCAAACCGATATCTCGATCTGGATTTCCGGCCGCAGGGCTCCCTCTCCACGTATGAGCGGATCGTATGGCAGGCGGTAAATCGTGTAGCGACTTTCGTTTCTGGATTCCCTGTGCGCCGAGTTGTTAGGATCGAAGCGGAACCCCGCCGTTAGAAGCGCTTCGGTGATCGTTTCCCTCAATCGGCGCAATGCCGGGCGTGTAGGCTTTCGGTCGGAGACAATTCTCAAATCGATATCTTCCGACATCCGGCGAATCAAGCGATGGGCGCGGCTCAATGCCGTACCGCCGCCGAAGACCAAACGGAGCGGGGCTGTGTCGGTCGAATTTATCGCGGCGAGCGCCTGTACGACGCGGAAGTCCTTCTCCACGAGCGCCGCGCTTGGCAGTCCGAAATGCTTCTGGACTTCCAGGAGATCCTGCAGCGTGATTTCATCGCTCAAGAACAAGCTCCGTGTTCCCGTCTCGGAGCTGTCGCGAAAAACGCCCTTTCACGCGGACAACAGGGTTGACGGGCACCTGAGTTGACCGCCCCTCGTTATAAGCACGCTCGGCTTCGGTCGGCTCCCACGCGACGCCAAGCTTGGTGAGCGCTTGGCGTGCTGCGCCGATGAACCCGGCTCGGCTGTACAGAATTGGCTTACCAGAGAGCCGGGAAACAGTCGCGCGGCCATAAACGCCGTAGCCGAGGCGGACGAGACGATTATCGCGTACGAGAGTGCGCAGGGCGCGGAGAACCTGATCCTCGCCACCGAGATCGGCAAACTCGCGAGGCAGGAACACGTCGTCGCGTTTTCGAGCGATTCGCGTCTCTACTCTGTCGAGCAATGTCTTGCGCTGTGCCATGACACACCTATCTCTACAAAAACCCGACACTCATCATATGCAAAAACCCGACAGAGTGCAAGGGTCGTTTCTTAGATTCCTTCGGACTCCTGGGCCTTTTTTCTTCGCCGAGCCGTAGTCCTCGATCTCTAAGATTGATTGTACTTCATCGTCGACTGTTCGAACAGGCGAACGGATGTTTGGCACGTTTCGGTTCGAACACTTTGTCGAGCGCTTCCTTAGTATGACTCCCGTTTGCGATTTCGCGGGCGACACCCGCGCATCGGCTCGCAGGGCCGCACCTCTGATCGTGTCGTTGAAAGAAGCTCCCTGATGCCCCTCGCATTGGCGGAGAGAGATCGCTAAACATCTTCCGTTGATATGAAGACGTTCGGCCAAGTGATTACAGAAGCTCGCAAGAAAGCGGGGCTTACTCAGAAAGAGGTCGCCGAGCGTCTCCGCCGAGAGGATGGCCGGAAGGTTCTGCCGCCATACCTGAACGATCTGGAGCATGACCGGCGCTACCCGCCGGAGAATGCCGTTATCGACCAACTCGCCAAAATCCTCGGCGTCTCTGCGGACGTGTTGTACTTCCACGCGAACCGCTTGTCCGATGATCTCAATCGCGCTGGCGATGGCGCCGATGTCCAAGCCGCCTTCCGAGCTTTTCGGAAGGCACTCGATACGCGCAAATCAAGCGGCATGTCCGAGAAGACCAAGAAGTAGAAATATCGATCCTCGGGCGCAGTCGCCGCAGATAGCCGCTTTCGATTAGTCCTAACGTCCCGCCTCCGCCCTGCTGGACAGACAGGCGCGAAGCCTTTCTGGCCCTTGCGCAATTCGTCGCGAGCTTTGCTCGCACGGTTCGGGCTTGCATTCGATCGCTGATTAAATTATAGAATTACAGTATTCCAGTGGTTCACCAAGGAGGTGGCGGTGAATGGAAAACTTCGGCCAGGTGATCAGACGCCGGCGGCGAGAACTAGGTCTGACGCAGCGCGAGATTGCGGAGCGAATCAGGTTCGAAGACGGCCACGCAATTTCAGGAGCGTATCTGGTTGAACTCGAACACAATACCCGCCGGCCGCCACGAGCGTTTCTGATCGAGCAGTTTGCGAGCGCACTAAGCCTCAAGGCCGATCTGCTGTACTTCGCCGCTGGTCGACTCCCAGCCGACCTTGACGGTCGCGACGTTTCAAACGAGCTGATCGTTCTTGCCTTTGAGAGCTTTCGCCAGGAGCTGAACAGAAGCAATCGCAGACTCCCCGGAAATGGCTCCAATGCCGGCCCGGTCGGGATCGCAAGCCAAGCCTGAAATTCGGGGGCACGGCGATGGAGCAGGTCGAACGCACTCCCGTTCATCGTTCTCTTGTCCGGCCGGTCCTGCTGGGCGGTGCGGAGCGCCTACCCGCAATAATCAACGCCACCGGCGCAATCGCGCTCGGGCTCGGGCCGGGACTGCACTGGCCCAACATCCTGCTGGGATTGTTTCTCGGCACCGCGGTTCATGCGGTGCTGCGGTGGGCGGCGCGGCGGGACCCGCAGATGTTCCAAGTCTATCTTCGCCACATCGCGTATCAGGCTTGCTACCGCGCTCTGTCGGATTCGGATTCAGCATCCGCGCCGGTGGGCCGGGCGGTCGAACCATACAGGGGGTATTGACGCGATGGCACGCGGAAAATGGGGATTCGCCGAGCTTTTGAGCCACGGATGGTGGGAGCCGCTTGGTACGGGTGGATGCGCGATTGCGCTCAAGAGCGGCGGATGGTCAAGGAGCTTTCGGGTCGCGATGCCTGATGTCGAATCGGAGAGCGAATCCGATCGAGCGACGCGAAACCGCGCTATTGCGCGCGCTCTCGCGCGGCTGGGTGACGGCTGGATGGTTGAGTGGAACACGCTTCGGCGGCCCGCGCCCGGCTATCCCGAAAACGGCGCGTTCGCGGATCCCGTAACGCGGCTGATCGACGAGGCGCAGCGGCTTCGTTTTCTCGAAGATGGCGTGCATTTCGCGAGTGAAACGCTCGTTACGCTAACCTACCAGCCGCCGTCGCCGCACAAGAGCAGTGTGGAGCGCTGGATATTCGGCGGCTCGAATGCCGAGCCGCAGGCGGGACCGGTTCCGCTCGATGACTTCGAGCGCGAGAGCAACGACCTGGTTGATCCGCTCCGGCCATGGTTTGATCTGACGCCACTCGACGCGGCGGAAACCGTCGCTTTCATCGAGGAGTGCATCAGCGGAATTCATCAGGCGCGGCTTGAACCGCCACGTGGCAATTTTCTGGCTGGAAGTTTTGCGCATGAGTTCGTCGCAGGCTTTCGTCCGCAGATCGACGGGCGCTCGGTGCTGGTGGTCGCGCTCGATGATTTTCCGCCGGCATCGTACCCACAGATTCTCGCTGGACTGAGCGCGATTCGCGCCAGTCTGCGGTTCGCGCAGCGCTTCGTATGCCTTTCGCCGCCGACGGCGGAAGTGGTGTTCGAGAGCCATCAGCGCAACTGGCGGCAGAAGCTCTACAACTTTGGCGGGCTGGTGAGCAGGGTTGCGGGCGGCGAGGCGCGTGAGAATCCGTTCGCGCTCGAAATGGCAGCCGACGCGCAGACGGCGCGTCTCGAAGCAGAGTCGAAAGATTGGTGGCCCGGCTATTACACCGCCGTGGTGGTTGTGATCGATGACGTTCCCGCACGCGCCGACCGCGTCGCCGGCGAAGTGATCCGTGAGCTCCGCTATCGCGGCTTCGGCGCAAGGCTCGAATCCCTCAACGCCAATGACGGGTATCTTGGGTCGATTCCGGCCAACGGCGGCTACAATCCGCGCCGTCCGGTTATCAGCAATCGCAACTTCGCCGACTTCGCTGTCAACGACACGCCGCCAACCGGCGTCGAGTACCATCCGTGCCCCTACTATCCGCCCAAGAGTCCGCCGCTATTTCTCGCGGTCACGAGTGGTGCGACTCCGGTGCGTGTCGTGCATCACGTCTCGGATGTCGGCCACACGCTTATCATCGGTCCGACCGGCGCGGGCAAGACAACCTATCTGGTCTTCGTGGCCTGCCAGCATTTCCGCTACGAAAACGCCCAGGTTTTCTTCTTCGACCGCGGTCATGGCGCTTACGCCGCAACGGTCGCAGCGGGAGGGCTTCACTACGACCTCGGCGAGGCTGAGACCGCATTTTGTCCGCTGGCGGGTGTCGATGACCTTTCCGAGCGGACGTGGGCGCACGGATGGCTGATTGATCGATTACGCGAGCAGGGACTTCAGCCAACGCCGGCGCGTGACCATGCGCTCTGGCGCGCGCTCGAGTTGCTCGGCGATCGGCCGAGAAACGCGCGCACGATTACTCATCTCATCGCAACGATACAGGATCACGAACTCCGCGACGCGCTGAGCTTTTACTCGTTCTCGGGGCCGATGGGGCGGTTTGTGGAT